>OGZF01000690.1_pt1 | contig 27754 bp, 19 predicted proteins | sample 1576771 | NCBI WGS metagenome assembly OGZF01 (sample SAMEA3541536, study PRJEB24748) | human gut metagenome | biome: human gut; feature: human-associated habitat; material: faeces | place: China | collected 2012
TCAGAACGTCGTGAGACAGTTCGGTCCCTATCTGTCGTGGGCGCAGGATATTTGATGGGAGCTGTTCCTAGTACGAGAGGACCGGAGCGGACGTACCTCTGGCGCACCAGTTGTTCTGCCAAGGGCATAGCTGGGCAACTATGTACGGATCGGATAAACGCTGAAAGCATCTAAGCGTGAAGCCGACCCAAAGATAAGATATCCCACTGATTCAATCAGGTAAGATCCCTTGTAGACTACGAGGTTGATAGGCACGATGTGTAAGTGGAGTGATCCATTCAGCAAGTGTGTACTAATAGATCGAGGGCTTGACCACAATTCGCTTGAATTCTCAAGTCAATGACAAAATGTGAGCAGTGATTATTCAGTTTTGAAGGCACGTCCTTCAAGAAATACTGGACAAAGTAAAACAGAAATGTTATACTGAACCAGTCATATTGGTCGGTGACGATGACGGTGAGGTTCCACCTGTTCCCATTCCGAACACAGAAGTTAAGCTCACTCGTGCCCAAGATAGTTCGCTGGAAACGGCGCGTGAAAATAGGTAGTCGCCGACTTACATGAAACCCCTGAGGAAGAAATTCCTTGGGGGTTTGTTGTTTTTGTGCGCATTTTCTTTCACTAGCAAAGAAATTGCCAAAAGCTTCTATTTTTGCTTGATTTTTTTGTACGGTGTGCTATCATAAGGCTGGAAACGCTTTTGGGAGAAACGCGTTCCCATGCAAAAAACAGTTGACAAAGGATCGGCCTGCTGTTTGACCACCACTTTTCGATCATGTGAGCATGAACTGGAAAGGAGCAGAAGAAAAATGACAAACAAGAAATTCAAGTTGGCAGCAATGTCGCTGGCCACCGCGGTTGCAGTGAGCGCGGTTGGCCCCAGCGCTTCTGCGGTGACGTATTATCTGGGCGATGGCAGTGTAACTGTTGACAAGGATGACACTCGCGGCGCGTATAGTTATCAGGGTGAGGATAAGGGCGATGAAAACCGCACCTACGTCAACGAGGATACAAAGGATAATGGTGTGATCAATGTCATGGACGGCCACGCACCAACGGAAGAAGTCACGCCACCCACTGATAACCCCGACAATGGCACAGAGGTACCCACACCTACGGATAATGACACACAATCCACCGATGCTTCTGGCAACAACACAGAGAACAGTTCCACGTCTGAGACCACAACTGGAAACACCATCACGGTCAAGGAAGATGTGAAAGATGCAACCATCGTGGTTGACGGCGTGAATGTGGACACCAGCACCCAGACTGAAGCACTCCCAGATACCGAGAGCACAGGGGATAAAACCATCATCAAGGTGGGCGAGGGTGCAAAGGTTGACCTGACAGTCAAGGATTCCAACCTGACCACCGGCGGCAACGGCATTGATATTGGTGTGAATCTGAAAGGTGAGGATGAAAACAAGGGAGCCAATGTTGACCTGACGCTGGATCATACCAAAGTCAACCTGACACAAAACGGAAAGGCGGGTATCAACGTACAGGACAATTCTGATGTGAATCTTACCCTGAAGGGCGAGAATGCCATTGATGGCTCCAAGGCAATTGAAAACGAGGACCTTAAAAAGAATGTCAATGTCGAGGGTATCCGTGTGGGCGGTGGCGGCGCAGGTGACGGTTCGGGCGCCAGCGAGGGTGCAAAAACGCACCTGACTATCAGCGGCGGTGTAGAAAAGACCGAAACTGCGGAAGCAGACACAGAAGAAACGGAAAGCCCCGCTGGCGGCTCACTGACCATCAGTAAGACCACAGGCGGTCTGGTAATGGCAGATGGCTCGGACGTGGAAATCACGGACGGCGCTGATGTGACCATTGAGGATACTAAGACCTCCAGTTCCACTCAGGCAGGCCGCGCTGTTACCCAGCACGGTGATCTGACCCTCTCCGGCGGCTCTTCCCTAACGATAGACGGTGGGAAGGACAATAAAGTGCCGCATACCGGTATTGGTATTGCCAGCTGGGATGATATCACAGTCGAGGATGGCAGTACGCTGGATATCAGTGGTGCTGCGACCGGTATTTACGGACATCAAGGCTCGGATGCAAGCCTGACTGTGAAGGATAGTACGCTGAATATCAGCGATGTTAAAAAAGCCATTGAGTACGAGGGTGCAGGTGTAGACAAGGAGGGAAAGGCACTCAAATCTGCCGGTGATATTACGTTTGAAAAGGCAAAGGTTAATATTGATGCTGGCAATATCGGTATTATGACCGGAAACAACGGTACTTCTTCCGTTAAACTTGACGATACAGAAGCTAAAATAACCGTAGGCGCAGGAGGCACTGCAATTTATGGCCCGGAAAAAGGCGGTAAGGGCGATTTGAATATCGCTCACAGTAAGCTCGATATTGATGCCAGCGCATTTTATGGTTATGGTATTAGGGCGGGATATAAGAATGTGAATATTCGAGATGGAAGCGTTGTGAATTCCATCTCGAGTGCAGCAGGCATCATCCTGACCGGTAGTGAAGGGAATGCGACTAACCTGAATGTTTCAAACAGTTTGTATAATTTGACGACCGCTTTTCATTATGGCGTATGGGCATGTGTAGCAGATGGTGCATACCAAGGAAAGCCGACTCATACGATTCTGGTCAACGATAATGGTGCAATGAACATCAGTGATACGGCCGGTTCACCATATGTTGCTTCTGCGGGTATTATGATGGACGATGGGGTCTCTTTGATTGCTGATAACGGCGTTATAACCACAAATGGTAAATATCAATATGGTGGTATCAATGCCTATGGTAATGATGTCGATATCCGTTTCAAGGACAATTCGCATGTAGATGTTGAATCGATTACGTATGGCGCTGAGAATAAAAACCAGAAACTCATCGTGACCGGCGGTACGCTGACCTATGATTATAGCGCCGACGACACCCTGTGGCCGGTGAACGAGCAGGGCGACAAGCTGACCAATTTCCTGCTGACCAAGGATGATGCCCACGCAAACTTCGATGCCCTTTCCTATAAAGGTCAGACCTATACCTACCTCTCTGACCTGAAAAAAGAGACCGGGAAACAGTATCTCTCCGTGTGGGTGCCCGCCGCCGCACTGAACTATATGCTGGATGTGGACGGTTCCCATGACCCGGAGATCATCGGCAAGGTGCTGGAAGAGCTGAAGCAGGCCGGATACAAATTCGACACTGCCTACCAGACCGCTGAGAATGGCGATCAGGTGGTTATTCTGCGGGATATGGTGGTGAACGGCAAGAGCCTGAACTTCACCAAGACCACCGATGCAGAGGGCAACACCAAGCTCATCTGGGGCAACTACGAAAAGCAGGCAGAGGGTGCTCCCAGCGCTTATGATATGGTCTATGGCACCGAGTACGAGTATGAGGGCAAGACCTATACCATCGTCTGGGGCTATGAGAGCCAGAACAACCCCAACACCACCGCAGCAGCGGGTGTGCTGGATGCCTTTGGCCCGGATTCCAACGTGAAGGTCACCGGTGAAACCGTCGATGGCACCGACTCCGCACAGTACACCGTGACCATTTACGGCGCTCTGCGGGAAGTGACCGACCCTGTGATCCCCACGAACCCGAAACCGGAAACGCCCGAGGGCTCCGATCCGACTCCTCCGGCTCCCACTGCGCCGACTACCCCGGCAGTGCAGGATGCACGGCCCACCACTCCCGCCGTGGAGCAGGCAGTCGCTAAGACCACGCCCGCCCCGGAGACCCCCGTGAACCCGCCGGTACAGGATGCCCGCCCGGAGAGCGGCAAGCTGATCCAGACCGGTACCACCAACTGGATGGCAGATGTTCTGGTGCGTGCAGGCGGTGTCCTTCTGGCTGCCGGTTATCTGCTGGAGCGTAAGCGCAAGGGCATGTTCCATAAGGCACAGCACTGAACACGTTCTTGTAGATGACGTAAAAAGGTAAAATATTAAACTGGCTTGGGGCCGCTGCACAATTTTTTGTGGGGCGGCCCCACTTTTTGCAGAAAAAGGCGCTCTCGTCTCGTATTAGGGGATGAAAGCGCTTTTGATTTTGCAAAAAGGGATGAGAACGAGAATGAAAGATTCATCGCGCCGCCGGAAGCACCGGCGCAGACCCTTCCGGCGGCTGTTCTGGCTGCTGGTGCTGGCAACCCTGCTTCTGCTGCTGTGGCCCCGGCGGCTCACGCTGGATGGGCTGAACAGTCCCCATGCCATTTTACTGCAGGCCGACAGCGGGGAGGTGCTGGCCGAAAAGGATGCCGACAGCACGATCTATCCGGCTTCCATGACCAAGATGATGACGGCGCTGCTGGCCATAGAAGCAAACCCGGACCTCGACACACCCGTGACCCTGCCCGAGGAGATCTTTCCGGCTCTGCAGGCCCAGAATGCCTCGCTGGCGGGGTTTCAGGCCGGGGAAACAGCCACGGTGCGGGATCTGCTGTACGGGGCCATGCTGCCCTCGGGGGCCGAGTGCTGCGAGACGCTGGCCCGGGAGGTGAGCGGCAGCGAGGAAGCCTTTGTGGCCCGGATGAACCAGAAAGCGGCAGAGCTGGGAATGACCGGCACACATTTCTGCAACCCCACGGGCCTGCACGACCCAGAGCATGTTTCCACCGTGCGGGACATGGCCCGGCTAACGGAAGCAGCCCTGCAGAACGAGACCTTCCGCAAGCTGTTTACCACGGAGCGGTATACCGTTCCGGCCACCAACTGCCACCCGCAGGGGTTCACGATGCACAGCACCCTGCTGAGCCAGCTGGACGGCACAGAGCTGCACCGTGGCCGGATCCTGGGCGGTAAGACCGGCTACACCGGGGAGGCAGGGCTCTGCCTTGCCAGTCTGGCTGAGGTGAAGGGCAGGGAATACATTCTGGTCACGGCCGGGGCAGGGGGAAACCACAGCACCGCGCCCTACCACATTGAGGATGCCGTAACGGTCTATCGCCGTGTGAGCCGGGGGTCCTGAACAGGGGAGCGGATACGCTCCCTTTTTCTGTGCCCGGCTTTGTGGTACAATGGAGCAAAACCATTCACAGAACAGGAGAACCATCATGCTCAAGGATTCACAGGTCGATCTCTGCGGCCGCACCGATTTTACCCGCACCGCGCCCCTGCTTGCCCGGGACGAGGCGTTTTCGTTTGCCTGCGCGGGCTGCGGCTGCTGCTGCCGGGGGCGGGAGGATATCGTGCTGTCGGGCTTTGACCTGTGGCGCATTGCAGCCCGCCTGCGCCTGCCGCCCCGCACCGTGGCCCGGGCGTTCTGCCGGGGAAGCATCGGGCGGGTCAGCCGCCTGCCGGTGCTGCGGCTGGCCCCGCTGAAGGAGGAGCGCGGCAACTGCCCTTTTCTCACCGGGAACCACTGCGCCATCCACGATGCCGAGCCGCTGGTCTGCGCCCTTTACCCGCTGGCGCAGGAGATCACGAAGGAGGGGCAGGTGTCCTACTTTTTGCAGCCCACCCAGTGCGGCGGGCAGGTCATTGCGGCAAGGGTGGGGGATTATCTGGCCCGTTACGATGTGCCCGCCCGGGAGGCCACCGATGTGCGCTGGGCGCAGGTGTGCATGGCGCTGGAAGATACCGTGGAGCGGCTGGACGCTCTGTTTGAGCCGGTGTTTGCCCGGCGGATGCAGGAAAAGCTGTGGCAGGCGCTGTATTACCGGTACGACTTTGCAAAAAAGTACCGCCCCCAGCTGGAAGAAAATCTGCTCTGGCTGGACGGTGAGCTGAAAAAGCTCGAAGGAATGCAGATGCGGCACAGAACCATCGAAAAAAGTGATAGATAAAATTACTTTGATTGATAATTCGGGCTGTTTCCCGGTTGTTTTGGAGCGGAAAGTGTGATATACTTCACGAGTGTAAAGCGGCAGCGCGATGCGACAGGCCGCTTGAATACTGACTTTCATGCGGTGTCCTGTTGCCGCGAAAGTAGAATTGAGGGAGTAATATCATGCGTAAAATTTCTCGTCGTTCGTTCCTGTCTGCCGCCGCTGTCTGCGGCGCAGCTGCTGCCCTGACTGCCTGCGGCGGTTCCTCCAGCTCCACGGCTGCTTCTTCCACCACTTCCTCTGCTGCGGCCTCTTCCGCAGCGGCTGACGGCCAGAAGTATACCGTTGGCATCTGCCAGCTGGTGGAGCACGCCGCTCTGGACGCTGCCACCCAGGGCTTTGAGGATGCCCTGACCGCACAGTTCGGCGAGAATGTCACCTTTGACTTCCAGAACGCCCAGAACGATTCCGCAACCTGCGCCACCATTGCCAACGGCTTTGTTTCCGCAGGCGTTGACCTGATCATGGCAAACGCTACCCCCGCCCTGCAGGCCGCACAGGCTGCCACTGACAGCATCCCCATTCTGGGCACCTCCGTCACCGAGTACGGTGTTGCTCTGGGTCTGACCGATTTCGATGGCACCGTGGGCGGCAATGTCTCCGGCACCTCTGATCTGGCTCCGCTGGATCAGCAGGCGGATATGATCACCGAGTGGCTGCCCGAGGCCACCAAGGTGGGCCTGCTCTACTGCTCTGCCGAGGCAAACAGCCAGTATCAGGTAGACGAGGTCCAGAAGTACCTGGAGACCAAGGGCGTTACCGCCACCCAGTACGCTTTCTCTGATTCCAACGATCTGGCTTCTGTCTGCCAGAAGGCTGCCGACGAGAACGACGCAGTGTATGTCCCCACCGACAACACCTGCGCTGCCAACACTGGCATCATCGACGGCATCTGCCGCCCGGCCAAGAAGCCCGTGTTCGCCGGTGAGGAGGGCATCTGCTCCGGCTGCGGCGTGGCGACCCTGTCCATCAGCTACTACGATCTGGGCTACACCACCGGTGAGATGGCTGCCAAGGTCCTGACCGGTGAGGCCGATATCTCCACCATGCCCGTTGAGTACACCAACGTGACCAAGAAGTACAACAAGACCATCTGCGATGACCTGGGCATGACCGTTCCCGAGGGTTACGAGGCCATTGAGGAATAACAAGCGCTCTGTCTGCTTCGCAGACAGCTCCCCTGACAGGGAAGCCGGGTCCGCGCTGTGGTGACGGAGAGGCTTTACAATAAAATCAGCGGAGAAGAGCGAATTTTGGTTCTTCTCCGCTTTCCCGTATCAGAAAAAAGTGTAGTTACAGGAGGAAAACGTTTTGGATATTCTTGCAAGACTTGCCAACCTGCCCGGTGCCTTGCCCGGTGCCTGTGCGCAGGGCCTCATCTGGGGCATCATGGCCATTGGCGTGTACCTGACCTACCGCATCCTGGATGTGGCTGACCTGACCGTAGACGGTTCCTTTGGCACCGGCGGCGCGGTCTGCGTTATGTGCCTGCTCTCCGGTATGAACGTCTGGGCAGCGCTTTTCATCGCCCTGCTGGCCGGTCTGGCCACCGGCCTTGTCACCGGCCTGCTCCACACCTTTATGGGTATCCCGGCCATTCTGGCTGGCATCCTGACCCAGCTGGCCCTCTATTCCATCAACCTGAAGATCATGGGCAAGGCCAACCAGTCCATCAATGTGGACAAGTACGGCCTGCTCATCTCCCTGCGCTGGGTCAAGGAGCTTGCCCTGCACAACCCCATCATCATGGTCATTCTGGTCAGCGCCGTGGTCATCGGCGTGCTGTATTGGTTCTTTGGCACCGAGCTGGGCTGCGGCATCCGCGCCACCGGTTCCAACCCCGCCATGAGCCGCGCCCAGGGCATCAACACCAGCTTCAACGTGGTGCTGGGTCTGGCGGTCTCCAACGGTCTGGTGGCCCTGTCCGGCGCACTGTTGAGCCAGTATCAGGGTTTTGCCGATGTCAGTATGGGCCGTGGTGCCATCGTCATCGGCCTGGCCGCTGTCATCATCGGCGAGGCCCTGTTCAGCCGCATCTTCCACAACTTTGCCCTCAAGCTGGTGTCCGTCTCGCTGGGTGCCATCATTTACTACATCGTCATCCAGCTGGTGCTGACTCTCGGCTTTGACGCAAACCTGCTCAAGCTGCTGAGCGCCTCCGTGGTGGCCGTGTTCCTGGCCGTGCCCTATTGGAAGAGCAAGTACTTCGCAAAGCCCGCGGCAAAGAAGGCACAGAAGGAGGATGCAAAAAATGCTTGAGATCCAGAATGTTTCCAAGACCTTCAACGCCGGTACCGTCAACGAGAAAACGGCCCTGAATGGTCTGAACCTGAAATTGAACGAAGGTGATTTTGTCACCGTCATCGGCGGCAACGGTGCGGGCAAATCCACCATGCTGAACGCTGTGGCCGGTGTGTGGCCCGTGGACAGCGGCAGGATCATCATTGACGGCACCGACGTGACCAAACTGGGGGAGCATCAGCGCGCCGCCTACATCGGCCGCGTGTTCCAGGACCCCATGACCGGCACCGCCGCCACCATGCAGATCGAGGAGAACCTTGCCCTGGCCGCCCGGCGCGGCAAGCGGCGCGGCCTGAGGATCGGCATCACCAAGGCCGAACGGGAGCGCTACCGTGAACTGCTCAAGAGCCTGGACCTGGGCCTGGAGGACCGCCTGACCGCCCGCGTTGGCCTGCTGTCCGGCGGTCAGCGTCAGGCACTGACCCTGCTTATGGCTACCATGAACAAGCCCAAGCTCCTGCTGCTGGATGAGCACACCGCCGCGCTGGACCCCAAGACGGCGCTCAAGGTGCTGACCCTCTCGGCCAAGATCGTGGAGGAGAACCACCTGACCACCATGATGATCACCCACAACATGAAGGATGCCATCAAGTACGGCAACCGCCTGATCATGATGCACGAGGGCCACATCATCTATGATGTCTCCGGGGAAGAGAAAAAGAACCTGCACGTCTCCGACCTGCTGGCCAAGTTCCAGATCGCGTCCGGCGGCGAGTTCGCCAACGACCGCATGATCCTTTCTTAAAAAAGATGAAGCGGCAATAAAGTAGTTGCTTCTTAAAACATAGAGAACCCCCCTGCCGGGAGATCACCGGCAGGGGGGGTCTCTATTAGAGTATTGGGTTTGCGGTGTTATTTGTTCTTCTCGTTACGGTACGATTTACTTTTTGAACGCCTGCACCTGATTCCATGCCTTGATAACCTCTGTGCGGCTTACAGGATCAGTTGCTTCATAGGTTTCGCCGTTGTTCTTCGCGGCCTTGAGCAGGTCGTTCTCCACGGCCCATGCAATGGCCTTGTCAGTCTCAGTGGCATTGGCGTTCAGCACGGCGGCGGGTTCAGGCTTTCCTGCATTGTTCCACACCAGTGCAGCCAGCTCACCTCGGTTTGTTGGAATAGCTGTACCGGTTGGCAGGGCGCAAATCAGATAGAACTCAGTACCCAACTGATAGGTCTGGTAGGCCAGCACCGCGGTACCCGCGGCGGCAGTACCAATGATGAGGGTAGTGCCCAGAATGTTGGGCTCTTCCTCAATGCTTGCATCCTTTGTCATGGCTTCGATAATAACATTTTCACCCGGCATGGTAAAGGTAATGGTTTCAGCCTTGGGTTCAACAGCGCTCAGCACGCTGGCAGGCTTAATTGTCCACTGGTCAAAAGTCTGAGCATCGGAAAGAATGCTCTTATCAAAGGTTACTTCCACTGTTGCACCTTTTTCAATGGTAATGTCACCATTGTCATTGATAGTAGCACCCTTGCCGTTTACTTTTGCAATACCGCCAAGAAGGGATAGAGTGTAGGTGACCTTTTCTTCTTTCTGGGGAACATTGTAACTCCACTTAATCTGATTGCCAGTGATTTGATTCGCGGGAGCGGTATTTTCGGTCTCTTTGACATCAACTTTGACGATATAATCGCCCGGTTCCGTAGGGAGCCCGCGGTCATTCAATTTCTCACCGGGAACTTCATTTCCCTTATCATCATAAAACTTCCTATTGATGATATCATCAGCATTGACTTGAGTATTGTTCGATGTCACTTCTCCGGTTACCGCGTCAAACTTGAGGTCAACATCCGGGTCAATCACATCTTTTTGTGTCCATTTTGCAGTCAAGGTTATATCATAGTCCGGCATGGAGAAACTATAATTGCCGTTCTCATCTGGACCGTTCAAGGATGGGGCGGTTTCTCCATCAGGAACAGTAACTTCCCAATGATTAAAGTTATAGCCGGTTTTCTTTGTGGGTGTAGGAACAGAAACGGACGAACCATAGTCGTACGAGTTCGTTTCCTTGTTTTCGTCGTTCTTCAGTGTTACAGTATGGCTATGTGCGTTCCAATGGGCATACAAGATGATGTTGTTGCTGACGGCTTCTGTAAATGTATATTTTGTGCCGCCTTCTGCCTGTGTATACCAGCCATCAAAATCATAACCTGTACGCTGTGGGGGTGTGGTGGGGACGCTTGCAGTCCCTAGCTTCTCGTTGCTGTAAACAGTCTGCTTGTCCATAGTGCCACTACCATTTATAGTGCCACCGTTCAAATCAAAGGTGATATCACACAGATACTGAACTTTGCTGGTTAGTGTATCATTGCCTGTTGTATTAACTGTGACTTTGTCCCAGTCTGTTTTATATCCATTATATTTTACATCACTTAGATTCGTACAATCATTGAATGCGTTGATATTTATAGTTTTAATATTTTTTTCAAGGAGTACTCTCTTAAGATTGGTGCATCCATTAAATGCAAATGGGCAGATTTGATCCACACTTGCGGGTATTTCTACTTCTGTTAACCCTGTACAACGCTCAAAAGCGTTACTACTGATTTTGGAAATGCCATTTGTTAAGGTGACATGAGATAGCGCAGTATTTCCTGAAAAAGCCGTATCCATATTTGTGATGGTACTCGGAATCGTAATGCTTGTTAACTGAGAACAACCATAAAAAGCAGCTTGGCCGATTTTTGTAACACCTTCAGGAATTATAACCTTAGTTAGATTGGAACACTTAAAGAATGCCTGGTATCCAATTTCGTCCACCGTGTTAGGCAATGTAACTTCCGTAAGCGTGTTACATGCATTAAAAGCCCACGTTGCAATTTTGGTTACAGTATAGTTCGTGCCATTGTCTGAAATTGAGCTCTCAATGGTAAGTTGTGTAGGCTTTCCTGATGTACCGGAAACTGTAACCGATTTTCCATCGGCGTTAACTATATATTTGAGGTTTCCTTTAGTAATCTTAGTTGCTGCTACTGCTCCCATGGGTAGGAATGTTAACGTTATGCTGAGTGCCACTAATAGACTGATAAACCGTTTTTTCATGGATTTCCTCGCTTTCATGGATGAGTGCCGCAGAAAAACGACATAGAATGTATGGCAAAAAAAGGCAATAATACCAATTTGAAGAATACCATGCGTGGAATTCTCTGTCAATGGAATTGTAGGAACTCACAAAAAAGTTTGGAGGAATGTACAAGAAAAGGCTTTTCCAGCATCGTGGGCAATAAAAAAGAACCCGTCCCCGGGGAAAATCCGGGAACGGGTTGAGAGCGGAAAGCTTACCGCTTGATGTCGTAGTTCATGTTCATCAGGTTGCGGATGGAGCTGACATCATCGGTGATGTTGGCATCGCCGTGGATGGTGTGTTTGATGGCGCTGCTTGCCACGGCAAAGTTGATCATGTCCATGGCGCGGTAGTTGTGGAGCATGGCGTAGATCAGGCCGCTGGCAAAGGCATCGCCGCCGCCCACGCGGTCCAGAATATTAAAGGTGTAGAGCTTGCTCTCAAAGGTGTGGCCGTCGTACCACATAAAGGCCTTGAGGCTGTTCTCGCTGCCGCTGTGGGCATAGCGCACATGGCGGGCAATGCACTTGAGGTTGGGGTAGCGGGCAATGAAGTGCTGGAAGATCTCGTCCTGCTGCTCATAGCTGGGCTGCAGGGGCACGCCGTCCTTCCAGTCGCCCTTGCTGTGATCGTTGTCGTCCTTCCACAGGTGGTAGGGCTCAATGCCCAGCAGAACGTCAACGTAAGGCAGGCACTCGGTACAGAAATCGCGGGCTTCCTCCCAGCTCCACAGGGTAGAGCGGAAGTTGCCGTCAAAGCTGACGGTCAGGCCCTTCTTTTTGGCCACCTTGAGCATATCGATGATGAGGCCGCGGCAGTTGGGGCCCAGTGCCGGGGTAATGCCGCTCAGGTGCAGCCAGTCGTAGCCGTCCAGCAGAGCGTCCAGATCGACCTGGGAGAAATCATACTCGGTAATGGCACTGTGCTTGCGGTCGTAGATGACCTTGGAAGCGCGGATGCCATATCCGGTCTCCAGATAATAAGTACCCAGCCGGTTGGAGGGGGTCTCGTTGGGCTCGGTCAGGATCATGGGGGTGCAATGCACATCGTTGGAGCGCAGCCAGCGCACCGCGCTTTTGCCCAGGCTGTTGTTGGGCACTACGCTGAAGAAGGTGCTGTCCACACCCAGATTGGCCAGGGCCAGTGCAATGTTGGCCTCGCTGCCGCCGTAGCTGGCTTCAAAGCTGGATGCCATACGGATCTTTTCGTAGTTCGGCGGGGTCAGACGGAGCATGATCTCGCCGCAGGTGATAAATTTCTGGCCGTTGGGCTCGCTGCCGAGGATGGGATTGTAGTGTTCCATAACGCTCCTCCTAAAAAGTCGTTTCTGGGGTCCATTTTATGTGAGAACACATTGTTGTATCCATTATACCGCACTGCGCACCGGAAGGCAAGCAAATGCTGTTTCGGCCGAGAGAAAAAGAAAAAGAAATTTTGGTTGTTTTGACGAAAGAACCCCTCAGTCACCTGCGGTGACAGCCCCCCTAATAGTGGGGCCCTTGGCATTGCGTAAAGCCTTATGGTTTTGCCAAGGCCGCCCCTACTAGGGGCGGTGGCATCCCGCAGGGATGACGGTGGGGTTCACACCCCTGTCAGGTCAAAGCTGGGCGTATACTCTTCCTTTGCACTGCTCTTCTGCTGCATATAGCCAGAGCTGAGGCCCAGATCCATGGCGTAGTTGACCACCCGGCGGTATTCGTAGGTGGTGATGCGCCGCCCGATGCCGTGGTCTGCCGCCTGATAGAAGGGGGTGTACTGGCTCATCACGCTGGGCAGGAAGCACCCCGGGTCGGCCTTGTTCCAAGCCGCCATCTGATCGAGCACGGCAAAGCTGTCATCCACATGGCCGGGCAGGGCAAGGTGGCGCAGGATCACGCCCCGCTGCAGGATGCCCTGGCTGTCGAAAACAGGGTGCCCGGCCTGAGCCATCATGGCTTCAATGGCGGGTCTGGCCTGCGCAAAATAGTCCGGCGCAGCGGAAAGCTCTGCCGAAAGGGCAGGGGAAACATATTTCAGGTCGGCCAGCCAGATGTCGATGAAGCCGCGCCAGGCGTGCACGCTCTCCACGGTCTCGTAGCCGCCGGTGTTGCAGACGATGGGCAGATACAGCCCCTGCGCCCGGGCCAGGTCGAGGGCAGCGATGATCCAGGGCCGCCACTGCCCAGGCGTGACAAGGTTGATGTTGTGGGCTCCCTGCGCCTGCAGGTCCAGAAAGATCTCGGCCAGGCGCTCTACGGTGATCTCCTTACCCAGCCCCTCGGCGCTGATGGGGTAGTTCTGGCAGAAGCAGCACTTGAGGGTGCAGCCGGAGAAAAACACCGTGCCGCTGCCCCGGGTGCCGCTGATGCAGGGCTCCTCCCAGAAGTGCAGGGCAGCGCGGGCCGCTTTCAGGGTGCGGCCCGCCCCGCAGAAGCCCGTCTGCCCGGCGGCCCGGTCGGCTTTGCACTGCCGGGGGCAGAGAGTGCAGGCTTCCGGCACGGCAACAGAAATGGTTTTGGGCATAATATCCAAGTCCTTTGCAAAAGATTTGACAGAATTACTCTTGTTTATTATACCATTTATGACATGGAATGTGGTATACTATGATAGAATATTATATATCATGCAAAAATACTACATATCAGACGGAGGATATCATGCGCACCGAAAACGAGGAGATCCGGGATCATTTGAAGTATCTCTCCCTGCTGGCACGGGATTACCCCTCGCAGGCGGCCGCCGCCAGTGAGATCATCAGCACCCAGGCCCTGCTCAAGCTGCCCAAGGGCACCGAACATTTTATGAGCGACCTGCACGGTGAAAACGAGGCTTTTGTCCACATCCTGAACTCGGCTTCGGGTGTCATCCGGGAAAAGGTGGACATCGTGCTGGGGGAGAGCGTGCCGGAACAGACCCGTGCAGAGCTGGCAACGCTCATCTATTACCCCAACGAGAAACTGCCCCGGCTCAAAGCCAAGTGCACGGATGAGGAAGCGCTTGACCACTGGTACACAGAGACCCTGCTTCAGCTCATTGATATCTGCCGGTTGGTGTCCTCCAAGCATACCCGGCAGCATGTGCGCTCCTGCCTGCCGTCCAGCTGCGGGTATATTCTGGATGAGCTGCTCCATGCCCACTTTGAGGACCACGACAAGGACCTTTATTATGGGCAGATCGTGGGCAGCATCATCGAAAATGGCCGCGCCGACCGGTTCATTGTCCGGCTGTGTGAGCTCATCAAGCGGCTGGCTGTGGACAAGCTGCACATCGTGGGGGACCTGTTTGACCGCGGCCCCCGGCCTGATATCATACTGGACCGGCTCATGCGCCACCACCATGTGGATATCCAGTGGGGCAACCATGACGTGGTCTGGATGGGTGCCGCCGCCGGAAGTCCCATCTGCGTCTGCACCGTGCTCAAAACGACACTGGCCTACCACAACCATGCCATGCTTGAGGATTGCTACGGCATCAACCTGCGGCATCTGCAGCGGATGGCCGAGCAGTTCTACGGAAATGACGACCTGACCCTCTGGATGCCCCACACCGACGCGGCGCGCGGCCCTTACACCGAGGGAATGCTCCACCGCTGTGCCGTGATGCACAAGGCCGTGACCATTCTGATGCTCAAGATGGAGTGCAAGGTCATCGACCGCAACCCGGATTTCAAGATGCAGGGAAGGGATTTCCTGCGGCACATCGATTGGGAAAAGGGGACCGTGACCCTGAACGGGCAGACATACCCCCTGCGGGACACCAGCTTTCCCACCGTGGACCCGGCAGACCCCGCCGCCCTGAATGATGATGAGCGGCTGGTGCTCCGCAAGCTGGTGGAATCCTTCCGGCAGAGCGAGCGTTTGCAGCATCATGTGGAATTTTTGTATGCCAAGGGCAGCGTTTACCACATCGAGAACGGCAACCTGCTCTACCATGGCGTGGTGCCCATGACCAAAAACGGCAGCTTTGCCGTGGAGCGGTTTGAGGGACACAACTACTCGGGCCGCGGCTTGATGGACTACTGTGACGAGCGGGCACGCTGCGGCTACTTTGCTCCCGAGGGAAGCGCTGCCCGGCGGAGCGGTCAGGACTTTTTGTGGTATCTGTGGTGCGGCAAGCTGTCGCCGTTGTTCGGCCGCAGCGCCATGACCACCTTTGAGCGGCTGTATATTGCCGACCCCGCCACCCACGAGGAAGTCAAGGACCCCTATTATACATGGTACAATGAAGAGGCCGCCTGCCGCCGCATCCTGGCGGAATTCGGTCTGCCCGGCACCAGCCACATCGTCAACGGCCATGTGCCGGTGCGGGAGAAGAGCGGCGAGAGCCCCATCAAGGGCGGGGGCCGTCTGGTCGTTATTGACGGCGGGTTCTGCCGCGCCTACCATGAAAAGACCGGCATTGCAGGGTACACACTGGTGTACTCCAGCCGCACCATGTCACTGCGGACCCATCAGCCCTTTGTCAGTGCCGAAAAGGCCGTGAACGAAAACATCGACATCGTGTCGCAGAAGAACATTCTGGAAACGGAGAACCACCGCATTCTGGTGGAAGAGACGGACGAGGGCGAGATCCTTCGGGAGCGGGTGCATGACCTGAAACAGCTGGTCAAGGCCTATCAGCTGGGCTGGATCAAGGAGACCTGCAGCGAGGATTGCGTCTGGTAAGGGGCGCTGATTGTAAAATTTTTGAAATAAGAAACAAAAATATCGAATATTTCCGCAGATTCTGGGCAAAACAGAAAATAATCGGGCAGGGGAAAAGGGGGCTTTGCTTTTTGCCCGAAGTTGTGTATAATAAGATAGTTGTATCGTGAGGGTGTGTACCCAGCGGTGCGCGGAGAGATCAAGTAAGAACCCTGAGTGGCCCTGCCGCTGGCGGGCCTGCGACAAGGAGATTATAAAATTGGAAAAGTTTGTTATTACGGGCGGCAAGCCCCTGCATGGCGAAGTCACCATTTCCGGTGCAAAAAATGCGGCTGTGGGCATTCTGCCTGCCACCATTCTGGCGGCAGATGTCTGTGTGATCGAAAACCTGCCGGACATCAGTGATGTGGCAGTCAGCCTGAAGATCCTGAGCACCCTGGGTGCCGGCATCAAGATGCTGAACCGCAATACCTACGAGATCGACACCACCCACCTGAACAGCACCAACGTCCCGGACGATCTGTCCCGCCAGATGCGTGCCAGCTACTACTTCCTGGGTGCACTGCTCTCCCGCTTTGGCAAGGCACAGGTGGCCATGCCCGGCGGCTGCAATCTGGGCCCCCGCCCCATCGACCAGCACCTGAAGGTGTTCAGTGCACTGGGCGCAGAGGACAGCGTGGATTACGGCATGATCACCGTGCGCACCAAGCAGGAGCTGACCGGTGCCCATATCTTCTTTGATAAGGTCAGCGTGGGCGCTACCATGAACGGTATGCTCTCTGCGGTCATGGCCAAGGGGCAGACCATTCTGGAAAACTGCGCCAAGGAGCCCCATGTGGTGGATCTGGCAAACTTCCTGAATATGTGCGGCGCGGATGTGCGCGGTGCCGGCACCGATGTGATCAAGGTGCGCGGCGTGGAAAAGATGCACGGCTGCACTTACAGCATCATCCCTGACCAGATCGAGGCGGGCAGCTACATGGTTGCCGCTGCTGCCACCGGCGGCGACGTTCTGATCAAAAATGTCACCCCCAAGCATCTGGAACCCATCACGGCAAAGCTCCGCCGTGCCGGTGTGGATGTGGAGGAATTCGATGATTCCGTCCGCGTCTCCCGCAAGGGCGATATCCTGCCGCTGAAGATCAATACCATGCCCCACCCGGGCTTCCCCACCGATATGCAGCCCCTGATGGGTGTGCTGCTCAGCGTGGCAAAGGGCACCTCCACCATCACCGAGAGCGTGTGGGATAACCGCTTCCGCTATGTGGACGAGCTGCGCAAGATGGGCGCAATGGTGCAAGTGGACGGTCAGGTGGCCGTGTTTGAGGGTGTGGACAAGCTGAACCCCGCCCCCCTGCGCGCTTCTGACCTGCGTGCCGGTGCGGCCATGGTCGTGGCTGCCCTGATGGCAGACGGCACCAGCGAGATCGAGGAGATCGGCCACATTGAGCGCGGCTACGAGAACATCGTGGAAAAGCTGCGCGGCCTGGGCGCTGAGATCAGCAAGGTGGATCGGATGCCTGCCGCACTGGAATCGGCAATGTGATCATTCAGAACCTCTCAGTCTGTTTTGCAGAAGTTTTCCTGACAGGGAGCTTTTGTGAAGCAATGACGGAGAGGTTCGTTTCTTGAGGTTTGAAATGTCTGAATTCATCTCGTTATACTCTGGTTCCTCCGGCAACTGCAGCGTGGTGCGCACGGGGGAAAAGTACATCATCATCGATATGGGAAAGGGCGTGCGCACCACCTCGGCGGCACTCAAGGAGCTGGGCCTGAACATCAGCGATTGTGCGGGCATTCTGGTGACCCATGAGCACTCTGACCACGTCAAGGGGCTGGCCACCTTCCTCAAAAAGAATCCGCTGCCGGTATACGGCGCAGACGATACGCTGGATTTCCTGGATGCAAACGGTATCGTGCCCGCCAGCTGTGCGCTGCGCACCCTGTCCGGCGGGGAAGAGGATGTGGGAGATTTCGGCGTGACGATGTTCCCCACCAGCCACGACGTGCCCTGCGTGGGCTACCGCATCCACACCCCGGACAACAAGACCATGACCATTGCCACCGACCTGGGAGTCCTGACCCCGCCGGTGCATCAGGCCCTGAGCGGCTGTGACCTGGTGGCATTGGAAAGCAACTACGACCTCCACATGCTCCGCAGCGGGCGGTATCCCTACTACCTGCGCTCCCGCATCGAGTCCAACCGGGGCCACCTCTCCAACGATGAGTGCTCGGCAAAGCTGCTGGAGCTGATCCAGGAGGGATGCAAGAAGTTTGCCCTCTGCCATCTCTCGCAGGAGAACAACACCCCGGCGCTTGCTTTGCAGACCATGTTCAACACCCTGGGTGCGGCAGGTGTCGTGCCGGAAAAGGACTGCATCGTGCAGGCCCAGCGCCGCAATGAGATCAGCCCCGCACTTACATTTTAAGAAAAATGGCCCTCTCCATCATTGCTTTGCAAAGCATGACGGAGAGGGCCATTTTTGTTGTTATGCCAGATCCGGCAGGATATCGGGCCAGAGGGCCTGCTCCTGCCGCAGATCGGTGAAAACGCAGTCCAGATAGATCTTGTTCACAGCCGAGATGATGGTGCTGCGCAGGAGCTTGCGTGCATCATCAACGTCCGGCTCCAGCTCGGAGAAGCTCTTGGTCAGGCCGAACACATAGGGCAGGTAATTCTCCAGCTCATCACAAAAGGTATCATACGCCTGCGCGGAGGTATAATGCGCCCGCTGCATCTTGAACAGACTGTCGATGTTTTCCATGGACAGGACATTTTTAGAAACTACGATGTAGATCAGGCAGGCCAGCTGATCCCGGGTATACTTCTTTTTGATGGGGTGGCTGATGATCCCTTTCTTAACGTAGTTGCTCACCATGGAAGCGGTGAGCTCCACCCCCTGAAATGTGCGGAAACACCCGTTGACAAACTGTACACTCTGATCCAGATAAAGCCCTACGGTGGGGAGTTCTGCATACCGGGGCAGGGCAAACCCTGCGGCGCAGGCCGCAACGCGGCGGTTTGATTCTAATTTCATGCGGACAGTATACCATGTTTTGGAAATGCGGTCAACAGGAAATTGAAAACTTTTGAAATAATTCAAGAAAACAGTTGACAGGGTTTTGAAAAGCTGATATAGTGATTCAAAACAACAGGAAAAACTGCGGCGTCCTCTGCCGCCGGAATGGAGATAAATGCTTATGAACACCAAGATCGTTGTGGATTCCTCCGCCAGCCTGTACACCTTGCAGGGCGTGGATTTTGAATGCGTTCCCCTGAAGATCATCACCGACGATGCCGAATATCTGGACAACGGCACGATGGATGCCGTGGGCATGGCCCAGACCCTGCGCACCTATAAGGGCAAGACCTCAACCTCCTGCCCCAACGTCAGCGACTGGCTGGCTGCCTACGAGGGAGCCGACGAGGTGTATGCCATTACCATCACGGGCACCCTGTCCGGCAGCTACAATGCCGCCCAGCTGGCCGCCGAGGAATACCAGCAGGAGAACCCCGGCAAGCGGGTGTTCGTGCTGGACAGCCTTTCCACCGGCCCGGAGCAGCGCCTGCTGGCCGAGCATCTGCGGGATCTGCTGGCTGAGGGCAAGGAGTTTGACGAGGTCTGTGAAGAGATGCTCCGCTACCACAAGCACACCCATCTGCTCTTCTCGCTGGAATCGCTGGCCAATCTGGCCCGCAATGGCCGCGTGAAGCCTGCCGTTGCCGCTGTGGCGCGGATGCTGGGCATCCGGGTCATCGGACAGGCAAGTGAGGCCGGAGAGCTGGATGTTCTCTGCAAGACCCGTGGCGAGCATGGTGCGCTGGAGCGCATCGTGCTGGAACTCAAGGAGCACGGCTACACCAACGGCAGGCTCCATATCTCTCACTGCGGCAATCCCGCCGCCGCCGAGCGCCTGAAGCACATGGTAAAGGCTGTGTTTGATGGAGCAAAGGTGGACATCAGCGAATGCGGCGGTCTGTGCAGCTATTATGCAGAGCTGGGCGGTCTGCTGGTTGGTTATGAGGACGCGGAAGCATAAGCGAACGGCCCTCGGAAAAATTCTGCCCACGATTGAATAGGCGCTCATAGCGGGGAAAGCCGTTGTGGGCGCTTTTTTGTTTGCAAAATCTTCCGCTCTGCGCTATACTAACAGCATCAAAAATCGCCGTGGGCGGCAGGGGAGGGATACCACATGTTCAGATTGCCCATCGTCAAGTTTTTCAACCGCATCTTCAACCGTGTCACGATCACAGTGGTGCTGGTGGCTCTACAGGTGCTCTGGCTGCTCTGGGCGTTCTGGTCGTTCACGGCGGGGCGGGTCTGGCTGAACGGTGCCCTGAAGGCGCTGAGCATCATGATCGTGCTGTATCTGGTGCGCAAGGATGAAAACAGTGCTTATAAGATCGGCTGGATCGTTCTGATCGGTCTTCTGCCCCTGCTGGGCGGCGCGCTTTATCTGGCTTTTGGCAACAAGGCCCCCGCCAAGTATCTGCGGGAGCGGATGCAGAAGGTGGAACAGGCCCATCAGACCGAGCTTGCCCAGCCCGAGGGCCAGACCGATGCGCTGGATATCTCCAGCCGGAACCTGAGCCGCTATGTGGCAAAGTTCGGGCCGTATCCGGCCTGGAAGGATACCGCTGCTCACTACTTTTCCTGCGGGGAGGAGATGTATCCCCAGCTGCTGGCGGATCTGGACAAGGCGGAAAAATTTATCTTTCTGGAATTTTTTATCCTCCGTTCCGGCAAAATGTGGGACGGCGTGGAGCAGATCCTCCGCCGCAAGGCCGCTCAGGGGGTGGATGTGCGGCTGATCTACGATGATTTTGGCAGCCTGCTGGGTTTGCCCAGTGATTTTGTCATCCGCATGGAGAAGGCGCACATCCGCTGCATCCCTTTCAACCCGGTGGTGCCGCTGGTCTCGCTGGTGATGAACCACCGCGACCACCGCAAGATCGTGGTGGTTGACGGCAATGTGGCCTACACCGGTGGCGTGAATCTGGCGGATGAGTATATCAATGCCGAGCAGCGCTTTGGCTACTGGAAGGATGCGGCCATCCGGTTGGAAGGAGCCGCTGTCTGGAACTTTACCGTGATGTTCCTCAATGTATGGAACGCCTTCCGCCCGCAGGAGAACGATTACACCGCCTTTGCGCCCACCCGCCTGCCCGCAGTGCAGGATGGCGTGGTGCAGCCCTACGCGGACAGCCCGCTGGATGAGGAACCGCTGGCCGAGACAGTCTATCTGGACATCCTCTCTCAGGCCCAGAGATATGTTTATATCTATACGCCCTACCTGGCCGTGGGCGAAGAGATGCTGGATGCTCTGAAAAATGCGGCCAAGCGCGGGGTGGACGTGCGGCTCATCCTGCCCGGGATCCCGGATAAGAAGCTGGTGTTCCGGCTCAGCCGTTCCTACTATCTGCCCCTGCTCAGGGCGGGCGTGCGCATTTATGAATTCACGCCCGGTTTCCTCCACGCCAAGTGCTATATCAGTGATGACCGTGTCGCCGTGGTGGGCAGCATCAATATGGATTATCGGAGCCTGTTCCTCCACTTTGAGTGCGGAACACTGCTCTTCCATAACAGTCAGATCGCCGCACTGCGGAAGGATGTGGAACGCACCCTGCCGCAGTGCCGGGAGATCCAGCGCTCCGACTGCCGCACCAATCTGCCGGGCACAGCACTGGACAGCGTGCTGCGGTTGCTGAGTCCGTTGATGTAAGCGGCTGCGCGCAGCACTCGGGGAGCTTTTCCACGCAAGTGAAACGGGCCATTCCATCGCCCGCCCTATTGTCTGCGGCAACAGGGTCCCACCCCAGCGGACACTTGCTTTGGAAAACTCCCGTCAGCTGCGTAATTTTACGTTCTTCTGGACATACTATGGGGCAAAGGCCCAACGGGCCGTGTGGAAAGGGAGCGTATCTATGAATCAGAACCATCGGGCTCTTTGGAGCTGTGCCATGGCGGCGGCGCTGCTGCTGACCGCCTGCGGCAAAACGAACGCTGGGTCGGGCAGCTCCGGCAGCATGAGCGGAAGCGGCGGCACATCCTCCGCACAGACCCAGACAGCGGCATGGAAAACCGGTCTGGGTGTGGTGACAGAGGCCACCGATCAGGACAGGGCAGGGAAAATTGAACTGGCGGCGGCCGCTGTCCTGCTGGATGGCGAGGGCAAACTGGAGAGTGTTCTGCTGGATGAGCTGGAAGTGTCTGTTTCGGCGGACAGCACCGGCCATGTGACCCTGCCCACCGACTGGCGCACCAAGCGGCAGAAGGGGGACGATTACCCGCTGGCGGCAGTGTCCTCTCTGAAAAAGGACTGGGCGGAACAGGTGGATGCCTTTGCCAGTTACCTGATCGGCATGACCCCGGAACAGGTCTCCATGCTCAAAGTGGATAAGGATGGCAAGGCCACGGATGCCGACCTGCTGAGCGGGTGCACCATCGCTGTGGATCGCTACCGGGATGCCGTGACCCGGGCCTGCGCCAATGCCAGGGCACTGGGTGCCGCCAAGGGCGACAGGGCCGCGCTGGGCATCGAAGCGGTGAACGGGACTTCGGACATCACCGCCACCGATGACAAGGATGTGAATGCGCAGGTGGATGTGAGCATCGTGGCACTGACCACCGATGCGGACCGCCGTGTGACCAGCGCCATTGCGGATATGGCTGAGCCGGCCCTGACAGTGGTGTCGGACGGCGGTGTGACAGCTCCGGACCTCGTCAAGACCAAGCTGGAGCTGGGCGAGGACTACGGGATGCGCGGCGCATCGGCGCTGGGCAAGGAGTGGTATGAGCACAGCGAGGGCTTCTGTGATGCCCTCAAGGGCAAGACCCGCACCGAGATCGCCGGGCTTTCCGGCGGCGATGCCGACCTGAAGGCTTTGTGTACCATTGACATCACCGATCTGCAAAAGGCGGCGCTGGATGCCCTGAGCTGAGGAGAAAGCCCATTCAGTCCTGCAATCGCGCACCGGCTCTCCCGGATAGGGGGGCGGTGGCATTCCGCTGAATTTTCAGAGAGAAACATCTCGCCGCGTCTGGCAGCTGCCGACGCGGCGTTTTTGTTTTGTCAAATTGCCCGCTTTGCCGTGGTAAAGCAGTAAAGATTTGAGCAAACTGCGAAAAATCAGTTTTCCCCCTTGCCAAATGGCAGAAAACGCGCTATTCTATAACCACAGTTTAGCGATTTAGCATGGTAAAGCAATAAAATAAGGCTGCTTGCCACTGAGGGAGGAACCGTATATGAAACGTCTTGTATCCGCATTCCTGGCCGGTGCCATGGCACTGAGCCTTGCCGCCTGCGGCGGTGCCGCTTCCACTTCCGCCGCCGCATCTGCTTCGGCCTCTGCTTCCGGCAGTGCTGCCGTTTCCCAGGCTGCAGGCAGCGACCTGGATTACATCAAGGGCAAGGGCAAGCTGGTCATCGGCTACACTGTTTACGAGCCCATGAACTACACCGATGCCGATGGCAACTTCACCGGTTTTGATACCGAGCTGGCCACTGCTGTCTGCGAAAAGCTGGGCGTGGAGCCGGAGTTTGTGGAGATCAACTGGGATACCAAGGTCGTGGAGCTGGATGCCAAGAGTATCGACTGCATCTGGAACGGTATGACCCTGACCGATGACATCATGCAGAACACCGCTACCACCAAGGCTTATGCAAAGAATGCACAGGTGATCGTTGTGAAAGATGGCACCGATTATACCTCTACCGCTGACCTGGTGGATAAGACCGTGGTCGCCGAGGCTGGTTCCGCCGGTGAGGCTGCCATTGAGGGAGACGAGAACCTGGCACAGGCTGATTACGTTTCCAAGAGCGTTCAGACCGACTGCCTGATGGAAGTTGCCGCAGGCACTGCCGATGCCGCTGTACTTGACCTGACCCTGGCCAACGCCATGATCGGTGAGGGCACGGATTATGCCGACCTGAAGATCGTGGACGAGCTGAACGCTGAGGAGTACGGTGTGGCGTTCCGCAAGGGCAGTGATGCTGCCGCCGCTGTGGACGAGGCCTTTGATGCACTGAAGGCCGATGGTACCATGCAGGCACTGGCCGACAAGTACGATCTGGCACTGGCTGACTGAATTTGTTGAACAACTCCTTCCGTCATCGCTATGCGATGCAACCTCCCTCGGTGAGGGAGGCTTTTTGTTGCCGATGTGTGAAAGGCTCCCAAGCAGGGGGAACTTTCACCGGCTGTGATGGAAGGGGAATATGGATTCTGAATAAAAAAGGTGTGTTTTTGTGTCTGTGATTCTTATGCGCCTGTCCGGCGCGTTCCTGCTCAATTGTGAGCTCTTTGCCCTGACACTGCTGTTTGCACTGCCGCTGGGGCTGGTGGTCTCGTTTGGCTCCATGAGCCGCTGCAAGCCGCTGGCCGGGCTGGTCAAGACCTTTGTCTGGATCATCCGCGGCACCCCGCTGATGCTGCAGATCATTGTGATCTATCTGGGCCCCGGCCTGCTGGGCATGAACAACCCCTGGCCCTCCGGCTCCGGCGGACGGATGGTGGCGGCGGTGGTGGCCTTTGCCATCAACTATGCCTGCTATTTTTCTGAGATCTACCGCGGCGGCATTGAAGCGGTGCCCAAGGGGCAGACCGAAGCCGGGCAGGTGCTTGGCATGACCAAAACGCAGATCTTTTTCAAGGTGACCTTGCTTCAGGTCGTCAAGCGCATCCTGCCCCCCATGGGCAACGAGATCATCACGCTGGTCAAGGATACCTCGCTGGCAAACACCATTGCCAACAAGGAGATCATTATGATGGCCAAGGAGTACAGCGCAAAAGGCCTGATCTGGCCGCTGTTCTCCACGGCGCTCTTCTTCCTGGTGTTTGTGGGCGCACTGACCATCCTGTTCAACTGGGCTGAGAAAAAGCTCGATTATTTCCGCTGCTAAGGAGGCAGATAGATTATGGCGTTGCTCGAAGCTTCCGGTATCGGGAAAAATTTTGGCGAGACCCATGTGCTGAAGGACATCTCCCTGGATCTGGAGCAGGGTGAAGCGCTGGCGATCATCGGCTCGTCCGGTTCCGGCAAAACAACTCTGCTGCGCTGCCTGAACTTTCTGGAACGGCCTGACACGGGTGTGATCAAGGTGAACGGCGAGACCATGTGGGATGCCGCCGACCCTGCCACCCAGAAGGAAAGCGAGATCCGCAAAAAGCGGCTCCATTTCGGTCTGGTGTTCCAGAACTTCAACCTGTTCCCGCAGTACACGGCCTTGCAGAACGTTATGCTGGCAGGAGAACTGCTGGCAAAGGAACGTCCGGAATATCAGGCAAACAAAAAGGCCATCCACGCGGAGCTGGAACAGCAGGCGAGAGAACTGCTGGCGCAGATGGGCCTTTCGGAGAGGGCCGGCCACTACCCGCATCAGCTCTCCGGCGGCCAGCAGCAGCGTGTAGCCATTGCCCGCGCGCTGGCGCTTCACCCGGATATCCTCTGCTTTGATGAGCCCACCAGCGCCCTCGACCCGGAGCTGACCGGCGAGGTGCTGAAGGTCCTGCGCGATCTTGCTGACCGCAAGACCACGATGATCATTGTCACCCATGAGATGCACTTTGCCCGCGATGTGGCCGACCGCATCCTGTTCATGGATGGCGGCGTGGTCGTGGAGGAGGGCCCTGCCAAACAGCTCATCGACCACCCCCGGGAAGAGCGTACCAGACAGTTCCTCGCACACTATTCAGAATGACCCGCCGTTGAGCATTCCGGATGAGGAGACCCCGCCTTCGGGCAATGCCGGAACGGGGTTCTGAAGCATTCTGTTCCAGCTGCTGAAGCATCTGGCCGGGAAGCACTGAAAAATTTGAAAAAACCTCTTGAAAATTCATCGCAACCTGATATAATACCCACATGAACAAAAACGTCCTGCCCATTGCGCGGCAGGGCGTTTTTGTCGGAAAAAATTCGTGTGATAAGGTCTGTGATGCTTTCCCAAGGAGGAACGTGTGTATGACGAAAGATATGACGCAGGGCAGCCCGCTCAAGCTGATCCTCGCCTTTGCGGTGCCGCTGATGCTGGGCAGCCTGTTCCAGCAGTTCTATAATCTGGCAGATACCATCATCGTGGGCCGCTTTGTGGGCGTGGAAGCCCTGGCGGCGGTCGGCAGTGTGGGCGGTCTGAACTATCTGGTGCTGGGCTTTGTCAACGGCATTGCCTGCGGCTTCTCCATCCCCATCTCGTGGACATTCGGTGCAAAAGACTATGCGGAGATGCGCCGCTACACCGCCAATGCCGTCTGGCTGAGCGTCTTTTTTGCCGCAGTGCTTACCGTGGTCACGGTGGCCATGACCCGTTCCATTCTGGTCTGGACCAATACCCCGGACAACATCATTGATCTGGCAGATATCTACATCCGCACCATCTTTATCGGCATCCCGTTCACTCTGCTGTATAACATGACCAGCGCCCTGATGCGCGCTCTGGGTGACAGCAAGCGGCCTCTGTATTTCCTGCTGATGGCAAGCTTTCTGAACATCGGGCTGGACCTGCTTTGCATCATCACCTTCAAGATGGGCGTGTTCGGTGCGGCGTTCGCCACCGTGTTCAGTCAGGCAGTGGCCGGTCTGGGCAGCCTGTGGTACATCCTCAAGCATTATAATGAGCTGCGCTGGAACAAAGAAGAAAGCCGCCTGAGCAGACAGCACTGTGTCAAGCTGTGCGGCATGGGCATCCCCATGGGTCTGCAGTGCAGCATCACGGCCATCGGTTCCGTTGTGCTGCAGGGTGCAGTCAATGGTCTGGGCAGTGACATCGTGGCAGCACAGACTGCAGGTGGCAAGGCGGCACAGTTCCTGTCCGTCCCGCTGGAGAGCATTGGCACGGCCATGACCACCTACGCCAGCCAGAACATGGGTGCCCACGACCTGAACCGTGTGAATAAGGGCGTGAACACTGCCCTGGGCATCGGCTGTGTGTACAGTGTGGCATCCTTCCTGATCCTGCGCGTGCTGGATAAGGCTTTGATCGGCCTGTTCCTTGAGAGCAGCCAGACCGAGATCATGGCCAACGCCCAGAGCTTCATCTTCTGGAACAGCGTGTTCTATATCCCGCTGGCGGTCCTTATCATTTACCGCTACACCATTCAGGGTCTGGGTTATTCCAGCCTGGCCATGTTTGCCGGTGTGGCGGAGATGATCGCCCGTGCTCTGGTGGGTTTCCTGTTCGTGCCGCTGTGGGGCTATTTTGCCGCCTGTATTGCAAACCCGGTGGCCTGGTTCTTTGCCTGCTTCTTCCTGATCCCGGCGTATATCGTTGTGTTCCGGAAGCTGAAACAGGAAAAAGCAAGACCGCACGCAAACTTGTAAAAATTGAGCCGCTCTTTTGCGAAACCGCAGAAGGGCGGCTCTTTTGTTGCCTAGTAGGGGAGGCCTTGGCGAAGAGGGAAAGCCTCATGCAACGCCAAAGCTGAGAGGTTGTAAAGAGCAGGGCTTGCCCAATTCCTTTACAAATAACACCAAAACGATTATACTATAAATAATTATGTCACAAGGGGGTGAGGAGCATGGAGCTGGAACAGATCGAGGGCACGGTGGAGGACATTATCTACGAGAACCCGGATAACGGCTACACGGTGTTTGAAATTTCCGGCGGCGGCACGGTCACCGTGGTGTGCGGGATCGTGGGCGAGCTCCATGCGGGCGAGAGTGTGGTCTGCCGCGGTAAATATGAGAACCACGCCACCTATGGCCGCCAGTTCCACGCCCAGGAATGCGAGACCGATATGCCGAAGGATCTGGAGGCAGTGTACGCCTTCCTTGCCAGCGGTTCTCTGCCTTACATCGGGGCACGCACGGCCAATAAGATCATCGATAAATTCGGCGCGGCGGCGCTGGAAGTGATCGCCAACGATCCCGCCCAGCTCACCCTGATCCCCGGCATCTCGGCAGACAAGGCCGACCGCATCCAGCAGGAGTTCAAGCGGATGTTCGGAATGCGGGAGC
>OGZF01000708.1_pt1 | contig 27370 bp, 28 predicted proteins | sample 1576771 | NCBI WGS metagenome assembly OGZF01 (sample SAMEA3541536, study PRJEB24748) | human gut metagenome | biome: human gut; feature: human-associated habitat; material: faeces | place: China | collected 2012
GTGTGTATCTGTCTTTTGGACGTGAGCATTTTTTTATATTAAGACTTTTTCAGTAACCTCGCCACGTGCAAGCCCCTACAGATTCAAAATATCGGCTACGAGCTGGTCGACTTCTTCGGCTTTCGTGCTCCATGACGTGCAGACGCGGACGCAGACATGGTCGTCGTCGACAGGCCCCATGGCTTCAAAGATGTATTTGCTTTCCAAGGCCTGGGCCTGAGCTCTCGAAAGGATGATGAACTGCTGGTTCGTCGGGCTGACGACGAGTTCTTCTATCCCTTTCTGCCGGAAGGCCTGGCGGATACGGACGGCGTATTCATCGGCTCGTTTCGTAATGGCAAAATACGTCCCGTCGTGGAGCAGGGTATAGAACTGGAGCCCTAAAACCCAGCCTTTGGCCAGGACGGCGCCGAATTGTTTCATGTGAGCTTTGAAGCGGCGGTCTATCCCGGCGTCGGTCAAGACGAGGGCTTCGCCAAAGAAGGCCCCACATTTCGTACCGCCGATATAAAAGACGTCGGTCAGACGGCCGAAATCAGCCAGGGTCAGGTCATTTCCGTCAGCCCCCAGGCCATAACCCATGCGGGCGCCATCGACGAAGAGGTACATGTGATACTTGCGGCAGACTTCCGAAATAGCCGTCAGTTCAGCTTTTGTATAGAGTGTGCCGTATTCCGTCGTAAAAGAGATATAGACCAGCGACGGCCGCGTCAGGTATTCGGCTTCGCCGGAATTATAGTAAGCCTGCACTTCCCCTTCGATCTGGTCCGCTGTAATCTTGCCGTCATGATGGGGCAGGGCGACGATTTTGTGGCCTGTATTTTCAATGGACGCACATTCATGGCAGTTGATATGGCCCGTGTCGGCACAGATGATGCTGTCACAGGAACCGAGAAGGGCTGAAATGGTGACGAAATTGGCCTGCGTCGCTCCCGGGAAAAAGTAGACCTTCCCTTGCGGACACTGGGCCAATTCCAAAATCAGCTTTTCTGCCTTGTCACACCAGTCATCGACGCCATAGCCGCCATACTGCGTATCGTTCGTCTGATTCAAAGCCTGCAAAACGCTGGCATGAGCGCCATGATTATAGTCATTGTTAAAACGTATCATTTTACCCTGTCTCCTTACTCTATCCCTTAATGATCTTCTTCAACTTCTGCTAATTTTTGCTGCAACATTTTCCCAAGCTGCCAAAACGCAGGAATAAATTTATCCCGAATGAGAATCAACAGTTCATCAATTTCAGCTTCATTATAAAGATGGACCGACAAGTTCCTTTTTTCAGCATCAACAGCCAAACAGATGAATCCTCAATGAAGCCGACCTTATATCCTAACTGCAAGATTTCTCGCGGATAACCTGTTTCAGCCTCCTGAACCCCATGAACGCGTAAAACCTGTTGTAAAGCTTTCCAGGCCAGTTCAAAGGGCAATTTGAATTGGCCGACGATTCCCGTCCGGTAAATTTCATTCTCTGCAGCTAAGGAAAAGTCGGCTTGTTTCAGGACATCCAAACAATTCAAAAAATTATCCATTTTTTTCATAAATGATGACTCCTTCTTTAGCCAATTCTTCCGCTAACTCCCAGGAAATGCGCTCGTCCAGATTGACGACGTCGAATATCAGCAGCGAATCAACATTTTCCTTGATGTCCCATTGAACCTCTCCCGCTTATAGAAGCGGGAGATTCTTGAGAAGGTTGCTGTTTAAGTTTCCTCCTGAAATCAGGATAGCCTTATTCTCAAAGGGCTGTCCAAAAGCCCCTTACACAGTCCCTCGAAATTGAAGTTCTGCTTACCCATAATCGCCAATCCTTTCAAGGCTATGACCTTACGTCTATTCTACCAGAATCGGATAGGTTGTACAATGAAAAGGGCTTGTCGCCGACGATAAGCCCTTTTCTGTAGGGGCGCCCAGGTAGGGCGCCCGCTCCGGGATATGTACGATTCCCCGACCAGTTTGCTAGAAAAACCATCCAAATCCCGAACGGATTGCCCACGTGCGCCTCCTACAAATCCGTACTACAAACTATAAAGCGATGACGTCCAAATCGTCCGGGATATACAGGTTCCCCTGATAATACCGGCTTCCTTCGGCATGGTAACGCTGGCGGCGATGGGCCAGGTCCTTGTCTTCCGTGTGATAGAGAATCAGGTTCTGTACGCCCAGGCTCGCCGCCGTCTGACAGGCGTCTTTGACGGTAGAATGATGTTTCTCATAGGGATGGAAGATATCGGCTTCGGCGTCGAGGCAAAAGGCTTCATGAAGGAGCCATTTGCTGTCACGGACATAGGCTTCTTCCCAGGGCTGATAGGGCTCATCACCACAGCAGGTCAGTCTGCCGTCGGCCAGTTCCAGGGAAAAGCCGAATTGCTTGGCCTTGGTCGAGCGGATATCGAAAAAAGTCACGTCGTGGCCCATGAGCTGACGCGTTTCCCCATCATTCACCGTGACGAGATGCAGGCGGTCATCGAGGAAGGCACTGTCTTTCGAGGACAGCAGAGCCTTTCCCATCGTGCGCAGCAGGGAAATGACTTCATCATGACCGTAGATAACGGCTTCGCCCTCATAGGTCCCGCGCCGCCAGGACTGACACATCATGTGCATGAGCCAGAGGATGCCCAGAAGATGATCCATGTGTTTATGGGTGACAAAGACCGTCCGCATATCCTGCCAGCGCAAATGGGCCTTTTCCAGCTGACACAGGAGTCCGTTCCCACCGCCGCCATCGACGAGCAGGTACTGACCGCTTTCATGGAGGACGAAACAAGTATTATAACAATGGGTCACCGTTGCGTTCCCCGTCCCTAACAAGGTCAGATTCATGACTATCCCTCCCGATGGGTTATCGTGCGTTGGCTTCGCCGCGGAAGATGGTGCCACGGCTGGCGTCTACGGTGATGACTTCGCCGTTTTCCAGGGTATCGGCAGCATGGGCAGCGCCGACGACGGTCGGGATGCCGAGGGTGATGGCGACGATAGCCGATTCGCTGGTAAGGCCGGCTTCTTCGGAGACGATGGCGCTGGCCCGTTTCATGTAGTCGACGAAATCAGCGCGGGCCGAACGGACTACGAGGATGCAGCCGTCGGTGAAGTTCTTTTCCAGGTCTTCTTTCGATTCGGCGATGCAGACTTTGCCGATAGCCGAATTACGGCCGATACCGGTACCGCGGAGGAGGACGTCACCGACGACCTGGACGCGGATCATGTTGGTCGAACCGGCTTTGGCAACGGGGACACCCGCCGTGAGGACGACGAGGTCGCCGGCTTTGATGAGGTCGTTATCGAGGGCTGCAAAGATAGCATTGTCGACGACGGCATCGGTGTCGCTGGCTTCTTTACCGGTGACAGCCTGGACGCCCCAGTTGAGCTGCAGGCGGCGGACAATGGCTTCATGCGGCGATACGGCTACAATCGGGCAGGCCGGACGGAATTTAGAAATCATCTGAGCTGTGCCGCCGCGTTCAGTCGAAGCGATGATGGCTGCAGCATGGAGGTCTTTGGCGATCTTGACGACGGCTTTACCGATGGATTCCGTCGTCGTAGCCGATTCAGCGTCGACGTCTTCATAGGACTTCGGCGTGAAGTTGCTTTCCGTAAAGGTTGCGACGCGGGCCATGGTTTCTACCGCTTCTACCGGATAGAGGCCGCCAGCCGTTTCGCCGCTGAGCATGATGGCATCCGTGCCGTCAAGGATGGCGTTGGCGACGTCGCTCGTTTCAGCACGGGTCGGACGCGGGTTGTTGCACATAGATTCCAGCATCTGCGTAGCCGTAATGACCGGTTTGCCTGCGGCCTGGCATTTATGGATGAGGACTTTCTGGAGCATCGGGACTTCTTCTGCCGGGACTTCGACGCCGAGGTCACCGCGGGCGACCATGATGCCGTCGCTCATCTTGATGATGTCGTCAATGTTGTTGACAGCTGCCTGACATTCGATTTTGGAGATGATCTTCATGTGGCTGTCGTGTTTTTCCAAAATCTTGCGGATCGTCAGGACGTCTTTGCCGCGCTGGATGAAGGAAGCTGCGATCCAGTCCATGTTCATGCGGCAGCCGAATTCGATATCGTCGGCGTCTGTATCGGAAACAGCCGGCAGGTTGATGGCAATGCCCGGTACGGCAACGCGTTTGCGGTCGCTCATCTTGCCGCTGTTGAGGATTTTCGTATGGATGTCTTCGCCTTCGACGCTGACAACTTCCAAGTTGACCAGGCCGTCCGACAAGAGGATGTGGTCGCCGGCTTTGACGTCCTGCGGTAATTCTTTATAGTTCATGGAGGCAATAGTTTCATCGCCTTCTACGTCACGGGCCGTCAAGGTAAAGTCTTTGCCGGCTTCCATCATGATTGAACCATTTTTAAATTTGCCCAAACGGATTTCCGGGCCTTTCGTGTCGAGGAGCAGTGCAACCGGGATACCCAGTTTCTGGGAGGCAGCGCGGACCATGTCGATGCGCTGTTTATGTTCTTCATGAGAACCATGGGAGAAATTAAAGCGGGCAACGTTCATGCCGGCTTTAATCATCTTTTCGATAATTTCCGGGGTATTGGAACTGGGGCCTAAGGTGCAGACGATCTTTGTTTTTTTCAGCATATCTATTCTCCTTGCTTCTATTTAATGTAATCGGATGATTCTCGTTCAGCTGACGGCGCGGATGAGGTTGAAGACCTGCTGGGCCGTGTTGGTCATATTGCGCAGGGCCGTTTCTTTATTCATGGCTTCTTCCAGCGGCATGGCCTTATCGACGATAGAAAAGAAAGCATCAATACCCTGCCGGTTGCATTCAGCAGCGTCGGCGGTCGTGCAGCCGGCCAGGGCGATGACTTTGGCACCGTATTGTTTAGCCAGTTTCGCTACGCCAATCGGTGCCTTGCCCATAGCCGTCTGGGCGTCGAGGCGGCCTTCGCCGGTAATGACGTAATCGGCATCCTTGACGGCATCGGCCAATCGGATGGAGTCGAGGACAATCTGGATACCTGAACGCAGGCGGCCGTTCAGATAAGCCAGGAAGGCGAATCCCATACCGCCGGCTGCACCGGCACCGGCTGTCTGGCTATAGTCATGACCGGTATAAGTCTGGGTGACGGTGGCAAAAGACCGGCTGGCATCGTCCAGGACTTTGACATCCTGCGGCGATGCACCTTTCTGGGGTCCGAAGATATAGGCGGCGCCCCAATTTCCGTACAACGGATTGGTCACATCACAGGCGACATCGAAGGTACAGTCTTTCAGAGCCGGCAGGACCTGGGAATCATCGACAGAAACAATGTGCCCCACTTCCTGCCCGCCTAAACCGACAGGCTGGCCCTGGGCATCTCGGAAAATATACCCCAGAGCCTGGAGCATACCGACGCCGCAGTCACTGGTCGAGCTGCCGCCCAGGCCGATGATGAAATGGCGGATACCCGCTTCTATAGCCTGCGCCATGACCTGGCCGACGCCATATGTTGTCGTGTGCAGAGGATTACGCTGTTCTTCCGGCACCAATCCCAGCCCGGCTGCACCAGCCATTTCAATGACGGCCGTTTCCATCCCCGGCAAATAGCCATAAGGACAGGAAACAGCTTCACCTAAAGGCCCCTGGACGCCGACATAGCGGAGCTGGCCGTTCAGCCCGTCGACGAGAGCTTCGACGGTCCCTTCACCACCATCGGCCAAGGGTTTGACGATGACCTGGACAGGATGGCCGCCATAGGCTTTACGGACGCCCGCTTCAATGGCCCGGCCGGCTTCTACGGAAGTCAGACTATTTTTCAAGGAATCAATGGCTACAACGACTTTCATGATGATCTCTCCTCTATTTGCAAATTCGTAAGACTGTGTTTCTCTATGCCTATAGTGTAGCAAAAAGAGGATACTATTTCTATGTCATACAAAACAATAAATATATCATATTTTTGTTTTTAAAACCATGAAAGCGTCGCAATGTAAAGGGTCACGGCATCATGGAACACCCGCGGATCGAGACCGGTCTTCCCAGCAATCCGTTTCAGCCGGTATTGCAGGGTATTCTTATGGATGCAAAGGAGCCGCGCCGTCTCCTGGATAGACAGATTCTGCTGGTAATAGACCTGGAGCAGCTGGATTTCGCTATCTGTCAAATGCTGACAAATATCTTTGCGATAGCGGCGGCGCACGGCACCATCCAGACTTTGCAGTAAAAAGGCCAATTTCATATCATCGGCGTGGACGCAAAAGACCTGCCGGTCCTCGGCCGCCTGCAAGGCCATTTTGGCAAAACGGTACGATTCGTAGATGCGGTGGAAAGCTTCTTCCGTCCCGATACCGGCCAGGATTTCCGGATAGAACCATTCTTTCCACTGAGGCAGTTTTCTGTCCCATTCTGCATAGCCCCTGCTGGGAACGAGGACAACGAAAGTATTCGGATAAACATAAGTATATAAGGAAAACCCCAACTTCTGACAGAAGCCGGCCATTTTCTGGCGAAACGCTCCAGCCTGCCGGAAACCATCATGCCAACGGAAGACGACGGCCGTATAGCAGCTTCCCGCCAATTCAGGCTGATCTTCAGCCAGCTGCTGCACCGTATCTTCATCGCGATAAATCAAGGCCATGACCTGGCGGCTGCGATGCGCTTCTTCGCTGAAGGCCTCCTGACTCAGGCGGTATTCCTTGAGGAAGACTTCACAAATTTTCGTCAGCAAGAAACCGTACTGACCGACGACAGCCGGATCCCCGGTAATCCCGATGACGCCCAGGACCTGATGATCCATGATGATAGGATAATTGACCCCTCGGCTGACGCCGTCCTCAAGCCGGTCTTCCTGAACAGTCTGGACCTGCCCGGTCCGGGCCGCAACATGGCCGGCCTTATGGTACGTCCCAATGCGGCTGCTGTCGGTACTGGCCATGATACGCCCATGGCGGTCGATGAAATTAACGTTCCAGCCGACGACGGCCTTGGCCGAATCGACGATCTGCTGGGCCAATTCATCGGTAATGCGTACTTTCACTAAAATCACCTCTGTGCGAATGCGCTAAAAAATCAGATTTTCCGTCCTTTTCTCATGCTTAAAAAGTATGAACTTTGAAAAATAAGGTATTTTACAAATATTTTCGTACGCCTTATCCTTAAAGCAAAACATTACGAAGGGAGCATTCATAATGATAGGAAAAGAAATCCTCACCAGTGCCATCGACATGCATGTCCATGCCGCACCGGATGTTCAAGTCCGAAAATATAACGACTGGCAACTGCAACAATGTTACAGTCAGGCCGGCATGGCTGGATATGTCAGCAAATGTCATGCTGGTGACACAGCAACCCGGTCAGCCCTGATGATGGCGCACGATCCAGCCGTTACGGTCTACGGAGGCATCGTCCTCAACCATCCCGTCGGCGGCCTCAACGCAGCAGCCGTCGAAGCTAGTGCCCGCATGGGCGGGCGCATCGTCTGGTTCCCGACCATCGACAAAATCCCCATTGCAGATGAAGCGGGAAAGCTGCTGCCAGCCGTCTACGACATACTTGACTGCATCAAAGAACACCATCTTATCCTGGCCACAGGCCATCTTCCGCCAGAGCAGGCCTTGCAACTCTTACGGGCCGGCGCTGCCTGCGGGGTAGAACGGATGATTGCAACACACGTCTCCCTGCCCCTGACAGTAGCTGATCTGACCATGCAGAAAAAGTACTTAGACTGCGGTGCTGTCCTGGAACACTGTTATTATACCCCCTATCATCAGCTATGTCCTATCGAAGCCATTGCTGCCAGCATCCGTCAAGCTGGACCGGAACGAGTCCTGCTGTCATCGGATATGGGCCAGCCTGACGGCCTGACCCCGCCGGCAGCCTTGCTGGATTTTTCTCATCAGCTTTACGAGGAAGGCATTTCCGTCCAGGAATTGCGCACAATGCTGGTCCAGACGCCGAAGGAGCTCTTATCATGACGCGCCGGGAAACGGGACGGGCCATCGGCTATATGCTCATCGCCGCCTTTTTCTTTTGTTTCACCGAAATCTGCCTAAAAGAACTAAACCACGCCTTGCACCCAGTCGAACTCAATTTCAGCCGCTATTTACTGGCCGGCCTGCTCTTATGGCCTGTGAGCCGCCACGAAATCCGGCGGCGCCAAGGGTATATCAGCCGGCATCAGTGGCTCCGTTTCCATCTCCTGGGCTTCGTCGGCATTACCATCGTCGGCCCCCTGTACCAGCTGGCTGCCGTTCGCCTGAATGCCGGTCTGACCAGTGTCCTCTTTTCGACGACACCGGTTTTCATCGCAGTCTTAGCTGCCATCATCCTCCATGAACGGTTAAGCCGATGGCAGTTAGGGGCTCTACTGGTGGAACTGGCGGCCATCCTCATCCTCATCCACCCGTCATCGCTGACGCTGGATCCATTGGGATTGCTGTTCCTGGCAGTAACGGTCTTCTGCTACAGTCTCTATGCCGTCTGGGGAAAAGAAGACATGAATACCTTAGGAAGCGTAACGGTCACATCGTACAGCTTCCTTTGCGGCGGCATGCAGTTGTTCCTGTTGGCCCTCTTGTCCCACCTCCCCTTTATCCGTGACATGCTCATCTTCTATGGCTGGGAAGCATACGCTGCCATTCCTCTCTTCAGCGGGTACACCTTGGCCAACGCCGGCTGGGTCCTGCTGCTCTATTTCGGCGTCACCCTGGGAGCCTATCTCTGTTGGTTCAAAGCGATGGAATATGGTTCAACAGCCCTGGGCAGCCTGACATATTTCATCAAACCAGCCTTAAGCCCTGTATTCGCCTGGCTCATCTTGGGAGAAATCATTGATTCGTCCATGGCCGCCGGCATGACAGCCATGCTCATCGGTGCTGCCTTGGGGATTATCGGCACGACCCGCCATCGAACCATAAAACCGACTATTGTTAAATCAGAAAGGATGTAATATCATGAAAGTATATTTAAGTGAGTACATTACCCCAGCAGCCCGACAGCGCCTGGCCGACCATTGTGAAATCGTCGATAACTTCGACCATCCCGAAGAGCTGGACGCCATCATCGTCCGTCGGGTCCATGTCAGCAAAAATATTATCGATAAAGCGACGAAACTGAAATGCATTTCCATGCATGGTGTCGGACTGGATACCATCGACGTGGCAGAAGCCAAGGCTAAAGGGATCCCCGTCGTCAACGTTCCCGGCGCCAGTGCAGAATCCGTGGCTGAACTGGCAGTCACATTACTGCTAGCTGTGAGCCGGAAAATAAAATACATCGATTCGGGACTGCAACACGGCCTATTTCATCACTTCGGTCAACGTGATACCGTCGGCCATGAAGTCTTTGGCAAAACGCTGGGACTCGTTGGCAGCGGTCATATCGCCTGCAAAACGGCAGCCATCATGAAAGCGGCCTTCCAGACACAGCTTCTCTGTTATAATCCCTTTGAAACGGCAGCAACCCTGAAAGCCAAAGGGCTTACGCCTGTCCCTACCTTGAAGGACCTGTTCGCTTCCAGCGACTTCGTCAGCATCCACGTACCACTGACGCCGGAAACGGAAGGCATGATTGACGCCGACGTCCTGCGTTCTTCCCGGCCGGGATTGATTCTGGTCAATACAGCCCGCGGCGGTATCGTCGACGAAAAAGCCTTATATGAAGCATTAAAAAGTCATCGCCTCGGCGGGGCCGGTCTGGATGTCTTTGCCGACGAAGTCCCATCTCCGCAGAATCCCCTGTTCCAATTAGATAACTTCATCGGTACGTTACACATCGGCGGCAGCACGACGGAAGCCTTAGAACGGGTCAGTCAGGCTGCTGTAGACCACGTTTTGACAGCCCTCGGTGCCTCCTGAAAGGAACCTTTATGGAATTAAAAACATTATGGTATTTTCTTGCCATTGCCGAACGAGAAAACATTACCCAGGCCGCCCACGACCTGCACATCACACAACCCCATCTGACGCGCCAGCTCCAGGCCCTTGAAACCGAGCTGGGCGTCCCTTTGTTCATACGGGACAAAAAACGCCTCACCATCACAGAAGAGGGCCGTTACTTCAAACAGCAGGTACGCCAGCTCTTCGCCCTCCTCCAGAAGACGAAAGACCAAGTACGTACCCTCCATGCCGGCTTGATGGGAAAACTCTATATCGGTGCTATCGAAACCTTGAGCCCCCTCTATGTACCGAACTGGATCCGCCATTTCCAACAAGCCCATCCCAAAGTGACCTATCAAATCTGGACAGCCAATTCCCAAGATGTCTTAGAGCGATTGGATGATGGCCTGCTGGATGTCGCCTTGGTTCGCGGGACCTTCCAGGATGACAGTCGTTATGGAGTCCTGCCCTTACTCAAAGAAGGCTGGATCTGTCTCTCCCCCGACCAGGGTCCGATGCTGTCCTGCCGCCCTGACCAAGCCCTGCCGCTGTCAGCACTGGAAAATCAAAACCTGATCGTACCTTCTCAGCGCTCGCAACAAATCAGAGACCTCTTTCAAAAAGCCCATAGGGACGCGCATATCCTCTGTGAATTTTCACCGCTCATCAACGGCATCGTCCTGGCAGAACAAGGACTCGGCATTGCCATCTTACCGGCATCGGCCGAAGCCTCCCTGGAAGGCCATCGCGTCTGCGTCCGTCATTTGGATATCGACGAGCCGTCGCAGGGTTGCCTGGTCTGGCGTAATGATATCCGGCAAACCCAAATCGCTCAGAAATTCATCGAAATGATCCAGACAATACAGGCTGCTAAAGAGTAATGCTCACGACAAAGCCACGTCCAAAGCCATCATCAGGGTGAATCCCAGGGCAAATGCCAGGACGCCGATGTCAGAGTGTTCGCCGGCCGACATTTCCGGGATGAGTTCTTCGACGACGACGTAGCACATGGCACCGGCAGCCAGGCTGAGGAGATAGGGCAGGACCGGTACGATGAAGGCCGTCAGGGCAATGGTCAGGGCCGCCCCGATGGGTTCGACGATGCCCGACAGGACGCCGCCGAGAAAGGCTTTGTGCTTTCCGACGCCGGCTGCCTTGAGGGGCATGGAGATGATGGCCCCTTCGGGCAGATTCTGCAAGGCGATACCCAGAGACAAGGCCAGGGCCCCGGCGGCGCTGATGCCCGTCTGACCGGCTAAAAGCCCGGCATAGACGACGCCGACGGCCATGCCTTCGGGGATGTTGTGCAGCGTCACGGCCAGGACGAGCATCGTCGTCCGCTGTAAGTGGCTGTGCGGTCCTTCGGCCTTTTCACTGTACATGTGCAGATGCGGTACCAGCCGGTCCAGGGCCAGGAGCAGGAAGATGCCCAGCCAGAATCCGGCCACAGCCGGCACAAAGGCGAACTTCCCTAACGGCGCCGCTTCTTCCATAGCCGGTATCAAGAGACTCCAAATAGAGGCAGCAATCATGACGCCCGACGCAAAACCGGTCAGCCCCCGCTGGACCTGACGATCCAATTCCTGCTTCATGGCATAGACACAGGCCGCCCCTAAAGACGTCCCGGCAAAGGGGATAAGGATCCCTATAACAGCATTTTCCATAATAACTTTCCCTCCCTGTATCTCATTTAGCTATATTTGATACTCAATATCGTTATAATTCCATTATACACGAAAAGAGGCCGTCGTACAAAGACAGCCTCTTTTTTTCTACAAACGATAAACGCTTTATATTACAAATTTTCTTCTAATGCACTTTCGCCGCTGATTTTCCCGGGCAGGACCAGGGACAGGGCCAGGCAGATCAGGACCGGTACGAGCCAGCCCAGGCCGCTGTCGCCTAAGGGCAGGCCCTGGATGAGGGCAGACGCCCCGTCGAGATGGAAGAACTGAGCCGCAATGTCGATGGCCGATACCAGGCCGGCGGCGGTGACAGTACAGCGCATGCCCAGTTTCGACAAGCCGACGAATTTATTGATGATAGTCAGCATGACGACGGAAATGGCAATGGGATAGACGAACAACAGGAGGGGCAGCGTGACCTGGATGATCTGGTTCAGGCCGAGATTGGCCAGGACCAGGCTGACCAGACAGATGAGAGTGACGTATTTCTTATACGACAGGACCGGGAACTCTTCGGCAAAGAAGGTCGAAACGGCGGCGATGAGGCCGACGGTCGTCGTGAAGCAGGTCAGCGTGACCATGACAGCCAAAAAGGCCATGCCGACAGTCCCGAAAATCTGGAACGATGTCTGGGATAACACATAGGCGCCGAGATTGACACTGGCGTCTTCATAGACCGACTGAGGAATGGGAAAATGATTACCCAAGAGGGCCAGTCCCAGATAGAGACCACCCATGAGGACGGCGACGGCAGCACCGGCCATCCAGACGCTGGCAACGTGTTCCTTTTCCGACGCGAAGTGGATCCGCTTCATGGCACCCAGGGCGATGATACAAAAGGCAAAGGAAGCCAGAGTGTCGACGGTGTTATAGCCTTCGACGAAGCCGTTGCCGAAAGCCGAAGCGGCATATTTCCCCATAGGAGCTGCCGTAGACGGCGTCGTATAGGCGACCATACCGACGATGATGAGCAGGACGATCATGATAGCAAAGATAGGCGTCAATACCTTGCCGACGCGGTCCAGGAGTTTCGACGGCGTAATCGACAGCCACCAGGCGCAGATGAAATAGAGCGTCGTGAAGATGGCCAGCGGCAACATGCCATCGCCCGTGATGGGCAGGATACCGATAGAAAAGGACGTCGCCGCCGTCCGCGGGATGGCCATGAGGGGCCCGATGGCCAGATACATGAGCGTCAGGATGACCAGCGAAAAGAGCGGCGAAATCTTATGGTTCATTTCCGCCCGGAAACCGCCGGGGTTGAAAGTCCCCATGATGACGGCAATGACAGGCATACCGATGCCAGACAGGAGAAATCCCAGGACGGCCGGCATGAATGACGAACCTGCCTGAAAACCTAAAGAAGGCGGGAAAATAAGGTTCCCCGCCCCGAAAAACATGCCGAACAACAGCAATCCGACTTGTGCACCATTTTTTAACATGAGCAGATAACACTTCCTTTACAATTTTAATTTGTTCCTGTAAATCTTTATTGTTCCATTGTAAAGTTTTAAGTAGTTTCTGTCAATATCTGCTATTATAAAAAGTTAAACGATTTATTTTACGATGACCTTGGCTACGGCCTGAGCGACCAGGCGTTCCCCATCCGGTTCGGCCTGGAGCATGTTGAGATACATGCAGGACAACTGGGATTCTGCATAGTTCTTGAAGTAGTTGAACTTCGCCCCCTGGCTGTCGCCATCGCTCATGCCGTACTGCTGGACGGCGATTTTCTTGAGCAGGGCCGATGTCTTCTGGCCGGCTGGCGAGCTGAGGACCCAGTCGTGGTCGCCGAGGTGGACGATATAGCCTTCCTGGTGATGCGGTGACGGCAGGCCATTGCCCATCTTGTTGAGGACGCCATAGGCGACGGGGTCCTTCTGGGCGATGATGGCCGCAGCTTTCAGCCAGGCCACGACGTCCGCTTCCCCTTTGGCATCGTTCGGTGCCCCATGAGCACAGGCCTGGGCGACGACTTCTTCGGCAGGCAGGCTGCGGCACATCGATTCAGCAATGGACAGGACGTGGTGTGCCCCCTGGCCGGCAATGGTATATTCCTTCAGGGACGAGCCATCGGGCTGCCACTGGAAGACGAAGGGTTTCATGATATCGTGGAGCAGCTGGCCGGCCAGGGCGATGTCCGTGTGGACGTCATAACAGAAGACGTCTTCATACGTATGGATGATGCCCTGCGTGATGTGGACGTTGGCACTAACGTGCGTAGCCAGGCCGCCGGGATAGGGATGATGGCTGCCATAGCCGCTGCCCGGTGCTGTCATGAAAGGCTGGACTTTGTCCGTATACGGCGGCAGGAGATGGTCCTTGTCGATTTTAGCCGTGTCGATGAGGCCGGCTGCTGCCAGTTTAGCATATAAGATGGAAATAGACGCAGACGAGGTGTATTCCTGCATGAACGTCGGCGTCGGATGCTGGATCATGGTGCAGACCGTATCCCGCAGCCAGCCGTCCTGGAGCTGGCGGGCCTGATCCAATATATAGGCATAATTTCGGGAAATCAGTTTCGATGCCTTGGCACAGGCCTGGGCATCAGACGGAATCTGGCTGTAAGGAACGGGCGTCAAGTCCTGTTTCGATAACGTCTTCCCTTCCCCTTTGGCTAAGGACAAAGCCGGCATCGAAAATAAGGCCGCCCCTACGGCCGTACCGGCAGCCATCTTTAAGAATGTGCGTCGCGAAAATGCATGGTTTTCCATGAAAAATCCCTCCTCGAATCAAAACTAGGCCCAGTATAGGCCGTTTTTGTATAGAAAGGGTATGTTTTTAGCAAAAGAAAGGAAAAACATGCAAAAAAGCGGCAATTTTACAGAAAAAAGCATCTTTCTTTACAAAAAGCGGACACAGCCTTTCTATACTAGTAAAAAAAGCAAGGAGGTCTTTCATATGTTTGGTTTAGGTGTTCCTGAATTAGTCCTTATCTTAGTCATCGGTCTGGTCATCTTCGGCCCGGGCAAACTCCCTGGCGTCGGCAAAGCCCTGGGCAAGAGCCTGCGCGAATTCAAAGATGCCGTCCACGAACCGGCCGAAGCCAAAGCCGAAATCCAGGAAGCAGCGGCAGAAGCTGTAAAACCGGCAGCGGCAGAACATCATGGAAAGTAAAGAAGCCGTCATGCCCCTGTCCGGGCATTTGTCGGAACTGCGCCGGCGCCTGCTCATCTCCCTGGCCATGCTGGCCGTCGGCATGATTATCAGCAACGTATGGCTCGACGAAATCATGGCCTTTTTGACGGCGCCGGCAGGCAAGCTTTACTTCATGAAACCGGCCGAAGCCTTTTTCATCTATTTCAAGGTCATGCTGACAGCCGGTGCCATCCTGACGGCACCGGTCCTTTTTTACGAATTCTGGGCCTTCCTGGTGCCAGCCTTTACGGCCCGCGAAAAGATGACCCTCATGGTGCTGGTCCCGTCATCACTGGTCCTGTTCCTGACGGGCATCGCCTTTTCCTGGTTCATCGTCCTGCCCCAGGGGCTCCGCTTCTTCCTCACCTTCTCGTCGGACTTCGTCCAGCCCATGCTTTCCATGGAAAGTTACCTGAATTTCGTCTTCATGCTGGTCCTGCCCTTCGGCGTCCTCTTCAACCTGCCACTGGTCCTCATCGTCCTGGCCAAGCTGGATTTCATCACGTCTGCCATGCTGGCCAAGAAACGGAAATACATCATCCTCCTGGCCTTCATCGCAGCCGCCGTCATCACGCCGACGACAGACATCCTGTCCCAGTGCTTCCTGGCCCTGCCCATGATCGCCCTCCTGGAAATCAGCCGCCTCATCATCCGCTATGGCCTACATCGGTAAGGGTTCGTGGCTAGTGGCTAGTGGCTAGTGGCTAGTGGCTAGTGGCTCGTGGCTCGTGGCTCGTGGCTCGTGGCTCGTGGCTCGTGGCTCAGAGTTTGTAGTTTTCAGTGAAACCCTTTAAATTTAAAACCATCCGCTGACTGCTAAAAAAGGCACTGTCTTCGTGCGACAGCGCCTTTTTTGTGCTATACTAACGACGTACGTCATTTTGACGAATTTAGGGTAAAGAGGAATGACAGCATGGAAAAGAATTTCGACATCAATCAGCAGGGCTACAGCATCCGCTGCAAGCTGCTCATCAATGATAATGATAAACAGACGCGCACTTTCGACAATGTCGTCATCGTCACGCACGGCTTCGGCAGCCACAAGGACACGGCCGGGACGGTCCATTTCGCCGAACACTTGACGAGCAAATACAAGAACTACGCCGTCATCGCTTTCGACTGGCCCTGCCACGGCGCCGACGCCCGCAAGAAGTTATCCCTCCCGGAATGTATGAACTATCTGACCTGGGTCGTCGACTACGCCAAGACCGAGCTCCAGGCCAAACACATCTACAACTATTCGACGAGTTTCGGCGCTTACATCACCCTGCGCTACCTCATCGAAAAGGGCAATCCCTTCCAGAAAATCGCCCTGCGCAGCCCAGGCGTCAACATGTATGAAAGCATGAGCAACCATGTCTCCGACGAAGGCTTTGCCAAGCTGAAGAAGGGCAAGGAAATCCAGGTCGGTTTCGAACGCAAGATGAAAATCGACCAGGCATTTATGGATGATTTGAAGAGCTTCGACGTCCGCGGCCACGAATACTTCGATTTTGCCGACGACATCCTCATCCTCCACGGCACGAAGGATGAAATGATTCCCATCGACCTCGTCCGGGAATTCGCTGAAAACAACGTCATCGAATTCGTTCCCGTCGAAGGGGCCAACCACCCCTTCCAGAACCCGAACCACATGGCCCTGGCCATCCACAAGATCATCGAATTCTTCCACGACGACAAGGCCTGATGGCGCCACCGCCGTTCCTAGAACGAGCCGCCACCGCCGCCGTGATCGTCGTCGCTGCAGTCAGCGTCACTGTCGAAATCAGGCAGGTCATCATCGGCCGGACGGGTCTTGGCAATGTGCTGGACGGTCATGAAGACGAACGTATCGCGGCTGTCGGTCAGATGGAAACTGCCGGCGTCGACATAGGCATCAGCCGCCGCGGCTTGGCGGACATTGCTCATCCGGCTGATGAGATAGGCCCGGAAAGCCACGCCGCCACCCACAGCCAGGACGAGGGCCACGACCAGGGCCAGGGGGCTGAAGGCATCGGCCGGGTCATAGGCCTTGCCCTTTTCCTGGTAATAAGCCAATAGTTTTGCCGACGACTGGCCATAGGCCTCGAAGGCTTTCGCATAATGACCGTCCTTCAAGGCCGGCAGGAAGGCATCCTTGAGATAAGGGATGCCTTTTTTATTGCTGATTTTCTCCTTCATGGCCTTGTCCGTCGCGACATACCAGTCATGGCGGTCCATGGCCAGGAGCAGGACCATATTGCCGTTCTGGCCGTCCTTATAGTCCCGGTCCAGGAGCTGATTGGCATAGGTCCCGGCCTTGACGCCCTTCGTCGAGGCGACGGTGACTACAGCGACGCGTACGCCATATCTTGCTTCTGTATCCTGCAAGACGGCTGTCACTTCAGCCTGTTCTGCCGGCGTGAGTAGATGGGCGCCGTCGGACAGGCTCGGCGCTGCCGCTGCGGCACCAGCCGTCGTCAGGACCACGACAACTACGGCAAGGATTGTTTCTTTCAACCATTTCCACATCGTACTCACTCCCTTCATAACAGGCCCGACCAGACCATGACGAATTTCACCAGGAAATACAGGACTGGTACCAGGACGGCGGCCAGGGCCGCGCCGTATTCATAGGACTTGGCCTTGTCATACGGCAGGGAACCGACCATCCTGCCAGTCTGGCCATTCATCATGAAGGTGTAGGCTTTGCCGTCATAGCGCGTCGTCAAGATCCAGACCGGCGCCATGGCGTATTCCACGGTCCCTTCGTCTTTATGGACGACGCCGTCTTCAAAGGTCCGGCGCTGATGATTGTCGACTGTCTCTTCCAACATGGCGAAGGCACTCTGCGACAGCCGTTCATCGGCCCTGGGGACGGCTGCGTCGGCGTCGACGTCGTATTTATCGGCCAGGTAACCGGCGAAATAGGCCGGACTGAACGGGACCATTTCGCCGTAATCAAAGGGCTCGATGCTTTCCATATATGTATCGTCCATCTTCTGGCTGCCGTCGACAGGGATGCGATGGAAAGCCAGAGAGCCCGTCCGGTCACAGTGGTAGATGCTGGTTTCGATAATCGTTTCGTCCGGCGTCTCGAAGACGGCATCGTCTTCGGCCCGGAAAGCTGCCGACGCCGTGACCTGGGCATGGAAGAGCCAGAACGGGACGTACATGGGCTGGATGGCTTCGACGCGGTTGTCAGCCGTAAAGGCCTTGGGCAGGAGCCAGCGCCCTTGATAGAACTTCTTCAGCGCCGCTACGGCTTCGTCTTTCGTCTTTTTGAAAGGAATGACGTAATCGGGCTTGAGCATCCCTGAAAAGCGGCTGGGAATGAGAGTCGGATTGCCGCAGTAACAGCACTCTGTGGCCATGGTATTCTCATCGCAGACGATTTCGGCGCCACACGACGAACACGTGTAGGTCTGCAAATGAGCCGCTTCGTCGTCGCTCCAATCCTGGCCTGCCGCTTCCGTCTTCCAACGGACCTTACGGGCCGCATCGGCTTCGGCAGCCCGCGCTTCTTTCTGGGCATAGATGGCTTCCAGGGTCTGAACGTCGAACTTCGTATCGCAATAGTCACAAGTGACGGTCTTGTCTTTCGGCTTGAATTGCAGCGGTGCGCCACAGTTCGGGCATTGATAGCTGACCGATGTATCCGCCATGACCCTCACCTTACCTTTCCGGCTTCTTTGCACCGCAGTTCATACAGAAATTCCCCGTATTGACAGTCCCGCAGGACGGGCAGGTCCAGTTGGCCGGAACCTGAGGCCGCGGCGCGCCGCAGTTGCTGCAGAAGTTGCCCGTATTCCCGGCCTGGCCGCATTTCGGGCAGGTCCAGGCAGCGGCTGTCTGCGGTTTGGGACGGCCGCAGGCCGTGCAGAAGTTCCCCGTGTTACCGGACTGACCGCAGGCACAAGTCCAGCTGCCAGCCGGCGCAGCCTGCGGCATCGGCGAAGGCGCCTGGGCCGCCTGGCGGGCTGCCAGTTCCTGGGCCAGGCCGGCGCCGGCCTGATTGGCCATATTCATGCCCATATAGCCCATGGCAGCACCCATGCCGCCTTCATTGGCTGCAGCCGTGCGCATGGAATCGGCCGTTGCATCGACGAGGGTCCCCAGGCCGATGTCGGGCCGGGACATGGTCAGGCCCATCTGAGCTTTCTGAATCTTTTCTTCGTCTTCTTCATTGGCTTTGACACTGTTGATGCCGATAGATACGATTTCGATGCCCCGCAGGTCGCGCCATTTCGGCGACAGGACTTCATTCAGGGCCTGTGCCAGTTCCGGCGTATGGCCGGGCAGCTGGGAATAGTCGATGTGCAAGGCTGAAATCCTGGCAAAGGCCGGCTGCAGGGCCGTCAGGAGTTCCGATTTGAGCTGACTGTCCAGGCGGCTCCGTTCGTAGACGTCGACGTCATTGCCGGCCACGTTCGTATAGAAAAGGATGGGATTGACGATGCGGTAGCTGTATTCCCCGAAGCAGCGCAGGCGCATGAGCAGGGCCAGTCCCGTCGTATCGTCATAGGACTTGAAGGGCACTTCACTGGGCGTACCGTATTTATTGCCGATGATTTCCTTGAGGTTGACATAGTAGACGCGCTGGTCCTTGCCCGTATCGCCGCCAAAGGCAAAGCGTTCCTTCATCTGGCGGACGAGCAGGCGGAACGATTCGCCCAGGTCACCGGCATAGTCGCCGTCGAAGATAGACGCTTCCGTCGACGCATCGTATGTATATTCGCCCGGTTCGGCGCAGACTTCGACGATTTTCCCCGATTCGACGATGAGCATGCACTGGCCGTTGTTGACGGCAATGCGCGAGCCGTTGGAAATGATATTGTCTTCGCCGTCCGTATTGCCGCTGCGGCCATGACGGCTGGTCCGTTTCTGGCCTTTGGCCATCAAGATATTTTCGTTCAAGCTGTCACAGTAAAAAAACTCTTTCCACTGGTCGGCCAGGACACCGCCGACAGAACCGATAGCTGCTTTGATCAAACCCATGAAGAATCCCTCCCATTATATAATATGATAATGTCTATTTTTTATTTCTATTCTGCCAGCGGCGGCTGCCAAAGAGGCCCGCTGCCAACAGACAGACCATGATACCGGCTACGATGAGGCCGTGCGGATTGAGGTGGATGAGGTCGTAACCCAGCCAGACTTCCATACAGACGGCCAGGAACTTGCCGGTCATCGTCGCCGCCGCATGTTCGCCGAAGCGGACACGGCTCAGGGCACAGAGAGCAGTGACGACGAAATTCGGAGAATAGGGAATGGCCCGGAAGAAAAAGATGAGCCGGAAATCGATACCGCGGTTCAGCCTGGACAGCCAGCGGCTCTTATCGACCAGGACCTGTGCCTTGCGCCGGAAGACATAGCGCATGATGACAAAGGCCAGGATATTGCCGATGACCTGACCGGCCCAGGAAATGAGGATACCCGGCAGGAGGCCGAACAAGATGCCATTGACCGTGACGAACTGGACCGACGGCAGGCCGGTCATGTTGGTCAGGACGATGAGCAGGATCATGAGGACCACGGCAATACTGCCAAAAGAAGAAATATACGACGTCAGCCCTGGAATATCATGGTTCACCGTCAGCTGCCATAAAGTGCTGTAAAACGAAGGAATGGCCCAGTGGATTGCCAAAAACAAGGCCACGATCAGCCCCAGCGTCAAAGGCTTCATCAAATTCGCAATCATCGATCGATTCATCATTGTCTCACTTTCTTGAAAAGTACTCATAAATCCAAGGTGACCCCAACGGGCCGCCTTTCAGGACGGCCCCTACGGCCCACTAGCCACTAGCCACTAGCCACTAGCCACTAGCCACTAGCCACTAGCCACTAGCCTATTATACCATACTGCGCGCAAAAAGGGCTTGCCGCATGACGACAAACCCTTTTAAGTTGTTAGTAGCTAGTTGTTAGTGGTTAGCGAAGGATTTTAAATCAAAAAGCAAAAGGGACCGAGCCCGATGGCAGAAACCTTCGTTCGATTCCCTGCGACCTGCGGTCTGCGAACTGCGGACGTCCTTTCTATATGATGATGCCGTCCAGGTGGTCACATTCGTGCTGGATGATCTGGGCCGTCCAGCCGGTAAAGGTCTGGCGGTGTTTGCGGAAGCGGCGGTCTTGGTAGAACACCTGTATCTTCCGGTAGCGCGTTGTCTTCCGCGTGCCGACCAGGGACAGACAGCCTTCTTCGGCTTCAAAAGGATCGGCCTTCTTTTCGATGACCGGGTTGATGAAAATTTCGTCGCCCCTATCCGTGTGGACGACGATGATGCGCTTCAAAGAGCCGATCATATTGGCCGCCATGCCGACACAGGTCATGCGGTTGGCTTTCAGCGTGTCGAGCAGGTCCTGGACGACGGGCAAATCATCTTTCGTCGCCGCTTCGGACTTACGGCCCAAGAAGATGACGTCATGTACAATATTGCGAATCATAATGTTTTCCTTTCCTAGGGATATAAGACCAAGTAAATATCCATGTCATGATTTTTCAAGAAAGCCTCTGCCGCTTCCCGGGCGACGTCCAAGGCTTCTGCTTTCGGGTAACCAAAGATGCCTGCCGAAATAAGGGGAAAGGCGATGGACCGGCAGCCGTGCGACGCTGCCAGCTCCAGGGCCGTGGCATAACAGCTGGCTAGCAGGTTCCGTTCTCCCCTTTGGCCGCCCTGCCAAATGGGACCGACGGTGTGGATGATGTATTTCGCCTTCAATCCGTAACTGTCCGTCAATACCGACTGCCCCGTCGGGCAGGGCGCCTGGGCCAGGCAGGTTTCCTGGAGTTCCCGGGCCCGCGGCCCGACAGCGTGGAAAATGGCCCCGCAGACACCGCTGCCGGCGAGAAGGCCAGAATTGGCTGCATTGACGATAGCATCCGTTCCCATTTGGACAATATCGCCGTGAACGATAGAAAATGCCATGAAAATCCCTCCCTGAGTGAAAAAGGCCAATACTTACCTCTACGTAAGGACCTGACCTGAAAGTGCCTTCTTCCGTAACTGAGAAATATTCTTTATAATAAAGCTATCAATCAAGGAGGTCCTTTTACATGAACAAAAAATCAATCCTTTTAGGCCTGACCCTGGCCCTTGTCGGCTGCCTGCCCATGGGGACGTCACTGGCAGCCGATACGCCCCATTTTAAAAACAACAAAGCCGCAGCTGAATATTTTTGGAATGAAGTATTCAATAAACACGACACAGCCGTCATCGACACGATGGTCGGTCCCAAATACAAGCAGCACAGCCCGGAATTCGCCGATGGCAAACAGGCCTTTAAAGATGGTGTCACGGGCTTCCTGAAAGCCTATCCGGACAGCTCGGCCGTCATCAAGCACATCGGCGCCGATGGCGACCTGGTCTTCATCCACAATCACATCAAACTCAATAAAGAAGACCGTGGTCAGGCTGCTGTCGACATTTTCCGCATCAAAGACGGCAAAATCGTAGAACACTGGGATGTCATCCAGGATATCCCGGAAAAAGCAGCCAACGACAATACGATGTTCTAGCGCTTCCCCAAAAAGAAGCTGTCCCATTAAGACAGCTTCTTTTTTAAGTTTGTAGTTTTTAGTTTGCCGTAAATGGTAAAAAATTTAAAGCCAGCTTCTACAAACTACAAACTATAAAGTAAAAGGAGCCTTGCATGATGGCAGAAACCATCGTGCAGCATTCCCTCTTCACTTGCCAAAAAAGCCATCGACCCAGCCGTTGATGCCTTGCATGACACGGATCAGTTTTTCCCCTCTGTCAGTCAGGCTGTATTCGACAGTCGGCGGTACCGTGGCATGGACGTTCCGCCGGACCAGGCCGTTGCGCTCGAAGACGTGGAGGTTCTCCGTCAGCACTTTGGCACTGATGCCCGGCAGGCACCGCTGCAGCTTGGCGAAGAACACCGGCCCATCTGCCAGGGCCAGTAAGATAGACGTCCGCCATTTGCCTTTGATGATGTCGATGAAACAATCGAAGGGGCAGTTATAGGCTTTGCCATCAAACGTATACATAAAAGCCTTCCCTTCTAATAATCTTCGTCCCAGGCGTTGATGACGACAGGGGCCTTTTCCAGCATGGCTAATTGGGCCGGACTGAAATGACGGCGGTCGACGACGGCTTCGTAGACGAATTCCTGGAAATAAGCTTCAGAGCAGACGAAATAGCCTTTGTCGCCGACATCCTTGCCCCAGGAATTTTCGATTTTCCAACGGTCCGGCTTGCCTTCCTCGTCGAAATGAACGCCTGTGAGCAACATGGCGTGAGTCGCCGAACTACTGTTATACTCCAGCCGTTTGCCCTTGGGCATGGCCGTCGAAAAACCGCCCAAAAGGGCTTCGTACTGGACGCTGGCCGGGTCCCAGATACCTTCCTTGCGGGCGCCGAAAGCCCCGGCATCGCAGGCGAACCAGATGGCCTGACCGTTTTTCAACTGTTTGACGCAAAGTTCTTCCAGGGCTTCCTGCGACAGGTTCAGGGCCTTCATGTCGCGGCCGGCCATATTTTCAACGGCATGGAACTGGATGGGCGTATCCAGCGGCTTATCCGCCGTCGGTTCATTGATGACGGCGACGTAATCGCGCAGGGACAGGCCGACGTATTTCTGATAGAAAGCCTGCGGCGTCAGATTCCGCTCTTCATGGTAGTTGCCGTCTTTATCACGGTAGGCGAAGTCAAAGGTCTGGACAGGCTGGCCAAAGGCGATGCAGGCAGCCTTGTAGACTTCGGCCATCATGGCCGCCTTGCGCGGATACGGGTCCGCACCGGCCTGGACGAGTTCCCGCAACTCCATGGCATCTTTGCGCAGGAGACGGTTCAATGTCGCTACAAAGCGGTCTGTGTGGTTGGACTGATACGTTTCCGGCTGGACCTGTTTGGGCACGACGCCATATTTTTCGATGAGGTCCACGGCTTCGCCCCAATAGCCGCCGTCAGTCATGCCCCGCAGGACGTACTGCATGAGCTGGCCTTTTATGGGTTCCTGGGCGTTGTCGATGACCATTTCCAGGAAATTGTTGGCTTTTTCCAATTTATCGTAAAAAGACAAGTAATTCTGGGACAGCTCGAACTGGTCGAGGTGGCACGTTTCGGCCACCTTTTCCCGCAGGATATTCAAAGCCGCAAAGAGCCAGCAACGGCCGGATTTCTGCTGGGCCGTAATGCCCCTCGTCTTCACTTCGACCGAAAAAGCGCCTTTAAGGCGGGCACCGGCCACAGGGACATAAGCCAGGTCAGCCATGTCCGTCTTGGCCAGGGCCGAATGAAGGACCTGGGCCTGCCCGTCGGCTTCATAAGCCGTGCGGAACTGGGCTAACACATCATGAGTAATCTCTTTCATCAAAATTCCCCCTTTTATCATTCCCCATCCTGAGAATGACGAGAATCGCCACATCGCCTGAACCGCTCCGTAGGGGACGTCCTGCTAAGGCGTCCCGCTGTGAATCTTGGATATAACTATTCAGGTATATGAGGAATGTTTTCACACATCACCCGTTATGCATTACGTATACACCATCATATCAGGCGGGCCGCCCTTTGGGACGGCCCCTACGAAGATCTTGTCTTCTTGTCACAGGTTGTTCATCGTTGCAGGACCATCCGGCGCCTACGGACGCTGGGCTGCCCGTTTGGCGATTTCGATGACCGTTTCGCAGGCCTTGACCAGCGACAGAATGGGCAGGTATTCATAGCGGCCGTGGAAGTTGGCGCCGCCAGTGAACAGGTTCGGGCACGGCAGGCCGCGGAACGAGAGCTGGGCCCCGTCCGTACCGCCGCGGATAGGAGCGACCTGCGGCGTGACGCCGACTGCTTCCATGGCTTCTTTGGCCAAGTCGACGACATCCATATGGCCGTCTTCGATTTTTTCCAGCATATTATAATAGACATCATGCGGCGTGACGACAACGGTCCCATCGCCGTATTTTTCATTGAAGAAATCGGCCATCTGCTGCAGCAGGGCCTTGCGCCGTTCAAAACGCTGGCGGTCGTGGTCGCGGACGAGCATGTGCATCGTGCACGTTTCGACGTCGCCATTCAGTTTATAGACGTGGAAGAAGCCTTCATGGCCTTCGGTGTATTCCGGTTTTTCCCCGGCCGGCAGGAGCTGCTGCCATTCTGCGGCAATCGACAATGCGTTGACCATCTTTCCTTTGGCGTCGCCTGTATGGACGCTGCGGCCATGGAAGGTGATGACCGGGTTGGCAGCATTGAAGTTTTCATATTCCAGACCGCCCAGTTCGCCGCCGTCGACAGTATAGGCAAAGTCGGCAGCAAACTGCTTCACATCGAACAAAGCCGCACTGCGCCCCGTTTCTTCATCAGGCGTAAAGCCGATGCGGATCGTACCATGAGCGATGTCCGGGTGCTGGATGAGGTATTCCATAGCACTGACGATAGCCGTGATGCCCGCTTTATCGTCGGCCCCGAGGAGGGTCGTCCCATCAGTGAAGAGGATGTCCTGACCCTTGTATTTCAGGACTTCTGGAAAAGCCTTCGTCGAAAAGACGATGCCCTGTGCTTCGTTGAGGACGACATCCTTCCCGTCATAATCAGTGACCCGGACGGGCTTGATGTCCTTCCCCGATGCATCGGGACTGGTATCGACATGAGAAATGAAGCCGACGACCGGGCCTTCTGCCCCGTTGGCCGGCAGCGTGGCCATGATATATCCGTGTTCATCCAAGGTGACGTCGGACAAGCCGATTGCCTTCAGTTCCTCTGCCAAGGCCTTGGCAAAGACCAGCTGTCCCGGTGTACTCGGGCAGACGGCATCATTGTCTTCATCGGACTGGGTATCAAAAGAAACATACTTCAAAAAACGCTGTACAACGTGTTCCGTGTCTATCATGGGTAATCATTCTCCTTTTTCATAAGAAATGCGAAAGTAATCCATCACTTTCTTAAAATAGTCTTGTGCTGTCAGGCACGTATCTCGAAGGAATCCTCGTTCCTGGTCCCATTCATGAAGGCCGCGATAATAAAAGAGTTTCAATTCATCGGTAATGATGAAGGGTACAATATCATTGCGCAGACATTCACTGAGTATCAGCAGCCGGCCAATCCGGCCATTGCCATCCTGAAAAGGATGGATTCGTTCAAAGCGTACATGGAAAGCTAAAATATCATCGAGCGTCTTAGCCGTCATAACGCCATAATCCTGTAATAAAGAAGCCATGGCAGCCGGAACGTCTTCCGGAGCTGTCGTCGGCTGGCCGCCTACTTCGTTAGGCAGTTTCTTATACGCCCCTACAGCAAACCATTCCTGCTGGGAATCACTGGTCCCTGTCTTGAGGATGCCGTGGAGCTGCTTGATGAAGCGTTCCGACAAGCCCTGTTCCGCATGGTCGATGACTTTATCGATGCAGTGGAAATGATTCGCCGTTTCTACGATATCATCGACGCGGACAGCCTGCTGAGTAATGCCGATGGTCCTCGTTTCAAAGATATATCGCGTCTGCTCCTCCGTCAGACGGCTTCCTTCGATATGGTTCGAGTTGTATGTCATATCGACTTGCAGCTTATGATAGATGCCACCGGAAAGGCGGCTCTTCTTCTCACGCCGCAAGACCTGGAGCAGCGATGGGGACTTCCTTTTTTGCCGCTCCTTTCTGGCCGGTTTTTCGGCATCTGCTGGAATACGCCAAGTCTTCCCGGTCAAAAAGGCCCCGGCAATCCGGCCTTCGGCACAATAATTACGGACAGATCGCTCGGAAAGACCCCAACGGCGGGCTGCTTCTTTGACGGACATAGCATCCATAGTCATCATCCCCCTTTCTTTTTATTATATGCCGTTATCGGCAATTTATCAATCGTTTAACTTGAATATTTTCATAAGATAAATTGCCGATAATCAGTCACGCAGCCGCAGGACCAGGATTTTTTCCCGGTCATCGTCCTCATCGAACAGGTCCCGGCAGTCGATGACGTCTTCGACGACGAGGTTGGGATGATGCGTCAGGAAAGCTTCTGTTTCTTCATAAGGATAATAGAAAAACAGACGCATCGGCCGCGGCGCCTGGTAATGGGCGTCGAAAAGTTTCCCCAGTACCCGCTTCAGCGTGTGCAGGGCAAAGGGGTTGAAGAAAAAGAAACGATTCCCCTGCGGCGGGACCTCGTACTCCACGGCATCGGCCAGGACGAAGGTCACGCGCCGCCGGGACGCCGCCGTCTGTCCATTGGCCAGGGCTTTTTCCCACAGCCGCCGGTCGTATTCCACACCGATGGCCTGACAGCGCGTCTGATAAGCCAGGAAGAAGCTGACCCGTCCTTTGCCGCTGCCGTAATCGATGAGCGTATCCTTCTTGCCGATATAGCCGCTGTTGGCCAATCGTTCGAGGACGCCGTAATCCGTCGGCTCATAAGGATGGTGCTCCCCATCGGAATGGCTGTCGTCGCGGCCAGCCGTTTTGATATGCAATAACTGTTCCCATTCCCGTTCATCCATCGTTATGCCCTCCATGATTATATGATACCTTATTATACTCGCTTCCAGAGGATAGAAAAAGGCGCTGTCCCATGAAGACAGCGCCTTTTTCTGTAGGGGCGCCACGTGGGGCGCCCGTTCACGCAAATCCGGTTCACAAGTATCTTACAATACCTGACGGGCTCGCCACGTGCGAGCCCCTACAAGCTGCCAGACCACTTCCCGCATAAAAAAGGCTGCCATACAACGACAAGCCCTTTTAAGTGGTTAGTGTCTAGCAACTAGTGGCTAGAGATTAGCGGATGGCTTTAAAGATTTGTTCTGCAAACTACAAACTCCGTATTACAAACTATAAA
>OGZF01000711.1_pt1 | contig 27316 bp, 18 predicted proteins | sample 1576771 | NCBI WGS metagenome assembly OGZF01 (sample SAMEA3541536, study PRJEB24748) | human gut metagenome | biome: human gut; feature: human-associated habitat; material: faeces | place: China | collected 2012
TCAGGCGGGAGGGACTGGAACTTCTCTGCATCGAAAGGTGCGTAAGTAATGAAAAACTTCCCGCAGATAATGTCCAGCATCTCACGGGAAGGCTCCATCATATAGCACTTTTCAATTTTCCAAGCGTTCCCGCCAAACATATAACCGTCCAGTCTGACGCACGGGTCAGTTCCGTCAAGGCAAGACCCGAAGATGGAATAGCCACCCATACTGGACTGAAACGCCTTGTTGTTGGAACTGACGCCATAGGTTCTTGACCTCTCATCGTATGGCTTGTCGAAGCTGTCCTGCGTGAAAACGATATAGCCGGAGAGGTGTTCTTTGCCCTCATTTTCTGCTTCACAAAAGCGGCTCCGCATCTCGGCAAAGGTCATTTCAACGGCTTGTGGCTCTCCATAAACCGCCCGGTTCGGGGTCAGACCGTTAACCTTGCCCTCCTCATTGCAGATGATGGCGACCTCATCCTCAAAGGGCATATATTCCTCGATGTCGCCACCGACAACCGCCTGCATTGCCTCCAAGGTGTCGTCGATCTCAATCATCTTGGGGTACTTGTTCGGCTCCACAAGCAGGACGGAAATCTTTCCACTACCTGCTTCTACCGGCTCCTTGCAGAGAGATTTGTCGAAAGGAATCGACTTGAACCCGATACTGTCCACGAAGTAGAAGCCGGGATTCAGGGTGTCGCTCTCCCTGATTTCGACTACATCCGACACGGAAAGAGAGCGTCCTTTGTAGTCAGCGGGATGATCGATATTAAATTTCTCATAGATGGTTTCAAGGGAATCGCAATCGAGCTTTCCATCATAAACTCGGTCGTAGAGAACGGGATTGACCTCCTTGGAGTGCTGAAATCGTTCAAGGGTATCCAGTCCCAAGAAGCAGATACGGTTGTCGTCCCGATCCGTATTGATCTGATAAATGCTGAACTCAGTCATCGTTCATTCGTCCTTTCTTTGGTTTTGTTGCGGCGGATACCAAGCTGAAAACAAAGAAAGTCATTGTAGTCCTTACCGCAGGGCGGTGGGCTGTCAATGACTTCATACTTGCTCGGCAATATGGTTTTCAGCGCAAGGCTGGCTTTTCTCCCGGCATTATCGTTGTCGAAGTGCAGGAAGATTTTCTTACTCTGCGGCTTCTCATTGAGGTACTTCACAAGAGCCACAGGGGTAGTGCTGTCCTCGATTCTCTCCTTGGGCAGATACACTCCGGCGAGGGAAACGAGGTTGTCTTTCCGCCAATTCCTGCCTGCCATCCTTTCAAGTGTCGCAAAGGAAAGCAGGTCAATGGCACACTCAAAGAGATGCACCGTGCTGCTGTCGCTGTCTGCAATCCGAAAAGAATAGTGCTTATCGCTACCGGAGCAGTCACCCAAAACACGGCGGTCATTGGTCGCTCGGAAGGACGCATAACGAGGGGTATTTTTCTCATCAAAGCCCACGCACACAAGATTGTGATACGGCAAGCTCTCGAAAACCAGCCCCTTGTCAATGCAGTATTGGATGATGGTATAGTCGATTCCTCTGCCGAAAAGATACTCTGTAATTTTATCTGTGGAAGCACTTTTATCCGGCAGAAGCAAGACCTTCGGCTCCGTTTTCTGCTTGGGCTTCACCGTCAGGGACGGCAGCACTGCCGCTTTTCCCATCAGCGTTTCGACCGCCTCTACAAAAGAACAGCCCTTGACTTTCACAAGATAGTCAAGGGCATTGTAGCCGCCGATGCGCTGTGACCACCACATCCACTTGCCGTTAGAAATCTTCAGGCTGTCGTGAGTGCGGGTGGTATAATTGTTGCCGGAAATGCGGACAAGCTCCTGCGGCTCACAGCTTTGCAGATAGGTCAGCAGGTCGATTTGCCGTGCCTGTTCCACCACCTCCGGTGAGATATACGGCATAGAATCACCTGCTTTCCCGTTGCTGTTTCTTCTCCTGTCGTTGCAAGCTCTTATCCGCTTCCGTTTCGATGGAGTCCCGGATTGTATCCATATGCTCGGTTTCTCTGTCCCGGAACTCCTTATACACATCACTCAGAGGACAAGGGGAACGAAGCAAAGCCCTTGCCTTTTCCGGCTCAAGCTCCAGCTCCTCCATACACATTACGATGTCCTCCCGCATCGTGTACTCGTAGGTATGGTTGAGGATTTCGGACGGCTCCTGACTCGCAAGCCAGTCCCGGTATTTGTCTTGCTCGGCTTTCATTTTCTCATAAAGTCGAGCGTTGTAATCTATTTCGTTCATAACGAACACCTCCTTCAAAATAGAAATAGCCGCCTGATTTCTTTTGAAAACCAAGCGGCTCTGTATCTGAATTAGCGCTCCAATTCTTTCGGATTGCGGTCAGGAAGTTCTTCGCCCTCATCGGGGGCATCGTCCGCAAGCTCATTGTCACGCTTATCCACATTCAATAGACCGTTCAGAACATTCAGCCTGTCGGTCTTTTCTTTCAGCTCCTGCTCCTTGGAGAATGGCTTTTTCACTTCCTCCTTGGCAACCTCAAACTGCTTTTCCAAGCCCTCCAGCTCGGCTTTCACGGCTTCGAGGTTATCGCTGATCTTCTCGATTGCATTATCGATGCGGGTGATGTTGCCGGCAGGATCAGTACCCAAAGAGATGGTACGGGAAGCGGCACCTCGGATTTTGACCTTGTAGGTTCGTTCCATCGTATCAAACGACAGCTCCAATCCAAAGCCACGATATGTGCCGAGGGTTATTGGGTCAGGTGAGTTCATCTGCTGGCAGGCATCAATGATTTTCTGTCCGCCTTCCGCCTTTTCCGAGCAAAAAGCGCCCTTTACCTCAATGCCGACAAAGCGGTCATCTGTGGGTTTCGGGTGCTCCTGTGCGGTGGCAAGGTCGCTTTCCAGTGCCGAAATCAGCTCCGTTTTCACAGCGATCTGCTGAGGGAAATATTTGATGATCTTGTCCTCCAAGGCGTAAATCTCGGAGAGGTAGCTGGACTTCAATAGACGCAGCTTCTGAACCTGAATATCCAAATCCATCTTCTCCTTGATATAGGGATTTCCGGTCGCCAGCATCTTAATTTCGGCGTAGGACAGTGCCGTTTCGTCAATGTCGTCGGCGCTACGGACAGGTGATTTGCTGGTCATAATCTGCGACGCAAATTTTTGCTTGCCCTCAACGAGCTGATACAAATATGCGTCAAAGGTTTCCTCTGTTACATACCGATACAGCCCGACAACAGGGTTCTCATTGCCCTGACGGACGGTTCTGCCGGCTCGCTGTTCAAGGTCACTGGGTCGCCACGGACAATCAAGGTCGTGAGAGGCAATGAGCTTATTTTGCACATTGGTTCCGGCACCCATCTTGGCAGTGGAGCCAATCAACACTCGCACCTCACCACGCCGAACCTTTTTGAAAAGCTCCTGCTTTTTTGCTTCGGTATCGGCTTCGTGGATAAACTTGATCTCACCAGCAGGAATGCCACGGGCGATCAGTTTCTTTCGGATGTCGTCGTAGACATTGAACGAGCCGTCACTTTTCGGAGTGGAAAGGTCACAAAACAGAAGCTGGGCAGACTTTTGATCCGCCGTTTCGCTCCATATCCGGTAGACCTCACCAACACAGGCGTTGACCTTGCTGCCGTCCTCATCGGGGAGCAGCGGGTCGATCATACGCTGGTCGAGAGCCAGCTTTCTGCCGTCATTTGTTACCTTCAGCATATTATCAACGCTGGCAGAAACACCGCCGCCACGAATACGCTCGGCTCGTTCTCCAAGGGATTCTACCATCCGCTTTTGGATTTCGGACGGCTTCACGGCAATGTTATGGTACTGCACCTCCGGCACGGGGAGATGGAGCATATCGGCGGTTTTGATGTCTGCAACCAGCTTGAACATCGCCATCAGCTCCGGCAGATTGTTAAATCTTGCGAAGCGGGTCTTGGCTCTGTATCCCGTTCCTTCGGGTGTCAGCTCGATTGCTGTCACGGTTTCTCCGTACATTGCCGCCCAAGAGTCGAAGTGTTGCAAGTCGTACTTTTGGAGTGTGGCATACTGGAGATAGCGCTGGATGGTATAGAGTTCCACCATCGAATTGGAGATGGGTGTGCCGGTGGCAAAGACTGTTCCACGCCCTCCGGTCAGCTCATCAAGATAGCGGCACTTCATAAAAAGGTCGCTGGATTTCATTGCCTCGGTCTGTGCGATACCGCCTACATTTCTCATTTTGGTATAGAGATAGAGATTTTTGTAGTAGTGACTCTCGTCGATAAAAAGCCTGTCAATGCCAAGCTCCTCGAAAGTCACGGTGTCGTCCTTGCGGCTCTGATCGTTCAGCTTATCCAGTTTTAATTTCAGGGAGCGCTTTGTCTTTTCAAGCTGTTTGACCGAAAACCTATCGCCACGGTTGCGCTTCAAGTCGGCAATACCCTCGGTGATCTCGTCCATCTGCTGCATCAAAATCATCTGCTGACGCTCTATGCTCATCGGGATCTTCTCGAACTGGGAATGACCGATGATGATGGCATCATAGTCACCGGTGGCGATTCGACCGCAAAAGCGCCTGCGGTTCTTTGCTTCAAAGTCTTTCTTCGTGGCAACCAAGATATTAGCGGAGGGGTAGAGTTGCAAGAACTCTGCCGCCCACTGCTCCGTCAGATGGTTGGGGACGACAAATAGGGATTTCGTACAAAGTCCGAGTCTTTTTGCCTCCATAGCAGCAGCGACCATCTCGAAAGTCTTGCCCGCACCCACCGTGTGTGCCAGCAGCGTATTGCCGCCGTATAGGATGTGCGCCACGGCGTTTCTTTGGTGCTCCCGAAGCTCAATTTCGGGGTTCATTCCTGAAAAAATGATGTGGCTGCCGTCGTACTCACGGGGGCGAATGGAATTAAACCTTTCGTTGTAGATTCGGCAAAGCTGCTCTCTGCGGGCGGGATCAGACCACACCCAATCTTGGAAGCCCTGCTTGATCAGCTCCTGTTTTGCCTGTGCAATCGCCGTTTCCTTTTTGTTCAGGACGGCTTTCTTTTTGCCCTCGGCATCCTCCACATAGTCGTAGATACGAACATCCTTCAGGTTTAGGGTTTCCTCGATAATCCGATAAGCATTGATGCGTGGTGTACCGTAAGTGCTGTTAGCCTTGACATTTCCACGGTCGTAGGACTTTCCCTCCACATTCCATTCGGAAGTGAATTTGGAGTAATGCACTTTGATATTCCAGTAAGCCCAACGGGGCGTATCAAGGAACTCAAACATAAACTGCTGCACGATCTCCTCCGGCACCCAAGTAGAACCGAGCTGGACGAAGATCTCGCTTGCAGACAGGTCTTTGGGCTGCACCTTTTCCAGTGCCTCCACATTGACGGTATAATCTTCGGGGTAAAGCTCCGCCGACTTTCTGGCGAGCGCCAGCTTTTCCCGGACATTGCCGGAAAGATATTCATCCGCCATCAGGTACTTCGGCTCCAAGCTATCCCCGTAGCCGTAAAGTGGATTGAGGAAGATCACGCCCTTCAAATCTGCGAAAATTTCCTGCTCCGTTTTGCCGGTCAGCGCACACATATAAGCCATATCCACGGCAGCTTTTTCGCCCATAGATACGGCAAGTGCTTCACTGGCGGTGTCCACGGATGTGACCGGCGTGTGCGGCTTGATGGTTCTTTTAGTAAAGAGGTCAGCCTTGCGCTCCAGCTCACCGTTATCGTTCAGCACCTCCAGTGCAGACAGCAAGGAATAAGAACTGTCCTGTGAAAATGCGGAAGCATTAGCTCGGCTATTGATGAGTCCGTACTTCTTGGTAAACTCGTCATAGAGCCGGTTTAGCTTCTCCTGCTCGGCTTTAATATCGCTGTCGGGGTAATCTTCGGTCTGCATTTCCAGCAGTGTCCGCACCGAGTCACGGATGCGGATCATTCCCTTGATACGGTTTTCTGCCGTTGCCGAGCAGTCCACCGGTGTCATACGGGAGTTTTCTCGATAGTAGATTTTGTCGTCCACAACGGTGTATGAGAAGTTGCGGACAGTGGGGTCGGCGGGAATGGAAGTGTCCTCCTCGGCAAGCTCATCTTCCACCTCATACGCTGTCAGCTCACCGTGGATATTGGCAATGGCTTCGTCCATCTGTTCCGAAAGATCGGAGTTTTCATAGGGTACACAGGTAGCTTCGAGACCGAACCGCCCGGATACCATCTTCATCTCGCCAAGCACCATTTCGGGATGTTGTACGAAGTAATGGTTCATTTTGATGCCGTCCTCGGTGGTGTCGAGCTGTACCCACTCCGGTTCGATGTCGATGATCCTGTCCCGCTTTTGCAGGATGAGAATGTCCGATACGACCTCTGTTCCGGCGTTGCCTTTAAAGGTGTTGTTCGGCAAACGGATAGCACCAAGCAGGTCGGCTCGCTGAGCAATATACTTTCGGACAGCGGAGTTTTCCTTATCCATCGTTCCCTTGCTGGTGATGAGCGCCATTACGCCGCCCGGACGGAGCTTGTCCAAGGATTTGGCGAAGAAGTAGTCGTGGACGAGGAACTTGTGCTTGTCGTAACGCTTGTCAGGAACCTTGAAATCCCCGAAGGGGACATTCCCCACAACGGCATCAAAGAAGCTGTCGGGGAGGTTGGTTTCCTCAAAGCCCTGTGCGGCGATAGAGGTCTTTTGATATAACTGCTGTGCGATGCCGGCAGAAATTGTGTCCAGTTCTACACCGTAAATCTTGCTTTCCTTCATTTCTTCGGGAAGCATACCGATAAAATGCCCGATGCCGCAGGACGGTTCCAAGATGTTGCCCTCACGGAATCCGAGCTGTTTCATCACCTTATACACGGCATTGATAACCGTTGGCGGCGTGTAGAAAGCGGTCAGAGTGCTTTCTCTTGCGGAAGCGTATTCCTCCGGTGACAGGATGTTTTTAAGCATACCGTATTCGGTTCGCCAAGAGTCTGCCCGTTCGTCAAAGGCTTCAGGAATACCGCCCCAGCCCACATATTTAGAGAGAATGATCTGCTCGTCCGGTGTGGCGAAGCGGTTTTCTTCCTGACATTTTTTCAGAACGGTGATCGCCGCATAGTTGCGGTGGAAACGCTCCTTTTTGTTGACCTCCTCGACCTCGTGAGAAGCAAGGTCAAAGGTATGACGGTCTGCCATTGGGATTTCGGGATGAATATCAAAGGTCTGCACCCGGCTTTTCTTCGGATGCTCCCAAACAGGGGTAAGAGGTGCTTCCACCTGTGCAAGTTCTTCCTCGGAGAGATAAACAAGGTCGTCAAAGGACAGTGCTTGCAATCCCTTATCGGTCAGTTCTTCAAGCGAATCATACTGTTCACTGCGGACGACTTTTCCATCTGCAAGGGTTTCGATGCGAAAATCCACAAGATTGACCCTTGCCTGTATTTCGTGCTTGTCGTCCTCCGTCGTAGTGTAGGCAACACCCACATTGGCAAGGTCGGTGTAATCCGCACCGTCCTCTTGCTGGTATTCCTCACGGCAGAAATCATCAATGATTTGCTTCGCTTTATCCAGTGCAGTGTCCGTCAGATAGGGGCTGTCAATGATCTCAAAGCTCTTAGGCGGCGGATCAAGCTGTGTAATAAAGTCGTGGGGGATGGTGCTGCCGTCCTTGTCCTTATACAGAACAATGCTCATCGGCACACCATAGTAATTTTCCTCCTTAATATCCTTCTCAAAGCTATACGGGCTGGTGTACTCGATGCTTTCACCGACCTTGCCGTCCGTGCCGAGATAGTCGATTCTGCCGATAGGTTTGGACTCGATGGGTGCTTCCTTCGTGGTAGAAACTACGGTGCGGGTAATGCGTTCGCCGTCCTCCAAAGAGTTGACCGCAACATCGTACCCTCTGTTGGTCAGCATTGTAAGATAGGTTTCCAAGCGGTGCTGCGGAAATCCCACCATCGGGACACGGGTGTTGTGATCGACGGCACGAGTCGTCTGTGTCAAGTCAAGAGCTGTCCCTACGACTTCTGCATCATCAGCATAGGCTTCAAAAAAGTCACCCATCTGATACAGTACAAGGCTGTTCGGATTGTCCGCTTTGATTTCAAGATAGTCCCGATAAAACTGCGGAAGATGTTTTTCCTGCGTTACTTCGCTTTCTGCTTGAGATACGAGGGTGTTCATCGTATCCTCGCTTCTGCCGATGCGTTCGGGATGCGGGTCGGCGTATTCTTTCAGTACGGCGTTGTATTCGGGCGTACCTAAGTCAATAAGCTCCGTCTTGGCGTGTTCGTCAAGGTATTCAAAGAAGCCGTCCGTGCTGTCCGTAGCTGTCTTTGCTTCGGTTATAAGGTTATAGGGCAGATGGGCGAATACAAACTGACCGCCCGCTGTTGCGTCAGGATTATAATAGATTGCTTCAAACTCACCGGCATCGGGACGGTGAAAATAGTAGTCGTCATCCCCGATAGGTGTTGTGTTCGGGTCGGCGTGAGATTTCTCCCGTTCCGCTGCTTTCTCAATGCGTTCTACAACACTTTGCGGCAGGTCTGGTACATAGTAGATAATTTCACCTTCAGGGGAGATATGGGCAATGTTCTGATAATCTCCATTGACTTCTACGGCGCGGTTCCAAACAGTCAGACCGTTACCGAGATAGCCCATTCCGATGTCATACTGGGCAGTCTGTTCTTCAGGCTGTTTTCCCGTAACCTTCAAGTGATCGTTCATCGGGTTTTCCTGCATCTTACGGTCGAACTCGGCTCGTTCCATCTCTTTGTTGAAAAGCGGGAACTGCGTATCGTAAAGTGTCACACGCTTATCATCAAAGTGCAGGATCTCAAATTCACCGGCACCGAGATACACCTTATCACCGAGGTGGTAGGCATACTCGGCAGGCTCCGACTTGGCGGCAGTTTCTTTTTCGGGTGGTGCTACAGAGAGGATTTCTCTGTTCCTGCGTTCCTCGGCAAGCTCTGCACGGCGTTCCTCCTGCCTTTGCAGCCACTCAGGGTACTGTGCCTTTTCCTTGGGGTTCAAGTAACGGTCGAGTTTTATCAGCTCGGCAATACGCTTCTCCACCTGAGTCCATTTCAAGTCGATGTGGGGCTTATCGTTTCCGATACCCTTAGAGATGCGGATACCCTTTCCGTCGTGCTGCTCATCAATGCCGGTTCCGGTGATTATGGGATAAGCACCGCCCCAGCCGTATTCATTTTTCAGAAAATCTGCGTTTTCCTTTGCAGACAGGCTCTTTTGGAACTGCTCATAGATTCGCATTTTCCCCTCAGAAATGCCGCTGCCACGGGTGAGAACAGCGTCGATGATCTCCTGAGAGAAAGCAAAAGCAGAGGGCTTTCGTTCCTCTGCTCCTGCTGTCATCAAGCTCAACTGCCCGTCAATGGACGGCAGCGGCTTCATCGTGTCCTGCAACTCCCCAAGCAGCCGCATCGCTTCAAAATACTGGGCGATCACGCCCCAATCATAGAAACTCTGTGCCGTGCGGGAGAGATAACTGCCCTCCCAAAGCTGCAACACATTCTGATAGGTCTTGTAGCCCACACGCCGTCCATCGCTCAGAATGACCTCGGTATAGTCGTTGTTGAAAATGCGCTTGATATAAGAAATACGGGCGTTCTCATCAGCGGTAGCTTCAAAGAATGCCCGTATCTCGTCTTTACTTGCTTTCAGGTGCGGCGTAGTGCCGAGGATTTCACGAATCGTATCATCGCCGCCAAAGAACGGCAGGCTTTTATCCTCATTTCTTCGGTCGTAATAGTCTAAGCGAAGATTACCTCCGCCATCACGATCTCCTGAACCCGGCTCCGGATACTGTTCATCTTCCGAACCCAGCTTATCATATCCGTCGCTTTTAGATTCTCCGTCACGCCCTCCGACGCTGCCATCTGCTCCGTCAGCATCTGTTCCAGCTCGTTCGCTCTGCGCTCCGTGTCGTTCAGATGCTCGTTCAGGGCGCAGCTCGTCAGCAGGTTGTAGTAGCGTACCTTGTGATGCTCCTTCAGGAACTTCTTCCGCATCCGGGCGTACCTGCCCATCGACAGCTCCGGCTGCTCCGGCATTGTCAGATCGGGGAGCAGATAATCCCCCTGCATCGTGTAAGTGATCTCGTTCATCATCAGGACTCCTTTCGGTTTTTTCTTTGCCTACATTGTAATCGGCTTTGGTTTTCTCTGCAATTATGCGATTTTGACGGTCGAGGGCAAGAATGGTGCGGGAAATCTCCGCAAGTCCCATCTCCGCAATATCGCTGGTGGCATAGCCGAGGGCGTTCAGCGTGGCAGGGGTCGTAAAATTCACCACATCCCGAAGGTCATCGGGTTCAAAGTATTCTCCGGCTTCAATGCCCAGGCGGGTCATCATCATATAAGCGATGCTGTTGCGAACCGTCGTTTTGAAAATGTGGGTGATTTCTTCTTCGGATACGCCGTCCAGGAAGCTGTCCTCCACGCTGTAAAGAAGGTCGGTGAGATAGTCGGGGATGTTATCCTCCACGGCATTTCTCGCCGCCGACTCGATGGCAACGGCAAGGGTTTCCTTCTCGTCCAACTCGCCAAAGGTGCTTTCCAGCGTGTCGATCACTTCCGCCTTATACTCGTCCCGCATTTGCCAAATGGGAACTCTGCGGGAAAAGCGGCTTTCGTGGGTGTCGGAAATATCGAAGCCGCTGGTGGCGTCTGTCGGCATCCTCAAAGACGGCAATGCCGTGCGCCCCACGGTTGACCCAACGCCCGAATTTTTTATTCCAGTCGTCGATCTGAAGGACGGCGGTGGCATCCGGTCGCTGTGCGTGAACCAAAAGCTGCTCGTCAAAACGCAGACGGTAGTTGTAGCAGGCAGAGCGGAGAAACGCTTCCCAGCTTGCGGGGCTTGCAACGACCGTTTTACAGGTTCGGTTATACAGCTCCGAGATGAAGTCGTATTTTCGTGCCATCGGCGGACACCTCCTTATCGTTCATAGTCTTTGGGCTTGATGGGTTTTCCGTTCTCATCATAGCTCTTGGGTTTGGCGGCAATGGAGTCCCACCGGATCATAGAACCGGCGAGCATTGCCTGCTCCTGCGCCTTGCTGACACCCAGCTTTTCATTGAACTTGTCTTTGATTGCTTCGTTCTCCGCACGGTTCCCGTCGTTAAACCTTGTGGCGGTATAGCCCTTTTGCCAGCGGTCGATTTGAATGACTTCGCCGGTAGACGGGAGTATGGAATAGCACATCGGAGGCAAGGGCAGCTCCATAGGAGCGTAGGTACAGCCGCCTTGCTCCATACGCTCGGCAAACTCGCAAATGTGAAAGAGATTGCGTCCGACCTCTGTGTGATAGTTGTCAATATAGCGGCAGGGATAGCTTTCCGTCTTACCGTCACGATCAGTCACGATGATGCGCTCACCGTCCGGGATACGGAACAGCTCCTTATAGTGGCTGTCAATAAAGCGAATATCCCGGTTGGCTTCTTCGATGTGCTTGTCCAGCCATTCCTTTACATAGCAGAGGCAGTAGAAGTTATAGTCGCCCCTCGTTGGATTACAGCGAAGCACGAACGCATATTTCCCGGTATCTGCTCGGAAGCCGAACTCAGTGGTATAAGCACCCTGCATTTCGCTTTCCTTGTTCTCACGCCCATAACGCACCATCTGAGAACGGCTTTGAAGCAGTCCGTACTCCTCGGAGCGCAGGGCGTTGATTACATCATCCAAGTCCCGCTTGAACTCATCGCTTTTCCATTGCGGTCGGGTATCAAACCAAGTGGTATAAAACTGATCGCCGCTTGAGCCGAAGTCCCCACGCAGATAACCGATATTGCCTGTCTGCCCTTGAAGCTGCGAGCTTTGAGCGTAGGTGTATTTGCGTTCGGGAACGGTCAGCGGTCGCAGTGTGAAATCTGTCATTATCTTGCGCCCCTTTCTTGCGGTGTTCGTTGTTTCGGGATGTCAAAGCCGTAAACGGCGGCGATCTCATCCCCAAGTCGCCGGGTCAGCCGGGTAATATCGGCTCGTGTGGCTTTGCCGTGATAGATTTTGTCTCTCAGGTTCTCCATCTGTGTTTCGGAAACGCCGTCTTTGAACACACGGTAGAGATAGTGATTCGTGCCGTCGTGGTGAGTTGCATCGGCACGAAGATCGCCGTACTTATCTACATACCATTCGGTATAGTCGGTGTCAGCATACAGACAATCTCGGATGTTGCCGGAGGGGATGTCCTTGTAGCCCATCACTCTGCCGTTCCATCTGCCGATGTCGCCAATGACAATGATCGGCTGGGAAAGCTGAACATTCAGGTTGACTCGCTCATCGGAGAGGTATTCGTAATTGGTTTCCTCCATCCACTCATAAAGTGCCTGCTCATCATTCGGGTCATCGTCCAGCTCGTTGGCTTCAAGGAACTCCTTGTAGTCCTCTCGCCAGTCGTCCACATCAAGGCTCTGGTTGCTCCAAATGATGTGGCGGTCACTCGGTCGTGTCGCTTGGCTCATCTGTTCCACCTCCCAAGTAAGAGAAAACGCGGTTCTTTGCGACCTGCTCCTGAAGCTCGGTGATGACTGTCATATCCGGCACGGTCACATCGGGGATTTTCAGAATCGTCGGCAAGGTCAGCGCCTTCAAGTCTTTTTCGGTTTTACAGCCTGCGTCAAAGAGCTTTGCCAGCACCTTCATTTTCTGCTGCAAGCCCTGTTCGGCTGCGGTTTTCTTTGCTGCCATAGATGTTTACCTCCTTATCGTTCTTGTCCCTTGGTTTTGTGCTTACGGCTGATAGCAGCCGCTTTTTCTTTTGCCCAATCTGGCATACGCTCCGGCTTTACTTCAACCAGCACATCCATACGCTCATAGCGGGTATCCTTACCGTCATAGAGGTTTCTGCAAAACACAGCGCTGCCACGGGCATTTGCCGAAGCACCAAAACCGCCGGTCACAAGATAAAGCTGCCGGTCAGCTCTTTGATACTCCGGCTTGAGGATTGCCGGGTTAATGGCGATGATTTTGCCGTTGATGTCGTTCTTGTAGTGATCAGGAATACAATCTGCCTGGGTGATAACCGTCACGGGAATATCCAGCTTTTCAACCTCTGCTCGGAACTTTTCGGCGTCTTGCTTGATGCGTTCTGCAAAGAACAGGGTAGCATCAATATAATCGTCGCCAACAGCGCATTCGGTAAACTTCTCAAATATGTCGTTGCGCTCTCCGTAGCAGCATAGGAAGCGTTCACCGCTGCTATCCTGCTCGTTTTCGGCAAGGATGATTTCACGGGAGCCGACATTCACGGCGCAGAGGACGGTGTAATCACCGACCTTTCTCTTTTCATTTTCCATAGAAATCACCGTCCTTAGTTCATAACATAGTTGGAATAAAGATGCTGCATCCTATTTCGTGCTTTTCGGCATTCGGGAGAACAAGCCAATTCTGGGTGTTCAGACTGGATTTTTGCTCTCGTCCTACGGACACTTTCAAAATGGGGTAGTTCGAGTTCCTTGTAGTTCTTCATCACGACCTCAAAAGGCATTTTTCCAACCGAGTTTTCATTGCTGTAAAAGCTGTTACACACGAGAAGATACAACATCATATCGTCGCTTCGTGCGTCAACATTGGTTTTGAGAATGGAAATAACCCTATCCTCAATCTTTTTGAGATGGTTCATTGCGTACCTCCTTGTGATATAGAAAAAGGGCGGAGTTTTTGCTCCGCCCCTTGGATGATTGGCTCACTTCTTGTTTTTCTTTCTGACCTGCAAGAAGATAAAGCCGCCGATGATAAAGGCTACCAGTACGATAGCCACGATGGTTTTAGGTTCCATTAGTTACGATCCTCCTTCTTCTTTTTCTTGAAGCCGATAACGCCGCACACCGCAATGCCCGCTGCGGACAGTCCTGCAAGGGCATAGAGCAGCGGCAGATTGGTTGTGTCGCCGGTCTTGGGTGTATCACGCAGAACATTATGCATCTCCACAATGGTAGTGGAGCCGAGCTTGACCGTTGCCTTCTTGTCAGCAGGGATGACATACATCGAAGAAGCCGAATTGCTTACCTCAGAAATGGTGTAGTCCCCGATGCGAAGCCCGTCAATGAAGATCTCACCCTTATCGTTGGTTTCAAGGATAATGTCATAGCCATTTGCTCCGGTAATTCGGAAAGCGAAGCCCTTGACCTTGCCGTCAGAGGAGGTCTTGATAATTTTCAGGTTGCCTCGCATCGCATCATTGATGAAGCCGACGCCTGCCTTGTTCTCCACCTCGTAGGTCTTGCCGTTGGTGTCGATCATCACTTCATACACGCCGGTATCAAGGACAAACCCCTCCGGCGCTTTGGTTTCCTTGACGAAGTAGCGACCGTAGAACAAGTCGTTCATACTGCATTCGCCCTTTTCCTTTTCGGTCAGTGTGCCGAGCAGTTCATCACCGTCGTCCATCTTGCCGTTTGCGTTACTGTCCTTATAGACCTCAAAGGTCGCTCCGGTCAGTTTATTGTCAGGATATTCGGAATCCACCTTGGTCAGATGGATGTTTCCACGGACATACCTGTTGACGATTTCGATCTCCACGACCTGCCCGTCTGCGCCGATGGTCACGGGATAGATGGTGTCATCCAGCACGAAGCCGGCGGGCTGTTCGATCTCACGGACATACCAAGTGCCGTAAGGAATGTTCTCAAAAGAAAAACTACCATCTTCAGCAGAAGTGGTAGTCATCAGAGCGTTTTCCTTTGTAAACTCGCCGTCATCCGTGCGGAACAGTCCAATCAGCGCACCGCCGAGAGCTCTGCCGTTTTCATCGACCTTCTTGCCGGAAACCGAACCGTAGATCAGATCATTTTCGATTGCCTTGCCGTCGTTAGCGGCAATCTTTACAACTGCCGTATCCTGACCGGCATACGCAAAGGTTACAGGATACTTGGTATCGGAGAGCTTGTAGTGACTGTCGGTGGCAAGCTCCTGCACATAGTAGCTTCCAAAAGGAAGGTCGGTCTTAACCTTTGCCGTTCCGTCCTCATTCAGAGAGATGATCTCAACAAGACCATTTGCGGGAATGGAAGTGCCGCTGGCAGATACGATTTCCTCGGCGGCAAACAGCCCAAAGGAAATGTTCTTCATTTCACCGTTATTGCCAATGCCGAAGCGCTCATTCTGCTCGATGGACTTTACAAGGCTGATCTCCACCTTCTGACGCTCGTTCTCGAACGAAGTCGCCGTTTCTGTTACGGCAATATTCTGACCGGCATAGACAAGCTCGACGCAATGGGGTTCCGGGTTGAGCACCATCCCGTGGGGTGCTGTGATCTCACGCACCTCATATTTGCCAAGGTAGAGTTCACGGCTCACCGCTGCGCCGGTTGCATCGGTTGTAACAGTGTCTACGACCTCGCCCTTCTGATTTCGGACAGTGCCGTCCTGCGTGATAATATCCTCTGCGGCGATGATCTTATAGACCGCACCGGGAAGTCCACGCTTTTCATACTGCGGCTGATAGATGGTGGGCAGTTCGTTTCCGCTTTCATCTACGCCGCCGATGACGGAAACGCCGAAGAACACCTCGCCGGTTTTTTCCACGGTGATGGTGCCTTTCTGTGCCATATTGGGCTTATCCACTTTTACTACCGTAACCCCGCTTTCTTCTGTGGAATTATCCTCCGTGACATCGAAGTACACGGGCGTTTCGTCGAGGACATAGCCGTAGGGAGCCTGTACCTCGACAATAGAGTACCCCTTTCCAAAGGACAGCTTTTCCGGCGTGACAAGAGAACCTTCTGCATTGGTGTAGAACACATCAATGGTGGTGGGTGTCGGGTAGGTGAAGGTCATTGTTACGGGGTTGCCGTCCGGGTCATAAATCTTAAATCCCGCACCGGCGTAAGGAATGGTCTTTCCGGTTTCTGCGTCCTGCTTCACGATTTTGATGAAGCTGTTAAAGGGTGCGTTGTTGATAAGGTAGCGATAAGTCGCCCCATTCTGAGAAATGAACACATCAAAGTCGGGCATCAGCTCGCTGCCCTCCCAGCCGGATACCTGATGGACGGTGTAGATGCCGTAAGGCATATCCTTGGTCTGTGCAAAGCCGTTTTCGTCACAGGTGAGATAATCACGCTCGGAAGCCTTTGCGCTATCATAGGAGCCTGCGGCTTTCAGATACACGGCAAACTCAGCACCATTTTCGGGTGTTTCGATCTGCGTATCACCGTTATCGGTGTGCTTGATGATGGCGATATTGCCCTTTACGACCTGCTCAGTTACATCATTTGCCGTCTGATTATGCTCCACGGTATAGAGCTGCGGCTCTGCGCCGACCTTATGGACGGTGGTATCAAGCAGATAACCCTCTGACGGAGTGATCTCACGCACCATCCAGTCATCATCGCAGATATATTCCTTGGTGACGAACTGTCCGTTCTTGTCGGTGGTGTAGGTATCCATAAGGGTTTCGCCCTTATAGATGCCGTAAACAGCACCGGCAAGAGAAGCATCACCCTGCGCCGTGCCGGTTTCGGCATCGCTCTTGGTAACGGTCACGGAAAACTTCTTCAAAATATTGAGGAAACTACGGTTCGTGACCTCGTTCCAGCGGATAGGCGCAGACTGCGCTTCGGGAATGACATAGCGAACGGCGGTGTCCACTTCCTCCACCGTATAAGGAGAAGAGCCGGAAATGAGGACATCTTCAAAGGTCGCCACGCCGTTTTCATCGGTCACGGCATACTCGTCCACGGCAATGCCGGAGAGTGAAGTGCCGTAAAGGTGGAAGGTCACACCCTCGTTGAGATTGTCCTCCGAGGATTTCACGATCTGCAAATCTCCACGCTTGAGCTTGTTGTTGAAAGTCACGGTAGAAACCTGACCGGAAACCACCGTCACACGGCGGGACTCCTGCGGCTCATACTTGTCGTAATCCATCTCGGTCACGGTGTAAACGCCGGGCATCAGGTTGTCGATCTGAATCTCGCCCTTGGCGTTGGTCTTGACGGTCTGATTGACGCCATTGCCGGTAACGGTGAAAGTAAGGTTGTCTACCTTTCCGTCCTCAGAGGTCTTGATGATCTTAGCAGAACCGTAGGATACCTTCAGATTGAGAAATGCCTGCACGGGGTCATTGACCTCTTGGGCGTAGCTGATGACATCCTGAGTACCGCTTCCGGGAGCGTATCTTCCATCCGTCCAAGTAATGATTCCTCGGCGGGTTGCACCGGACTTGCTTGCAGTAATTCTCACGCTGTCAGAGGGTGCGGTAGCCGCCGTAATGACGAGCTTGTTTCCGCTGACGCTGAAAGAAATGCCATCCTCATTCGCAGAAAAGCTATAATTGGAAAGGACATTGTTGCTGTCAGTCAGAGTTGCGGTGTAGTTCGTGCCGTTCCAAGCAAGCTCGACATTCTGCGCCTTGCCGGGAGTTTTCGCCATAAAGCTGGGAATAGCAGAGTGACGCTGTACGCTTGCTTCAATGCTGTTGTAGTAGCTGATGAACTGGCTATACAGAGGGTGCGCTGTGCTGACAACACTCTTGACGGCATCATAGCTGCCGGGACTGATATGATTGAAGTCCTCATCTCGCTCACCGACCACGGTTTCCCAAATAAGAACCTGCGTCGCCATCGCCTGTGCCAGTGTTGCGGCATCGCTTGCGTTCTGAGAACGCCAAGAGGTACTGATCGGTTCCGTGTAGCCGTACTGCATAATACGACCGATGAACAGCTTCATATCGTAGGGAGAAATGGTGCTGTTGAAATCCGAGGGGAGGTTATCCCAAAAGGTTTCATCCTTGCTGGTGTATCTGTCGCCGGTGTCCTGCGGCGTACCCGGCTCAATGCAGTAGCAGATATTTCCGTCATACGAGTGCATTGCTCGAATGGTAGTGTACTTGGACTCACCGGAATACCAACCGTTCATATAGTGAAGATTGGAGTGTCCCCAAGTACCGCTGTAGTCGAGATTTGCATCTCCGCTTCTCGGAAAAGAAATGAGATAGACTTCCGCTTGCTCTCCTGCGGCAAAGGCGGTAGTCGTGCCAAGTCCGATAAATGCGGACAGGCACATCACGAGAGAAAGCAGTCCTGCAATTCCTCGCTTGAAAAAATGTGTTTTCATTGTGTTGATTACCTCCTTGAAAACGAAAAACGCACCGTACTTTGACGATGCGTTTCAGTGTGATTTGATTTTGTTGTTATGCGTAGCCGATATACACCTCAAAGGAATCGGTTCCGGTCTGCTCATACCAAATCCAAACATCCGTGATGTCGGGATCTTTGGCGTAGCGGCTCAAGTAACCCTTGATGTCCCTTTCGGTGTATTTGCATTGCGAACCTGCGGCAATGGGATTGTCCCAGCAGTACACGGCTTCGCTGTTCAGCGTAAGACCGACACTCTCGGCATAGCTCTTGGCAAAGCCGATCCAATAGCCGATGTCAAATGCCGGCTGTGTTGGTTCTTCCTGCGGCGGTTCGGTCGGTTGTGGTTGTTCTGCCGGTTTTGGTTCTTCCGTTGCCGGAGGTGTGGGCTGTTCCTTTTCGGACGGTGCAGAGACTTCCGGATGGCGCTCTAACTCATCAGGTGTCTTGGACGGTTCGCTTACCTGTGGCGGCGTTGTGCCGCTGTTAGGCTGTTCGGATGCCGGTTTTGTTTGAATACTGCTATCCAACACGCCTACCGTTGCTTCTGTTGAACGGTCATCGTCTTTCGGCTCTGTACTTCGGGGCTGTTCAACCTCCGTTTTCTCTGTCGCCTGCGCCGTTTCTGATTGGTAAGGAGCTTTGTTACTCTCCGAAGAAGAAACCGGGGCGGGCTGTTCTGCAATCTGCGAGGTGTTGCTGCACCCCGAAGTCAGGCACAAAAGGACAATGAGAAAAAGAACTGCGATTTTGGATTTCATACGCTTCACTCCCTTCGACCACATTCTACCCGATGATAACCGTTCAGACAAAGATGCGTTTTGAAGCGCAACTTTTTATCATATCGCCGGTGGGCGCAATTCCAAACTGTGCGATCTCCGAGCCTCTCTTAGATAGACTTATTTAGAGAGATAGAGATAAAGTTAGGAGATAGATTATTTATTCTCGGATAGTCTGGAAGTTCTCAGGGGTTGGAGTGTGAGGAAGGGGACAGCAGGAAACATACTCCGTGTACCTATCGGCTGTCACGCTCTGCCCGCTGACGAAGAAAACGGCTGTAATGCTCCAGTGCTTTGACCACATAATCCTCCGTTTGGCTTACGGGGATATTTTTCGGGATCAAACCTCGCACCTTGTCCCCACGCAGGACGATTTTCTCACGCTGGTTTGGCTTTTCCTCGCTCATAATGGCGGACACCACCTCCGGCGTGAGTTTTCCATCTGTGAAGAACTTCCGCATACGAATGGTCTGATCGTGGGACGGGGTGCATTGGTTCAGATCGATTTCATCAACTACCGCCCGCTGGCTGTCCTCGTCCAAATAGGAAAGCTCCACCGCAGGACGCATTTTAATTTTGCCCTCGTCCACAAGGTCGAGCAGTTCAGGTACAAGATTTGTCAGTCGGATATATCGGCGAATCTGTTCACGACTTTCGCCAACTTCATCGCCAAGAATATCTCTTGATTTTGCACCATCCAACTTGTGCCCCACTGGTGCACAAGTTAAATCTGATCGCTGTCCCTGTCTGTTCATCGCTTCCAGCCGCATTTTATAGGCAAACGCCTTTTCTGAGGGAAGTATCTGCGACCGCTGGTAATTGCTCTCCACCATCAGCACAGTGGCAGCATCACGGTCAAGGTCTACGACCTCGCAACGGAGTGCTTCAAACCCGGCAAGCTCGCAAGCCCGTTTTCGCCTGTGACCGGAAATCAGCTCATATCTGCCGTCCTCTTTTTGACGCACGGTAGCCGGAGTAATGACTCCTCGCTCCTTGACACTCTCCACAAGCTGTATCATATCCTCGTCGTCCCGTACCTTAAATGGGTGGTCGGGAAAATCGTCGATCAGCTCAAGGGGAATATCTCGGATTTTACTGAGCTTGGCATCGTCCCGAAGCTCCTGTGTAGAAAACAGGTCATCGAGCGTCGGCAGAGTGAAGTCGCTCTTTCTTCCTGCCATCGGCAGACACCTCCTTTGCGAACTCAGCATAAGCCCTTGCAACAGGACTGCTCGGCTCATACTTGTAGATGCTTACGCCTTTGGAAGCAACCTCTGCGGCTTTCACTGCCATAGGAATGGAGGAACGGTATATCTTAATAACGCTCCCAAAGTTCTTTCGCAGTGCGTCGGCAGTGCTTTTTGCGAGGTTGGTGCGGTTATCTACGATGTTCAATAGGATACCGTCGATTCGCAGGCTCGGATTGATGTACTGCCTGACCTTTCCAATGGTCTGCATCAGTTGGGTCATTCCCTTTGCCGGAAGATATTGCGCCTGCACGGGAATGATTACGCTATCTGCCGCCGCCAGCGCATTCAGAGTGACCATACCGAGCGAAGGCATACAGTCGATCAGTACATAGTCATAATTGTCTTTGACCTTGCTCAGATAGCTTCTGAGAATGGTTTCACGGCTCATTGCGGTGACAAGCATCATTTCCATGGCAGACAGCTCGATGTTGGCAGGGAGCAAATCGACATTTTCCTCGTGATGCAGAATACCGCTTTGCGGGTCTGTATGATCCTCACGGATAACCCCGGAGAGCTTGTCGGTAATGGTCGTCGTAAGACTGTCATTATCTCGCCATCCGAGGCAAGTCGTGAGGTCGCCCTGTGGGTCGGCATCTACAAGGAGTACCTTCTTGCCGAGTCGTGCAAGTCCAACACCCAAATTGACCGTTGTGGTCGTTTTGCCTGTGCCGCCTTTCTGATTGCAGATAGCAATGGTTTTACAGTTTGGCATTTCGCTTTTCCTCCTTCTTATTAGATTTGGATCGCTTGATCCACCAAAACACAGGAAGCGTTTCCTGTGCTTTGGTGGTCGCATTTAACTCGATCTCATCCCCCAAATGCGTAAAAGGAAATCAACAGGCGTTCGGTTGCTGACCGAACTCATAGGAATCTCACCTCTGCCGGGTACTCCGCCAGCCCCATAGGGAAGTATCATTGTCCCTGATTCGTTTCATCGCCTTATCCGTAGCAAACGGATATTTCAGAATGGTTCGGAATCGCTACCAACCTTGCTTTCCGTGATAACCCCTGTGGGCAGGAAGTTCGTGGCGCACCTTCATTCGGCTGGGGCTTTCGCCCCCGATCAGGAATGTACCTGTTGAATGTCTATTCGATTTTCAAGGTTCGTGAGGTTTTTGCCCTCACTAACCAACTGGGAAATTTTTTTCGATTTGTACGAAGTTTTTTTGAGATTTTTCAAAAAAATTTTTTCGACCACCTTTCAGGAACAAAAAAAGCCCCTATCACATCACAAAGATGTAATAGGGGCAGAAATAGAAAAAGCCCGCTGATCGAAATCAGCGGGCTTAAATCATATGAAATTATCGTATGCTATCGGAACTTGTCTGCAATCGCAAAATTCCAAACGCATTTTTGGCGTAAGCTCGGAGTAAATTGGCGTAAGTTGTGGCGTAAGCACCGACAATTTAGGGTCAATCAATAGAGCTTTGCGCCTGCCGGAATGTGAGGATCGACCATCAGCAAATGCAACTTTTCTTCACCGTTTTCGTGATGCACGGCAGAGATCAACATACCACAGGAGTCGATACCCATCATCGCTCTTGGAGGCAGATTGGTGATTGCAATGCAGGTCTTACCAACCAGTTCTTCCGGCTCATAATATTCGTGAATTCCACTCAAAATGACCCTATCTACGCCGGTTCCGTCGTCCAAAACGAACTTTAAGAGCTTTTTGGACTTCTTCACGGCTTCGCATTCCTTGACCTTTACGGCACGGAAATCGCTCTTGGAGAAGGTGTCAAAATCGACCTGATCCTCAAACAAAGGTTCAATCTGAACATTGGAAAAATCAATTTTTTCCTCGACTTCGGGAGCCGCCTGTGCAGCCTCCGCAGGAGCCGAAACTTCCTTGGAAACCTTCTTGTCAGAGTCCAACGGCTTCATTGTTGGGAACAGAATCACGTCGCGGATGGTGCTGGCGCCGGTGAGCAGCATGACACAGCGGTCGATGCCGATGCCCAGGCCGCCAGTGGGAGGCATACCGTAGGACAGCGCGGTAATAAAGTCCTCGTCCATCATGCCCGCTTCCTCGTCGCCGCCTTCCCGCAGCTCCACCTGCTTCAGGAAGCGCTGACGCTGGTCAATGGGATCGTTGAGCTCGGAGAAGGCATTCCCCATCTCACTGTGGCAAATAAACAGCTCGAACCGCTCGGTGAGCCGGGGATCCTTGGGGCTACGCTTGGCCAGGGGAGACACATCCACAGGATGCATGGTGATGAAGGTGGGCTGAATGAGCTTCTCCTCCACCTTCTGGTCAAAGCACTCGTAGAGCGCATTGCCCCAGGTTTTTTCTTTGCCCTCGGGGATCTCGACACCATGGGCTTTTGCGGCAGCCACCGCAGCCTCGTCGTCGCCCTCGATGGCCATAAAGTCGATGCCCACATACTTCTCCACAGCCTCGGCCATGGTCATGCGGGGCCAGCCCTTTTTCAGGCTGATCTCCTCACCCATCCAGGTTACTTCCGTGGTGCCCAGCAGCTCCTGCGCCGCACCGGACAGCAGATCCTCGAACAGGTCCATCATATCGTTAAAGTCCGCATACGCCTCATAGAGCTCTACGGTGGTGAACTCGGGGTTGTGCTTGGAATCCATGCCTTCGTTCCGGAAGATCCGGCCCACCTCATAGACCTTCTCCATGCCGCCTACGATCAGCCGCTTCAGGTTCAGCTCCGTGGCGATGCGCAGGTACATGTCGATGTCCAGGGTGTTGTGATGGGTGATAAAGGGCCGTGCGCTGGCGCCGCCGGAGATGGTGTTCAGCACAGGGGTCTCCACTTCGATATAGCCCCGGTTGTCCAGGAAGCGCCGGAGATACTGGATGAACTTGGAGCGCACCTCAAAGGTCTTGCGCACCTCGGGGTTCATAATCAGATCCACATAACGCTGACGATAGCGCAGCTCCTGATTGGTCAGGCCGTGGAACTTCTCCGGCAGGGGCAGCAGGGACTTGGACAGCAGGGTCACTTCCTTGGCCCGGACGGAGATTTCGCCCCGCTGGGTGCGGAATACCACGCCGTCTACGCCCACAATATCGCCAATATCATACTTCTTGAAGGCCTTATAGGGCTCCTCGCCCACCTCGTCCCGGCGGACATAGAGCTGAATTCTGCCCTCCCGATCCTGAAGATCGCAGAAGGTAACCTTGCCCATGACGCGCTTGGACATCAGGCGGCCCGCAATTTTCACGGGCTGCTCTTCCATGGCCTCAAAGTTGTCACGGATTTCCTGGGTGTTGTTCTTCTTTTCAAATTTCGTAATCTGGAAGGGGTCCTGGCCTGCCTCCTGCAATGCAGTGAGCTTGTCCCGGCGGATCTTCAGCAGTTCCCCCAGATTTTCGGTGTCATTCATATTTTCCGGCATCGAAGCCCCTCCGTTCAGCGTGTAATTTTCAAAACCTTGTAGGAAATGGTGCCCACAGGCGCTTCCACCTCGACCACATCGCCTACCTTTGCGCCAACCAGCGCAATGCCAAAGGGCGCGTCATCGGACACTCTGCCATTGAGGGGATCGGCCTCCTGAGAGCCTACCAGCTCAAAGGTCAGCTCCTCGTTGTCGTCAATGTCCAGTACCGTAAAGGTGCAGCCCAGACCGATATGCTCGGCGTCCGCCTCACCGGCGTTGATGACCACAGCATTGGCCAGGATCTCCTCTACCTCTGCGATTCGAACATACAGCTTGGCCTGCTCGTTCTTCGCGTCATCATACTCGCTGTTCTCGGACAAGTCGCCGTAGCCGCGGGCAACCTTGATCATTTCGGTAACTTCTTTATCACGGTCCGTTTTCAGATAAGTCAGCTCATTCTGCAGTTCCTGATAACGTTCCGGGGTAAGTTTGTATTCTTTTGCCATCGTTCAAAAACACCTTTCCTTCGCCGGTAACCGGCGGAAATCTCTCATAATAATTATACTGTATTAGTTCAGCAGACAGCCCAGTGCCGCCTGAATCTGGGGATCGTCCTTCGGATCCAGCTTGCCCAGTGCCAGCTGCTGCTTCAGGTCGTCATCCAGGTTGAGTTCCACATCCGGAGTAACGCCCACATCAATCAAACTCTCCCCATTGGGGGTAAAATACTTGCCGATGGAGAGATTCAGACAGCTGCCATCGGATAGCTGCAAGCCTACTTGATAGTAGCCCTTGCCGCAGGTCTGCTCGCCAACCACCTTGCCCACACCATACTGCTGAATGGCACAGGCGAAATACTCCGCCGCGCTGTAGCTGTCACTGTTGCAGAGCACCGCCATGGGCAGATCCACGCAGTCGGCGTCGGAGGTTACAACTTCTTCCTCACCGGCATAATTGATGGTGTGGAAAATAGTCCCCTCCGGCAGCAGATAGTCGAGCAGCCGAGTCAATTCTGTTTTCAGGCCGCCGGGATTATTCCGGACGTCAAAGAGCAGGCTGGTTGCTCCCTGGTTCTGGAGCTTCTCCACCAGATCTATAACCGCCTGAGCGCAGCCACCGTCAAAGTTGTCGATTTTAATATAGCCAACATTTCCGTCCAGCATCTGCCCGGATGCTGGAATCACCGTCAAAGCCCGGCGCTCTACCGTCAGAGTTATGGTTTCGGTTTCCCGTTGGAACGTCAGCTGCACCGTCGTGCCTTCTTCGCCCTGCACCATGCTCTTGACTTCGCTCAGAGAAATATCCGTGACGGAAGTGCCGTCTACCTGGGTCAGAATATCCCCAGCCAGTACGCCCGCTTCCTCTGCGGAGCCGCCGGAAGACACGTTGGTCACCTCATAGCCAATGAGGTTGCCATCATCGTCATTCTTGGCGGTAATAGTAATGCCAACCCCCACATAGGAGTTGCTGATATTGCCCAGATAGCTCTGGTAGTCCTCGGCAGAGACATAGTAGCTCCAGCGATCTCCCAGCCCGGTGATCACGCCCGAGGCCATGGCATCGTTCACCTTGGTCATGTCCACGTCGTCCCCGATGAAATACTGGTCAACCACGTTCATGATTTCCTGGTATTTCTCCACACCGGTCTCGACCCCTTGCGCTTGGGTCTGCGGTGCGGACGTTTTTCGAACCTGCGCCACATTGATGGTCAGTCCTGCGCACAGACCCATGACCAACGCTGCCAGCACTGCGGCATAGCGACGAATTTTACTTTCCATCTTCCGCCTCTTACATACCGGCCAAACCGCCGATGATTTCCGCCACAATGGGCACGATAATCAGCAGCGCCAGAATTGCCGCTACAATGGATACCATCTTTTTCTGTTTTTTGCTTGACATAGGGTTCCTCTCCTGCGCAAAATTTTAGCGCATATAGATTTCTCTGGAGTCCAGATACTTCTTTACCATCAGCGCCACCTTGAAGATGATGGCGTGGTCGAACTCCCGGAGATCCAAGCCGGTGATCTTCTTGATCTTCTCCAGACGATACACCAGGGTATTCCGGTGGACGAACAGCTTTCTGGACGTCTCGGAGACGTTCAGATTGTTCTCGAAGAACTTGTTGATGGTAAACAGCGTCTCCTGATCCAGGGCGTCGATGGAGTTTTTCTTGAACACCTCAGACAGGAAGATCTCGCAGAGGGTGGTGGGCAGCTGATAGATCAAGCGGCCCAGGCCCAGATTCTCATAGTTGATGATGCTCTTTTCGGTATCGAATACCTTGCCTACCTCAATGGCAGTCTGCGCCTCTTTATAGGAGTCGGCCAGCTCGCGGATATGGCTGGCAATGGTGCCGATGCCGATAACGGTTTTGACAAAGATTTCGGAGTTCAGCGTCTCCTCGATGCTCTGGGCCAGCTTGACCAGCTCTTTGCCGTCGCAGTTGGGCTGCACCTGCTTTACCAGCACAATATCGGTCTCGTTGATGGACAGCACATAATCCTGCTGCTTTTCCACGAACATATTTTGCAGGATATCCATGGCCGCCACGTCAACCTTGCCCACCTGGCGAATCAGCAGCACCGCCCGGGGAACATCGGTGACAAAGTGCAGCTCTTTGGCGTGGATATAGATGTCGCCGGGAAGGATATTATCCGTGATGATGTTTTTCACAAAGGTCCCGCGGTCATGCTTTTCCTCATAGCTGTTTTTGGCACCATTGAGGGCACCGCACGCCATAATACACAGGCTCTTTGCCAGCTCATCCTCGCCATCCACATAGACGGCATAGTCGAACCGTGCGCTCCAGCTCTGCAGGGCCTTAAAGGTTTTTCCGTCCGTCACCGTAACCAGCTCATTGGTGGCATTCAGGCGATGAACGGCGTCTTCCCACTTATCACCCAGACCGGAAGGCTCCGTGGCTGCGATCACGTTGCCCTCGCCGTCAATGACGCCCAAGGTGCGGTCGCTGGCATCCTTCATCTGCATGATAACACTCTGAAACATTCTGCTGGACATAGCAGTTTCCTCCTTCTGGGCAGCGCCAATCCGGCGCCTCCATGTTTTGTTGTGCTCCTGCGGTAAATAAAGTAGTCCTCATATTTACACATTTAACTTATTTACTATAATCGTTTTTTGTGAATAATGCAAGTCCCCCATGACGATTTGCACAGCTTTTTCCCGGAAATCTTGTGAAGGATTGCAGGAAATTCGTGATTTTCTCCAAAGGAAGCAAAAGGAGCTGACCCAAAGGCCAGCTCCTTGATGAATGCTTGGATTAGAGGTCGATGCACTTCTCGGTGTCGGGATCAAACAGATGAACGCGTTCAGCCTCGAAGGTAACTTCGATCTTGTCACCCATCTTCGCGGTGGAGGTAGGATCAACCACTGCGGTGAACTGCTGATCGCCCAGCAGCAGGAACAGGTTGGTCTGTGCACCCAGAGGCTCGGTGTTATCGACAGTAGCGGTGAACTTGTACTGAGGATAGTTCTTCAGGTACAGCTTCTCGTCATGGATGTGCTCAGGACGGATGCCCATGATCACTTCCTTGCCGATGTAAGCCTGCACCTTGGGCTTCAGGCCCAGAGAATCAGGCAGCTGAATGGTAGCGTTCTCGGTCTCGTTGCCGAAGGTGATGTAGGTGTGACCATCCTTGGAAGACAGCTTGGAATGCTCCAGCTTGTTCATGGAAGGAGAACCGATGAAGGTAGCAACGAACAGGTTTACAGGGTTCTGATACAGATCCTGAGGAGTAGAAACCTGCTGCATAATGCCGTCCTTCATAACGACAATACGAGAGCCCATGGTCATAGCCTCGGTCTGGTCATGGGTAACGTAAATGAAGGTAGTATCCAGCTTCTTGTGGAGCTTGGTCAGCTCGGAACGCATCTGCGTACGGAGCTTTGCATCCAGGTTGGACAGAGGCTCGTCGA
>OGZF01000715.1_pt1 | contig 27183 bp, 17 predicted proteins | sample 1576771 | NCBI WGS metagenome assembly OGZF01 (sample SAMEA3541536, study PRJEB24748) | human gut metagenome | biome: human gut; feature: human-associated habitat; material: faeces | place: China | collected 2012
AAGACAGCGGCCTCTCACGCCGTTAACGTGGGTTCGATTCCCGCACGGGTCACCAGGAAAAGCACCATAGCGTAAGCTAAGGTGCTTTTTTGTATGTCTAAAACCACTCGCTAGGCGAGTGATTCGATAAAGATTATATCGATGAGTAATGAAACTCAAACGAAGAATTTTGGAATAGTACCAGTGGGGCAATTCCAGACTGGGTTATTGGCGTATCGCCGGTAGTCCTGTATTAAAAGGTTCCATTGCAAACGAAAGACTCGCAGAAGCAGGATATTTTAGTATCCTCAGGCGCTACTATGAGTCCTTGTACTTATGCGGTTGAACCGCCGTGTACCGGTCGGTACGCACGGTGGTGTGAGAGGTCGGCTCTTTAGTTAAGAGAGCCTCCTACGCGATTTTTTTAGGTAAAAAAGCAAACAAACAGAACACTTCATTCAAATGCATATAGCGGCTATTTATTTCATACAGAGACAAATAGCGGCACAGAACAGATATAATAAAAGAAGCTATAAAAAGCAGGTATTCACGTGGAGGACGATATCGTTTCTACATGAACACCTGCTTTTTTATTTATTATTTACTGGTGGAATAAATAGTGGTAGCCAAGTATTCATCACTGACCCAACCATGAATCCCACTGTAATATACAACAACCCAGTCAGGCACATTGCTGCTATAGCCGCATTCCCATACGATGATACCGTAGGGGATATTATCCATTTTTTCATAATTTGTACCGGGACCTTTACGCATAACCAGCCCATGATCAGCAGTGGTGCAGGTACAAAGGCTATCAATTCGGCTAAGCGTTACATCTGGTGCAACGCATCCATCCGGCAGAATAATGTCGGCATTGTTTTCGGTATAATCCTGTACTTGCAGCAAGCCCCAAAGGCCATTCTGTTTTGCCCATACGCAGCCATCGCGTGCGGGGGCTAAATCTTCATATTGCCCAGCGGAAATTATCTCATTGCCGTAAACATCCAGAACTAGCTTTTGTCCGGATTGATTTTTCACAACTACCATGCCAGATAAGTCTGCGTAAGGATATTCAACAGTTTCGTTCATGATGGACAAACTCATCTGCGGCTGATAAATGCAGGGGATTACTAAAGCACCGCTTTGGTCGCAATATCCCCAGTTACCAGCTGCATCCTTTACCGCGATTAAAGATTCACCGGCCATGCAGGCATCCTGGTAGTCGAAATCGGTTAAAATTGTACCGTTTTTATCCGCAACGGCAAAAGGTGCAGAATTGTCAACAAGATAACCGGCATATTCATCATCCCAAATACCTTGCTGGATGCCAACCAAATCAGGAGCATACACCTGTTCGATGGGCGTGCCACTAAATGTATAGACACCAATAGCAGAACGGTAAATCTGGCTGTCACCTAAAATCCACTGGATGCCATACCCGCCGTGCCCGCCCAGCATGGTTGTAAAAGGCATTTGTTGGGCAACCAGCTCCTGGTTAATCTGTTCTTCCAGGGCATTCAGCTTCTGGTAATCGTATGTATCATCTACCCCAATGGAGAGCTCCTGCTCACCATACAGGTACGGGATGCTTTCTGACAAATCTTCCAGAAAAGCATTACAGTTGGCAGCATTAAACAGGCTCCAGCGTTCGCCCTTGCGCACAGCGTACAGATTTCGGGCAGCGGCGTAACCGGCAGTGTGGGTTTCGCGGGAGAAGAGAGGAATCATCTCGTCAAAATCATATTGCGGCGGTAACTTCCAGTTGGCATTGCTAGTGGATGGTATAGCTGTGGCAACAGCTTCACTGGTCGGGGAAAGAGCAGCGGAGGAAGCAGGTTTATTTTCTGGCGCTGCAGCACAAGCGGTAAGCATTATTGCGGTGATAACACTGGCGGAAAATGAGAATAACTTCCTTTTCATGGCTTTTCACTCCTTGCGTAAATGATTTTTCGGTAAGATGAAGAAGTAATATAAGAAAGTGAAGTCATAAACCCTATAATATCTTATTTTATCAAAAATATCTGCTAATGGGAATAGCTAACAATTCTACATGGATAAATTTGGATAGTATGACAAAGATTGCAGAACTGGAGTGAAAGTCCGAATTATGGGATGAGTGATCTGCTATAATAGAGAAAAGCAAAACAGAAGGGAGTTTGATTATGCACCAGGAGAAAAAGATGCTGGCTCATATCAGTGAAGACGGAACCCGCGTCCAAACGGTAGCGGACCATTTGCAGGGAACGGCAGTCCTATGTGGGCAATTTGCAGCAGCCTTTGATGCCCAGCAACAGGGAACTTGGCTTGGATTACTGCATGATATTGGTAAATATAGTACAAAGTTTCAAAAGCGCCTGCAAGGTGGAGAGAAAGTGGATCACTCAACGGCTGGTGCACAGGTGGCTGCCCGATATGGTCAAATCCCACTGGCTTTTGCTATTGCGGGACACCATAGCGGCCTGCCGGATGGAGGAGGCCGAAGCGATACCGCGCAGGATGCGACAATGTTTGGGCGATTGAAAAAGAGCGTTGAACCCTATACCCAATGGACGAATGAGATTAAACTGCCGTCCATACCGCCCCAGCCGGAAATGATGAAGGAAAATCGTTTTACACAGGCATTTTATACCCGGATGTTGTATTCCTGCCTGGTCGATGCGGACTATCTGGATACGGAAAACTTTATGAGCAGCCCTAAACCGCGCGGACAAGGCCAGACAATGGATGAACTGCTGAAAAGGTTAAACCAATATACCGCAAAATGGAGCCATCCCCAGGGAACCTTGAATCAGCGCCGCAGTTCAATTTTGAGTGCCTGTACAACGGCAGGGCAAACAGGGCGGCGCGGCCTTTATTCCCTGACCGTTCCTACAGGCGGGGGAAAAACGGTAGCGTCATTGGCATTTGCGCTTTCGCTAGCTGTAAAGAACCATATGGACCGGGTTATTTATGTGATCCCTTATACATCCATTATTGACCAGACCGCGGATGTGTTTTCGGAAATATTAGGAGCAGAAAATGTTTTGGAACACCATTCAGGGGTGGACTACTCTGCCAAGGAAGATGATGAGCCGGCAGCCTACCGCAAAGCATTGGCGGCGGAAAACTGGGATGCTCCGGTGGTGGTTACCACATCCGTGCAATTCTTTGAATCACTTTACGGCAACCATGCGTCACAATGCCGTAAATTACATAACATTGCAAATAGCGTGGTCATTTTTGACGAAGCACAAAACCTGCCAGTTCCTTATTTGCGCCCCTGCGTTGCGGCAATCGCGCAGCTGGTACAGCATTACCGCGCAGCAGCGGTGCTTTGCACGGCCACACAACCAGCTTTGCAGCCCTTGTTTGATGAACTGGCGCCTGGGCTGCAGATGACGGAACTTTGCCCACATCCCAAAGAGCAATATCAGGCATTCCGGCGTACAACGCTAAAAATGCGCGGAGAGTTGGAACAAAGCCAGCTTGGCGCAGAACTGGCAGCGCAGGAACAAGTGCTGTGTATTGTAAACCGGAGAAAAACAGCACAGGAATTATACAATAACCTGCCCAAAGAGGGCAGCTACTGCCTGACAACATTGCTATACCCAGCCCATCGCAAACAGTTATTGCAGGAAATCCGGGAACGCTTAAAAGATGGGCTGCCCTGCCGTGTGATATCAACTTCTTTGATCGAAGCGGGTGTTGATGTGGATTTCCCGGCTGTGTACCGCGAGGAAGCAGGTTTGGATTCCATTTTGCAGGCGGCGGGGCGCTGCAATCGAGAGGGAAGACGCCCGGCGGAGCAGAGCTTGGTACAGATTTTCACATTGGAAGGGCAGCATGTACCGCGCATGCTGGAACAGAATGTATCCGCAACGCAAAGCGTCCTGAAAAAATATGCAGATCTGGCATCTCTGGAAGCAATCGAAACATATTTTCTGTTTTACCGTACCTTAAAAGGAGATAAAAGGCTGGATGAACAGCAAATTCTGCAAGGGTTCGAGCAGGATATGGAAGGGCGCATTTTCCCCTTTGCAACAGCGGCAGAGAGGTTCCGCTTAATTGAAACACCTGCCGTGACCGTATACATTCCCCAAGGGAAAGGGGAACATTTGCTTGCACGATTGCGTGCAGGAGAGGTAAGCAAAACTTTGTTCCGTCAACTGGGGCAATATGGTGTTCCGGTTTACCCGGATCATCTGAAGACGCTGGAGAATGCCGGGGCGGTTTGCCAAATCAGTGAAGGCATATGGGAATTAACGGACGGAAGCCTTTACGATAACAACACGGGCCTTGCTATGGAAGCTGAAACGGGAGCAGCCTGGTTTGCATAAAGCAAAAGCGGCAGGGAGCCTGCCCTGCCGTTCTTGTGCGATAAAGTAAAATCAACTATTTCTATCCACGGCATAAGCTGCCGACACAACTTATTATAAAAGAAAACCGAATGAAAAGCAAACAAAAAGTATACATGATAAAAGGATTGACATTTGGTGCCAAGTAGCGTATATTGAAACTATAGCAAAAATATAAATTAAAAACAACTGAAAATAGAAATGCAAAGGAGTTGATGCAGATGATCCAGCTGGAAGTATGGGGGAATTATGCTTTGCTCTCGAGGCCTGAGCTAAAAGTCGAAAGGGTTTCATATGAAGTCCTCACCCCTTCCGCGGCACGCGGCATAGTAGAAGCAATCTATTACCACCCCGGCTTACGGTGGAAAATCCGGAAAATCTATGTTATGAACCCAATCCGCTTTACCAACATCCGTCGGAACGAAGTAAAAAGCAAAATTCTTTGTTCCGATGTACGCAGCGCGATGCAGGGAACAGGGAAAGAGCTTTACCTTGCCACGCCCCAGCAGATCGTTCAGCGTGCGGCCATGGTGCTGCAGGATGTTCATTATGTGATTGAGGCAGAATTTGAGATGACCGACCGTGCGGCACCGAGCGACAATCCGGGAAAGTTCCAGGATATTGTTACCCGGCGCATGTCCAGGGGCCAGTGTTTTCATACCCCTTATTTTGGGTGCCGTGAATTTCCTGCCGCATTCCGCGCATGGCCCGGCGGGCCAATCCCGACCATTGAGGAAACACGGGATTTGGGATTCATGCTATATGACTTTAACTACACTGACCCGCAGAACATAACCCCGATGTATTTCCATGCAAAATTGGAACATGGTGTGTTGAATGTGGCAGACTGCGAGGTGTACCGATGATTTTACAGGCTTTGGTACAATACTATGAAGATTTGCTGGCCAATGGCAAAATCACGCGCCCCGGTTGGACAAGCGCAAAAGTCAGTTGGGCTTTGGAACTGGATGAAAACGGCCAACTGATGGTATTGCACCCCTTGCAGCAAGAGGAAAAGCGCGGTAAAAAAATAGTGCTTGCTCCATGTCAGCTGCAAGTTCCGGAACAGGTTAAACGCTCTAGTGGTGTGGCAGCCAATTTTTTGTGTGATAACAGTGCTTACATGCTCGGCATTGACGGAAAAGGCAAACCGGAGCGTGCAATGCAGTGCTTTGCCGCTGCAAAGGAGCTGCATCTTGCCATTTTACAAAATGTTCCTGGTCAGGCGGCACAGGCAGTGCGGAACTTTTTTATAAACTGGGACCCCAAGGCAGCGGAGCAGAATCCAGCGCTGGAACAAAGTCTCAAGGAACTTTACAAGGGTGGCAATCTGGTATTTCTGATTCGGGAAAACTATGTTCAGGACGATCCGGAAATACAGGAAGCCTGGCAGCGGCAGTGTGATAAGAACACGGATGCACCGGAAATCCGATGCCTGGTTACAGGGCAAAAGGCACCGCTTGCCCGCCTGCACCCGGCGATTAAAGGCGTGACCGGGGCACAGTCTTCCGGCGCATCGATTGTTTCTTTTAATGCGGACGCTTTTTGCTCATACGGACATGAACAGGGGGGCAATGCGCCGGTTGGCAGTTATGCGGCCTTTGCCTATGCACAGGCATTAAACTATCTGCTGGCAGACAGGGAACATGTTCAGCGTGTGGGCGATACCACCATTGTCTGCTGGGCAGCAGGTGGAGAGACCGCCTACCAGCAGGTAGCAATGGATGCATTGTTTGCCATGGATGCGCCTGTCAGCGAAAGCGATGTGCGAAATGCAGTGGACAAGCTGGTCCATGGACAGAGTGTAGAGTGGCAGAACGTGACACTTGACCCACAAAGGCACTTTTATGTGCTTGGCTTGGCCCCTAATGCGGCGCGCCTCTCGGTTCGCTTTTTCTGGCAGGATACATTTCAAACGCTGCTTGATAATGTGCAGAAGCATTATGACCGCTTAGAGATTGTGCGCCCCGCTTATGATAAATTCCCGCGGCTGGGGGTGTATTGGCTGCTGCAGGAAACCGTCAACACCAATTCCCGCAACCCATCGGCAGCACCGCAGCTGGCGGGCGATGTTCTGCGTGCAATCCTGAATAATACAAGGTACCCGGCAACCCTGCTGGATGGCGTTATGATGCGTATCTGCGCAGAGCAAAAAGTAACACGCGGCCGTGCCGCTATTATAAAAGCATACTACCTGCGTAATGAAGATCCCCGTTGCCCAAAGGAGGTATTAACTGTGGAAAATAACAAGGAAACAAATTATCAACCGTATGTTATGGGTCAGCTTTTTGCTGTGCTGGAAGCAATCCAGATGGCGGTAAACCCGGATATCAATACAACCATCAAAGACCGCTATTTTAATGCGGCGGCATCCACCCCAGCTACTGTATTCCCGACAATTCTGATGTTGGCGCAAAAGCATATGCAAAAAATGAGCAAGCCACAAAAGATTTATTACGATAAGCAGATCGCTGCGCTGGCGGGCGGAAAACTGGAAGGAAGCTTTCCCGCACGGCTGACCTTGCCGGAACAAGGCGCTTTTATCCTTGGCTATTACCATCAGACACAGGAACGCTATACAAAGAAAGTGGAGGAATAACAATGGCACAGGCAATCAAAAACCGGTATGATTTTGTAATTCTGTTTGACGTTGAAAACGGAAATCCGAACGGCGACCCGGATGCAGGCAACATGCCGCGTGTCGACCCGGAAACGGGATATGGCATTGTTACAGATGTCTGCTTGAAGCGTAAGATTCGCAACTATGTCGAAGTGGCCAAAGAAGATGAAGCAGGATACCAGATTTACATTAAAGATCAGGTCCCCCTGAACCGCAGCGATAAAAAAGCACTCGAATACTTGGGCATTGATGCTGATGCCAAGGATGCCCTGAAAGTCGCCAAGAAAGATGACCCGGAGTTGGACCGTAAAATCCGGGATTTTATGTGCCAAAATTTCTATGATATCCGTACCTTTGGCGCTGTTATGACAACTTTCGTAAAAGGCGCACTGAATTGCGGGCAGGTACGCGGCCCTGTTCAGTTGAGCTTTGCACGCTCGGTAGACCCTGTTCTCCCGCAGGAAGTGACCATTACCCGTATTGCCATTACGACCGAAGCGGATGCAGAGCGAAAAGGCACTGAGATGGGCCGCAAGTATGTGATACCGTATGGTTTGTACCGTGCAGAGGGTTATGTTTCGGCAAACTTGGCCCGCAAAACTACAGGATTCTCAGAGGATGACCTGCAGCTGCTGTGGCAGGCAATTCTGAATATGTTTGAAAATGACCACAGCGCAGCCCGCGGCAAAATGGCAGTTCGGGAACTGATCGTGTTCAAGCATGATTCGGAACTGGGCAATGCGCCGTCTTATAAACTTTTTGACGCAGTTCATGTCACACACGCAGAGAAAATCACTTTCCCGCGCAGCTACCATGACTATGTGGTGACCGTGGATGAAAATCTTCCGGCAGGGGTAACGTGTGAGAGGTTGTCGTAATGGTTTCCCCAGATGATTACCTGCTGATGTCCGGTATCCAGCATTTCAGCTTTTGCCGCCGTCAGTGGGCGCTCATACACCTGGAACAACAATGGTCCGAAAACCAACGCACCGCCGAAGGCCGCCTGCAGCATACCCGCTGCCATGATGTTACCCTGACGGAAAAACGCGGCGATTTGCTGATCGCCCGCGGTATGAGGGTCGTCAGCCACCGCTTAAAACTGACCGGCGACTGCGATGTGGTAGAGTTTCACAAGGATCCAAACGGCGTGTCATTGCAGGGCCGCCGCGGCCTGTGGCAGCCCATGCCCGTGGAATATAAACATGGCCGCAGCAAGGTAAACGATGCCGACCGTTTGCAGCTCTGCGCACAGGCCATGGCGCTGGAAGAAATGCTGGTGTGCGAGGTGCCGGAAGGGGAAATCTTTTATGAAGAAATCCGGCAGCGGGAACATGTTTCCCTGACACCGGAACTGCGCAGCACCGCGCAGACCATGGCGGATGAGATGAACCGCCTGTTTGCGCGCGGCTATACCCCAAAAAGCAAACCCGGCAAGCATTGCAATGCCTGCTCACTGAAAGAGCTTTGCCTGCCGGCGCTGTATCAGCAGGCAGACCCGGCGGCGTATCTGCGGGAGCATATTGAGGAGGGCGCGCCATGAGAAAGCTGCTCAACACCCTGTTTGTCATCAATGAGGACGCTTACCTGACATTGGATGGCGAAAACCTTGTTGTTACCCGCAATAAGCAGGAAACCCACCGCTATGCCCTGCATACGCTGGAAGGCATCGTCTGCTTTACTTACGCAGGTGCCAGCCCCGCTTTGATGGGAGCTTGTGCCCGGCGGGGTATTGACCTTTGCTTTTTTGACCCGTATGGCAGATTTCAGGCCCGCACCGTGGGGGAAGAACACGGCAATGTGCTGCTGCGTCAGACGCAGTACCGCGTGTCGGATGACCCGGCCCAGAGCTGTCGCTATGCCCGGAGCTTTATCCTTGGTAAAGTGTATAACGCACGCTGGGTGCTGGAACGCGCAACCCGCGATCATCCCCAGCGTGTCCCGGTCGAAAAACTGAAACGCACCTCCACCCAGCTGGCCGCCGCGCTGCCGCTGATACAGACCAGCGATGATCCGGAACAGCTGCGCGGCCTGGAAGGCGAGGCAGCCCAGCGCTACTTTGACTGCCTGAATGACCTGATTCTGCAGCAAAAGCAGGATTTTGTGTTTGAGGGCCGCAGCCGCCGTCCACCGCTGGACAATGTGAATGCGCTGCTTTCGTTTGCCTACAGCATGCTGGCGCGGGAGTGTGCATCCGCCTTGACCGCTGTGGGCCTGGACCCTTATGTTGGCTTTATGCACCGCCCGCGCCCCGGCCGCAAAAGTCTGGCACTTGACCTGATGGAAGAACTGCGGGCGGTTTATGCAGACCGGCTGGTCATCAGCTGCATCAATCAAAAGATCATCACGGCAAAACACCTGCAAAAACAGGAAAATGGTGCCGTACTGCTGACGGATGATGGCCGCAAAGCTTTCCTGACCGCATGGCAGAACAAAAAGAAGGAAGAGATCACCCATCCGTTTTTGAAAGAAAAACTGCCCTGGGGGCTGGTGCCCTATGTTCAGGCGCTTTTGCTGGCCTGTGCTCTGCGCGGCGACCTGGAAGTGTACCCACCGTTTTTCTGGAAGTGAGGTGCCGTTATGTTGGTGCTTGTAACCTATGATGTCAACACCGAAACAGCCGCCGGTCGTCGCAGGCTGCGCAAAGTAGCAAAAGTCTGTGTAGACTACGGCCAGCGGGTGCAAAACTCCGTATTTGAGTGCCTGCTGGATGCCGCGCAATACACGATGTTCAAAGCAAAATTGACCGAACTGATCGATTCGGAATCGGACAGCCTGCGCTTTTATCAACTGGGAAACCATTACAAAAGCAAAGTCGAGCATGTGGGTCTGCACCCGGATTTTGATCAGGATGGAATCTTGTTTGCTTAGTGCGAGGGGAAGGCAATCATAAAATTCCCGGTTCCTTCGCACCAGAAAATATGGAAAAAACAGGGGCAGAAAGGGTAAAATACAGCCTTGCCTGTCAGCATGAAGATGCAATCTCCATAAAATTTGTTTCATATGCGCAAAAGTGCCCCACTGTTTTGTGCACTTTTGCTGTCGCTCTCCGCAAGGAGAGCGTGGATAGAAATTGCAGAAGTGCGGCCATGAGCTTTTGAAATGCGGGTCGCTCTCCGCAAGGAGAGCGTGGATAGAAATCGCTTTCCGGTCTCCGCGCATTGCTTTGATGGTCGGTCGCTCTCCGCAAGGAGAGCGTGGATAGAAATTGTCCCTGAACCTGGTTTAATTTGACCGGTGGCCAGTCGCTCTCCGCAAGGAGAGCGTGGATAGAAATTACCGCATTTCAAAAGCTCATGGCCGCACTTCTGCAGTCGCTCTCCGCAAGGAGAGCGTGGATAGAAATTATCTATAGTATAACAGGCAATTATGAACTTGATATGTCGCTCTCCGCAAGGAGAGCGTGGATAGAAATCGCTATTCTGGGTATCCCGAACCAGGTTGGAACCTGTCGCTCTCCGCAAGGAGAGCGTGGATAGAAATTACTTCCCATGTGCCCACCTGGTTCGGAATTCCCAGTCGCTCTCCGCAAGGAGAGCGTGGATAGAAATCGGCATTCAGAGCGGCGCACAGCAGGCAACCGCAGTCGCTCTCCGCAAGGAGAGCGTGGATAGAAATAAGTAAGAATGTTTACTATCAGCGGACGGGTGTTGTCGCTCTCCGCAAGGAGAGCGTGGATAGAAATTTCAATGCTGCGCGGGGACGGCTTGATTGCTGCGGGTCGCTCTCCGCAAGGAGAGCGTGGATAGAAATCCACGGTGGACACTTGTGTGTTTACGCTGCATGTGTCGCTCTCCGCAAGGAGAGCGTGGATAGAAATACATAGCGGATAGCCGCGGTGCTCCGGGGCTTGAGTCGCTCTCCGCAAGGAGAGCGTGGATAGAAATTTTATCGCGCAAGTGGTCGTACAGCTTGTTAATGTCGCTCTCCGCAAGGAGAGCGTGGATAGAAATTTCCATGGTTTACACCTCACTTTCGAGCGGACGGGTCGCTCTCCGCAAGGAGAGCGTGGATAGAAATGCAAATTGGGGATTCGAATAAAACGGTATTACTGGTCGCTCTCCGCAAGGAGAGCGTGGATAGAAATGCGTTTATGATAAAGAACGCTGTATTTATACAGGGTCGCTCTCCGCAAGGAGAGCGTGGATAGAAATACGGGGCAATTTGGCATATGTGGATTGCCAACAGGTCGCTCTCCGCAAGGAGAGCGTGGATAGAAATGATGGCGGAGAAGTCCGCGTCAATGAACACCGCGTCGCTCTCCGCAAGGAGAGCGTGGATAGAAATATGGCTGCCAGCTTGCTGCTGGCGGTGCAGCTGACGTCGCTCTCCGCAAGGAGAGCGTGGATAGAAATTCGGCTGCCAGGTTGCTCATGGCGCCCTGGAGGCGTCGCTCTCCGCAAGGAGAGCGTGGATAGAAATCATAGGAAAAGACGGGCTGCACCTCTGGCGAGAGTCGCTCTCCGCAAGGAGAGCGTGGATAGAAATAATGGTCAGGGCTTCACATAGACCCAGCACATCATTGTCGCTCTCCGCAAGGAGAGCGTGGATAGAAATACGTCTTCCTCGGTGACGATGGTTTTAGAAACGCGTCGCTCTCCGCAAGGAGAGCGTGGATAGAAATGGCCCGGCGGGTCTGATCGCGGCAGCGCCCTGGGTCGCTCTCCGCAAGGAGAGCGTGGATAGAAATCACTACGTCCCGCAGGACGGCGCGGCCACACAGGTCGCTCTCCGCAAGGAGAGCGTGGATAGAAATCGGGCTTTGGGATGGAGGTTGACGGCGTGTCCTATGTCGCTCTCCGCAAGGAGAGCGTGGATAGAAATATTAAACGGGAAATGTCGTTAATACGTCCATAAGTCGCTCTCCGCAAGGAGAGCGTGGATAGAAATTGGCCGATGGTGGTAAGGTTGGGGGTACGGGTTGGTCGCTCTCCGCAAGGAGAGCGTGGATAGAAATGGGCAGGAGCCCGCGACCGTGCAGCGGCTCATGCAAGTCGCTCTCCGCAAGGAGAGCGTGGATAGAAATGTCCGGGTCGTCCTCATCAAAAAGCGTGTCCAGGTCGCTCTCCGCAAGGAGAGCGTGGATAGAAATACAACCGTGTTGCACTGATACCACATCAGCAAAAGTCGCTCTCCGCAAGGAGAGCGTGGATAGAAATTCATAAAATGCACCGGTCAAATACGGGGTGATACCGTCGCTCTCCGCAAGGAGAGCGTGGATAGAAATTGAGGTCCCCGAAGATCAGTACACGGCCCTTTCCGTCGCTCTCCGCAAGGAGAGCGTGGATAGAAATACGTAACATTTGGTACAGTTCCCAGGTTGGCAATGTCGCTCTCCGCAAGGAGAGCGTGGATAGAAATGTGGCGAGTGGCGCACAGGCAGCATTAACCGGATGTCGCTCTCCGCAAGGAGAGCGTGGATAGAAATATTCGCAACCGCCTGGACTACAAGGCGCTGTCCAAAGTCACTCTCCGCAAGGAGAGCGTGGATAGAAATACCGACATGATTAGCGATTATTTGCGGGCCAATAGTGGGTCGCTCTCCGCAAGGAGAGCGTGGATAGAAATCTTCTACCGCCCGCTGCTGTTCCAGTGCTGCGCGGGTCGCTCTCCGCAAGGAGAGCGTGGATAGAAATGCTTGCCTGCTTGATAACCTGATCCGCACCGGTAGTCGCTCTCCGCAAGGAGAGCGTGGATAGAAATGCCAAGCAGAATTATACGATGTTGGACAACCTCAAGTCGCTCTCCGCAAGGAGAGCGTGGATAGAAATATTGGCGGCGGGCCGTAAGGCTGTAGAAAAAGGCGGTCGCTCTCCGCAAGGAGAGCGTGGATAGAAATATATCAATAAGGCCGGAACCCGTATCGCTCGGCGTCGCTCTCCGCAAGGAGAGCGTGGATAGAAATGGCTTTCCAGGTGGGACGGATGCGCTCCACCAGTAGTCGCTCTCCGCAAGGAGAGCGTGGATAGAAATGTTGATTTTTTCAAATCGTATCTCGGTGGCGGGCGTCGCTCTCCGCAAGGAGAGCGTGGATAGAAATAGCTGTTGCATAAATGCAGCCTGCTGGTTTGCGCGGTCGCTCTCCGCAAGGAGAGCGTGGATAGAAATGCTGCATGATATGCCGTCTGCAAACTATGTCTGGGGGTCGCTCTCCGCAAGGAGAGCGTGGATAGAAATTAATTAGATTTGCGGCCAATGTACCGGCGGTAATGGTCGCTCTCCGCAAGGAGAGCGTGGATAGAAATGCACCACATTGCCGTCACTGTCTGCCCAGTAGGGGTCGCTCTCCGCAAGGAGAGCGTGGATAGAAATACATGGAACACACGCACGGAGGCGAATAAATGGTTGTCGCTCTCCGCAAGGAGAGCGTGGATAGAAATTGCAGGCCTGCAAGGAGCGCATGGAGCGCGATAAGTCGCTCTCCGCAAGGAGAGCGTGGATAGAAATCTCCTTTCAGTTGCTCAAACCCAGAATTGCGAACAGTCGCTCTCCGCAAGGAGAGCGTGGATAGAAATTTGCAGAAGTTGGCGGAAGCAATCAAGCCATCATAGTCGCTCTCCGCAAGGAGAGCGTGGATAGAAATTATATTATCAAGATAACAGGAATCACCCCCACGGTCGCTCTCCGCAAGGAGAGCGTGGATAGAAATACACGCAGAACCTTTGCGTATGTGTCATACAGGCCGTCGCTCTCCGCAAGGAGAGCGTGGATAGAAATCTGCTGCTTGGCTTTCAGCTGGTCGGTGGTGCTGGTCGCTCTCCGCAAGGAGAGCGTGGATAGAAATAAGCACACGTAACCAGCCGAGCAGGCCCAAACGTTGTCGCTCTCCGCAAGGAGAGCGTGGATAGAAATTTCAATCACAGCTTGAACCTCCCGTCTAAGCCCAGTCGCTCTCCGCAAGGAGAGCGTGGATAGAAATTCCAGGGCTGCACCGCCTGGCCCAGAACCTCCGCGTCGCTCTCCGCAAGGAGAGCGTGGATAGAAATATAATACCGCCCGTGGCGTACCAGTCAATACTAAAGTCGCTCTCCGCAAGGAGAGCGTGGATAGAAATTGTGCTGAATGCCTAAGACTGTAACACCCAATATGTCGCTCTCCGCAAGGAGAGCGTGGATAGAAATCGCTCTGGTCGTATCCATCTGTGATTTTCCCGCGTCGCTCTCCGCAAGGAGAGCGTGGATAGAAATGTAAGGTGCCGCTTTTGGGTATTAAGTAATGTGGAAGTCGCTCTCCGCAAGGAGAGCGTGGATAGAAATAATTGATAACCTTACTCAAGGTGTTTTTAACCTGTCGCTCTCCGCAAGGAGAGCGTGGATAGAAATATTAAAGAGGATGTATTATAGAGCATAAGAGAAACGTCGCTCTCCGCAAGGAGAGCGTGGATAGAAATGTTATTGTCGTCCACGATCTCATAAAATGCACCGGTCGCTCTCCGCAAGGAGAGCGTGGATAGAAATATGCTGCTGTTGGTGCCGGTGTTGGTCCCATGGGTCGCTCTCCGCAAGGAGAGCGTGGATAGAAATTGGTAGCGGGACGCCTCTACCACAACCTGGTCGTGTCGCTCTCCGCAAGGAGAGCGTGGATAGAAATCGGCATGACCGCGCCTACCGCGTGGAGCTGGACGTCGCTCTCCGCAAGGAGAGCGTGGATAGAAATGATTGCCTCCTGGGCAGAGTAGCAGACGGCCACGAGTCGCTCTCCGCAAGGAGAGCGTGGATAGAAATCCCAGGACATCCAGACCCGGATCAAGGAGCTGCGGTCGCTCTCCGCAAGGAGAGCGTGGATAGAAATTGGTTCTGCCTGGGTACAAGAGTTTCCACAACTCTGTCGCTCTCCGCAAGGAGAGCGTGGATAGAAATCGGAAAGCAACATAATGCTCACCGGGATTTTGCCGTCGCTCTCCGCAAGGAGAGCGTGGATAGAAATACCTCCCTGTAATGGTAATGGTCTGGTCGGTCGGGGTCGCTCTCCGCAAGGAGAGCGTGGATAGAAATACTGATTTTCAACTTTTGTCGCCTCCATTACAATGTCGCTCTCCGCAAGGAGAGCGTGGATAGAAATGCCATTCCATAGGCAGTAATAGTGACGTGAGTTGTCGCTCTCCGCAAGGAGAGCGTGGATAGAAATACCGTACACACCAGCTCGTTGTTGCTGTTGTTGCGTCGCTCTCCGCAAGGAGAGCGTGGATAGAAATTACAATGCCAAGGCTGTTGAGGTTTCGACCCCCACGTCGCTCTCCGCAAGGAGAGCGTGGATAGAAATCCTGCAACCAGCGTGGAGATCACCGCCCCCAGCTGGTCGCTCTCCGCAAGGAGAGCGTGGATAGAAATGGTTTTTGCGCTGTCTGTGTAGGCTGTTTCTGGCTCGTCGCTCTCCGCAAGGAGAGCGTGGATAGAAATAGCTGGGCAGCCCGCGCACGGGTTGCCCAGGATTGTCGCTCTCCGCAAGGAGAGCGTGGATAGAAATCAGCCGGGCAGCATCGCGCCACATATCAGTCCATGTCGCTCTCCGCAAGGAGAGCGTGGATAGAAATTGGAGTTTCGCTGAAAAAGGGACACAATTTGCGCCGTCGCTCTCCGCAAGGAGAGCGTGGATAGAAATGCGGCTTTGGCGTATTTGCCCATGGCCTTGGCCGCGTCGCTCTCCGCAAGGAGAGCGTGGATAGAAATCCTTGCCGATAACAACCTTGTTTACGTATTTATGTCGCTCTCCGCAAGGAGAGCGTGGATAGAAATTGGTACTCGGCGAAGATCTTGGAGTGCATCACGGTCGCTCTCCGCAAGGAGAGCGTGGATAGAAATAAGGCCCTGGGAACGGCGGCAATGGACGACTTCGTCGCTCTCCGCAAGGAGAGCGTGGATAGAAATGAGGTACTGATCCATGGCTTTCTTGAGCACCCCGCTGGTCGCTCTCCGCAAGGAGAGCGTGGATAGAAATATACTAAGGGGGAACGAAAAATGGAAACAATCTGCGTCGCTCTCCGCAAGGAGAGCGTGGATAGAAATTGCCAGTAGTCAAACGGGTTGCACAGGAAGATCAGTCGCTCTCCGCAAGGAGAGCGTGGATAGAAATTTTGCGCTCTCCACCTGTTTGCCCCCCTGCGGCGATGTCGCTCTCCGCAAGGAGAGCGTGGATAGAAATCACCAGCTGATGGCGCGGGCGATCTGGGCACCAGTCGCTCTCCGCAAGGAGAGCGTGGATAGAAATTCCGGCCTCAGCGGTTCCTGACTCCGGTGGCTCGTCGCTCTCCGCAAGGAGAGCGTGGATAGAAATACGATGGGCCAGCGGTCAAGGCGCTTTTCGTGTGTCGCTCTCCGCAAGGAGAGCGTGGATAGAAATATGTACTCGGTGAATATCCAACCATTTGGCCGGGCGGTCGCTCTCCGCAAGGAGAGCGTGGATAGAAATATTCGACAGCCAAACGTTGCAGTGGTTCGCGTCAGTCGCTCTCCGCAAGGAGAACGTGGATAGAAATTTCCTCGGTGCCGCCGCTGGTCTCGGTCGTGTTGGTCGCTCTCCGCAAGGAGAGCGTGGATAGAAATGCCGCAGGCGACCTTGTACAAAACGATTTTGAACGGTCGCTCTCCGCAAGGAGAGCGTGGATAGAAATTTGACGGCTTCCACTACGTCCCGCAGGACGGCGCAAGTCGCTCTCCGCAAGGAGAGCGTGGATAGAAATACGTATGATGATTTGCCTGACATTGTAATATTGCTGTCGCTCTCCGCAAGGAGAGCGTGGATAGAAATGTTGCCTTGCTGTACACAGCGCCTTTCCAGCCGGAGTCGCTCTCCGCAAGGAGAGCGTGGATAGAAATGGTCTGAAATGCTAGCAAACGGGCGCGATTTGCCAGAGGTCGCTCTCCGCAAGGAGAGCGTGGATAGAAATGTTGAAAATGATGAATTAGAAAAAACGTTAATAGTCGTCGCTCTCCGCAAGGAGAGCGTGGATAGAAATCCATGTCAACCCGGCGCAGCGGGCCGTCATGGCGTCGCTCTCCGCAAGGAGAGCGTGGATAGAAATCAGTTCGATAACTTTGACCCCACCCGTCCGGTCGGGTCGCTCTCCGCAAGGAGAGCGTGGATAGAAATAAATCCTCGGCCACGCACCACAGCAGGCTGTCGCTGTCGCTCTCCGCAAGGAGAGCGTGGATAGAAATATCGTGTAGTTCTGCTTAGCAAAGCCGTTGTATGGTCGCTCTCCGCAAGGAGAGCGTGGATAGAAATTTCCAGGGCTGCACCGCCTGGCCCAGAACCTCCGCGTCGCTCTCCGCAAGGAGAGCGTGGATAGAAATCTTGGTCTTGACGTCGGTGTACTTCTTGGCGCCGGGTCGCTCTCCGCAAGGAGAGCATGGAATGTTTATCTTTCTGACTGTTCAGGGTGGTTTTGTTCATGCGGATATCCGCTTTAATTTTAAAAATTGCTATAGTAAAGAACTCTCGCATAAAATAATATAAAAATATTATATTATCTACTTGACAAGGTACCCCGGCGGGGTATATAGTGAATATACCCCGCCGGGGTACCTTGCATGTGATGGGAGGGTAATATAATGCAGGAAAACGAAAAGAAGGAACCGTGTTGCTGCTGTGCACACAAAACAAAGCATCGCAGTGAAGAAGAGTATAAAAGCCTGGTCCACAGACTGAACCGGATCGAAGGGCAGATTCGGGGCATCCGTGGGATGGTGGAAAACGAAGCGTATTGTCCGGATATTCTGGTGCAGTCGGCGGCGGTAACGGCGGCGATGAACGCGTTCAACCGTGAGCTGCTGGCAAACCATATCCGCACCTGTGTGGCGGATAATATCCGTGCCGGGAATGACGAAGTTGTGGATGAGCTGCTGAAAACGCTGCAGAAACTGATGAAATAAGCATTGCCTGCACAAAATAGCAGAAGCAGAACATGAAATAAATGCACGAGTGTTTGAGCCAGCAAAAATGCCATGCCAGTGCCCAGTACGATTGTTTTTCTGTTCACAAACATCGGTAAAAGTTTGTGTAACATTACCAGAACCATGAATAAATGCCAGTCATTCCCTGTGAGAGGGTGTGGATAGAAATGCCGCATCGGCCTTGGTTGCCCCCAACGTATCGCTCTCCGCAAGGAGAGTGTGGATAGAAATGGTAACCTCAATAATACGTCGAATTGCAGGCTAGCCGCTCACCAAAAGGGGAGTGCGGATAGAAACAACTCAAACATCAACAACCCGTGTTCAAACACCAAAGCGAAACCACTCACCAATCATCACACAGGAATTATAGAATCACCACCGCAAAAGAGAGGGAACAGGAGGAAAGAAGTGGAACAATATAACGTAACCGGGATGAGCTGCGCCGCGTGCAGTGCCCGGGTGGAAAAAGCCGTCAGCAAAGTGCCGGGCGTAACATCCTGCTCGGTCAGCCTGCTGACCAACTCAATGGGTGTGGAGGGCACCGCCGCTCCGGCAGATATTGTGGCCGCAGTGGAAGCCGCAGGCTATGGCGCAAGCCCTAAAAACGCTGCCGCCCAGTCCGCCGCGCCGTCAGCAGATGCCTTAAAAGATACCGAGACCCCGCGCCTCAAACGCCGCCTGATGGCCTCGCTGATCTTCTGGGTGGTGCTGATGTACTTCTCCATGGGGCACATGCTATGGAACTGGCCGCTGCCGGGCTTTATGCAGGGCAACCATGTGGCAATGGGTATTTTACAGATGCTGCTCACCATTATCATCATGGTCATCAACCAAAAGTTCTTTATCAGCGGCTTTAAGGCGCTGTGGAACCGTGCCCCCAATATGGATACCCTGGTATCCCTTGGCGCTACCGCGGCCTTTGGCTACAGCACTTACGCTCTGTTTGCCATGACGGTGGCCCAGGTGCAGGGGAATGCCATGGCCGTGATGGGCTATATGGAGGAGTTTTATTTTGAATCCGCCGCAACCATCCTGACCCTGATCACGGTGGGCAAAACGTTGGAAGCCCGCTCCAAGGGCAAGACCACCGATGCCCTGAAAGGCCTGATGAACCTGGCCCCCAAAACCGCAACGCTGCTGCGCAATGGGGCGGAAGTTACCGTTCCCATCGAACAGGTGCAGCAGGGCGATGTGTTTGTGGTGCGTCCCGGCGAGAATATCCCCGTTGACGGCGTGGTGCTGGAAGGCAGCAGCGCGGTGAACGAATCGGCCCTGACCGGTGAGAGCATCCCGGTGGATAAGGCCGAAGGCGACAGCGTGAGCGCCGCAACCCTGAACCAATCCGGCTTTTTGCGCTGCCGTGCCACCCGCGTGGGTCAGGATACCACGCTGGCTCAGATCATCCAGATGGTCAGCGATGCCGCAGCCACCAAGGCACCCATTGCCAAAATTGCAGACCGCGTCTCCGGTGTGTTTGTGCCGGTGGTGATCACGCTGGCCGTTATCACCACCATTGTCTGGCTGCTGGCTGGGCAGACCGTTGGCTATGCGCTGGCCCGCGGTATTTCAGTGCTGGTCATCAGCTGCCCCTGCGCGCTGGGCCTGGCAACGCCGGTTGCCATTATGGTTGGCAATGGTGTGGGCGCTAAAAACGGCATTCTCTTCAAAACCGCGGTTTCGCTGGAGCAGACCGGTAAAACCGAGATCGTTGCCCTGGATAAAACTGGCACCATCACCAGCGGCGAGCCGCGCGTGACGGATATCCTGCCCGCAGACGGTGTGACGGAGCAGGTACTGATGAGCCTTGCCGCTGCCTTGGAGCAGATGAGTGAACACCCGCTGGCCCGCGCTGTGCTGCAAAAGGCGCAGGAGGATAACCTGCCCCCTGCCGAGGTGGCAGATTTCCAGGCTCTGCCCGGCAACGGCCTGACGGCTGTGCTGAACAGCAGTACCCTGTACGGTGGCAACGCCAAGCTGATGCAGACCCTTGGCGTGGCGGTGCCGCAAAAGATGGCATCCAGCGCCGAAGCACTGGCCGCCCAGGGCAAGACCCCGCTGTTCTTTGCCAAGGATGGCACCATGCAGGGCGTTATCGCGGTGGCGGACGTCATCAAGGAGGACAGCCCGCAGGCTGTGCGTGAACTGCAGGGCATGGGCATCCGTGTTGTGATGCTGACCGGCGATAACGAGCGCACCGCCAAAGCCATTGGTGCACAGGCCGGTGTGGACGAAGTGATTGCCGGTGTGCTGCCCGATGGCAAGGAAGCTGTGATCCGCAGCCTGAAAAACAAGGGCCGCGTGGCCATGGTGGGCGATGGCATCAACGATGCACCGGCCCTGACCCGCGCGGATGTCGGCATTGCCATTGGCGCCGGTACGGATGTTGCGATTGACGCCGCTGACGTTGTGCTGATGAAGAGTCGCCTGAGCGATGTGCCCGCCGCCATCCGCCTGAGCCGCGCTACTCTGCACAATATCCACGAAAACCTGTTCTGGGCCTTTGCCTACAATGTGTTGGGCATCCCCCTGGCGGCAGGTGTCTTTATCCCGCTGCTGCACTGGCAGATGAACCCGATGTACGGCGCTGCGGCCATGAGCCTGTCCAGCTTCTGCGTGGTTTCCAACGCGCTGCGGCTGAACCTGTTCGATATTCGCAGCACCAAACATGACCATAAACGCAAAGCACACAAAACAAGCAAAAAGGAGAACACGACCATGAATAAGACCATTAAAATTGAAGGCATGATGTGCGGCCATTGCGAAGCAACCGTGAAAAAGGCACTGGAAGCGCTGGACGGTGTTTCCGCCGCCGAGGTAAGCCACACCGCCGGTACCGCTGTTGTAACGCTGGATAAGCCGGTGGATGACATTGTGCTGAAAAAAGCCGTTGAGGACAAAGATTATACCGTGACCGGCATTGAATAATCCCGGCTCAAAAGCAAAGGAATAAGCATGAAAGCGCCCGCACGCTGCCTTGCAGCAGGCGGGCACTTTTTTGTTGTGGCCCCGCGGTAAAGCAGAAAATCTGAAAAAACATTTTGATAAGTATTCTAATATTATTTGCAAAAATCATAACAGAAGTATAACAAAACAATATGATTTGGCCAGTTGCACTTGCACTATAGTGGATAATATTATACAATCTACATAAAAGATGGGGGCGCCCGTCTTACCCAGCCAACACGAGGGGGCAACACAGATGTATATCAATTTTGGTTCCATCAACAGCCGCCAGGCTGCGGACGGCAGCTGTACTGCACCGCTTACAGTGGATTCCTGCGGAACATGCCGATTGAAAAAGCACGCCAGCCTGCCAACTATTACGCGGTATGATGAAAATGCGTATCAGCTGTTTTATATCGCTGCGGGCAAGGCGCACTTCTGGTTTGATGATGCCGAGCATGTGGTAACAGCGGGTCATATGGTGCTGTACCGCCCGCAGGAAGAGCGCCGCTATATCTACTATCTTGAGGACCACCCGGAGGTGTTCTGGGTCTATTTTTCCGGCAGCGAGGCCGCTGCAGTGTTGCAGGCGCATGAGATTCCGCTGGATGGCCATGTGTTTTACAGCGGCATTATGCCGGAGTACAAAAATACTTTCCGCCGCATGATCCAGGAATTGCAGCTCTGCCAGTACGCCTATCGGGATTATACGGCCGGGCTGTTCCAGATGATGCTGGTGCTGGTCAGCCGCCAGCGGCAGGAACGGCGGTCGATCAACGGCACCACGCGGGAGCAGATCGAAGCCGCAGCCGCCTATTTTAACGAGAATTATACTGCCCGCATCAATGTGGATGAATACGCCGAGTCCCTGCACATGAGCACGGCATGGTTCATCCGTAGCTTCAAACAGTATGTGGGCTTGTCGCCCGCACGGTATATCCAGTCGCTGCGTATCGTCAATGCACAGCGCTTGCTGGAACGCACCAAATACAGCATCGGTGAAGTTTCCGAGATCGTCGGGTATGATAACCCGCTGTATTTCAGCCGTGTGTTCAAAAAGGAAACCGGGCTTTCCCCCGCGCAGTACCGCAAAGCGGAGCGGGCAGGCGAACAGCCGTCCGACCCGCAGGAAGAGGATGCCTGCACCCCCAATATCGACAAAAACCGCAATTCATAGTATAATACCCCCATACACTTTGGTATGGGGGCTTTTTATGTTTGCAGCAGCAATTTGTGTCAGCATCCTGTTGGGGGTGCTGGTTTGGGCACTGCCGGGGCGGCTGTGCGACCGCAGGGCAACCCATGCGGATGTACTGGCCGGGCCGGGCATTGTGCTGGCAGTGTGGATCATCGCAGCATGTGTGTTTGCCCAGCCGGGGCTGGCGCAGGGGGGTGATCTGTTCCGCCTGCTGGCCATCAATGGGGCGGCACTGTGGGCCTGCGGCACTGTGTTGTTACTCCGCCTGCGCAGCGGGCGGCGGTACCGCACACTTTGGACGGTTGCTGCGCTGCTGATTGCTGCCATTGGCCTGGAAGTATTCGTGGGCAACGCACCCTATTTTGCAACCCACGGCTACCAGCCCGTTGACCTGCGCGCCTATTTGCAGGATGCCCCGGCGGATGGGGAGCCGATTGCTTTGAACGATGAGCACAGTACCCTTACCTTTACCGGCATCCATCAGCCGCTGTATAACGTTGCGCTGGATGGCGTTGTCTACCAGTATGACGGCAACTATCCGCAGGATCAGAACCCGCTGTTTATCCTGTGGGTGTCCGGTACCGACGAAGCCAGCACCGCCCCGCGCCAGAGCTGGCAGTGGCAGGCGGCCCCGCGAGCGGCACGCAGCCTGGTGCGCACGCTGGATTTTTCTGGCGCGGTGGATACCCTGACCCTGCAAGCGGAGGGCTATAGCGGAGAGTACCGCAGTTATGACCTGAACTATACCGTGCAGGCGGTTCTGGCCAATGTACCCCGCCCGATGGATTTCTCGCTGCTGCGGCTGGCAGTGGTGTATCTGGCACTGCTGGCCTTGTGGGGGCTGCGCCCCGGCGCTGCCGCGTGGCACGAAGCCTACCTGACCCACCGCGCCAAATACCGTCCGGCGGTGCTGGTGCTGGGCTGCATGCTCTGCCTGCTGGCCGCAGCGGCCCCCTTTGCCGATGCCCGCAACTCCGGCGTGGCGACCTCGTTTTATAATGTCGAAAACTGGGACGGCGAAAGCCGCATCACCTTCACCCAGCATATCAGCGATTGGCAGAATGATTCCGCTGCGCAGTATGGCGCTCTGGCCCACAGCCTGCTGAATGGCCGCCTGGATCTGCAGCGCGACCCGCCCGCCGCCATGGCGGAGATGCAGAACCCTTACGATACCGCCGCCCGTCAGAGCGCGGCCCCGGATGCTTTGTGGGATGTTGCTTATTATCAGGGGCGGTACTATGTTTACTTTGGCATTGTGCCGTGCCTGCTGTTCCAGCTGCCGTTTGAGCTGCTGACCGGCGTACCGGACCTGCCGCCCAGCTTGGCCATGATCGTGATGGCCTGGCTGCTGATTTTGGCAGTGTTTGGTTTGGTGCGGCAGGCTGCGCAGCGCTGGTTCCCGTCCGCCTCAGCGGCGGCCTGCCTGCTGGCTGCGGCGGGCATTGCCGGCGGTAGCCAGGTGTACTACCTGCTGCTGCGCCCCTCGGTGTATGAATACGCCATCCTGTGCGGCGCGGCATTTGTGCTGCTGGCCGTGTGGCAGTGGCTGTGCGCCGCCAACACCCCGGTGCAGCACCATGGCAAAATCATGCTGCACATGGCGCTTGGCAGCCTGTGCATGGCGCTGGTGGCGGGATGCCGCCCCCAGATGGAGCTGTTTGCCGTGCTCTGCCTGCCGATCTTCTGGCCGCAGTATATCCGGCAAAAACGCTTGCGCAGCAAGCAGGGAATAACCGAAGCCATCGCCTTTGTTCTGCCGGTTATTCTGGTAGCCCTGGGGCTGATGGCCTACAATGCCGCGCGGTTCGGCTCGCCGTTTGATTTTGGCGCCAATTACAACCTGACCAGCAACGATATGACCCACCGCGGCTTCCGCATTGGGCGGCTGGCCCCGGCGTTGTTCACCTATTTCCTGTCCCTGCCGGTGGTGCAGGCGGTGTTCCCCTACCTGGCGGGTACCAAAATGCAGACAAACTTTATGGGTATGACCATTACCGAAGTATTTTACGGCGGTGCCCTGGTCAGCCTGCCGCTGCTGTGGGCCTTTGCGGCCCTGCCTTTGCTGCGCCGCCGTATGGCAAGGCAGAAAGACCTGCGCGCCATGGTGCTGCTGCCCGTGCTGCTGGCTGTTATTCTGGCCGCGTTGGACTGCCAGATGGCCGGTGTGCTCTACCGCTATCTCAGCGATTATTTAACCCCGCTGCTGTTCGCCGCCGCATTGGTCTGGCTGTGGGCCGAAAGCGCCCTTGCCCCGCGTGTGCAGGCCGCCGCATCGGGCAGCATCCTGCATACCGTGCAGCACATGCTGCAGGGGGCGATGCTGGCAGCTGTTGCCGTGGGGATCTGTTACAGCTTCTGTGTCTACTTTGCTGCGGAACCGGGCCTTCTGGGCCAGAATCCCGCGCTGTACCAGAATGTCAGCCGTCTGGTGCAGTTCTGGCTGTAAAATCAGGGCGAAAACAAAATTCAGCAAAATTCAAATTAGGGCAATACCGCATAATTCTAAGTGCCGATACGGCGAGCGAGGTGCGGCACTTAGAATTATGCGGTATTGCCATAAAAAATCCTGCAAACAGGATAGCGAACCCGTTTGCAGGCCATTCAGCTCAAAATTTAATAGGTGATGATCACGCCCTGGTCCTGTGCGTAAAAGCTGCACAGACCGCTGCAGGGCACAATATCCACCCGCGCATCCGGCCATTTGGCGTGGATGCCGTGTTCCAACAGGTTGGCGGCGTTCTGGTTGTTGCACTCGCTGATCAGCACCGGGCGCACACCATCGTAACCGTCCTCGTCCATCTGTTCCAAAATCTTGGCAAGCACCCGCGCTTCGCCGCGCGTCTTAAAGAAAAAGTCGATTGTGCCATCTTCGGTGCGGCGGCCCAAAACGCGCATGTTCAGCCGCCCGGCAATAAAGCCCACCACGCGGCTGACCCGCCCGGCTTTGGCAAGGTTATCAAAGCTGGCCAGGGCAAACATAATGTGCCCTTTCTGTGCCCAATTGGCCAGCTCCATGCAGATGGTATCAAAGTTGGTTCCTATCTGGATCAGCTTGTTGGCCAGCTCTGCTGCACCGGCCAGCGCGCCGGAACAGCTCAGGGTATCCAACACAAAAATCTGCTTTTCGGGGTGTTCTTCCAGCACCATCTCCCGCGCGGCCAGCGCGGCGTTGTAGCTGCCCGAAAGATTATGGCTGATGGTCAGCGCAATGCTTTTGTCCGCCATCAAAAACAGCTCGGCCCATTCTTCCGGGCTGGGGCAGGCGGTGGCGCTGGCGCCGTTATAATCCGTCATGGCCTGCAGCATGGCTTTGGTGTTCAGGGTGGGCAAGTCCACAAACTCGCGCTCGCCAACGCGAATCTTGAATGGAACCAATGCAAACTGAACCCCCGGTGCAGTGTCCGGCAGGGTACGGATCTCACAAGAAGAGTCCGATGCGATCATCCATTCCATAAAAAGTCCTCCTGTAACGCAGGCAAAAAGCTGCGCAATCAGCCGGAACAATCCGGCATTTTTTTGGCGCGCTCGTGGCCGCCGTGCCGCGGCGGGGCCAACCCCCAGGCCGCGGATACTGTTTTCTAATTCTATTATACGGGCCGCCCAACAAAGCGTCAAGCAAGAAAAAACAGCAAGTGTAAAAATTAGTGCCTTTTCCCGGCGGGCTATTGCGCCAATGTGTGCAGCGGGGTATAATATCTATATCTGTTGCTTCTGCTCTCCGGCGCGCCGGGGCTGCTGATAAAAGGAGAAAATAAACCCTATGGCTGATTATTACCACTACCGCCAAAAGATAGAAAAACAGCGCCGCCGCCGCAACGCGGTAGTTGCCCTGATGGTGGTGCTGATCATACTGTGTGCAGCTGCAGGCTTTTTCTGGATGTCCCGCCACAATCAGCAGGCGAACACCCCCCAGGCGGAGCCTACCATGCCCACAGCGGAAACTGCTGCCACGGCAACCCCGGAGCAGCCCGAACCCACCGCTCAAACGCCGGGTAACCCCCAGCGCCTGCTTCCCGCCGTGGATAACGCCGCGTGGGATACAGCCACCCCGGTGGAACAGACCATAGATCTGGAGTACCTGAACACCGATTCCCGCATGGCCGCCCTGCCTGCCCTTGGCACCGTGGAGCGCAGCCACTTTGACACCGTTACTTTTTTGGGTGACAGCATTACCGAGGGCATGGAGTGTTATGCCACCGGCTACCAGAACGCCCATGTGCGTGCCTATCGCGGTGCCGGCCCGGAAAGCGTTGTCTATAATACCACCGTCAAGGATCACATCCGCAATGTGCAGGAACCGGCCTTTGACGCCGTGGTGGAGACCCAGCCCGATGCGCTGTATATCCTGTTCGGCACCAACACCCTGGTCAACGGCAGCGAGGATACCGCCACCAAGTTCATCACCTATTATGAAAAAATGATCGACATGTTCCACGAAAGCCTGCCGAACGTGCCGATCTATGTGCAGTCCATCCCCGGCGTTCAGGAATGGGTCAAGGATTCCAAGCCCGGCTTGCAGAATGACCGCATCAAGCTGGTCAACAACCTGCTGGCCAACATGGCGCTGCGCAAGGGCTGCTACTTTGTCAATATTGCCGAAGCCCTGAATCAGCCCGATGGCAGCCAGATTGACGAATACGAAGCCGATGGCATCCACATGCAGCCGGTAGGCTATACCGCCTGGTGCAACTACCTGGCAACCCATACGGCATGGGATCGCCGCAACACCTATGCGGGCGAAAATCCGCTCTATATCCTGGGCAGCTGATGTTGCCCGCGCCTTTATGCAGCATCAACAACATAAGCACAACAAATGCACTGCCAACCCCCGTTTTGCTGCGGGGCAAGGCAGTGCATTTTGTTCTATTTGCATAAAAAACGGCGGGATATTTCGCGGTATTAAATCGTTTTTTGTCTAGTTTAACAAGGATTCCTGCAAATGTGTGTCAATTTTACACAAATCGACCCAGTAACTTACGAAAATTTTAGCGCTTTATTACAGAAATCTCTTGAAATTCCGCTGCAAAACAGGTAATATAAATATAGCAAAAACAAATTGGGAGCAGTTTATGCCGGAACAGGCAGCAGGAACAGGAATTTGTGCTGTTCTTTGTATCATCGGCGCATAGCCTGCCTCAATCAGAGGTGTTTCCGGAAACCTGGGGCAACACCGCACAATTCCCGCCTGACGGCTTAAGCACCGCTCCGGCGGCTGCG
>OGZF01000717.1_pt1 | contig 27129 bp, 20 predicted proteins | sample 1576771 | NCBI WGS metagenome assembly OGZF01 (sample SAMEA3541536, study PRJEB24748) | human gut metagenome | biome: human gut; feature: human-associated habitat; material: faeces | place: China | collected 2012
GAGCACCTGACTGTTAATCAGGGTGTCGCCTGTTCGAGTCAGGCAAGAGGCGCCATTAGGCGGCGAGGGCAACTTCGCCGCTTGTTTTTTAACCGGGTGTTGTAACCAATCTGAGACTTTTTTCACAAAATCTTCAAAATTAATGATTTCTTAAAAAATGTCCTCTTGAAGATGCTGTCAGATTGTGGTATACTACACCCAAACCTTGGAACAGTTTTTAAACGTTCCGTGGTGATTGACTCAGATCAAAGGGTAGGCGCTCCCTTCTTTTGATAGCAGCGGACTTCTGCTTTGCCCTGGTTCTCCGCAGGGCAGGGCAAAGCAGAAGGCTATGCGCTGTTAAACCGGAGTGCAAAAAGAAAACCTTTTTCATTTGTCAGACCTACGGTCAAAACAACAGCAAACTGGGGCTTGTGCAAACAGACCGGGTGTGCTAGAATAAAAGCCGTAGTTTTGAAATAGACACAGTACATTGAAAAAGAGATCGTTTGCTTTTGGTTGTCGGTCTCTTGTAAAGGAAACATCGTATGCGTTATACCTATGTGCGGCAGCACGATTCTACGGACTGCGCGGCCGCTTCGCTCGCAATGGTGTGCCTCCATTACAAAAAGGAAATCACCATCACCCGCCTGCGGGATATGATGGGAACCGACATGAAAGGCACGAACCTCGTTGGCCTGCAGAAAGCAGCCAATGAGCTGGGCTTCAGCACGGCGGCTGTCCGTGTTGACCGCGAAAACTTTTTAAGCGATTTCACACTGCCCGCAATTGCGCAGGTCATTACCGACCAGGGCATGACCCACTTTGTGGTCATCTTCAAAAAGACGACCATTAAGGAGGACGATGCCCGCCGCAAGCATGTGGTGCAGGAAGAAGAACGCAAGGCTGATGCAAGCAAAAAGTACAAATGCAAGGATTACGTTGTCATCGGCGACCCTGCAAATGAACTGAAAAAGATCAGCCTGGATGAGTTCTATAAAAACTTCACCGGCGTGCTGTTGCTGCTGAACCCCACAGCGGAGTTCAAGGGCGGCACCGGCAAGCATAAGGTGGAGGGCAAAGAGGAAGCCAAGGCAGCCCGCAACAACATGTTGAAGCGGTACATGGATCTGCTGCTTCCCCAGAAAAAGTTGTTTGCTTACGCTATTCTCAGTTCAGTGATCCTGACACTGATCGGCATCGTGTCCACCGTCTTTAATAAGGCGATCATGGACGAGGTGCTGCCTTATGGGCTGAAAAATTTGCTCATATCGCTCATTGTCGTGTTCAGTGTGGTCAACCTGACCAGCACGCTGCTCTCGACTGTGAGACAGTGGATCCTGATCTTCCTTTCCATTAAAATTGACATTCCGTTGATGCTGGGCTACTTCGAGCATGTGTACAAACTGCCGATGAAGTTCTTTGCATCCCGTAAGACCGGCGAGATCACCACCCGCTATTCCGATGCAGGCACCATCAAATCGGTGCTGACCAGCATTGCAATGAGCGTGGTCATGGACATTGTGATGGCCGTGGGCACAGGCTTTGTCTTGTTCCGGATGAACTCCTCGCTGTTCTCCATTACCCTGTTTACCACCGTTCTGAGCCTGCTGCTCGTCATCATCTTCAAGCAGCCCTACAAGCGGATCAATGAAGAGACGATGGTGCAGTCGGCGGTTCTGAACAGCCAGATGATCGAGAGCCTGCGCGGCATCGAGACCATCAAGTGCAACGCCTGCGAAGAGCGCGAGCTGGAAGCCCTTGAGCGTGAATACATCAAGAGCCTGAAAATCAGCCTGCGTTCCAGCAAGATCAGCACCGGCCAGAGCCTGATCTCCAGCGTGATCATGACCGTGTTGAACATGGTCACCACCTATGTGGGCATCACGCAGGTGCTGAATGGCCAGCTGACGCTGGGCGGCTATATGGCGTTCAGCACCCTTTCGGGCTACTTTACTTCTCCGGTGAGCGAGCTCATCAGTATGCAGATGTCCATTCAGGAGGCTTCCATCTCTATGAAGCGCCTGACGGAGATCATGGATTACGAATCCGAGCAGGACGATGACCGCGAGTACACCGAGATGGAGAGCATGGAGGGCGACATTGAGTTCAAGGATGTCACCTTCCGGTATGGCAACCGCACCCCGGCACTGGACCACATCTCCTTCACCATCCCGCAGGGCAAGAAGGTGGCGCTGGTTGGTTCCTCGGGTTCCGGCAAGTCCACCATCACCAAGCTCCTGCTCAAGTATTACGAGCCGGAGAGCGGTACCATCAGCGTGAATGGCGTTGATCTGGACGAGTACAGCAATGCATCCGTCCGCCGCTGCATTTCCTATGTCCCGCAGAACGTTGAGCTGTTCAGCAAGACGATCTTCGAGAATATTCGCATCTCCCGCCCCGAGGCTACCCTCGATCAGGTACGGGAAGCGGCCAAGAAGGCCGACGCACACGAGTTTATCCGCAGGCTGCCGCTGCAGTACAATACCTATCTGGAGGAAGCCGGCAACGGCCTGTCCGGTGGTGAGAAGCAGCGCATTGCGCTGGCCCGTGCGTTCCTGAAGGATTCGAGCCTTTACATCTTTGATGAATCGACCTCCAGCCTGGACTTTGGTACAGAGAATACCATCTTTGATATGATCTATAACCAGCTGGCTGACCGTTCGATGCTGATCGTGGCACACCGCCTTTCTACCATCCGTGATTGTGACCTGATCCTGGTCATGGATCATGGCCAGATCGTGGAGCGCGGCACCCATGACGAGCTGCTGGCAAAGCAGGGCAAGTATTACGAGCTCTGGAACCTGCAGCAGGGCATCTTCCGCCGCAAGAAGGAAGAGCCTGCACCCGTTGCCCCCGCGGCTGTCGTTGAAGACGACGACGATGGCGAGGCAATGACCTATTAAGTTGCAGCCGAGTGCGCACTCGGTTACATAAATGATCTTTGGATGGATGCGCAGCCGGAAAAAGATCGCCAAAATAAGTTTTTTCATTCATTTGAAGGGAGTAATTCATTATGATGATGCCTGCAAACTACTCTGTTATCGCAGAGAACGAGATGACCTACGTCAACGGTGGCGCTAGCTTTATCGACGCTATCGGCGCTGTTACCGCTCCTATCTGGACCCTGGACAGCGTTAAGACCTTCAACACCAACATCGTGACTCTGGTTGGCAACACCTTCCTGAACAAGGTTATCGGCCAGACCGTCGGTGTCCTGTTCAGCGGCAACACCACCTGGAAGGAAGTCGGCAACATCGGCAAGACCCTGTTCACCACCAACTACGCTGGCAAGGACATCGAGAAGAACAACTTTGGTGACTATGCCATGAACGCTCTGGGCATTGCTGCTGCTGTCTACAACCTGGGCGTGGTTCCCACCAAGAACGCCGTCAAGGAGAACGTTCTGGACTTCAGCGTCAACAAGGTCTAATCAGATCTGATCTGAAATTATGAAGCGTTGAGGAAACTGCACCGCCCTACTTGTTAGCGCGGGGCAGACAACAATGCCTCGTTATGGTGTGCCAGGAGGCGTGTGCCTCCTGGCACACCTTATTTTTATGTTGCTTATCGCGTTGCGGTAGGCAATTGTGTGTGGTAGAAGATTATGTTTATCCTTACAGGAATGCTCTTTACATAGTGACACTTTATCGCTGTGTGAGTGGCTTACCGTGAGCATCCTCACCCTCTCAGGCGCTTTGCGCCAGCTCTCCCGAAGGGAGAGCCCTTGGCATAGCGCAGTGTACGGTGGGTTTCCCTTTGCGTAGTGTGAACGCAGACTTGCCCACAGTGCAGGGAGTGAATCATTCTGTCAAAACCTCCCACTTTGGGGGAGGTGGCAGCGCGTGTGCGCTGACGGAGAGGGTGAGCCCGGTAGAGGTATAAGCTGATGAAAAAGACGATAGTTGTCAAGAATAACGACATGCTGGATGTAGCCCGAAGACTTCGGAGGGAAATGACACCACAGGAGCAACGGCTTTGGTATGTTTTCTTGCGGAAATATCCGGTAAAATTCTACAAACAGCGGATCATTGAATCGTTTATTGTGGATTTTTATTGCGCGGATGCAAGATTGGTTATTGAACTTGACGGCTCACAGCATTATACTGAACAGGGGAAAGCTTACGATGAGGAACGAAGTGCTATCCTGCATGGCTATGGCTTGAAAGTTTTACGGTTCTCTAATCGGGATGTTAACAATCATTTTGATGCTGTATGCGAGACCATTGATAGGGAAGTACAAATTCGGATATAAAAGCAGCTGTGACCCTTTTTGTCAAGAGCTCCCACTTTGGGGGAGCTGGCAAAGCCGTTAGGCTTTGACTGAGAGGGTGAGACCGCTTTGAGGAGAGTCTTTGGTAAAACGGTAAAAAAGAATCTTTGACCCCAGACAATTGCTTATTGCAAACAAAAAAGAAACAGGTGGACATTATTATGAGAGAGATCCAAGTTGCAGAAAACAAGACCCTGAAGCTGACCAACGTTCTGGCACGCAAGATCGATGCCAGCGAGCTGGGCAACCTGGGCGTGATCCTGACCCAGATGCAGAACTTTATCAAGAGCCACAGCGCCATGCCGGTTGGCCCTGTGATCCAGTGCGTCAAGTTTACCTCCGGCCCCAACCCGGAGCCGCAGATCTATTTTATGATGCAGGTCAACCAGCTCATCCCCCGTTTGGAGCCGGGCTACGAGCAGGACGCTGTGCTGCGGGTGAAGGGCTGCCTGTACGCCCACTTCACCGGCCCCATGGACCACAGCAGCCTTGCCAGCCAGAAGCTGAACATCTATGCCTACGAGCACGAGATCGAGCTGACCGGCACTACCTACAGCATCTACGTCAATCAGGACAGCGAAAACGGTGTCATGGACGTTTTTATGGAGACGAAGTAATATGACCACTCGCATTCAGAATCTTTCCGACCTGCAGGACCGCCGCATTATGATGGAGAAGAAGCTGCCGGCCTTTGGCTACGCGCTCATTCTTCTGGTGGCTTTCCTCATGGTGTTTCTGGTGATCTGGAGCACCCAGAACAAGCGCACCTACGTCAGCCAGTCCACTGGCTCAGTGCAGGCGGCCAACAAGACCTATATCATGTCCAGCTACTCCGGCTCCATCACCGAGCTGAATATCTCGGAGGGCAGCTATGTCACCGAGGGCGACCTCATCGCCCACATCAAGAGCACTGATCTGGACATCCAGCAGGACAGCTACCAGAAGCAGCTGGACATCTACAAAAAGCAGAAGAGCCAGTACGAAAAGCTGCTCAAGTCCATTCAGGACGACAAGAACTACTTCAGCGAGACCGACATCGACGACCAGCCCTATTACTACCAGTACGAGAGCTACAAGAGTCAGGTCAGCCAGAAGGCGTTTGATGCTTCGCCCTATCAGGCCGCCGGTTACACCGACGAGCAGATCAAGACCATGATGGAGCAGAACCAGAGCGAGGTGGAGAGCCTGTACTACTCCACCCTGCAGTCCATTTCTGCCAACCTGACCAGCGTGCAGGCCAACATTGACAACATTGAGGCCCAGCTGGATGCCCTGAACACTGGCGCGAACGATTACTACATCTACGCTCCCACCTCCGGTGTCATCCACATGGACACCCCCTACAAGGTGGGTATGGTGCTCAGCGCAGGCTCCGCTCTGGCCACCGTTGCCAGCGAGAACAGCGACCTTGAGATCGTGGCGGCTGTCACCGTCAACGACCGGCCGCTGATCAACGTGGGCGACCCCTGCAAGATCGCCATCACCGGCCTGTCGGAGTATTCCTACGGCACCCTGACCGGCACTGTTACCTCCATCGACAGTGACGTGACCACCAACACCAGCGGGTCCTACTACAAGATGACCATCAAGCCGGATAACACCTATGTCGTGAGCACCAGCGGCGACAAGGTGGATCTTTCCAACGGCATGAGCGTCACCGCCCGTGTGGAGTACGATGAACTGACTTACTTTGACTATGTGATGGAGGCCCTGGGCGTGCTGTTCCGCTAAGCGCCCGCCGATTCCACGCCCAAGAGGTACGAAAGAATGAAACTGAACCCGAAACAGCTGGCCGCCAGCGCGGCTCTGCTGGGTGTGCTGGCCTGTGCCGCCGCCCTGCCTGCGTCGGCTGCCGGCCCTGTTACCACGCCGCTGGCCCTCACGCTGCCCAAGGTGAGCTTTCCCTGGGATAAAGTTACCGCCGAGAGCATCGAGACCGGCAGCTACGATGCCGCCCCGCTGGCGGGCACGGCCCAGCAGCTCTCCCCGGTGACCACCCCCGCCAATGCCGCCAGCAAGAACGGCGTGACCTATGTCTCTGATAACCCCAATGTTGTCTCGGTGGACAGTGAGGGCGTGGCGCAGGCTGTGGGCCTGGGCACGGCCAACATCACCGCCACCTGCGGCGGGGTGAGCTGCACCTATACCATTACCCCCCAGCCGGATGCCAGCATGATCGCCACCGAAATGGATATCACCCTTGCATCCAGCACCATTGCCGTGGGCGAGACCACCAGCCTTTCGCTGGCGGTGCTGCCCACCTCGGCGGCCAACTATATCAACGTCAGCCTGAGCTCTTCCAATGAGAAGGTGGCCACTGTCAACAACTTTGGCAAGGTGACCGGCGTTGCCCCCGGCAAGGCCACCATCACCGCCACGGACGGCAACGTGAGCTGCACGGCCACCATTACGGTGGTTGCAGCCAACACCAGCACCGTCTCCAGCCAGTCCATCTCCCTGAACACCAACTATGTGGTGCTCAAGCCGGGCTCCTCCAAGACCATCACCGGCAAGGTGTCGCCGGCCTCCGCCAGCCAGAGCCTGACCTTCAAGAGCCAGGACAAGAGCATTGCCACCGTCAGCGGTTCCGGTGTCATCACCGGCGTTGCCACGGGTGCCACCTCCGTGGTGGTCTCCAACGGCACCGCCTCCACCTCGGTCACGGTCATCGTCAACCGCACCGCCTCCACCTCCGGCAGCAGCAGCGACACCAGCGGTGAGGGCACCGAGGACAACGTCACCACCGATGCCACCGTTGCCGCCATCCAGAACGCCGCAGGGGAGGAAGTGTCCCTCTATCAGAGCGACGTGCCCGCCATTACCGGCGAGATCCTGAGCGCCCTGCGCACCACGGGCCGCAGCCTGATCGTGCTGGGCGAGGATTATACCCTGCGGATCGATGGCACCAGCATCAAGAGCACCCAGGGCGGGTTCAGCACCGCCCTGACCTTTGCCCCCGATGAAAACGGCCTGAGCTTCCAGCTGGGCGAGAGCGGTGCGCTGCCCTGCGTGGTGCAGATCACCCTGACCGGTGAGAACGCCGCTTACAGCCGCCTGTATCTGCACAATACCGCCAGCGAAAAGTGGCAGTTCCTGAACAGCTACAAGGATGGCACCATCACCGCCGATACGGCTGGCAGCTACCTGCTGACCAACCAGAATCTGCGCTTCACCAATATCAACTGGACCTTCTTCATCGCCGCCGGTGCGCTGACCGTGGTCTGCCTGATCGTGTATATCGCCGTCAAGAAACGGTATTGGTTCTGGTAATCATAACTGTGCGTAATAAAACCTCCCGCTCATTCGAGTGGGAGGTTTTGTGTTTATCGGAAGTTCTTGACAATTAAAATACAATGTGATATGATTTTGATATCAGAAAGAAACTTCCGAACCCTGTAAAGGAGGGACATTTTATGGAAGAGAAGATCTTACAGACCAAGAAGAACGGCATGACCATGCTGCTGCTGACCCTGCTGGGCTATGTAGCATCCATTGCTCTGTTCATTTGCAGCATCACCCTGCTGGATGCAGACCGGATGCTTCTGGGCGTGCCGCTGCTGATTTTGTCCATTGCGTATTGGATCACAGGTATTTTCCTGTTCTGCGGCCTTAAAGTGCTAAAGCCGCAGGAGGCGCTGGTGCTCACCCTGTTTGGCGATTACATCGGCACCCTGAAGGGACAGGGCTTTTACTGGGTAAACCCCTTCTGTACCGCCGTCAACCCTGCCGCAGGCACCCGGCTGAGCCAGAGCGGTGATGTGAACAGCGGCGAGAATGGAAAGGCAAACGGCCAGAATATGCAGACGAGTGCAGAGGCAATCGGAAAACGCATTTCCCTCAAACGGATGACGCTGAACAACTCCCGCCAGAAGATCAACGATTGCCTGGGCAACCCGGTGGAGATCGGCATTGCGGTCATCTGGCGCGTGACCGACACCGCAAAGGCCGTGTTCAATGTGGACAACTACAAAGAATACCTGTCCCTGCAGTGCGACAGCGCCCTGCGCAACGTGGTGCGCATCTACCCCTACGATGTGGCCCCCAACGTAGACACCACCGGCGACGGCGTGGCCGACGAAGGCAGCCTGCGCGGCTCTTCGGAAGTGGTGGCAAAGCGGATTCAGGATGAGATCCAGAAAAAAGTTGCAGATGCTGGAATTGAAATCGTGGAGGCCCGCATCACTTATCTGGCCTACGCCCCCGAGATCGCGGCGGTCATGCTGCAGCGCCAGCAGGCAAGCGCCATCATTGATGCCCGCAAGATGATCGTGGACGGTGCCGTGGGTATGGTGGAGATGGCGCTGGATCGCCTGAGTGAGAACAAAGTGGTGGAACTGGACGATGAGCGCAAAGCGGCAATGGTCTCCAACCTGCTGGTGGTGCTCTGCGGCAACCGTGACGCGCAGCCCATTGTGAACAGCGGCAGCCTGTACTGATGGCAGAGCCGAAAAAGCAGATCCCCCTGCGTCTGAATGCGAAGCTCTACGATGCCCTTGCCGCATGGGCTGAGGATGACTTCCGCTCGGTGAACGGGCAGATCGAGTATCTGCTCACCGAGTGTGTGCGTCAGCGCAAAAAGAACGGCAAGTACGTCTCTGACCAGATCGACGTGCCGCCCGAACTGGACATCAAGTAAAAGAACGACCCTCTCAGTCAAAGCCTGTTGGCTTTGCCAGCTCCCCCGAAGGGGGAGCCTATCGCTGGCCTGGGATAAAGGCAGCATAGCCTCGCCCTTCGGGAGAGGTGGCATTGCGAAGCAATGACGGAGAGGGTCGTTCCTTATTTAATTCGTATGCTCGCTCCATCCGCTGGAGGTGATCACTTCGCCATCGGTGGTGCACCAGAGGGCTTCCACGCCGTCCAGCGATTCCACGAGCTGCTTGCCCTCTTCCAGAGGCAGGCAGAACAGGCCGGTGGTCAGGCAGTCGGCCACGCCGGAGTCCGGAGCAAGCACGCTCACGCCGTCAAAGTAGGCGGCGGGCCAGAGGGTGGCCGGGTCGATGAGGTGGTGGTAGCGCACACCGTCCACAACGTAGTAGCGCTGGTAGTCGCCGCTGGTCACAAGGGAGAGGTCGCTCATCTTGACGGCAGCCACGGTGGAGCTGCCGTTGGTGTAGACCTCGGAGGAGTTCCACGGGTTTTCCACGCCGCCTACCCACTGGGAGCCGTCCGGCTTGGTGCCGATGGCCCGCAGGTTGCCGCCCACGCTGATGAGGGCACTGGTCAGGCCCCGGGCTTCGGCGGCCTGTGCGGCCTGCTCCACGGCGTAGCCCTTGCCCACGCTGCCCACGTCCAGCGACATGGCCGGGTCGGCCAGATAGACCGTTTTGGCATCTTCATCAATGATGAGGTTGGCGATATCGCAGTGCTGTGCGGCGGCATCCAGCTCTTCCTGCGTGGGCAGCTGGTTGTTGCTGTCGTTGTCATCGGCCAGTGCAGCCTCGCGGTAGTTGTGCCAGATGCTCAGCACACTGCCCAGTGCAATGTTCAGCTTGCCGCCGGTGGTGTCGTACATGGTCTGGGCCAGCTCCAGCATCCCGAGGATCTTGTCATCCACCGTCACCGGGGCAATGCCCGCATTGTCGTTGATGGTCTTGATGTTGGTCACGCCATCGTAATCATTATAAATATCATAGAGCTGGTTGTACTCCACAAGGTCGGCGTGGAGTGCGTCCATCTGGGCGGTGAACTCTTCCTCGCTGTCGCAGTAGGCGATGACCTGCGTCACGGTGTCGAACACATCATAGAACACGGTGGAGTAGCGCTGCGGGCCATCAGCGGCGCTGGAGGCGGTGGAGCCGGAGGTGCTGCCGCAGCCAGCCAGCAGGCTCAGGCTGAGCGCAGCCGCCAGCAGGGCGGAAAAAATACGCTTGGTCATCATGCTTTGGCGGTCTCCTTTGCGGCGGTAAAGGCGGTGTGCTCTTCCTGCAGATGTGCCAGCAGGTCACCGAACACCCAGCTCTTGCTGGTGGGGGTCACAACGGCCTTGAGGGGGATGTTTACCTGTGCCTGCTTCATCAGGTCGAGCAGGGTGTCCACATCCTTATCCTTGAAGTTGGCCAGCACCAGCGCCGGGGGATAAGCACCCGGCTCCAGCACCAGGGTGCGGGTGGTCTTGACCTCCACCTCGCCCAGCAGCTGGGCCACGGTCCTGCCTGCATCGGCAGGGGAGACCAGCTGCAGCTTCATCCCGAAAGCGGGGGCCATCCCCTCCAGAATGCCCCGGTCGGCGGCAGAAAGGTTCCAGCCCAGCGCCAGCGGGATGCCGGCATTCTGGTTGCGTGCAATATGAGCTTTCATAGAAATACCTCGTTTCAAGGGTGAATTCAAAATACACCATAGTATACCATATTTGATGACAAAAGAAAACAACCCCCTCAGTCACGCTGCCGCGTGCCGAGAGGGTCGTTCCATTCTCAGTTCATCTTCTTGCCAAAGAACTCGACTTCTTTGGTGATAAAGCCCATCAGTTCATCGAACTGGTCGGGGGTCAGGCTCTGGGCACCATCGCACTTGGCCTTGGCGGGGTTGTTGTGCACCTCGATCATCAGGCCGTCGGCACCGGCGGCCACAGCGGCCTTGGCCAGCTGAGGCACCATCCAGGCGTGGCCGCAGGCGTGGCTGGGGTCCACCACCACGGGCAGGTGGGTCATTTTGTGAAGCATGACCACACCGGCAAGGTCCAGGGTGTTGCGCATACTGGTCTCAAAGGTGCGGATGCCGCGCTCGCAGAGGATAACGTTCTCGTTGCCCTCGGCCATGATGTACTCGGCACTCATCACAAATTCTTCCAGCGTGTTGGCCAGGCCGCGCTTGAGCAGCACGGGCTTTTTCTGACGGCCTACGGCCTTGAGCAGCTCAAAGTTCTGCATATTGCGGGCACCCACCTGAATGAGGTCTACATTCTCGAACAGGGGCAGGTGCTCGGTGTTCATGATCTCGGTGACGATGGGGGAGCCGGTGGCGCGGCGGGCCAGCTTGAGCAGGTCCAGGCCCTCGCTCCGCATTCCCTGGAAGGAGTAGGGGGAGGTGCGGGGCTTGAACGCGCCGCCGCGCAGCAGGGAAGCGCCTGCATCCTTAACGCGCTGGGCGCAATAGGTGATCTGCTCCTCGCTCTCGATGCTGCAGGGGCCTGCAATGACGGCGAAGCTGCCGCCGCCGATCTTCACGCCGTTGACATCGATCACGCTGTCGTCGGGGTGGAACTTGCGGTTGGCTTTCTTGTAAGGCTCAGACACGCGGCGGCAGGTCTCGACCACGGGGTTGGCCAGCACCCAGCTCTCGGCAATGGCCTTGGTGTCGCCGATCAGGCCCAGAATGTGGGTGTCGCTGCCCTTGGAGTCGTTGATCTGCAGCCCCATATCCTGCAGCTCGTGGCAGAACTCGCGGACCTGTGCGTCGGGGGCATCCTGTTTCAGTACAATGATCATGGTGGTTGTCTCCTTATCCTTCTCACACAAACGGCACAGGAGACCGGCTCCATTGCCGTGATTTATTTTCGTGAAGTTCAGTTTCCTGAAGCATGGGCCTATGATAACACTTCAGGGAACTGAAGTCAAGAGAAATTTTGAAATTTTGGAAAGAAAGTGGTAGAATAAAAGCAGCCTGAGAGGGCAAGGAGTTTACAAGGAGCGATCATCAATGGGAAAAGAAGCAAAAACGAATGCCATGCGCATCCTGGAACGGGCCAAGGTGCCCTATACAGCCCACGAGTATGCCCACGAGGAGGGCGTGGCGGTGGACGGTGTGACCGTGGCCGCCAGCATGGGGGAGGACCCGGCCTGCGTATATAAGACGCTGGTGACCCAGGGCAGCAGCAAAAACTACTTTGTGTTCGTCATTCCGGTGGCGGCAGAGCTTGACCTGAAGGCCGCTGCCCGCAGCGTGGGCGAAAAAAGCGTAGCCATGATCCATGTGGCCGATATCAATAAGGTCACCGGCTATGTGCGGGGCGGCTGCAGCCCGGTGGGTATGAAAAAGCAGTACACCACCGTGTTTGATGAAAGCGTGCTGGCTCAGGAAAAGGTCTATGTCTCCGGCGGCCGCATTGGTACGCAGGTGTGCTGCGCACCCGCCGACCTCATCCGGGCAGCAAGGGCAACAACAGCGAAGATCATCTTCTAAGGTAAAACGCCCTTACTGCCAACGCAATGACGGAGAGACTGTACAGAGCGGGGCCTGCTCAGTGAGATAAAACTTGCTTTATTATATTCTCTAAAAAAGTCATACTTAAAAAGAAATACGGTGTCGAAACTGCACAAAACTTTTGAAAGTTTTTTGACGCGGGAGAACACAAGGGAGAAATTGCCCCAAGGGCCTTTGCAAAGTGGAATTTTTGCCGTAAACTGTATGTAGTACAGGGACGGTACCCCGGCGGATGCCGGGTGCCGCCTGAAAAAGCGCAGAGCAAAAGGGGAACTTCAAAGATGAAGATGCTGTCGGGCTTCACAGAACAGAACACCATTCGTGCTGTTCAGGGGCATCGTGCAGCTTTGTGCAAAGCGCTGGGAGAGCATACGCAGAAATAAAGGCCGTGGTGCAGGTGTACCACAGCTTTTTTTTGTTTTGCAGACGGAGAAAGAGAGGTTCGGATATGATTCGGAAAGTTGCAGTGATCATGGGCTCGGACAGTGATTGGCCGGTGGTAAAGGGGGCCTGTGCCCAGCTGAAGGCGTTGGACATCCCCTTTGAGGCACACATCCTTTCGGCCCACCGCACCCCTGCCGAGGCCGCGGATTTTGCCAAAAATGCCCGGGCCAACGGCTTTGGTGTGATCCTGTGCGCGGCGGGCATGGCGGCCCATCTGGCCGGTGCCTTTGCCGCCAACACCACCCTGCCTGTCATCGGTATCCCGATGAAGGGTGGCGCGATGGACGGTCTGGACGCGCTACTGGCCACGGTCCAGATGCCCAGCGGCATCCCGGTGGCTACCGTGGCCCTGAACGGGGCCAAGAACGCCGCCTGGCTGGCTGCCGAGATCCTGGCCCTGAGCGATGACACACTGGCCGGGAAACTGGAGGCCGAGCGGGTGAGCATGGCACAGCAGATCGCAGCCAAGGAAGAAAAGCTGCAGAACGAACTGAAAGAGTTGTAAGGAGAACCAATGTCTGATTTTGCATATCCGCTGCACGAGGAATGCGGCGTTTTTGGCATCTACGACCGGGCGGGCACCGAGGACGTGGCCGCTGCCGCCTATTCTGCCCTGTATGCGCTGCAGCACCGCGGGCAGGAGAGCTGCGGCATTGCGGTCAACGATGACGGTGTCATCCAGGGCCACCGCGACCTCGGCCTGGTGAACGAGGTGTTCACCCCCGCCGTGCTGGGCAGTCTTTCCACCCCCACGGCCCACATGGCAACGGGCCATGTCCGCTATGCCACGGCCGGCAGCCGGGTGCGGGCCAACGCCCAGCCCATGATCGTCCGGCATGGCCGGGGCACCATGGCCCTCTGCCACAACGGCAACCTGACCAATGCCCTGGAGCTGCGCCGTCAGCTGGAGAACGAGGGTGCCATCTTCCACGGCTCTTCGGATACCGAGGTCATCTGCTACCTCATCACCCGCAACCGCCTGCGGATGGGCAGCATTGAGACTGCCATCAGCAAGACGATGGATGTGCTGGAGGGTGCATACAGTCTGGTGATCATGTCCGCCACCAAGCTCATTGCGGTCCGGGACCCCCGGGGCTACCGCCCCCTGTGCATCGGCACCCTGCCCGGCGGCGGCTACGTCTTTGCCAGCGAGAGCTGCGCACTGGATGCCACCGGCGCTTCTCTGCTGCGGGATGTGGAGCCCGGCGAGATCGTAGTGGTGGATACCAAGACCGGCGAGCTGCGCAGCATCAAGGATCACTGCGGCCGCCCGGACACCCAGATGTGCGTGTTCGAGTTCATCTATTTCTCCCGCCCGGACAGCATCATCGAGGGCAGCTCGGTGCACGAGGCCCGCAAGCAGGCAGGCCGGTTCCTGGCACAGGAGCACCCGGTGGAGGCCGATGTGGTCATCGGCGTGCCGGATTCCGGTCTGGATGCGGCGCTCGGCTACTCGCAGGAGAGCGGCATCCCCTACGGCATCGGCTTCATCAAGAATAAATACATCGGCCGCACCTTTATCCAGGGCAGCCAGAAGCAGCGCGAAAACAGCGTGCGCATCAAGCTGAACGTGGTGTCCAGCACCGTCAAGGGCAAGCGGGTGGTGCTGGTGGATGACTCCATCGTGCGCGGCACCACCTCCGCCCGCATCATCAAGCTGCTGCGGGATGCCGGTGCAAAGGAAGTCCACTTCCGGGTCTCGGCCCCCCCGTTCAAATACCCCTGCTACTTCGGCACCGACATCCCCGACCAGAAGCTGCTGGTGGCCACGGGCCGCAATGTGGAGCAGATCAATGAGATCATCGGGGCCGACACCCTGGGCTACCTGTCCACCGAGCATGTGGTGCAGCTGGCCAAGAACGCAAAATGCGGTTTCTGCACCGCCTGCTTTACCGGCGAGTATGCCGTGAAGCCGGAGGAGGTGCTTTCCACCGATATCCATGAACGCCACCTGAATGACCGTCCCAAAAACGAGAAGAAGTTAGGAGAGTAAGAAGATGGAAAAGAGCTATTCTGAGAGTTACGCAGCTGCCGGTGTGGATATCACCGCCGGTTACCGCTCCGTTGAACTGATGAAGCAGTATGTTGCCCGCACCATGAACGAGCACTGCATTGGTGGTCTGGGCGGCTTTGGCGGCCTGTTTGAGCTGGACTGCACCGGCTACAAGCACCCGGTTCTGATCTCCGGCACGGACGGCGTGGGCACCAAACTGAAGATCGCCATGATCATGGACAAGCACGATACCATTGGCATCGACTGCGTTGCCATGTGCGTCAACGATGTGATCTGCGCCGGTGCAAAGCCGCTGGTGTTCCTGGATTACATCGCCTGCGGCCGCAACGTGCCGGAAAAGATCGCCAACATCGTCAAGGGCGTGGCCGAGGGCTGTGTGCAGGCCGATTGCGCTCTGGTGGGCGGCGAGACTGCCGAGCACCCGGGCATGATGCCGGAGGATGAGTACGATCTGGCCGGTTTCACTGTGGGCGTTGTGGACAAGGAAAAGATCCTGAGCAACGAGACCATGCAGGCTGGCGATGTCATCCTCGCTCTGCCCTCCACCGGTGTTCATTCCAACGGTTTCTCGCTGGTGCGCAAGATCTTTGATATTGACAACGATCCCGATGTTCTGCACACCACCCCCGCCGAGCTGGGCGGCAAGACCCTGGGCGATGCCCTGCTGGCTCCCACCAAGATCTACGTCAAGCCGGTGCTGAAGGTGCTGGAAGAGGTGGATGTCAAGGGCATCTCCCACATCACCGGCGGCGGCTTCTATGAGAACATCCCCCGCAGCCTGAAAAAGGGCTGCTGCGCCCGCATCAAGAAGGAAGATGTCCGCATTCCTGCCCTCTTCCACCTGATGCAGGAGACCGGCCACATCTCCGAGCACGACATGTTCAACACCTTCAACATGGGCGTTGGCATGGTGCTCACCGTTCCTGCCGCACAGGCCGACAAGGCGCTGGAGATCCTCCACGCCAACGGTGAGCCCGAGGCTTACAAGCTGGGTGTCATCGCTGAAGGGGACGGTGTGGAACTGTGCTGAACGTAGCTGTGTTGGTTTCCGGCGGCGGCACCAATCTGCAGGCCCTGCTGGACAGCGAAGCCCGGGGTGAGAACCCCAACGGGAAGATCACGCTGGTGGTGGCCTCCAAGCCCGGTGTCTACGCGCTGGAGCGGGCCGCAAAGGCCGGTGTGGAGGGCGTTGTGGTCCGCCGCAAGGATTACGAGAACAGTGAGGCCTTTGACGCGGCCCTGCTGGAAACGCTGAAAAGCCACAACATCGATCTGGTGGTGCTGGCCGGGTTCCTTTCCGTGCTGGGCCCCAGTGTCATTGAAGCCTACCCCCGCCGCATCCTGAATGTTCACCCGGCGCTTATCCCTTCCTTCTGCGGGCCCGGCATGTACGGCCTGCGCCCCCATCAGGCTGCTCTGGCCCGGGGCTGCAAGGTGACCGGTGCCACCGTCCACTTTGTCAACGAGGAGTGCGACGGCGGTCCCATCCTGCTGCAGAAGGCAGTGGAGATCCTGCCCGGCGACACCCCCGAGGTGCTGCAGAAGCGGGTGATGGAACAGGCCGAGTGGAAGCTGCTGCCCAAGGCAGTTGCCATGGTGTGCAGCGGCGAGATCGAGTGAAAAAATAAACTGGCTCGCCCTCTCAGGCCGCTTCGCGTCCAGCTCTCCCAAAGGGAGAGCCCTTGGCAAAACCATGAACTTTGTGTGGACTGCCAAAGCCTCCCACTTTGGGGGAGGTGGCAGCGCGTCAGCGCTGACGGAGAGGGCGAGGTCGTTATCCGTAAAGGAGAACAACAATGGAAAAGATCAACCTGAACGATTATCTGGCCTCCAACGAGTACCCCGGCCGCGGCATTGCAGTGGCAATGGCCCCCGATGGCCGTCAGATGTTCATCGGCTACTTTATCATGGGCCGCAGTGAGAACAGCCGCAACCGCGTGTTCGACCCCGTGCCCGAGCGCGGCGGCATCTGCACCATGGCTGCAGACCCCGACAAGCTGGAGGACCCCAGCCTTATCATCTATAACCCCGTGCTGACCCTGGGCAAGACCCACATCGTGACCAACGGCGACCAGACCGATACCATCTACGACCTGATGAGTCAGGGCAAGAGTTTTGCCGACGCCCTGCGCACCCGCACCTTTGAGCCGGACGGCCCCAACTACACCCCCCGCATCTCCGCTGTGGTGTACGCTGATGGCAGCTACCAGATGAGCATTCTGAAGTCCGCCGACGGCAACGGCGACAGCGTCCAGCGTTATTTCTTTGATTACCCCCAGCCTGTGGCCGGTGAGGGACATTTCATCAGCACCTACAAGCACAACGGAAACCCCATCCCCAGCTTTGAGGGCGAGCCCCTGCGCTTTGCCTGCCCCCGCACCATCGGTGATTTTGCCCATGGCCTGTGGCAGAACCTGAACCCCGACAACAAGGTCAGCCTGTTTGCCCGCGTCATCGATCTGGACAGCGGTGAGACCGGCGATATGATCTTCAACAAATACGATGCTGTCAACAGCGATCTGGACGACCCCGAGGAGCCTGAACTGCTGCCCGAGGAGCTGGAGCTGCTGGCAAAACTCGATGCCGAAGCGGAATAACGAAGACTTAAGGAGGATGCATCAATGAACGAACTCGCACTGAAGTACGGCTGCAACCCCAACCAGAAGCCCAGCCGCATCTATATGGAAGATGGCTCCGACCTGCCCGTGACTGTGCTGAACGGCAAGCCCGGCTACATCAATTTTCTGGATGCCCTCAACTCCATCCAGCTGGTCAAGGAGCTGAAGGCGGCCTGCGGCCTGCCCGCAGCGGCTTCCTTCAAGCATGTGTCCCCGGCAGGTGCTGCCCTGGGCCTGCCCCTCACCGAGGTGGAGCGCAAGATGTACCACATCGCCCCGGATGCAGAGCTGTCCCCGCTGGCCTGCGCCTACGCCCGCGCCCGCGGTGCCGACCGCATGTCCTCCTTCGGCGACTGGATCGCCTTGTCGGATGTGTGCGACGTGCCCACCGCAAAGCTGATCCAGCACGAGGTGTCCGACGGCATCATCGCACCGGGCTACGAGCCGGAAGCACTGGCCATCCTGTCCGGCAAGAAGAAGGGCAACTACAACGTGGTGGCCATCGACCCCGCCTACAAGCCCGCACCCATTGAGCACAAGCAGGTGTACGGCATCACCTTTGAGCAGGGCCGCAACGAGCTGGTCATCAACGCCGACACCATGCTGAACAACTGGGTCACCGAGAACAAGGACGTGACCGAGGAGCAGAAACGCGATCTGGTCATTGCCCTCATCACCCTCAAGTACACCCAGTCCAACAGCGTGTGCTACACCGCCGGCGGTCAGACCATCGGCGTGGGTGCCGGCCAGCAGAGCCGCATCCACTGCACCCGTCTGGCCGGTCAGAAGGCCGACAACTGGCAGCTGCGCCACATGGACAAGGTGCTGAACCTGCCCTTCCGTGACGATATCGCCAAGCCCAACCGGGACAACGCCATTGATGTTTACATCGGCGACACCCCGGAGGATGTCATTGGTGATGACGTCTGGGCCGAGACCTTCACCGAGCAGCCCGCCCCGCTGACCGCCGAGGAAAAGAAGGAATACCTGAGCAAGGTCACCGGCGTGTGCCTGGGCTCCGACGCTTTCTTCCCCTTCGGCGACAACATCGAGCGTGCCCGCCGCTCCGGCGTGACCGCCATCGTGCAGCCCGGCGGTTCCATCCGTGACCAGCATGTCATTGATACCTGCAACAAGTACGGCATCGCCATGGCCTTCTGCGGCCTGCGGCTGTTCCATCACTAAGAGAAGGTGTAAAAATGAGCAAAAAAATTCTGGTGGTTGGCGGCGGCGGCCGCGAGCACGCCATCATCAAGGCGCTGAAAAAGAGCCCCGACTGCGGCGAGATCTGGTGTGCCCCCGGCAACGGCGGCATCCGCTACGACGCCAAGTGCAAGAACATCAAGGCCACCGATGTGGAGACCATGGTGGGCTTTGCCGTTGAGGAAAAGTTTGACTACGTCGTGGTGGCCCAGGATGACCCGCTGGCCCTGGGCATGGTGGACGAGCTGGCAAAGGCTGGCATCCCGGCCTTTGGCCCGGACAAGGCCGCTGCCCGCATCGAGGCGTCCAAGGTGTTCTCCAAGGACCTGATGAAGAAATACGGCATCCCCACCGCGAAGTATGAGACGTTTGATGACCCGGCCAAGGTCATGGCGTACATCAAGGCCGAGGGCAAGTACCCGGTGGTCATCAAGGCCGACGGCTTGGCTCTGGGCAAGGGCGTGCTGATCTGCGAGAACGAGCAGCAGGCCGCCGACGGCGTCAAGGAGATCATGCTGGACAAGAAGTTCGGCGCATCCGGCAACCATGTGGTGGTGGAAGAGTTCCTCACCGGCCCGGAGGTCAGCGTGCTGAGCTTTACCGACGGCAAGGTGGTCAAGCCCATGGTGTCGTCCATGGATCACAAGCGCGCCAACGACCACGACACCGGCCTGAACACCGGCGGCATGGGCACCGTTGCCCCGAACCCCTACTACACCCCGGAGATCGCCGCCGAGTGCATGAAAAAGATCTTCCTGCCCACCATCCATGCCATGAACGCCGAGGGCTGCCCCTTCAAGGGCTGCCTGTACTTCGGCCTGATGCTCACCCCGGACGGCCCCAAGGTCATCGAGTACAACTGCCGTTTCGGCGACCCCGAGACCCAGGTGGTGCTGCCCCTGCTGGAGGGCGACCTGCTGCACATCATGGAGGCCTGCACCAACGGCACCCTGGCCGACGAGGACGTGAAGTTCTCGGACGGCGCAGCCGCCTGCGTCATTCTGGCCTCCGGCGGCTACCCGGTGGCCTATGAGAAGGGCAAACCCATCTCCGGCCTGGTGGACGGTCAGCTGCCGGACGAAGAGAATGTGACGGTGTATCACTCCGGTACGGCCCTCACCGAGGACGGCCAGCTTGTGACCAACGGCGGCCGTGTGCTGGGCGTGACCGCCACCGGCCCGCGCCTGACCAACGCCCTGAGCCACGCCTATGAGGCAGCCGAGAAGATCCATTTCGACAAGCTGCACAAGCGCAGCGACATCGGCCTGCGTGCGCTGAAGGCACTGGCAGAAAAGCAGTAAAAATGATTAAGGGGGAACTTACCCATGGTCTATCGTATTTATGTGGAAAAAAAGCCCGGCTTTGACGTCGAGGCAAACGGCCTGAAGAACGAGCTCACCGGCCTGCTGGGCATCCGGTCGCTCACCGGCCTGCGCCTGCTCAACCGCTACGACGTGGAGGGCATCGACGAGGTGCTGTTCCACCAGTGCGTCAGCACCGTGTTCAGCGAGCCGCCGGTGGACAACACCTATGCCCAGCTGCCGGAGCATGAGGGCACGGCATTTGCCGTGGAGTACCTGCCCGGCCAGTTCGACCAGCGTGCCGATTCCGCCGCCGAGTGCATCCAGCTCATCAGCCAGGGCGAGCGCCCGCTGGTGCGCTCTGCCCGCGTCTACCTGCTGGAAGGTGCCCTGACCGACGAGCAGCTGGCCGAGATCAAAAAATATGTCATCAACCCGGTGGAGGCCCGTGAGGCTTCGCTGGACAAGAAGGCTACCCTGAAAATGGAGTACCCCGTGCCCACCGCTGTGGCGGTGCTGGACGGCTTCAACCAGCTGGACGAAGAGGGCCTGAAAAAGTTCATCGACGAGAACGGCCTGGCCATGGATCTGGGCGACATCAAGTTCTGCCAGGAGTATTTCCGCTCCGAGCAGCGCGACCCCACCATCACCGAGATCAAGATGATCGACACCTACTGGTCCGATCACTGCCGCCACACCACCTTCGGCACCATTCTGGACGATGTGCAGATCGACGACGAAGTGGTGCAGGCTGCCTTTGACCGCTACATGGCCATGCGCAAGGATCTGGGCCGCGAGGGCAAGCCCCGCTGCATGATGGATCTGGCTACCATCGGTGCCAAGGAGCTGAAGAAGCAGGGCATCCTGAAGAACCTTGACGAGTCCGACGAGATCAACGCCTGCACTGTGAAGATCAAGTGCGACGTGAACGGCAAGGACGAGGACTGGCTGTTCCTGTTCAAGAACGAGACCCACAACCACCCCACCGAGATCGAGCCCTTCGGCGGCGCAGCCACCTGCATCGGCGGTGCCATCCGTGACCCGCTGTCCGGCCGCAGCTACGTCTATCAGGCTATGCGTGTGACCGGTGCCGGTGACCCGTTGGTGCCCGTGAGCGAGACTTTGCCCGGCAAGCTGCCCCAGCGCAAGCTGGTGACCACCGCCGCCGCCGGTTATTCCTCCTACGGCAACCAGATCGGTCTGGCTACCGGTCAGGTGGATGAGATCTACCACCCCGGCTATGTGGCAAAGCGCATGGAGATCGGTGCGGTGGTGGGTGCCACTCCGGCTTCCCATGTGCGCCGCGAGTGCCCGGCTCCCGGGGATGTGATCGTGCTGCTGGGCGGCCGCACCGGCCGCGACGGCGTGGGCGGTGCCACCGGTTCCTCCAAGGCCCACAAGCTGGACAGCCTGGAGCACTGCGGTGCCGAGGTGCAGAAGGGCAATGCCCCCATCGAGCGCAAACTGCAGCGTCTGTTCCGCCGTGAGGACGCCTGCAAGATGATCAAGCGCTGCAACGACTTTGGCGCAGGCGGTGTGTCGGTGGCCATCGGCGAGCTGGCCGACGGTCTGTACATCGACCTGAACAAGGTCACCAAGAAGTACGATGGTCTGGACGGCACGGAGCTGGCCATCAGCGAGAGCCAGGAGCGCATGGCTGTGGCGCTTGCCCCGGAGGACGTGGACAAATTCATCGCCATCGCCAATGAAGAGAACCTCGAGGCTACCCCCGTGGCCAAGGTCACCGAGGAAAAGCGCCTGAACATGGTGTGGAACGGTATGTCCATCGTGAACATCAGCCGCGAGTTTTTGAACTCCAACGGTGCCGAGAAGCACCAGAACGTCCATGTGGAAAAGGGCAGCGTCTGGCAGCCCCAGTGGGCCGGCCTGACCTTCAGCCAGAAGATGAAGAACATGGTGGGTGACCTGAACGTCTGCAGCAAGAAGGGCCTTTCCGAGCGGTTCGACTCCACCATCGGCGCCGCTACCGTGCTCATGCCCTTCGGCGGTGCCTACCAGCTCACCCCGCAGAACGCCATGGTAGCAAAGCTGCCTGTGGACGGCGAGACCAGCACCTGCTCCGGCATGGCCTGGGGCTTCAACCCCTACCTGATGAGCGCCGACCAGTACAAGGGTGCCCGTCTGGCCGTGGTGGAAAGCGTGACCAAGCTGGTGGCCACCGGCTTCCGCTATGAGGACGCTTACCTCACCTTCCAGGAATACTTCGAGCGCCTGGGCACCGCCCCGGAGCGCTGGGGCAAGCCGCTGGCCGCCCTGCTGGGCGCACTGGATGCCCAGATGGGCCTGGGCATCGCCTCCATCGGCGGCAAGGACAGCATGTCCGGCTCCTTTGAGAAGCTGGATGTGCCTCCCACGCTGGTGTCCTTCGCCACTGCCATCGGCAAGGCAAACAAGGTGGTCTCCACCGAGTTCAAGAAGCCCGAGAGCACCGTGGTGCTCATCCGTCCCATCACCGACCCGGAGACCGGCTGTCCCAACTTCTTCTCTCTGAAGGCCAACTACAAGGTCGTGGAGGACATGATCGAGGAGGGCATGGTGGCCTCTGCCTGCTCCGTGGGCTACGGCGGCATTGCCGAGGCCCTGTTCAAGATGGGTCTGGGCAACCACATCGGTTTCAAGATGCGGGCTGACCTGAGCACCCACCAGATGTTCGAGCCCATGTACGGCTCCATCGTGCTGGAAATGGTGTCCGACGCACCCGCCGGTGAGATCCTGGGCGAGACCACCAAGGAATACACCTTCGAGGCCTGCGGCGAAACGCTGGACATGGCACAGCTGCAGGAGATCTGGGAGGCCAAGCTGGAGCCGGTGTACCCCTACCGCAAGGCAGGCCCCACCGTGGAGCCCATCACCGGCAGCCTGACCGCCCCTGCCGCACCCAAGATCGGTGTGGCAAAGCCCAAGGTCATCATCCCGGTGTTCCCCGGCACCAACTGTGAGTATGACACCGCAAAGGCCTTTGCCCGTGCCGGTGCCGACCCGGAGATCCTGGTCATCCGCAACCTGACCCCCGCCGACGTCACGGCCAGCTGCGAAGCACTGGTCAAGGCCATCGACAACAGCCAGATCGTGATGCTGCCCGGCGGCTTCTCCGGCGGCGACGAGCCGGACGGCAGCGCCAAGTTCATCGCCTCCTTCTTCCGCAGCCCGGCGGTCACCGAGGCAGTGCGCCGTCTGCTGCAGCAGCGCGACGGCCTGATGCTGGGCATCTGCAACGGCTTCCAGGCCCTGATCAAGCTGGGTCTGGTGCCTTACGGCGATATCCGCCCCATCACGGCTTATGACCCCACCCTGACCTTCAACACCATCGGCCGCCACCAGAGCATGCTGGTGCGCACCCGCATCGCCTCCACCGGCAGCCCCTGGCTGAGCAAGTGCGCCGTGGGCGACGAGCACACTGTGGCCATCAGCCACGGCGAAGGCCGTTTCGTGGCTCCGCAGGAGGTGCTGGACACCCTGATCAAGAACGGTCAGGTGGCCACTCAGTATGTGGACCTGACCGGCACGCCCACCATGGATCAGCGCTGCAACCCCAACGGTTCGGTGCTGGCCATCGAGGGCATCACCAGCCCGGACGGCCGTGTGTTCGGCAAGATGGGCCACTCGGAGCGCAGCGGCGAGTATCTGTACAAGAACGTCACCGGCGACAAGTACCAGCCGATCTTTGAGGGCGGCGTGGACTATTTCAAGGTTTGATGGTACAATAATAAAAAACCATCAGGAGGAAACAACCAATGTCTCAGCATGACCGTTATATCAGCCCGTTTTCCACCCGGTATGCCTCGGACGAGATGCAGTACATCTTCTCCGATGACAACAAGTTCCGCACCTGGCGCCGCCTGTGGGTGGCACTGGCACGGGCCGAGATGAACCAGGGCCTGACCAACATCACCCCCGACATGGTGGCCGAGCTGGAAGCCCATGTGGACGACATCAATTACGAAGTGGCCATTGAGCGCGAAAAGCTGGTGCGCCACGACGTGATGAGCCACGTTTATGCCTACGGCCAGCAGTGCCCCAAGGCAGCCGGCATCATCCATCTGGGTGCCACCAGCTGCTATGTGGGCGACAACACCGACATCATCGTCATGCGGCAGGGCCTGGAGCTGGTGCGCAAAAAGCTCATCGGCGTGCTGGCAAAGCTGGCCCGCTTTGCCGAGGAATACAAGGACATGCCCTGCATGGCCTACACCCACTGCCAGCCTGCCCAGCCCACCACCGTGGGCAAGCGTGCCACCCTGTGGGCCAACGAGCTGGTGATGGACCTGCAGGAGATCGACCACCGTCTGGCTACTCTGCAGCTGCGCGGCGTCAAGGGTACCACCGGCACCCAGGCATCCTTCATGGAGCTGTTCAAGGGCGATGCCGACAAGATCCGCGCGGTGGACGCTTCCATTGCTGAGGAGATGGGCTTTGACCCCAAGGCCGTCATCCCGGTGTCCGGCCAGACCTACAGCCGCAAGGTGGACGCCTTTGTGCTCAACGCACTGGCCGGCATCGGCCAGAGCTGCATGAAGTTTGCCACCGACCTGCGCCTGCTGGCCAACTTCAAGGAGATGGAAGAGCCCTTTGAGAAGAACCAGATCGGCTCTTCCGCCATGCCCTACAAGCGCAACCCCATGCGCTGCGAGCGTATCTGCGCCCTGAGCCGTTACCTGATGGTGGACGTGCTGAACCCCAGCTTCACCACCGGCACCCAGTGGTTCGAGCGCACCCTGGACGACAGCGCCAACAAGCGCGTGGCCATGGCCGAGGGCTTCCTGGCCACCGACGCCATCCTGAACATCATGCTCAACGTCACCGACGGCATCGTGGTGTACCCCAAGGTGGTGCGCAGCCGCCTGATGGCTGAGCTGCCCTTCATGGCCAGCGAGAACATCATGATGCAGGCCGTGGAAAAGGGCGGCAACCGTCAGGAGCTGCACGAGCGCCTGCGCCAGCACGCCATTGCCGCCGGCAAGCAGGTCAAGGAAGAAGGCCTGCCCAACGACATGGTGGACCGCATTGCTGCCGACCCCGCTTTTGGCCTGACCAAGGAGGAGATCGTGGCAGGTCTGGTGCCGGAGAACTTTGTGGGCCGTGCACCCCAGCAGGTGGAGGAGTTCATCGCCAACGTGCTGCAGCCCATCTTTGACGCCAACCCCGATGCCGTGGAGCAGCACGCATCCCTGAGCGTCTGATGACAGTATAAATTGCAAAAAGGAGAAGCCCACGGGCTTCTCCTTTTTGCGTTTGCGCCTTGCACGATTTTGTCTGCCATGCTACACTGGTAGCAGAACATAAAAAGGAGTACCGCAGATGCGATTGGATAAATATCTGGCCGAGACGGCCCAGTGCACCCGCAGCGAGGCAAAGGCTCTGCTGGCCAAGGGCCGGGTGCAGGTGAACGGTGCCGTCTGCAAAAAAGGGGACACCCAGCTCAAAGAAACCGACACCGTGGCCGTGGACGGCAAGGCCCTGAACTACCGGCAGTTCGTCTATCTCATGCTCAACAAGCCGGAAGGCGTGGTGAGCGCATCCACCGATAAGCGGGACACCACGGTGGTGGACCTGGTGGGGGATGCCTACCCCCGGCGGGAGCTGTTCCCGGCGGGCCGTCTGGACAAGACCAGCACCGGCTTTGTGCTGCTGACCGATGACGGCGGATTTGCCCATGATATCCTTGCCCCGAAGCGCCATGTCTCCAAGACCTATACCGTCACGCTGGACACCCCCCTCACCGAGGAGATGCGCACCGGCTTTGCCGCGGGGGTCACGCTGGCCGACGGCACGGCCCTGTCCCCGGCCGAGGTGACCGCCCTTTCTCCGGACGGCCTGACCGTGCGGGTGGTGCTGAAGCAGGGGGTGTACCACCAGATCAAGCGGATGTTCGGGGTGTATGGGGCCGGGGTGAACGGCCTGCACCGGGACGCCATCGGCGGGCTTGCACTGGACGAGAACCTTGCGCCGGGCCAGTGGCGGGAACTTTCGGACGATGAGGTGGCAGAAATTACCAGAGGATGAGGGCCGCTTTTCACCCGGATTTCAAAAAAACATCACATTTTAAAGCTAAAATAGTGCCAAGAACCACGCAAAAAAGCACTTTTTTGGCCTGCAAACGCCCCGAAAGATAATTTCAACAAGAAAGAATTATCTTTTTTGTTGAAATATGTTGCAAAAGTAAATTCTTTTGTGTAAAATATAGATTGTAATGCAGCGAAATTGGTAAAAATCACAGTCGCTGCCGCTGCGGTTTGCACAAACGAGGAAAAGGGGTAACCATTATGGCCAATAGAGTATTTCAAAGCGTGATCTACCAGATGAAAGATGCGATCAACCGGGTGGTCGGCGTGGTGGATGAGACCGGCGCTGTCATTTCCTGCTCGGAACTGAACCTGATCGGGGAAGTGCGCGACGGCTTTGTGGCGGAGCGCCTGACCGCAGGGGACCGCTTTGTGCGCGATGGTTACACCTACCAGCAGTTCTCCAGCGCAAAGCACAACGATTACGCGGTGTTCGTGGAAGGTGCCGACGAGACGGCCGGCCAGTTTGCCGCCGTGCTGTCCATCAGCCTGCAGAGCATCAAGCAGTATCATGACGAAAAGTTCGACAAGTCCAACTTCATCAAGAACGTGGTGCTGGACAACATCCTGCCCGGCGATATCTACGCCAAGGCCCGCGAGCTGCACTTTGCCACCGACGTTTCCCGCGTGGTGTTCATCGTGCGCGTGACTTCCGGCGGCGACATCTCGGCTTATGATGTGGTCAGCAGCCTGTTCCCGGACAAGCAGAAGGACTTTGTGTTCAACATCAGCGAGACGGATACCGTGCTGGTCAAGGAGATCCGCAAGGGCATCGACCGCACCGACATGGAAAAGCTGGCCGCCAGCATCGTGGATACCCTGTCCGGCGAGCATTACATCAAGGCCGTGGTCGGCATCGGCACCCCCATTTCCAACGTGAAGGATCTGGCCACCTCCTTCAAGGAAGCCCAGATCGCCATGGAAGTGAGCAAGGTGTTCGACACCGAGAAGCAGATCATCCGCTACGACAACCTCGGCATCGCCCGCCTGATCTACCAGCTGCCCACCACCGTGTGCGAGATGTTCCTGCGCGAGGTGTTCAAGCAGGGCAGCATCGAGAGCCTGGATC
>OGZF01000726.1_pt1 | contig 26944 bp, 24 predicted proteins | sample 1576771 | NCBI WGS metagenome assembly OGZF01 (sample SAMEA3541536, study PRJEB24748) | human gut metagenome | biome: human gut; feature: human-associated habitat; material: faeces | place: China | collected 2012
CTTATCGTTTGCTTGGTGCTCAGATTATTGGATATGAAGGAGTTGATAAACGTATCGATGTGCTTGCAACAGCAATCCATGCAGGGCTGAAGGCAACCCAGCTGAAAGATTTGGATCTCGCATATGCACCTCCTTATTCCTCTGCCAAGGATCCTGTAAATATGGCCGGATTCATGATAGACAATATAGCAAAAGGAACCTTAAAACAATGGCATTTGGAAGATGTGGATAAGATTTCTAAAGATAAAAATGCTGTGTTGCTGGATGTGAGAACGGTAGGTGAATTTAGCAGGGGCCATATTAATGGATTTAAAAATATTCCTGTAGATGAACTGAGGGAACGTATCAATGAAGTTGAGAAAGGAAAGCCTGTATATCTGATATGCCAGAGTGGGCTGCGCAGTTATATTGCGAGCCGTATTCTGGAGGGAAATGGATATGAAACATACAACTTTTCCGGCGGATTTCGCTTCTATGATGCAGTGGTTAATGACCGTACGCTGATCGAAAGGGCATATGCATGTGGTATGGATTATTAGAAATAAACAAAAATATTTTTATGATTTTTTTGTAGCATAAAAAGATCCCCCATTTATTAGAATGACTTTCATAATTCTGATAAATGGAGGATTCTTTAGATATTATCTCAGTCGAGAAGACTCCCACCTCTTCAGGTGGTGAGTAATAGCAAATTTGTCTCAGTGGGAGTCCAATCTCCGACTGAGATAAACGCTCCGCGAGGATGCGCAGTGATTCTGATAGGAATATGTCAGCTTCGCTGACCAGAATCACGCGCCAAGTCTCACGGATGTTCGACTTGATACAAAAACAGTTTTATGATTTTTGTAGTGTTTCAAGTCTTTTCGAATCAAGGATTGTGATTTTGCCGCGGGAGAGTCTGACAAGCCCCTCGCCTTGAAAGTATCGAAGCATTCGAGTGATAACTTCCCTGTGGGAACCAAGATGATTGGCGATAGTTTCGTGAGTGATTTTCAATTCATTTGCACCTTCAATAGAGGTCTCTTCTAAAAGAAATGAAGCAACACGCTTATCCAAACTCTTCCACATGATTTGTTCAATCAGCCACATGACATCAGAAAAACGGGTGGCTATTAACTCATTGGTATAGTTTGCGACGGGAGCAGATTCCTTCATAATGCCCTTATAGATTTCAGCAGGGATGATCCAAAGATCAGTATCTTTTTCTGCTTCAATGGTTACTTCAAATTGAATGGATCGTATGATACATGAGGCGGATAAAAGACACATATCCATATCGAACAGACGGTAAAGTGTAATCTCTCGTCCTTCATCTGAAAGTATGTAGGTTCGAAGCTGCCCGGATTTAACCAGTAATAATCCAGTGCAATCCAGGTTTCCATTGTGAATGATTGTCCCTTTTTTTACATACTGTGTGATTAAATTGTCTGAAATTAGTTTTTTCTGTGCTGTATTTAAGTCATTCCATAGTGGAAAATAATTTTCGAAGTTCATAACAGTTATCTCCTTTACGAACATAGTATACTTGCTTTTTTAAGATGCGTCAATTACATAATTGACATATGCCATAAATAAAAATATGTCACTTCAGTTATTAGCGTTCAAGGTAAATTCTTATGTAATAATATCACAGAAGAATTTACCTTTTTCAGGTACAATAGAGATACTAAATTTGAAAGGGGAACAAAGCATTGGAAAAAAGAGTGGCAAGTGTCGATAAAAAAAGATGTGTTGCCTGCGGAGTATGTGAAAATACTTGTCCGCTGGCAGCAGTTTTCTAGAAATTAAAAAGTAGAGAAAAGCCTTATTTTAAGGTGAATGGTATTTACAATACGAGGAGATAACGAAACTATGTCCGTTACCTCCTTTCTACATTAGCTTATTTATATGTTGATTATTTTGCACCCTTTTTCTTTTTAACAAGCAGTACAATGTTTATTATGCTGAAACCAGAAATAAGGAGCAAAACAGACCAGAGGAGCAATTCGTTGCTATCACCAGTCGGAGGCTTTTGGGTAGATGCGCCATCACTTGTCAGTTTTGTCCAACCAGCATAAACTGTTTTGTTTTCGTTCAGCTTGATTTCCGTGATTTTCTGCATCAGCGTCTTATCGGAATACCAGCCGGTAAAGTCATAGCCGTTGCGGGTCGGGATGTAGTCGGAAAGGTTAATCGTCTTACCAGAAGTCGTGCGGATTGCATGAATACTGCTACCGCCGTTGGTATCAAAGGTCAATGTGTAGTAAGTGGTTCCTTCGTCGTTGTTTGATTTTCTTTCAAAAAGAGCCTTTACAGTCACATTTCCTGCGGGCATGGTAAACTTATCTTCGCTGATCGTCACATCGCCGGAAACAACTTCCCACGACTTGAAGCGGTAGCCACTGTCCGGCGTAGCAGTTAGTGATATTGTCTCTCCCATCGTTGCGGATCCGGGAACAGCAGTTGCAGAGCCATTTCCATCATTTTCTACGGTCACAGCATAAACAGTTAAGTCATAGTAGAGTTTTAAGGTCAATATATCCGATGCACTGCTAATCTTTTTTAATGTCCCTTTGGTAATACTTCCTTCTGCATCAGGATTATAAGTGTAGCCTGTGTAGGTTTTTGGCTCAGCGGTAACATTCGAACCGATAGCACCTCCAAGATATTCCGTTTCTTCCAGCGTATAACCATCGTTACTAGCCTTATAATGCTCCACGATATAGTTTACCGTATCGCCAGGAGTGATTGGCGTAGGGGAAACAGATTTTTTCCAGTTAGCTGTAACGGTTACGTCGGCGTTTGGCATGGTAAAGGTCGTTGTCGCGCTGCTTGCATCCGCAAAGGCAACATCACGATTGGAGGTCCAACCACCGAACTGATAACCGCTGCGCTCACCAGCCTTAATCGTTACTGTTTCGCCCTCTGAATACTCTCCATCGCCCGAATCTTGTGCGTAGCTTCCGTTCACTGTGACAGCATACTGCGGCTGCTTTGTAATCAGTGCAAGCTGCAAAGCGGATTCGTTCCCCGCACTGTCCTGTGCGTAAAGGGAAAGAACACCACCGTTGCTCTCCAGCGTACCGGGTACGGTGAAGGAGCCATCGTTAGCCGCATCGACAGATGTACCATCATTTCCGTAGAAAATCTTGCTACCCGCGTCCGTCGTGCCTGTGATTTGATATTCGCCCGTCATCTTGTCAGCGTAGAATATCGGAGCAGAAAGAGTCAGCACAGGCGGCGTTTTATCCACACTAACCAGCAAGAACACACTGGTCATATCCTTGGCGGTCGTATTGCCCGCAACACCTGAAATACCGTCGATCCTGAACATCAGGCTGCCCTCAAAATCGGGAAGCATATACCCTGATCCTGCGGTATTCTCACGAATCTCAGCATTCGTATCCATCCGTGTGACCTTGTAGGTGACACCGGTTGTTTCGCAGTTTACCGTTAGCACATCGTCGGTACCGTCCACATAGGCATGGTACACGCCGTTTTCGTCTGCTATGCAAGGCGTATCATTCATGGAGAGCATCAAATTCAACGGCGTATATTGTGGCAGATATTGCTCGGAAGATTCGACTTCCGCACTGTAGTATTTGCCGCCCTCGATGGTTCTGTATGCCCTCACGCCCACCTTGTAGGTCTTGTTTGCTTCAAGGTTTTCTACCGCCGTGGTGGAAGAAATTTCTCCTTCTTCGTTCACCTCAACCGCTTGCCCGCCAACAGTAAGTGCCATATTGATAGAGGTGGCGTTTTTATCAAGATCATAGCCGAAACCGGTGTCCTTGTATGTGCCGTCGTCTTGCTTCTGATAGATTGTCACGGCGTAACCATCGGCACTGTCTACATTACCCCACGATGCCGTCATGACCTCGTTTCCAGCAAGGTTCAATGCAACGTTGTCAGGCGCAATCGGATGGTTGTTGTTCGTGTAGCTCACCTGAGTGTCGAACTGCTGATTGTCGATGGCGACGAGACCGGTCAGGGTTTCCACCTCGCCGTTCTCGTTGGTACTTTCAACGCTCTTTTCCGTCATGAGGAAAGAGGTCACATAGTAGCTGCCCGTGGGTGCCAGCGCACCGCTCTGTGGAATCTCGACTGAGATATTACTTGCGTCCGTTACCTCCTGCTCATCAATCAGATAATCTGCTCCGCCCTCTTCATTTGCAAAATAGGTGCGAAGTACATACTTTGTATCCGTTTCGGCGTACTTGATTTGACCAGTCACCTGCTGATTGTTCAGAGACAAGTCCAGTTCCTCAAATGGTGTTACAGCGGCTTCTTGGTGTTTTTTTAGTTCAAGCGAGCCCGTGTTGACCGTATAGGTCCCGCCTTCATTCAGCCGCAGGAGAGCCACGCTGTAGTCCTTGTTGTCCGTCGTGTTATGTATGATGTCGATGTCTGCATTGATGTCCGCGTCGGCATCAATCAGACCATCCTCGCCAACCCAGTTGACACTAATTTCTTGGTTGTCTTTCTGAATCTTCAAAGCATCCTTGATTTCCTGTTCGGTGACCGTGTTCTCAAAGGCCAGCAAGATATACGGCGTTTCGTCTGCACCGGCAGTCACTGTGATTTCCTCTGTGTTCTCACCGCTAGCTACAGGTACACCTGATTCTTCCTCAAGCAGCATAGGGACAGCCTCGCCGCTGTTCTCCGACGGCATGGCCTGCACGATTGGATCGACGCCCTTGTCCGACCAGTCCCATTCGGGCAAATAGCCGAACGCGTTAACCTCAATATCCCAACCGCCGCCCATGCGGAAGTTGGTCTCAACGATATTCGGCAAGAGTACCCATGCCCGGGCACTGGCAAGCCAGCCGCCCACCTCGGTCATCGCACCGAGATACACGTCCATATTGCTAAACGCCTGCTTCATGCCCTCGCTGACGCTGGCATTCCTGATTGGGAAAACAGTCTGTCCTCCTATGACGAGATTGATATTCGCAACATCTACACCAAGACCGCCGAGGACACGAATATTGTCCGGGAACTGCACTCTGCCCCTGACGCTGCCATTTGCGCCTACGCCAAGATAAAGGTTTGTTTTGTTCTCATCAGCACCGCCGAACGCACCCAGCTCGACGGAGGAGTTCAGGACAATAACATTGAATGCAGTATTCGGCAGATGCAGGTTAAGGGCCTCGGAGCCGACGAAATAGATACCCTTGTAGGTGGTTCCTTTATAAGTCCGCTCCTGTCCGTTGAGTTTGAGAGCATAGCCAAAGCTGTCAATAATGGATGCGTTCGTGCCGACGATACCCACCTCGCTGGCCGTAAGGGAAATCTCACTCGGTCCGATGACTACGTCCCCCTTGCCCTCGATGAGATGGAGATAGGTGCCCTTCAATGTGCCCCGTAGCTTGAGGGGTGGGATGGCGAAATAGTCGCCGTTCACTGTATCAGCCAGATTGCTGAATCCCGCGCCGCCGCCGTTGAGCTGTCCGATCGGCACCGGAGGAATGAGGGGGATTCCGGGGCTTGACGCGACATAGAAGTACAGCGTGTTGGGGAGCAGGCTGCCGTCTTGTTTGCTGCGTGTCAGCTCCAACTCGGCCTCGGTTTCAAAGAGATCAAAAGCGTTCAATTCCAGATTGAAAGCATATTTTTCTTTGCCCTTGAAGGTATTGACCTCGCCCTCGACGCTGGCCAGCTCCAGCGACAGCGTTTTGGCCGTGTCAAAGCTACCCGTTGCGTGAACGCCGTTGACCTTAAATTCGTTCTTCTCATTTAGGCCGTAGCCCAGTTCTTCCAGAGTGAAGCTTGCCCCCTCAAAGATGGTTTGGAAGCTAATATCACCGCTGAACACAAGATTTCCCGCCGCATCGGCAACAGCCTTTTCCAGCTTTGCATTGGCATATGGGATATCAACGTAAATCACAGCCTCATTTTTCGTTGGATTAATGTCAAATGTGAAACCGTCCTGTGTGAGCTTGATTTTCAAGTCCTTGCCTGCACCGCTTTTCGGCTGGTAGAACTTAAAGCTCGGTGCGTTCAGGCTCAGACCGCTATGAGTGATCGTTCCGTCCTTGTGGATGACGAGCTTGTTGTTTTTGTTGGAGGTATCCCATGTCGCCGTCACGGAGGGCGAGAGCAGTGCCGCCCCACCGGTAAAGGTAAATTCCGTGCCGTTTTTGCTCTCATAGTCGCCGCTGATGAGTGCAATAGGATCGCCGTATTGCTGTTTCAGGGCGTTCAGTGCCGCATCGTCGGCCACATATTCCACCGTCACACTGTCCCCGTTGGCAAAGGCGGCCAGCCGCTTGGCCTCAATGGAGATTTCTACCTTGTCCGCTTCTGTCGGAACATTCTCAACACCTTTCTTCAATTCGCGGAAGCCCCAAAGGAAGTGCACATTCCCACCTGGTTCATTACTGTCGAAATGGTAAGCGACGTCGCCCTTACACTCCACATAGGTGTTGGCAGGACTACTGTCCGGCGTTACGCTGAATCTTTCCGGAAGAATAATATCAATGCCCTGCACATCAGAGGCTTGCGTCAGTCCTACAAAGGGATTTGCCCAAGTGTAGCCGTCCACATAAACATCGCGGATATCGACCCCGCAATAGTCGCTTCCCTGAAAGAAGGCGTCCCAGGTAGACAGATTTTCCACCTTGCTGGTAAGAACAGAACTTTCGGTCGATTCCGTATGCTGATCCGTATTGTAGACAGTGCGTCTCATCTTAATTGCAGGACTGTCTGTGGCGTTTGCGTGCCCCATGCCGGTAAAGTCGTCGAGGGTATAACCCCACCTTGGCATATAAGCATCACTATCAGTCGTAGGAGGGACATATCCGCCTGTGATATAGATACTGCTGACGGTCGTCAGTACGCCCCAGGTATCTTCTGACGATTCGTCTTCCTTGCACTGCACCAGCTCATAGTAGACCGCGGTCGTGGCGGTAAGCGTGCTGTCGGGCAGCTTGGTCGTCAGGTCATACTCCACTTTGATGGCTTTTGCATCGCCATTTGGCGTTTTATTTACAAAAGACACATTTTTTAGGCGGAGCGTTGTGGGATACACAAGCTCCTGTTTGTTATAGCCGTAGCCTTTCCATGTAACAAACTCACAGAATGGTTTTTGCTTGTCTGTTTGATTGACACTGCTCGACGTTGCGGCAGGGGAAGTTGTGAGGGAGCCGTCCTGCTTGTTCAGCGTCATGCGGATATAATCGTTTTGCAGGACGAGTGAGCTGTTGCCCACCGAAACCTGCTCTACAGTGTCTGCCCGTTGAATGTTGTCAGCAACATAAGCCAGCGCTTGTGCGGGCAGTGCGCCTAAAAACAGGCAGAGAATCAATAGCATAGATAGGAATTTTTTCATATTGTGTTCTCCTTTTGTTCTTTTTTTGGTTTTTGTTGTTTCTTCTCTCGTTCATGCAGCCTCATACAGATGACCGTTATCACTACGGCCAGCACGAATGCAGTCATAGCAACCAGCACATATCCACCCACCCCTTCATGCAACAGGATCGCGCCGTACATTCCTGCGGCATCCATCGGCTGGATCTGCACCGTCCCTAAAGCTCCCGCAAGGGACAAAAACAGCAGAGAACACAGAGCAGACAGGTGATAGACTCTATGCCGCTCCTTTCGGCGGCGATATTCATACATTCGCTTTTTTACCAGCTCAACACGCTTTTCTGTATCGTACATACTTTCCAACCTCCTCAAAAGCACAGCTTAAAAAGCCTTTCACTTATATAGGTACAAAAACTCGGAGAAACTCTCACCTCAAAATCGAATTTTTTCAAAAAATTTGGGAGCTGCACAAAAGCAACTCCCAAAGAAGAAAAATTCAGTTGTATCACGGTATGAGACGGCGGGAGATAAGCTTTCCCACTGTCAAAATCAGAACGGGCAGGAGATAAGCGATATACTGTGCCGCGCTGCCGTAGGCGATCAGCAGGTTATAGATTGCATGAACGGTAATTGCCGCCCCCAGTAGGCCGCAGGTTCCGGCAATTTTTAACCATGTCCGCCGCCACACATAGACAAGCCCTCCGCCCACTATGGCCCCACAGATGACGTGCATGGCTCCCGTCCCAATGCCCCGGAAGAAAATAAAGGAAAAATGTTCGGCTCCATTCTGAATCAGATAGCAGACATTTTCAAAAGTAGCAAAGGAAAGGGCGACGATCACGGCGGCAATTTTGATCTGCTCCGCTTTCGGCTCGAATACCAACAGATAAAAGAGCAGTGGCAGGAGCTTCATCACCTCCTCCACCACGGGAGCAATCTCCGAGGTGGCGGCAAAGGCATCCGCCTCGTAAAGCGCGGTAAGAAAGGTGTTGATATAAGCGGAGAGCAGACATGCACCCATTCCCGCAAAGCAGAACAGGAAAAATTTTGTCTGCCGCTTTCCCATACACAGAGCAGCAATCAGCAGAGGCGAGGCCATACAGATCAAAACATTTTCAATATAGGTCATTTCACCACCGCCTTTTCCGTGGCTGGCAACAGAGCGAGCAGGCAGAGCGTCAGCAGAAAGTCAAACCAGCAGTAGGGGCTGGAAATGGAAGCCCCAGACCAGAAGCAACCTGAAGTCCAAAGGGCATACTCCACCGCCGTATAGCACAGCACCCCGATGTGGAAATGCCGCAACTCCCGTGCCGTTCCCGTCTGTGTATAGGCGTAAGCAAGCCCCCGGATGGAATGATGGGAAATAACGATCATCATGCCGCACCAGAGCAGATTGGAGAGAACATCCCCAAAGGTGCAGTAAAACATGCACAGCGGAACGCCGAACAGGGGGGCAAGCAGGGCTTTGCGGCATGCAAAACCCCGTTCCTCCGCGGTGGAAAGCCCGTATTGCAGAAGATAAAGAAAAATCACGCTGGCCACCCAGCCAAACTCCGACACATAAAAGACCTGCGGCGTTTCAGAAAATAAAAGCAGATACAGCGTCCAGTAGAGAGAGCCGAGGGCGAAGCAGCCGTAAAAGCAGGTCAGCAGGAAATACGCCTGTGCCCGGCTTTTCAGATACCAGATGCCGCTCAGGCAGAAGCCCAGCAGGGTAACGATGAATTGTGAAAGGTTACTGACAAGCTCCATCCGCACCATCCTCCTTTTGCTCATCCGGCTGTTCCTCCCTGTTCAGCAGACGGACGCGGAAGCATAAAATCGTCACGCACACGCCAAGAACAAAAGCGAGCAGTCCAATCACGATATATCCCAGCGCGGCGCTGCCGCCTAACATCGTTGCCGCCGTTTCAAATCCGGAAAAAGTCCCCGGCTCGATTCGTTCCACAATACCGGGCATGGAAAGGGAAACACCAACTATCACCGCAAGACACGCCGCCACGCCGGAAACGGCGGCAATCCATCTCCGCCGCAGTCTTTTTTGACGCTCTTTTTCTGCGGTACGCCGTTTTACTTCCGCTATCCGTTCCTCATGGCTCAACATTTGTGATCCCCTCCCGTTCCAATAATCCGCGCAAACGTTCTTTTCCCCGGTACACCATATTTGTAATCTGCTTCACGTTTTTTCCCATGACCTCGGCGGCCTGTTGATAGCTCATGCCTTCAAAATAGGTCAGATAAAGGGTCTCTCGATATTCCGAGTTTAACTCGTCCATACAGAAATGTAAAATCTGATTCCGTTCCTTTGTTCGGACGACCTCCTCCACCAGCGTTTTGCCGTCCGGCTCCCCGGTCAAGTCCTCAAAGCTGAAAAAAATCTGCCGTCTGCTTTTGTGGCGTAGAGCCATGTGCCGTGCCGCTTTATACAGATAGGCCTTAAATCCGCCGTCCCGGATGCGGGGCTTTTTCGTAAACAGATAGGAAAAGGCTTCGATCATCAGATCTTCCGCTTCGTGAACGTCATGCAGATAACCGTTTATATATAAGGTCAGCGGGTCGCCATATTTTTTCATCAGCGCCTCAAGCCCTGCTTCATCACCGCACAGATATTGCTTGTAAAATTCTTCATCGGTGCTCATGCTGTTCACTTCCTTTCTGCCATGTCATTCCTGCATTTCCCATTTTCTGGCAGTTTCTCTTATGGACAGATAACCTCACATTACGTTCCACTTTTTTCAAAGATATAATCCTGTTCTGTCTGAAAATAATATATACATTATATGTGAACATCAGCATAATTTCAAGAATGACGATAAGAAAATCTAATAATAGTAGAAATGTAAATATGCAGTAAGAAAAAAGTACAGAACCGGAAAAGTATACAACGATGAAATGCTGACGCAGGACAGCATCTCATCGTTGAGGGGAGACTACAAAGAGTATTCCTGAATATACCATATGATAATCTCAGCGGCTTGCTGCTCACGTTATATGAGCATTATTTATAATTCAAATTCATCTAGATCATTCGGGATATAGAGGGTTCCATGGTAATACATGGAGCCCTCTTTTGTATACAGCTCTTTCCGATTCTTTAGTGTGTCATCTTCGGTGTGATACAGGATCAAGTTCCGGATATGTAGGGTTTCAGCCAGTTCACAGGCATCCTTTACCGTGGAATGATGCTTCTTATATGGCTGGTATTTGTCAGCTTGCCCATAGAGGCAGAATGCTTCATGAAGAAGCCATTTACTGTCTTTAGCATATGTTTCTTCGCAAGGGTTAAATGGTTCATCCCCACAGCAGGTTAATTTTTCCCCAGCGCCCAGGTCCATGGAAAAGCCAAACTGCTTTGCCTTAGTAGATTGGATATCAAAAAAAGTCACTTTATGTTTTAGAATGTCTTTTTCTTCTCCGTCTTTTACTTTAATCATATGAATCTGCTTGCCAATGGCAGCGCAGTGTTTCTTCTGAAGGAGCAATTCTGCCATGGAGTGCAGGATATGAATGACCTCCTCATGGCCATAAATATTCAGTTCCCGTTCCAGACCTTTTTCTGCAATATTCTGACCAAACAGACGCAAAATCCAGACAATTCCCATGATATGGTCTATGTGCTTATGCGTAACAAAGATATCTGTGATTTCCTGCCAGTCGATATTTGCATTTTTTAACTGCTTCATAATAGTATTGCCACCACCACCATCAACCAGAAAATAGTGACCATCATTTTCAATAGCAAAACAGGTATTATAGCATTTTGTGACCATGGCATTGCCGGTACCTAAAATAGTAAGTTTCATGATGTGTGCCTCGCTTTCAGTAGAAATTTGGTTTTATTTTAACAAATATATGCAGGACTGTATAGTATTTGAAAGACTTAATTGCTTGTATACGAAATGGAATTTGGGATGGAAAATTGAAACCGAATCTCAAGACAAATATTATAGTCAGTAGTATTGCGGCAGTGTTCAGAAGTAATGGCGAAGGTGTGTTTTGTTAAAGAAAGAAGTTAAAAGGGCATATGTCAAAAACGTTATTGACATATGCCCTTAATGGGGTTAATATATAAGAAAAGCAAGAAAGGAGCAGTTTATGCCAAGACCAGTAAAGTGCAGAAAAGTCTGCCATTTTCCGGATGTTTTAGAATTTTTTCCGGTAGATGATAATAAAAAAACTCCGTCCATTATTTTGACGATAGATGAGTACGAAACAATCCGTCTTTTGGACAAAGAAGGTTATAGTCAGGAACAGTGTGCAGTATTTATGCAGATTGCAAGAACAACAGTTCAGCGAATTTATGAGAATGCCAGGAAGAAAATTGCAGATGCACTTATTGGCGGATATCCACTTAAAATTGAAGGTGGGGATTTTAAAATTTGTGATGGTCAGAATAGTAACTGTGGACTTGGCGGATGCTACAAACAGGAGCTCTATCAAAAGTATGCATTAGAAAAAGGAGAAGGTATGATGAGAATAGCAGTAACATATGAGAATGGACAGATTTTTCAACATTTTGGACACACAGAAGCATTTAAGATTTATGATGTAGAGGATGGAAAAGTAGTACATTCAGAAGTAGTAGATACGAATGGAAGCGGACATGGCGCATTGGCAGGAGTTCTTAATGCATTGAACGCAGACGTTTTGATCTGTGGCGGAATCGGAGGCGGTGCACAGACAGCGTTGGCGTCAGCTGGAATTAAGCTTTTTGGAGGTGTTTCAGGGGATGCAGATGAGGCAGTAAATGCACTTATCAATGAAACACTTGATTACAACCCAGAGGTAAAATGTTCTCATCATGAGCACGACCACGAGGAAGGTCATGCATGTGGTGAGCATGGATGTGGAAGCCATAGCTGTCATTAAGAAAAATAGAAAATATTCAAGTCGAGCAGCCGCGAGACTTGGCGCGTGATTCTGGTCAGCGTAAGCTGACACATTCTTTACAGAATCACTGCGCATCCTCGCGGAGCGTTTATCTCAGTCGGAGATTGGACTCCCACTGAGACAAATTTGCTGTTACTCACCACCTGAAAGAGGTGGGAGTCTTCTCGACTGAGATAATATAAAAGGATGTGTTAAGGTAATGGAGAAGTTACCATAGCACATCCTTTTGTGTTACTTTTCTATTTCCTTACTTGCTGAAACCATGGGACGGAACGTATAATTAAGAATGAAAGCTAAATGATAAGGAGGTCTCTATGAATAAAGATAAAAGAGTTCAGAGCAAATTCGCACAAAAAGAACCAATTAAAAGAAACAAGTTTCGCAAATATGTGCCATCAATTTTGCTATTTCTACTATTTGAAATAGTGGCAGTTACACTATGGCTTGTTAAGGATAATCTATTTTATCTATTAAATTTCAGCTACATAGGAGGCTGCCTTGGGATGGGAACAGCACTGTTTACCGCCGGAAAACGGTATGCCAGACATTTCGTACAATTAGCGGTGGGAAGCTATATGTTACTGTATCTCGGTGTAATTTCCAATGAAAATATGCAGATTGAGGGATTCTGGTACTATCTGTTTCTCGGTGTTTTTGAAGCAGCAACCATACATTATGCAGTGGCGAAAATATTTGGTCCACTGGTTTTTGGGCGCGGTTGGTGTGGTTATGCTTGCTGGACAGCTATGGTGCTGGATTTTCTACCTTACAAACAGCCGCAAAAGCCACGAAAAGAGAAACTTGGTTTTCTTCGTTATGTGATGTTCACACTGTCATTGGCATTGGTATCCGGTTTGATGCTGATAAAAATTGCAAACCTAAAACAAATTATGTTTTGGCTGTTCATCGCAGGAAATGTGCTTTATTACATCTTGGGTATCGGACTGGCATTTGCACTCAAGGATAATCGTGCATTCTGCAAATATTTGTGTCCTGTTACGGTATTTCTCAAGCCTATGAGTTATTTTTCATTTTTACGTGTCCATTGTGACGAGAGTAAATGTATTCATTGTGATAAATGTTTACGTGTCTGCCCGATGAACGTGGAAGTTAATAAGGAATCCCGTAAGCGGAAAAATGGAACGGAATGCATTCTTTGTTATGAATGCACGAAAGTTTGTCCAACAAAGGCGTTGCATTAGGAAAAATGGATTTGTAGTGATGGAATAGGGAAACGTGGAGTGCGAAAGGCAAGTGAACAGTAATTTGCTGAATCATTCGCACCAGAATATGAACGTTTTGGGGAAGAAAAAGGATATAATATAGAGTTATAGATATAAAAAATAGCGAATAATATGTTATAGTGTATATAAAGTTTGATTTTAAATGAAATGATTTTGTTTAAAATTGCTGTCATCCTCTTCGTGAGGATGTGAGTTGAAATATGAAACGTCTGAAAACGTCCACAAATAAATCCCGTCATCCTCTTCGTGAGGATGTGAGTTGAAATTACACACTTCCTCTGTATCTTCCATTCGTCCATTGTCATCCTCTTCGTGAGGATGTGAGTTGAAATATAAAAGGCGTTATTGATAAAATCAAAGATTTTAGTCATCCTCTTCGTGAGGATGTGAGTTGAAATTCTCCATAGATAATTACTTCCTTGTTGCCCCAAGTCATCCTCTTCGTGAGGATGTGAGTTGAAATGAATTCGATCCTACCATTACCCAGGCCGCACTTGTCATCCTCTTCGTGAGGATGTGAGTTGAAATGACAAGTGAATTGCTATATACAGCTTATGCAGCACCGTCATCCTCTTCGTGAGGATGTGAGTTGAAATGCTTTTTCACGGCATACAGGACACCGCATAGCTCGTCATCCTCTTCGTGAGGATGTGAGTTGAAATGACAGCAAATCAGGAGACTTGTTGACATGTGTTGGTCATCCTCTTCGTGAGGATGTGAGTTGAAATGCAAGTTTAAACGAATTACCATTTTCCTGAACGGTCATCGTCATCCTCTTCGTGAGGATGTGAGTTGAAATTTTGAAGAGAGCGTAAAGCAAAACGCACAGTTAACGTCATCCTCTTCGTGAGGATGTGAGTTGAAATGACCTGCAAGATGGCAGCGATTATGAAGGAAAAGTCATCCTCTTCGTGAGGATGTGAGTTGAAATATGTAGCAGACAAAGAAACGCTTGACGCTGTGAGTCATCCTCTTCATGAGGATGTGAGTTGAAATTACTGATGCTTGGGAACAGCGTAAGTTGGGGGAATTATATCAACGCAATACTGAAAGAAACGAAAATCTGATTGGATACGATAAAACCATATCTGTTGCAACGATGAGTTACAAAGATGATGGCAATGGTGCATCAGAAAGCTCCTTGTCCACATACAAAGTGCTTAGAGTAGGGGATATTGCTTTTGAAGGTCATACAAATAAACAATTTCGTTTTGGAAGATTTGTTGTGAATGATATTGGAACAGGCATAATGTCGCCAAGATTCAGTACTTTAAGATCGCTGAATGAAATGCCGGTTAATTTTTGGAAGCAATATATACATTCTGAATCTGTCATGAGGAGAATACTTGTCAATTCTACAAAAGCTGGAACTATGATGAATGAACTGGTTATTCCAGAATTTTTGAATCAGACAATAATGGTTCCTAGCGAAAATGAGCAAGTGGTAATAGGACAAGACTTTACCAACCTCGACCACCTTATAACTCTTCACCAGCAGAAGTGTGATGAATTGCGAAATATTAAGAAATTTATGTTACAAAATATGTTTATCTCAGTCGAGAAGACTCCCACCTCTTCAGGTGGTAAGTAATAGCAAATATGTCTCAGTGAGAGTCCAATCTCCGACTGAGATAAACGCTCCGCGAGGATGCGCAGTGATTCTGATAGGAATATGTCAGCTTCGCTGACCAGAATCACGCGCCAAGTCTCACGGACGTTCAACTTGAAATAGAAAAAATTCAATTTTCATATTATGATTAGAACAAAAACAGATAAATTTGGCAAGCAGAGTGTTTTTGTAAAAAATAAGAGAACTTATGATACGATTAAACTATAGGCAATAATTAGGCATGTTTAAATGCAGGAAGGAAGTTTTTTAATGAGTGAACAGAAAAGAAAAATCGGTTTTACTGTTGCGTGTGTAAATGAATTTGCCAATAGGCATAAGCTGAGCAGTAAAGAGGCCTTTCGGTATCTTTTTCAATTTAAAGGAATAGCTTTTATTAAAGAAAATTATGATGTGGAACATACGTTGGACTTTGATACTATATTAGATGATTTGGAAATTTTATGTAAAAAAATGGAGGTACATTATGAGATTATATCATGGGAGTAATATAGCAATCGATAATATAAATCTGGCAATGTGCAGACCATACAAGAATTTTGGTTAGGGATTTTATCTGATGGATATTGAAGAACAAGCCGAAAAAATGGCGATAAGAGTAGCAAAAATTTATGGACAATCACCGATTTTGAATGTTTATGAGATAAATGATAATTTTAAGGAGTTATATAATCTTAGAATTAAGGATTTCGGGATACGAACAACGGAAGAATGGGCAAAATTCGTAATGAATAATAGAAGTAGAGCATTTATGGATGTACAGGATGTTTTGTGTAATAAAGATAACAAATATGATATCGTTATAGGTCCTGTTGCAGATGATAATATGGCTTTGTTGTTTCGACAGTATGAAAATGAAATCATAGATTTCGAAACGTTGTTAAAGGGAATGATTTATAAAAAGACTTCTTCGCAATATTCTTTTCATACAGAAAAGAGTGTGAAACTTTTGAGAAAGGTGATGAGTAGAAATGTGTAAAAAAGATCAGTTGTTGGAATATTCGATACAAGATATTATAGATATGATTAGTACCGATCAGAGTATAGAATATGACGAAGCTATGAATAAATTTTACAATTCAGAAGTTTTTGAAAAACTTATAGATAAAGAGACCGGATTATATTTGGAAAGTCCGGAATATGTGTACGATTTATTCAAAGATGAAATGAATTTTGGACATATTATTCAGGCAGAAATATGAAATTTTTAAAGATTATTAGTGTGGGCATAAGATATTAATGAAATAAGTGCCAAATGTTTGGGGCAGCGTAAGCTCCCTGAGTCATCCTCTTCGTGAGGATGTGAGTTGAAATATCGCTTCCGTAATTCTCGCAATGATGGTACTCAGTCATCCGTCTTACGAGGATGTGAGTTAAAATGGTTCTTCCAAGGATGCTATTGTTGTTTGCCATAAGAGATTACAGCTTGAAAAATATTAAAGATATTCGTATAATAACGATTGTACAGTTTTTTCAGAGGTTAGAAGTTGCTTAGGTACAAATGGATCGAACTGGACAAAGACATAAGAGATGTAAAATATATTTATAAGATTCTATCTCTTATGAAATGTCAGATATAGTAAATATCTGTGAGTTGAAAAACATGTGAAGATATGTGCAAGATTTAATTATAGCCAAATTCAAAAAGATTTGGCTATAAAAAACTAAACTAAAAATTATTTACATTAGAAGAAATGTGTAAATTTAGATATTGACAATGTAAATCTGAAAGAGTATAGTAAAAAATGTAATGAAAAACAAAATAAAAAACCGCCTGATACTGGTAATATCAAACGGTTTACAAATGCATCTAATAATAGAATAGCATTCGGCAAAATCTATTCTAAATAATTAGTTTGCTTTTGTAAAGTCATTTTATATATTTTCGTTACAAAATTATATATTCAAGAAGGAGAAACGCAAAGATGACAATGAAAGCAATGAAAATTCAGATGAAAAGTAACTGTAGTAATTCAAGAAGTGTACAGGATATAGATTCTATCTATATTGATCAAACAGGTACATATTGGAAAAAAGCAGAAGTCTATGATTATCTAAAACAATTTCCAAAATCAATACAAGTAAATATATTTCCTTATCCGTATTTAGTTCCGGTAATGAGTATATTGGGAGAAAAATATGTTCGTTCAGAGGCGAATGATACAGTAACGGATAATTTATTAAAGTTACCGAGGGAATAAGGAAAATCAAACATGAGTAAGGCAGAATCCTTTGATATTTTATAAAGCAAATGCTTTCTTGGATTCTGCCTTGTATGGTATTCTTTAATTTGATAAAATATAGTAAAAATATACAAAATAGAAAACTGAATAAAGAAAAATATACACAGATAATACAAGAGGGCTACATGGATAATAAAATCGAAACAAAAAAAGATTTGGCGCACGTAGACTATGAATCAGGTAGATATCAGACGATGAAAGAGCATTCAGAAAATGTTGCGAACTATGCGGCGGAGACTTGTTCTCTTTCAGAATTGAAGATACTGGTTACTTTGATAGGGCTGTTCCATGATGCAGGAAAGCTGGGAAGAGAAAATCAAGAAGATTTTGAGAGGATTCTACAATATGGAGATGATACTCATAAACATGGTTTGGATCATTCTACTGCTGGCGGAAGATTAATCAGGGAGTTACTGAAGGAAAAAAGTGTTTCAGAATTTATCAGTACGGTTATATATTTTCATCACGGAATGGGAGATTGCATCAATCTAGATAATGGACAAAGTTTACAGCAACAACGGGATGAAAAACAAGTAGATTATGACTGGATAAAGAAAGAATTCTTTCAGATTTATGATAAAGAGATATTGGAAGAATATTGTGAAAAAGCGATTCAAACATATAAGAACATAGAAGGAAAAATCAATATTTTTCATAAAGAGTCAGAAATATCAAAAAGAAAATGTGGGAACAGATATTTCTTTATGGGAATGTATCTGAGATTGGTTTTATCTTTACTCATTGATGGTGACTGGACGGATACGGCTTGTTTTTTTCAAGATGTTCCGTTATCAAAAAGAATTTCATTGGAAGAGACGCAGAAGATTTGGAATGAATGTATAGAGAATTTTGAAAAATATATGTCGAAGGAAATTCAAAATAATCCGTCGAATGGAAATGTGTTAAATACTTTTCGCCAAGAAATTTCGGATTTGTGTAGACAAGCTGCAGACAAAGAAGAAAATCTTTATCGACTTACTGTACCGACAGGAGCAGGAAAAACACTTAGCAGTTTGCGCTTTGCTCTGTATCATGCGAAAAAGATGAAAAAACAACACATTATTTATATAGCACCATTCAATTCTATATTGATTCAGAATGCCGAGGAGATTCGAAAAGCAATAGGCAAAGCGGATGTTGTGTTAGAGCATCATTGTAATGTGGTTTGCGAAGAAGGAGAAGAAGACCGGTATCGCAAACTCACTGAAACTTGGGATTCACCGATTATAGTGACTACGGCAGTACAGATATTGAATACATTGTTTTCAGCTCAGAAAAGCTGTATTCGTAGAATGCACACATTATGTAACAGTATTATTATATTTGATGAGGTGCAGGCAATTCCTGTAAAATGTATGGAACTTTTCAATTTAGCTGTGAATTTTCTTACTCAATTTTGTGGTACGACAGTTGTGTTGTGTTCAGCAACGCAGCCAACATTGGCACCAATAAAAGAGAATAACATTTGTGAATGTATAGAAATGGCGGGAAGACTGGAAAAGTATGCAGATGCTTTTAAAAGGACAGATATTAAAGATGCAACAGAATTATATCCTGGCGGTATGGAGATAGAAGATTTAAGTGAATTTGTGAGGGAAAAAACAGAACAATATCAAAGTACATTGGTTATTTTGAATACTACGGCTTGTGCAATGAATACATTTCAACAATTAAAAGAGATATGTCCACAAGAATATGAACTTTTTCATTTGAGTAATAATATGTGTCCACAACATAAATTAGATACATTAAAAGCTATAAAACAAATTTTGAATGAACAATCGAAAAAGATTATATGTGTAAGTACACAGGTTGTTGAAGCAGGAGTGAATTTTTCATTCGGGTGTGTTGTGAGGTCTAAAGCAGGTTTGGATAATGTAATTCAGGCAGCAGGACGATGCAATAGACATAAGGAATTAGGAAGAATGGGAACTGTTTTCATTGTACAGATGTCCGAAAAAGCGGAGAAATTAAGTCATTTGCAGGAAATTAGAAATGCGCAGGCAGCATTACAAAAAGTATTGGAAGATTATAAAAATAATTCTTTAAAATTCAGAGATACATTGGATTCAGAAGAGGCAATAAAAGCATATTATTTAAATTACTATTCCCAACTTAGAACAAATGAAACGAAATTTCCGATAGACAAACAAACAACCACGATTATAGAGTTACTGGGAGAAAATAAAGTAGGACAATTACAATATATCAGAAGAAATGGAGAAAAAGTAAAGACGAAATTACCGCAGGCTTTTTTGACTGCAGGACAGGCATTTGAAGTTATTTCTAATGATTATAAAGTTAGTGTTGTAGTTCCATATAATGATGAAGAGAGAGAATTATTAGATAAATTATCGCAGGATTATCTCGAGATAGAAGAGCAGAAAAAGATTTTAAAAAAATTGCAGAGATATACAGTTGGAATTTCTGAAAAAAGAAAAGAAAAACTCGGAAATGCTATATATGAAATTTGCAATGGAGAGATATTGGTATTGTGTGATGGATATTATGACATGGAAGTAGGTGTTGTGGATGAACCTAATATGGAATTGCAAATGTTATAGAGGAGGTGAGATTTTTGAAAAGATACAGAAATACAATAGAGTTTGAAGTGTATGGAACATATGCACTTTTTTCAGATCCGGTTATGAGAGTGGGAGGAGAAAAGACAAGCTATCATATTCCGACTTATGAAGCATTAAAAGGAATTACGGAAAGTGTTTACTGGAAGCCTACGATTATTTGGTGCATTGACGCGGTAAGAGTAATGAATCCAATTCAGACTGAGACTAAAGGAATTCGACCGATTGCATACAATGGTGGAAATGAACTGGCATATTATACTTATTTAAAAGATGTGAGATATCAGGTGCGGGCACATTTTGAGATGAATCTCAATCATCCGGAGCTGGAGCAGGATAGAAATGAAAACAAGCATCATAATATTGCGAAAAGGATGGTAAAACGAGGTGGCCGCAGAGATATTTTCTTGGGAACAAGGGAATGTCAGGCGTTTGTGGAACCATGTGTATTTGGCGAAGGCGAGAGTTATTACGATACAATGCCGGGAGAAGTGGGTTATGGATTTATGTATCATGGGATTACTTATGCGGAAGAGGCAATTCTGGATGAAGATAAAGACCAAATGACAGTGCGTTTCTGGAGACCGGTAATGAAAAAGGGTGGAATTATAGAATTTACCAGACCGGAGGATTGTACGGAGAAAAGACATATCCGTCCAATGGAAAGAAAAGTATTTGGAAAAGAAGAGAATAATTTTGTGGGATTAGAAGAGTTTACAGATGAGGAGGTGGAAGATTGAGCTGGATAAACGAACTGATTGATTTGTATGAGAAAAATAGCGATAAGATTGGAGTTATCGAATATCGAAGAGATATCCCTTATGTACTTCTACCACCATTTCATACAACTGTAACAGCACAGATAACGGTAACGATAGACCAAGACGGTAATTTTGTTCGTGCAGAACAGGTGGATCAGAACGACAAATTGACGATTATACCAGTTACAGAAAAATCGGGAAGTCGTACAGCCGGAAAAGAGCCACATCCATTATGTGATAATTTGAGGTATCTTGCCGGTGACTACAAAAAATATTATAAAGACGATGGAGTATGTAGCGAGCTATATATTTCACAGCTTGAAAAATGGGTAGAATCCGATTATTGTCATGAAAAAGTCAGAGCAGTTTATGAGTATTTGAAAAAATCGACATTAATTCAAGATTTAGTTGCACATAAAATTATAAAACTTAATGAAGAAAATCAAATAGATGAGAAAGAAAATATTCAAGGGATTCCCCAGCCAAAAGCTTTTGTACGATTTATTATAAGGTCATTTGATGAGAAAATATATCAAGAAACTCCGGATGAATGTTGGAAAGACAGAACTTTGCAGGAATGTTATATAGAATATGTTAGGTCACAGGAAAAAGAAAAAGGTATATGTTACTTGACAGGAAATATGGAATCTATTTCTTATCTTCATTCAAAGAAAATCAGAAATGAAGGTGATGGAGCAAAGCTGATTTCTGCAAATGACAGTCAAAATTTCACCTATCGAGGACGTTTTACAAATAAAGAAGAGGCGTTTGCAGTAGGAAATGAGACCTCGCAAAAAGCACACAATGCTTTGAAGTGGATTATTCGAAAACAAGGCACTTTTTTTGATACTATGACAATTGTGACATGGGAGTCAAACCAATTAAGCATGCCAAAATGGGAGAGAGATACCGAAGCAATTGTATCTGAGTATGAAAGGAAATGTGTCGAAAATGCTGAGGATGATTGGGAAGATGACTGGTCTACAGATGAGATTGTATCCGATGGAAATCCAATCACCGCTGATAAGTTTTATAAGGCACTAAGAGGCTATGGGAAAAAGATAGATAATACTTCGAACATGATTTTACTTGCTTTTGATGCGGCAACGCCCGGTCGGATAGCATTGATTGAAAATAAAGAACTGAATTCTGCCAGATATCTGAAAAATATAGAAAAATGGCATAACGATTGCAATTGGATTCATACAAAATGGAAAGATGGAGAAAGAATACAATTTGCGGGAATGGTTGGGGTCAAAGATATTGCAGATATTTTATATGGTATTGAGAATAAGGGAACAGTGTCTATAGTGGATGCTAATGGAAAAAAACTCTATGCACAAGTAGCACAAAGATTGCTTCCATGTATATGGAATGGCACTAGGGTTCCGTATGATTATGTGATGCTTGCAGTATCAAAGGCATCCAATCCATTAGCATATAAGGAACGAAGAAATTGGGAAAGAGTTTTGACATTAGCATGTTCGTTTGTAAAAAAGGATAAAAAGGATAGATATAAGGAGGAATGGAACGTGGCATTAGATAAAAAGGAAACAGATAGAAATTATCTGTATGGAAGACTGCTGGCAGTTGCAGATCGAATTGAATATTTGACATATGACGAGAAAGATAGTGGAAGAATTACCAATGCAAAAAGATATATGAATACTTTCTCGCAAAGACCATATGAAACGTGGAAAGTAATAGAAGAAAATATTCAGCCATATATGAATAAGTTAGATATTGCAAAAAGGACATTTTACGAAAATCTATTGCATGAAATTGATGACTTATTTGATAAAAGTACATTTACTAATAACAATAGATTAGAAGGTTTATATCTACTTGGTTTCCATAATCAGGCATATGATTTGAAATTAAAGAAAGAGAAGTCCGAAGAAAAAGAAGAAAGTTCAGAAGAATAAAAAGAGGAGGAGTAGATCATGAGCGAATTAAAAGGAAAAATTGATTTTACATTATTTATCAGTGCAAACAATGCCAACCCAAACGGAGATCCATTAAACGGAAATCGTCCGCGAATTAATATGGATGGTTTTGGAGAAATTTCAGATGTATGTATTAAAAGAAAAATTAGAAATCGTTTTCAGGATCTGGGACAGAAGATTTTTGTTCAGTCAGATGACAGAACAGATGATGCTTATACCAGTTTAAAAGACCGAGCAGATAGCTGTGCGGAATTAAAAGCAGAGATGGGAAATAAGAAAAATGCAAATCGTGATGCTTGTGCAGCAATTGCATGCAAAGAATGGTTAGATGTAAGAGCTTTTGGACAAGTTTTTGCATTTAAAGGAATTCCGGTGTCTTTCGGGGTACGGGGACCTGTTTCTATTCATCAGGCAGTAAGTTTATCACCAATCGATATTATCAGTATGCAGATTACAAAAAGTGTGAATAGTGAATCTGGAAAAGAAAGTAAAGCTTCTGATACGATGGGAACAAAACACAGAGTTGGATTTGCTGTATATAAGGTAATGGGAAGTGTAAATGTACAACTTGCTGAAAAAACAGGTTTTAGTCAGGAAGATGCGGAAGTATTAAAAGAAGCATTAAAGACATTATTTGAGAATGATGCGTCTTCTGCAAGACCGGAAGGAAGTATGGAAGTTTGTAAAATGTACTGGTGGCAGCATGATGAAAAAACACCGGCAGTTTCCAGTGGTAAAATACAAAGAGGATTCACTATTAAAGCTAATAAAGAACATCCAAGAAAATTTGAGGATTACGACATCTCATGGGATGTAGAAGGATGCAAACAACCGGAGGAATTTTAATTTGTATAAGGAAGAAGACTTTCTTCAATTATCAGGAATTCAGCATTTTGAATTTTGCAGGAGACAATGGGCACTAGCGTATATAGAACTACAGTGGCAAGAAAATGTCAGAACAGTGGAAGGTAAGATTCTTCATGAAAATGCTCACGATGCAAGTATTAAAGAAAAAAGAGGAGATTTGATAGTTGTGAGAGCAATGCCGATTCACTCCCGGGAAATGGGAGTGAGCGGTGAATGTGATGTAGTAGAATTTCATAAAGCAAAGGATGGAATCAGTTTGTCCGGAAAAGAAGGATTTTATAAAGTAGTTCCGATAGAATATAAAAGAGGAAAACCAAAAACGGATGATTTTGATATTCTTCAAGTAACGGCACAGGCATTATGTTTAGAAGAAATGTTGTGTTGCACAATACCGTATGGCTATATTTATTATGGAGAGACGAAGCATCGTACAAAAGTAGAATTTACAGATGAAATACGAGAAAAAGTCAGAAAAATATTTGCGGAAATGCATAAGTATTACGAGCAATGTTATACTCCAAAAGTCAAAATAAGTAAAAAATGTAATGCATGCTCATTAAAAGATATTTGTCTACCTGTTTTAAATAAGAAAAAGTCGGTTTCAGGATATATTGATAAAATTATTTCAGAAGAGGAAAAAGGATGAAAAGACTTTTAAATACGTTGTATGTGACATCTGGAAATAAATATTTGTCCTTAGATGGAGAAAATGTTGTTGTATTGGAAGAACAAAAAGAAATCGGAAGAATTCCATTACATAATTTACAAGCGATAATTACATTTGGCTATACAGGAGCGAGTCCGGCACTTATGGGAGTATGTGCACAGCGGAATATTGATTTGTCTTTTATGTCTGGAAATGGAAGATTTCTAGCCCGAGTTACAGGTGAAGTAAAAGGAAATGTTACATTAAGAAAACAACAATATAGAATTAGTGATAATCGGGATGAAAGTGTACATATAGCAAGAAATTTTATTTTGGGAAAAGTATATAATTCAAGGTGGATTTTAGAGAGGTCTGCAAGAGATTATGCGCTGCGTTTAGATGTGGAAACGATAAAGAAAAAGTCAGCGTTTTTAGCTCAGAGTATGGGAAAAATAAGAGAATGTGAAAATGCAGATGAATTACTTGGACTGGAAGGAGAAGCAGCTTCGGTATATTTTTCGATATTTGATGATTTGATTTTGCAGCAAAAAGACGATTTCTATTTTCATGGGAGAAATAAAAGACCGCCATTGGATAATGTAAATGCGATGCTGTCATTCGGATATTCTCTATTGGCTGGAATGTGCGGAGGTGCATTGGAAGCAGTAGGATTGGACCCATATGTAGGTTTTTTTCATACAGACCGTCCCGGACGAATGTCATTAGCATTAGATCTTATGGAAGAATTCAGAGGTATTATGGTGGATAGATTTGTATTGACACTGATTAATAAAAAAATTATGAAAGAAAAATATTTCATAAGAAAAGAAAATGATGCAGTTATTATGACAGATGAAGGGAGAAAAGTTTTCTTATCAGCGTGGCAATCTAAAAAACAGGAAACTATAAAACATCCTTTTATAGATGAAAAAATAGAGTGGGGAATGGCTCCTTATGTTCAAAGTATGCTATTAGCCAGATATTTGAGAGGAGATTTAGATGAGTACCCACCATTTTTCTGGAAGTAGGTGAGCAGATGTTAGTTTTGATTACATATGATGTAAATACTCAAACTGCAGCAGGAAGGAAACGGTTGAGAAAGGTTGCAAAAGAATGCACTAATTACGGACAGAGAGTACAGAATTCTGTATTTGAATGTCAAATGGACGCAACCAAATGCAGACAAGTAAAAAATATATTGGAGAACATTATAGATAAAGAGCTAGATAGCCTTAGATTTTATTATCTGGGTGAAAAATATAAAAATAAAGTAGAACATATTGGTGCTAAGCCTGGTTTTGATGTTAAGGATACGTTGATATTCTAGTGCGAATGATAAGTGCACATAAATTTCCTGGGACATTCGCACCAGAAAAAGGGGAAAATTAGGCTTGGAAATATATATGAAAATGAAAAAAGATGTCAACAATAGATATAAAATGTTTATTGTTGATATAATATGTGATTTTAAATAGATTATTTTTGTTTAAAATTGCTGTCATCCTCCTCGTGAGGATGTGAGTTGAAATACTCTGAATTCCGTTTAATGTTTGAGACACCAAGTCATCCTCCTCGTGAGGATGTGAGTTGAAATACAAACCGAGCGTAATCTTTACATGTAACCATTGTCATCCTCCTCGTGAGGATGTGAGTTGAAATATTTTTGCGTGATAATATACAATCACAACAAACAGTCATCCTCCTCGTGAGGATGTGAGTTGAAATGTCGCTGGACTTTCAAGCTCTGCCTGAAGTCTTGTCATCCTCCTCGTGAGGATGTGAGTTGAAATGTGCGTGTTATTGCCTGACCACTGGTTCGTTCCGTCATCCTCCTCGTGAGGATGTGAGTTGAAATTCAAGTAGTTCGCTCATTCCTATTCCGTCCGGTTCGTCATCCTCCTCGTGAGGATGTGAGTTGAAATAAGCCGGGAGGCGGTAAAAACAAAGGCACCTACGGTCATCCTCCTCGTGAGGATGTGAGTTGAAATAGTTGAGATCCTGAAAAGAAAAGGAATCACGATCGTCATCCTCCTCGTGAGGATGTGAGTTGAAATGGCTTTTGCTCCGGTTAGATCTGGACCGGTTTTCGTCATCCTCCTCGTGAGGATGTGAGTTGAAATTCTTATTTGTGCGGGACTTACATCTCGAATTCGTCATCCTCCTCGTGAGGATGTGAGTTGAAATGCTCATTTTGGCCAGCGCTTTATCTCTTTCCGTCGTCATCCTCCTCGTGAGGATGTGAGTTGAAATGTTGCGATCTCAATTTCCACCATGATCGGTTGTCGTCATCCTCCTCGTGAGGATGTGAGTTGAAATGCCTGCATGTCCTTTTCCTCCTATGCTCCATATGTCATCCTCCTCGTGAGGATGTGAGTTGAAATACATATGGACGTACATATCTAGATGAGAAACTGTGTCATCCTCCTCGTGAGGATGTGAGTTGAAATACTGGGATGCAAACGCTAATAACATCACGACAACGTCATCCTCCTCGTGAGGATGTGAGTTGAAATGTTGATAGTTCTCTGCTGGTATGCTGCCTGCTCCGTCATCCTCCTCGTGAGGATGTGAGTTGAAATACATCTCTCCAATCTTTCGCACCTGTAGACTTGTCGTCATCCTCCTCGTGAGGATGTGAGTTGAAATATAATACCGGGCGCACGTTCAAAGGCTGGGCGATCGTCATCCTCCTCGTGAGGATGTGAGTTGAAATGCAAATTGTCAGAAGATGAATGGAACGTACTTAAGGTCATCCTCCTTGTGAGAATGTGAGTTGAAATAGGGCTACCGCAATCCCACTGGCTTTAGACGGTGGGTTAAGGTAGCCGGAAGCGGAGGTTTGTGCTATACT
>OGZF01000727.1_pt1 | contig 26932 bp, 29 predicted proteins | sample 1576771 | NCBI WGS metagenome assembly OGZF01 (sample SAMEA3541536, study PRJEB24748) | human gut metagenome | biome: human gut; feature: human-associated habitat; material: faeces | place: China | collected 2012
GGCTGTGCGAGCTGATCAAGCATCTGGCGGTGGACAAGCTGCACATCGTGGGCGATCTGTTTGACCGTGGCCCGCGCCCGGACATCATTCTGGACCTGCTCATGCGCCACCACAACGTGGACATCCAGTGGGGCAACCACGACGTGGTGTGGATGGGTGCCGCCGCCGGAAGCCCCATCTGCATCTGCACGGTGCTCAAGACCACGCTGGCCTATCACAACCACGGCATGCTCGAGGATTGCTACGGCATCAACCTGCGGCATCTGCAGCGCATGGCCGAGCAGTTCTATGGGGAGGACGATCTGTCCATCTGGATGCCCCACACCGACGCGGCCCGCGGTCCCTATACCAAGGGCATGCTGCACCGCTGCGCGGTGATGCACAAGGCCATCAGCATCCTGATGTTCAAGTTGGAATGTCAGGTCATCGACCGCAACCCGGACTTCCAGATGCAGGGGCGGGATTTTTTGCGCCGCATCGACTGGGCACACCACATGGTTCGTATTGGCGAACAGGATTACCCGCTGCGGGACACGGCCTTCCCCACGGTGGACCCTGCCGACCCGGCGGCCCTGAACGACGACGAAAAGCTGGTGCTGCGCAAGCTGGTGCAGTCCTTCCGCCAGAGCGAAAAGCTGCAGCAGCATGTGGAATTCCTCTATGCAAAGGGCAGTGTGTACCACATTGAAAATGGCAACCTGCTGTACCACGGTGTGGTGCCCATGACCGCAAAGGGCAGTTTTGCGGTGGAACGCTTTGAGGGCCGCCGCTATTCCGGCCGTGCCTTGATGGATTACTGCGATGCCCGGGCCCGGCGGGGCTATTACGCACCCGAAGGCAGCGCCGAACGCCAGAACGGACAGGATTTTCTGTGGTATCTGTGGTGCGGGCGGTTGTCACCGCTGTTCGGCCGCAGCGCTATGACCACCTTCGAGCGGCTGTATGTGGCAGACCCCGCCACCCATGAGGAGATCAAGGATCCCTACTATACCTGGTACAACGACGAGGCTGCCTGCCGCCGCATTCTGGCGGAGTTCGGCCTGCCGGGTACCAGCCACATCGTCAACGGCCACGTCCCCGTGCGGGAAAAGAACGGCGAGAGCCCCATCAAGGGCGGCGGCCGTCTGGTGGTGATCGACGGCGGGTTCTGTCGTGCCTACCACGAAAAAACCGGCATTGCGGGCTACACGCTGGTGTATTCCAGCCGCTCCATGTCGCTGCGCACCCACCAACCCTTTGAGAGCGCCGAAAAGGCGGTGAGTGAAAACCTGGATATCATTTCCCAGAAAAACATTCTGGAGACCGAGAACCACCGCATCCTCGTGGAGGACACCGACGAGGGCGAGGTGCTGCGGGAGCGGGTGCACGATCTCAAACAGCTGGTAACGGCCTATCAGCTGGGCTGGATCAAGGAGACCCGCAGTGAGGATCAGGTGTGGTAAAATGTGACAAACCGGCGTCTGACCGCCGGAATGTGTCGGAATCTTGAAAAAAAGAGACAAATTTTCAGAATATCGGAACGGATTCTGGGCAAAACAGAAAATAATGGAACTCGTACAATCGGGGCTTTGCTTTTTTGTGTAATTTGTGTATAATAAGATAGCTGTAATTGTGCGCGGGCTTTGTTGGCTTTGTACACAGGACGGGCACAGGCAGCGGATATGAATGCTTTCAGGAACCTTAACAGGCCTGTGGCACAGGCCTTTGACAAGGAGATCATAAAAGTGGAGAAATTTGTTATTACGGGTGGCAAGCCCCTGCATGGCGAGGTCACCATTTCCGGTGCAAAGAATGCGGCGGTCGGCATTCTGCCTGCTACCATTCTGGCGGCGGATGTCTGTGTGATCGAAAATCTGCCGGATATCAGTGATGTGGCGGTGAGCCTGAAGATCCTGAGCACCTTGGGTGCACAGGTCAAGATGCTCAACCGCAACACCTACGAGATCGACACCACCCATCTGACCGGCACCAACGTGCCGGACGATCTGTCCCGTCAGATGCGTGCCAGCTACTACTTCCTGGGCGCTCTGCTGTCCCGCTTTGGCCGGGCGCAGGTGGCCATGCCCGGCGGCTGCAACCTGGGCCCCCGCCCCATCGACCAGCACCTCAAGGTGTTCAGTGCCCTGGGTGCCGAGGACAGCGTGGACTACGGCATGATCACGGTGCGTGCCAAGGAGCTCAACGGCGCACACATCTTCTTTGATAAGGTCAGTGTGGGCGCTACCATGAACGGCATGCTCTCCGCTGTGATGGCAAAGGGCCAGACCATTCTGGAAAACTGCGCCAAGGAGCCCCATGTGGTGGACCTGGCCAACTTCCTGAACATGTGCGGTGCCGACGTGCGCGGTGCCGGCACCGATGTGATCAAGGTGCGCGGTGTGGAAAAACTGCACGGCTGCACCTACAGCATCATCCCGGACCAGATCGAGGCCGGCAGCTACATGGTGGCGGCCGCTGCCACCGGCGGTGATGTGCTGATCAAGAACGTGACCCCCAAGCATCTGGAGCCCATTACCGCCAAGCTGCGCCGTGCCGGTGCCGAGGTGGAAGAGTTCGACGATGCTGTGCGGGTACGCCGTACCGGCGACATCCTGCCCCTGAAGATCAACACCATGCCGCATCCCGGTTTTCCCACCGACATGCAGCCCCTGATGGGTGTGCTGCTGAGCGTGGCCAAGGGCACCAGCACCGTCACCGAGAGCGTGTGGGACAACCGCTTCCGCTATGTGGACGAGCTGCGCAAGATGGGTGCCAGCGTGCAGGTGGACGGTCAGGTGGCCGTGTTCGAGGGCGTGGAAAAGCTCAGCCCGGCTCCGCTGCGTGCGCTGGACCTGCGTGCCGGTGCCGCCATGGTGGTGGCTGCCCTGATGGCAGACGGCACCAGCGAGATCGAGGAGATCGGCCACATTGAGCGCGGCTACGAGAACATCGTGGAAAAGCTGCGCGGCCTGGGTGCCGACATCAGCAAGGTGGACCGTGTGCCCGCCGCGCTGGAGCAGGCCCTGTAACCACAGCAAGTCTGAACAAAACCAACAGCCTGCCGTATTCTGCGGCGGGCTGTTTTCATGAGCAGTAAGAGGTTTTTCATGGCAGAATTCATCTCATTGTATTCCGGCTCTTCCGGCAACAGCAGCGTGGTGCGCTGCGGCAGCCGGTACCTGATCGTGGACATGGGCAAGGGGGTGCGCACCACCTCGGCAGCGCTCAAGGCGCTGGGCCTTGCCGTCAGCGACTGCGACGGCATTCTGGTCACTCATGAGCACAGTGACCACGTCAAGGGGCTGTCCACCTTCCTCAAAAAGAACCCGCTGCCGGTGTACGGCGCGGCCGACACGCTGGATTTTCTGGATGCCAACGGCATCGTGCCGCCCAGCTGTGAACTGAACACGCTGGAGGGCCGGGAAGAGGACGTGGGCGCATTTGGGGTGCAGTCTTTCCCCACCAGCCATGATGTGCCCTGTGTGGGTTACCGCATCCACACCCCGGACGGCAAGACCATGACCATCGCCACCGACCTTGGCGTGCTGACGCCCCCGGTGCACGAGGCCCTTGCCGGGTGCGACCTGGTGGCGCTGGAGAGCAACTACGACCTGCACATGCTGCGCAGCGGCCCTTACCCCTACTACTTACGGTCCCGCATTGAGAGCGCCCGGGGGCATCTGTCCAACGACGAGTGCTCGGCAAAACTGCTGGAGCTCATTCAGGAAGGGTGCAAGCGCTTTGCCCTGTGCCATCTCTCGCAGGAGAACAACACTCCGGCACTGGCCCTGCAGACGGTGTTCAATACGCTGGGCGCAGCGGGTGTGGTGCCGGACAAAGACTGCATCGTGCAGGCACAGCGCCGCAATGAGGTGAGCCCGGCGCTGGAGTTCTGAGTAAAAACATAGAATGGCAAAAAGCTACCCCGTCGGATGCGGCTGCGTCCGACGGGGTAGCTTTTTGTAGTTTATTCGGAGGCTTTCTGGGGGCGGATGTCCTCACCTAGGAAGCGGAAGGGAATGAACGCCGACAGGCGGCTAGAAATTTTTTCGGTATAGCGTTTTTCCAGCAGGGCACCGTCGGTGATGTTGGTGGTGATAATGGTGGGCAGCCCGGCACCCAGACGGTTGTTCAGCAGGCTGTAGAACACCGTGATGAAGTAGGGCGTGACGAACTCGGTGCCCAGATCGTCCAGGATCAGCAGGTCGGCGGTGGAGGCAGTGCGCAGCAGAGTGTCGGCATCCCCGGAGGGGTCAAAGCGGGAAGCTTCGATCTTGCCAAAGAAATCCGGGCTGGACACATAGATCACATCGTGGCCCTGTTCCAGCACAAGGCCCGCAATGGCCAGCGCAGCGTGGGTCTTGCCCAGGCCCGCGTTGCCGATGAGCATCAGGCTTTCGTTCTCGGTGGGGGAAAAGTCCTCGGCATACTGCTTCAGGCCGTCCAGCAGGCGGCCCATATAGGCGCGGACGTTCACACCGTTTTGAGTGTCCATCGTGTTGGGGTAGTAGCGCAGCTCCATGGTGTCAAAGCTGGAAATGGACAGGCTGGACAGCTGCTCGATCTCCTGTCGGCGCAGCTGCTGCATGACCTTGTGCACACAGCTGCAGGTGCGGCCGTTGACCGTGCCGGTGTCCTGGCACAGCTTACAGCTGAATTTCGGCTCCAGCGCGTCGGCAGGCCGCCCGCTGGCCGCCAGCAGGGCGGTCAGCTTCTGCCGGGCATCGGCCAGTGCGGCAGCGGCCTCGGTGCGGTCCTTGCCGGAGGCACCGGCCAGTGCGCAGCGCAGACCCCGCACCCGCACCTCGTCCTCGGCGTGGCGCAGGGCGGGCACGGCGGCCTCTGCCTCCGCGCGGGCATCCTCGGCCCGGGCGCGGGCCATCTGCCGCCGGGCGGCCACAGTGCGCAAAGCTTCCTGATACAGTTCGTTTTTGGTACGCATATGGGTAACCTCGTGTTATGTGTTGGAGCGCTTTTTGAGCCGGTTGAGCGACGCAGAAAGGCTGCTGCTGCCCAGAAAATCGTTGCCGCTGGGGGCTTCGCGGTCCACCCGGATGTTCCGGCTGGCTCCGGCGTCGGCCACCGGGCCCCGCACATCGTGGATGGTGCGCAGGCCCTTGGCGTTCCAGGTTTTCAGGATGCTGTTCCAGTACCACAGGTCCCGCTTGGGGCCTGCCTGCACAGCAGCTTCCTGTACCATGGCGTCATCGTAACCGTACACCTCATACCAGCGGGCAATGGCCTTACGGCCGCCCAGGGTGAGCTCGTCGGTGGAGATGCCCAGCAGGCCGCTGACGTACTGCTCCCGGCTCCGGCGCAGGGCCAGCAGCTTGAGGTGGGCGTCAGCCTGCTCGCCGGTCTCCACGCCCTCGGTGCGCCAGACCTTCAGCTCATGCACCACGGCAGCCATGGTGCGCTTGCCGCAGCTGGCCACATAGGCCACACACAGCATCACGGTCTCCGGCGCAAAACCCTCCTGCACATACAGGTTCACCAGCTTTTCCATCTCGCGGTGGGTCAGCGGGCGGGCAAAGCCGGTCTGGGCGCAGTCGATCAGGCTGGAGATCATGGGGTCGGTGCGGCTGGCGGCGGCGATCTCGGCCCAGGTCATGGGGGCGGGGGCACTGGGCTCGGCACCCGGGGCCGCGTTTTCCTCGTAGCGTTCCAGCAGCCCGGCACCGGCCCAGAAGGATAGGGCACTTTCGGCGCTGATGCGGCTGCGCAGCTTGAGGTCTGCGCAGATCTTGTCCGGGTCGGTGATGCCGGTGGCCAGTACATACAAAGCCACCCGGACGTTGTATTCTTCGGCGATGCCCAGCTTGGAAAATACCAGCTGCGGCACCGCGATGGTATCGCCTTGGAGTTCTTTCAAACGGTAGATCATGCGTTCCTCGTCTCTGCTTCTTCTTCGGGTTCCGGTGCGGGCGGCGTCCAGGGGTCGCAGTCCATCATGTCGGGGCAGTTCTTCCAGCGTTCCGGGTCGGCGTTGAAGGCGTCCTCCAGACAGCTTGCGGCGGCGGCGCGGCCCTCGTCGGTCAGCGGAAAAATTTCCTGTCGGCGCAGGGCCGGGTCGGTCATTTCCAGCGTCCAGGGGTCCGGCCAGTAGTCCACCGTCAGGATGCTCTCCTCCTTCACGGCACCCTCGCCGCCCTCCGGGTCCGGCACGCTGCGCTTGCCCGGGGTGAGCCGATAGCGCAGGCCGTATTCGTTGCCGCTGTAGGTGTTCTTGCACTTGAAGTAATGCAGCAGGGGCACAAAGATCATGGTTGCAAAGGTCCTTTCCGGTGCAGGGCTCACAGCCGCCGCACAATTACTTCTATTATAAAAAACCATGCCGCAAATTGCAACCGCAAAATAAACGGCCGCCGCCCGCCCGGGGTGCCCGGAGCGGCGCAGCAGCCGTAAATGCAGAAAAATCAGAGATCCGTGCGGGGCTTGGCCGACATTTCCCAGAAATGCAGCTCATGCACTGAGCAGTCGTGGAAGATGGTGCGGCAGCGGGCTGCGCGCTCCGGCGACAGGCCGGTGCACACCTTTTCCGCATAGGCGGCCCAGGCGCGGCAGGCGTCCGCATAGCCGGGACCGGCGTAGTCCTGCACCAGCGGGCCGTAGAGGGTGTCCAGCACGGCAGGGGAGCGGTCCAGCATTTTCTGGAAGATCCAGCCGTAGCTCAGCATGCAGGGCAGGCAGGCCATGATGCATTCGGCCTCTCCCTCGCCGTTTTTTGCGGCGTTGATCATGCAGTCCACATAGGCGCGGTTTTCCGGCCGCAGGGGCAAGGCCTGCAAGTCGGCTTCCGACAGGCCAAACTGCTCCAGATAGTGCAGACGGGTCACATCCTCGCTCTCCTGCACAAAGCCCAGCAGGGAGTAGTAATTGCGCAGCGTCTCCATGGTGCGGGCCTTGGTCATGCCCCAGGCAAACACCTTGGCGTATTCCCGCAGGTAAAGACTGTCCTCCACGATGTAACCCTTGAAGCAGGCTTCGTCCAGAGTGCCGTCCTCCATCCTGCGCAGGAATTCGGTGTCCAGGCACTGCTGCCACACCGGCAGATCCTCCTGCACCAGGGAGGAAACAAAAGGCATCTCAGCCATCCACAAACTCTCCCTTCAGAGCAAACATATGATCCATGGGGCCGGAGCCGTGGCCCAGATCCAGCATAGCGGACAGGCAGCCGGAAATGTAGGCCTTGGCCCGCTCCACCGAGGTGTCCAGATCGCAGCCTTTGGCCAGATTGGAGGCAATGGCGCTGGACAGGGTGCAGCCGGTGCCGTGGGTGTTGGGGTTGGCGATGCGTTTGCCGTGGAACCATTTGCCGGTGCCGCTGCGCCACAGCAGGTCGTCGGCGTCGTTGATCTGGTGGCCGCCCTTGCACAGCACGGCGCAGCCATACTTTTCGCTGATGGCCTTTGCGGCGGCCTCCATGCCGGCGGCGTCGGAAATGGTCATGCCGGACAGGATCTCAGCCTCCGGGATGTTGGGGGTGAGCACCTCGGCCATGGGCAGCAGCTTGGCGGTCAGGGCCTGCACAGCGTCGTCCCGCAGCAGTTTGGAGCCGGAAGTGGCCACCATCACAGGATCCACCACGATGTGCTTTGCCTCGTAAGCATGCAGCTTTTCGGCAATGGTGTCGATGAGCTCGGCAGAGCTCACCATTCCGATCTTGACGGCATCCGGGTAGATGTCGGTGAAGATGGCATCCAGCTGCTCTGCCAGAAAGCGGGGCGTGGTCTCAAAGATATCGGTGACACCGGTGGTGTTCTGGGCCGTCAGGGCGGTGATGGCGCTCATGGCAAACACGCCGTTGGCAGTCATGGTCTTGATGTCGGCCTGGATGCCGGCACCGCCGCTGGAATCGCTGCCGGCAATGGTCAAAGCAGTTTTCATACAGTAAAACTCCCTTACAATAAAAATGCGGAGATGCCCGGCAGGGGGCAGCTCCGCACAAAATCACAGAACATGATCTCCCTACGTTGGCATGATCCAAATCAGGTCACAGGTCAGGGCGATGCAGCCCACTCTCAGCCCGCTTTGCGCGGACTCCCTTTTTTCTGGCATCAAGCATACCACAGTCGCGCGCAGGATGCAAGCCTGCGCCGCTGCGTTGCGCTGATCTCTTTTCTTTTGCAGGGAGCTGTGTTAGAATGGGGGCCGGAGAGGTGACAGACATGAAACAGACCAGAACGCGGGCGCTTTTTGCGACATTTTTTAAAATTGGCGCGTTTACCTTTGGCGGCGGCTATGCCATGGTGGCCCTGCTGGAACATGAATTCGTGGAAGAAAAGCAGTGGGTCACCCGGGAAGAGTTTTTGGATATGGTGGCCATTGCGGAATCTACCCCCGGCCCCATGGCGGTGAACAGTGCCACTTACATCGGCTACAAGCTCGAGGGGGTGCCCGGCGCAGCGGCTTCCACGCTGGCGGTGTGTCTGCCGTCTTTTGCGGTCATCTATGCCATCTCACTGTTCTTTGACCAGTTTTTGCAGCTGTCGGTGGTGTCCAGCGCGTTCCGGGGCATTCAGGTGTGCGTGGTCTACTTAGTGCTCTCGGCGGGGCTTAAGATGCTGAAGAACCTGAAAAAGGATGCCTTCAGCCGGGCGGTCCTGGCGGCGGTGCTGCTGGCCATGGTGAGCTGCTCGGTGCTGGCGGTGTCCTTCTCGTCCATCTTCTACATTCTGCTCAGCGGGGCGGCGGGCCTTGCGGTGTACGGGGTGCAGCAGCTGCGGAAGGAGGCGGGTGCAAAATGATCTGTCTGACCCTGTTCTGGAACTTCTTGATGATCGGAACCCTGTCTTTTGGCGGCGGTTACGGCATGATCTCGCTGGTGCGGGAGGTGGTGCTGGGCCACGGCTGGCTCACCGAGAGCGAATTCCTGAGTTTTATTGCGGTGTCGGAGTCCACCCCGGGGCCGCTGGCCGTGAACATGGCCACCTTCATCGGTTCGTCGCAGGCCGGGCTGCCGGGGGCACTGGTGGCTACGCTGGGCGTGGTGCTGCCGTCCTTTGTCATCATCCTGCTGGTGGCGGCGGTGCTGCGCAGCGTGCTCCGGTACGCCGGGGTACAGGCAGTGCTGGACGGGGTGCGCCCCTGTGTGGTGGCCATGATCCTGGCCACGGCGGTCACGATGAGCCTTTCCACGCTGGGCGGCTATACGGCCGGCCCGGCGGGCGGCTTTGCACCGGATGGCCGGGCCATTGCGGTGTTTGTGCTGCTGGGGCTGGTGCACTGCGGGTACAAAAAAATACGGCAGAAAGCACCATCCCCCATTGGGATGATCCTGCTTTCTGCCGTACTGGGCATCGTGTTCTGGCACTGAGAAGGGCTCAGCCCTCCGGCTGCTGCTTCAGTTCCTGCCGGATGTCCTTGATGGACATACCGGCTTTTTTCATGCAGCCGATCACCCGCAGCCACTCGATGTCGCTTTCGCGGAACTGGCGGATGCCACCGGATGACCGCGCTACAAAGGGCAGCAGACCTTCCTTGTCATAGTAGCGCAGGGTGGATGCCGGAACGCCCAGCATCTTTGCCATTTCACCGATGGTGTAGACCATGAGATCCTCCTTTGGACGGCGTCGGGATAAAACAGAACCTCCGGACGGAAGGGCCCGGAGGTGAGTTGGTGCGGGAGAAGGGGGTCGAACCCTCACTCACGGGGAACTGGTGCCTAAAACCAGCGCGTCTGCCATTCCGCCACTCCCGCAAAATAGATGGTTCCTATAGTTTAGCAATTCTGCCGCAAAAAGTCAATTGCCGCGGCAAGGATTTATAGTCAGCCTCCGCCCGGTGCATACTATAGCAGACAATTTTTCAAAAAAGGAGAGGACTGCGTATGCACAGAGCGGGGCTGGTGCGCCTTGTACGGATGGGGCTTGTCTACCTGTTGGTGGCGGCTGCGGCGGCGCTGGGCTGGCTGTGGCATGCTCTGCCGGAGGAAATCTGTCTGGAGCCCGGGCAGACGCTGCAATTGCCGCGCTTTGCCTGGGTGGAGCCCTTGCGGGGGCGGGGCAGCCGCAACGTGGCCAGCACCCGGGCGGTGGGAAGTTATCAGGTCACGCTGGCGCTGGGCGGCTGGCTGCCGGTGCGCACCATCCGTGCGGTGGTCACCGAGCGCCCGACGGTGACCGTGTGCGGAACGCCCTTCGGGGTCAAGATGTTCTCGGAAGGCGCCCTCGTGGTGGGATTTTCGGATGTAAACACCGCCGCCGGGCCGGAAAACCCGGCCAAGGCTGCCGGGCTGCGTCTGGGGGACCGGGTCATCCGCATCGGCAGCACGGCCACCGAGGACAACGACGCCGTGAAGCAGGCACTGGAAGCGGCGCAGGGCGGCGCGGTGGAGGTGGTGTACGTCCGCAGCGGGGAACAGCGGCAGACCAGCCTGACCCCGGTGTGGGACGCCTCTTCCGCCCAGTGGCGGGCCGGGATGTGGGTGCGGGATTCTTCCGCAGGGGTGGGCACCATGACCTTTGTGGACCGGCAGCTGGGGGTGTTTGCCGGGCTGGGCCACCCCATCAGCGACAGCGACACCGGCGAAAGCGTAGCCCTGCGCAGCGGCGAGATCGTGGCCTGCAGCATTGTGGGCTGCACCAGCGGCACCATTGGCAGTCCGGGGGAGCTGAAGGGAAAATTCCTTGGCACCCATGCGCTGGGCAGCATTGGCATCAATGGACCGAACGGTGTCTACGGCACCCTGCGCACCGCGCTGCCGGGCGAAACGCGGGAGCTGGCCTTTGCACAGGAGGTGGTGCCCGGCGAAGCGGAGATCTGGGCCACCACCGAGGGCGAGACGCCCCGGGCCTACAAAGTGCGCATCGAGAAGGTGAACGATGCCGACCCCCGCCGGAATATGATCCTGCGGGTGACCGATCCGGCACTCCTGGCCAAAACCGGCGGCATCGTGCAGGGCATGAGCGGCAGCCCCATCCTGCAGAACGGGCGGCTGGTGGGCGCGGTGACCCATGTGCTGGTCAACGACCCTACCCGGGGCTACGGCATCTTTGCCCAGACCATGCTGGAACAGGCACAGCAGGCGGCAAAAACAGATCACGCAGCCTGAAAAACCACTGTACGCGAAAAATAAGCGGCCGGTTCGATTTTCTTTGCCAAAATTTGCCATAAAAAACCGTTGAACTGTATGGAAAAATATGGTAAAATCCATGGTGTTAAGGGAACTGCACACATTGGAGGAAACAACCATGGACAAAGTGAGATTTTTGATGTCGGATACCGGGGCACAGATCACGGCGGCCTGCCGCGAAGCACTGGAGCAGAAAGGCGTGGAGGTCACGGTCGTGGAAAAGGACGGGAACAAGGTCCTGCAGAAGATGCTGTCCGTCCGGCCGCAGGTGGTGCTGCTGGACGCCTTTATGCCGGGGCTGGATGCACTGGCGGTCAAGCAGCGCTACAATGCCGCCGGGGAGCGGCACACGTCCTTTTTTGTCACCGGTGCATTTCAGAGCGAAGAAATGGTGCAGGAATTGCTGGACGAAGGGTTTGCCTACTATTTTGTCAAGCCATTTGACGAAAACGTGCTGGCATCCCGCGTGCTCAAGGTGGCTCTGGGACAGGAAAAACGGGTGCTCCACACCAGCGTGGACAGCGACGAGCTCACCGTGACCGAGATCCTGCACCAGATCGGTGTGCCTGCCCACATCAAGGGTTACCAGTTTCTGCGGGACGCCATTCTGCTCACAATGAACGAGCCGGAGTATATCAACGCGGTGACCAAGCGCCTGTACCCAGAGATCGCCAAGCGCAACGGAACCACCGCCAGCCGGGTGGAGCGCGCCATCCGCCATGCCATCGAGGTGGCATGGGACCGGGGCGATGTGGATACGTTGAACAGCTACTTCGGCTACACCATCCACAACCTGCGCGGAAAGCCCACAAATTCGGAATTCATTGCGATGATTGCCGATAAGATGCGGCTGGATAAGCGGCAGCGGGTGGGGTGAAAATGCTTCGCAAATGCGTGATATTAAATGACTAAATTTGCTAAAAATGGAAAAATCAATGCTATTTATCGCTATAAAAAATGTAAAATTATGCTTCCATGGCGATAAATAAGTTGAGGAAAAGGCGATAAACCTTCTGTATTTATTGGGTCTGCGACCTGACGATTACAGGAGGTTATTTTTATGTTGGTAAGAGATGTGGAAATGTTCATAGAGCACTGTGAGCTGAAAGAACTGAGCCAGAAAACAATCGGCAGTTACGAACAGACGTTGCGTCTGCTGATGCTTTATCTGGACGAACAGGGGATTACACGGACAGAAAAAATCACGCATCTGGATATCCAGCGGTATGTGAAAAATATCAAGGAACGTGGCAAATACACCGTCACAAGTAATCCGAACAGCGGCAATTATCAGGAACGGCGAATGGACTTCGGGAAGAAAGTTTCGGATGTGACAATCAACAACTATCTGCGAAACATGAGCGCATTCTTTAATTGGTGTGTAGAGGAAGATCTGATACTCCGTTCGCCTGTCAAGAGAGGAGACTTTATCAAGGTAGAACGCAAACCGCTGGAATTTGTGTCGGATGAAGATTTCAAACGCCTGTTGCGAAACATGAACACCGCCAGTTTTAGCGAGTACCGGGATTCTATCATCGTTCAGCTATTGCTGGATACCGGGATGCGAATCAATGAGTGCTTACTGATTCAGGTGTCCGATGTAGACCTGCCCAAACGTTGCATCTATCTTCCAGCAGAGAATACCAAGGGCAAAAAGGGGAGATATGTATTCTACTCTGATAAGATGGCTACCCTGCTTCAGCGCTGGATGAAGTACAAAGACAGGTATCGTGACAGCGATTTTCTCTTCTGTACCAACAAGGGCAAGCGCGTACAGGTCAGTAACTTTGAAACAAATGTGCGGAAATATGCCCATAGAATCGGCTTGAAGGACATCCACCCTCATGTGTTCCGAAACAACTTTGCTAAGCGCTTCCTGATGAGTGGCGGAGATATCTACACGCTGAGCAAAATATTGGGTCATAGCAGTGTGACCGTGACCGAACAAGCCTATTTGGACATCACCCAGGACGATTTGGCAGAGATGTACCGCAAGCATAGTCCTCTAAAGGGGATTCGATGATACACCAATCCCGCCGGGACAGCGGAGATTAAAAAGCATACTTCGATACATTAATAATACATATTGTACAACGTATATACATGTTTATTGCGACAATCCCCCGGAGACGTTACCGGACAATATTTCAGTAACTGACGTATCATTGATGTATTTGTTTGCAGCGCCATCATATGTTATCCCGGCAGTATATTATCGTAGATTGCGTGAATATAACATATTTTCTTTGATTTTGTCATTTTCTAACATGACGAAAGCCCCCATCCATCGTATTGATGAGTGGAGGCTTTTCTTATATCTAACAATCAACGATTTTCTCTCAGCCGATCTGCCAACTGCGCCAGTAGTGCAATATCTTCTTCCTTCAATCCTGTGACATTGACCGCTTCCAAGCGCTCCACACCCAGCAGATAATCTGTAGACACCGAGAACAGCTTTGCCAAATCAACCAGACACGCCGGAGATGGCATCGACAAGCCTTGTTCCCACGAGTTGACACCGTTACGCGTAATATTCAGCCGCCGGGCAAGTTCTGCCTGCGTCCAGCCCCGTGCCTCTCGTAGCGCCTTGATACGTTCTGAAGTCATCTCCATCGCCTCCTATGTCCAGTATAGGTTGCAATTTTGATTTATCATTATCATTTTAGGCTCCAGTGCTTGACAATATGATAAAAGCATGATAATTTTGTTATATATCATCCAATCATTCTATGCATATTGTTCCGACAACTTTTCAAATCAGGAGGAATTACAATGCCTATCGTTCCAGCCAAGTGTCCACAATGCGGTGCCGATATTGAGGTTGACACTACCCATGAAGCCGGTCTTTGTAAAAATTGCGGCGCACCGTTTGTTACAGAAAAAGTGTTAAAAAGCCAAAATATCTTTATCACAAACAATAATGATTTTTCTGGTGCTAGTATCAACATCGTTTCTGGCGCTTCCAGTTCCACTGACTTTGCTAATTTTTTAAACATTGCGCTCAAAGCTCTTGATGCTCATGAAGGTGCCGAAGCCTTAAAGTATGCCAACAAAGCTCTCGAAATAAATTCCGTCTCATCTGAGGCATGGGTTGTCAAAATGAAATCCATGACCTATCTTGCAACATTTACGGACCCCAAAGTTAATGAAACAACCGAATACGGTAAGAACGCTATCACATACGCCCCTGTTGATAAAAAAACCTCCATTGAAGATATTGTATATAGTCATTATTTGCAAAGAACTCTTTCTTTGTTTTCTATTATGAATGAGCGCATCCGTGACACGGTTTCCATACAAAACGCTCTTACGGAGCTTAAGTTTAATGCCCCCTTTGGTGCAGAACAACGCATAAATGCTGCTGATAGTAACAACATCACTATCTTAAATCAGCTAAATGGAGCAGCGCTTCTTCTTAAAATATCCATTCCCACTGAAAGCATCTCACAGAACAGCAACTATCAAAAGGCTGTTCTTGAAATTTGCAATCAGTACGTTAAATATATAGATGGCTTGCAAGATCGATACGCTATATATAAGGCTAATTTTTCCGAAGAAGCTCGTAAAGCTCACAAAGCTGAGCTTGTAATGCTTGAAGCCGGTCTAACTCCTATCGATTGCCAATCCATCCCGGACTTCAGAAAAAATCCAAATGTTTCCTCTAACAGCGGTTGCTACATTGCCACTTGTGTATATGGTTCGTATGATTGCCCTCAAGTATGGACATTGCGGAGATTCCGCGACGATACTCTGGACGCGACATGGTATGGCCGCTTATTTATCAGGTGCTACTATGCCATTAGTCCGACCCTAGTGAAGTGGTTTGGCAACACCACCTGGTTCAAAAAAATTTGGCGTGGTCCTTTAGATTCGCTCGTTACAAAACTCAAGCACGATGGCGTATCGGACACCTTCTATCATGATAGGTACTAATTTATTCTCTACTACCGCCGGTTTCAGTTCATAAAAGCCTCTATACTATAACGAAAGCCCCTGCCCATAAAAAGGCAGAGGCTTATTTTTATGCTCAGGTATAACTAACCATTCCATACCAAGGAAATTTGGCTCGAATCTCCTCGTCAGTCATTGAATCAGCTTCATTCTGTGTGAGTTGTCCATTTGCCACGAGTTCTTCAAGATCACGCTTTTTATTGGCTTCATAATGCTCTTGATATACTACGTCATAGCTTTCTCTAATGAGACGATATAGCTCTAACTCAACATCTACACTCGTTCTGGCTTCTGCTTCCCGAATTGCTGCACACATTTCCCTTTTTATGGCTTCTCTCCGTGCTGGGGAAATAGGGCAACTGAACCTTTCTTCCGTTAAAGGTGCACTTTCAGAATTTTTATCTTCCCCCCGGGGCTCGATACCAAGACGTACATACAATGTCTGAAGGATAAAGGCTTGTACGCTCATACCATAGGCCGTTGCCGCCGCACGAATTCTTGCACCCTTATCTTTTGGGGGGCGAATCATAATGTTATCTTGCCTTTTGTTGTATTCAACACTTGCTCTGTTATGTGCTTCTTTTGTTGCCATATATACACCTATTATAGTCACAATCAGTTAACTGACACATTGCATAACTATTATTAAAAATAATCAGTTAACGTTGTTCAATCTGCGAATAGACATGTTATCGGTTAACTGATACACTTTTGCTGTCCCGAATGTCACCGCCTGAAGCTGGCCTCCGGGATGGAACTATTATACCATCTGTCCTATCGTTTTGCAATCTTGACGTACAAAGGAGAGAAATCATGAAGCAGACAGTCAAAACCAGCCGCGCCGCCGGGCAGCTTGAAAAAATGTTCCGGGAGCTGAACAAGCACTACTTTGGTGGCCAGCTACCTGAACCCATCATCTCGCTTAAGAAAACGCCATCCGCCTACGGTCACATCACCTGTTCCAAGGTCTGGCAGGCAGGCGGCGAAAATAAGTATGAGATCAATATATCCTCAGCCACGCTGGACCGTCCCATTGAAGAAACAGCCGCCACATTACTTCACGAGATGGTACATGAGTATTGCCTTGAAAATGGCATTAAGGACACCAGCAATAACGGCACCTATCACAACAAGCGCTTCAAGGAGCAGGCGGAGGCCCACGGTCTTGAGGTCTTGCATCACGAGAAGTACGGCTGGACCATCACAAGTCCCTCCGAAGAACTGCTGGACTTCATCGTCTTTCAGGGCTGGCAGGACATCCAAATGGGTGAGCGCCTTGCATGGTCTGATATGTTCGGCACAGGTACCGGCAGCAAAGCACCGGGCAGCAGTCAAACAGGTGCACCAAAACCGCCCAAAGCAAAAAGCAGCACCCGGCGGTGGATATGCCCCAAGTGCGGCACTATCATCCGCAGCACCAAAGAGGTTCGTATTATCTGTGCGGACTGCATGGAACTATTTATAAAGGCTGACTAAACTCAGCCAGACAGAGATTGAAGGAGCGAGTGAGAGTAGCTCCCTACTTATATAGGAGGTCACTATGGCAGATTATAAAATTCCCATCGACACCTTTATCCGGGAGACGTTCGAGTGCATGGCCAGTGTGTGCGCCATTTTTTCTGGTGCAGCACTCTCATTCCAGAACCCCCGGATGCATACCCGGCGGAACAGCGCAGACCTTCAGATCATGGCCGGGAGCACTTTACTTACTATTCCACTGAATAGCATCCTTGCCATTGAAAAGCTCACCTTCCCAGATATCAAGACTGTGGAATATGAGATCACCACCACCGAGGGCAACACCATTACCATTGACACTTTTTAAAAGTACACTTACAAAATAAAGAACCGGGCTGCAAATAACGCCCTCTGATTTTAATAGATTATTGCGATAACGATATTCTGAGCCTGACTGCCACGCCGCTGACAAATAACGACTGCTCCAATATTAGCCTCTACGTTACGCAGTATTTCTAATTTAGGGCACACCGTATCTTTCCACCCTATTCTATTCCGTATATTGCAATCTGGGGTCGGTTTTGGCATTGTTTTCAATGATTTCTGTCATCTCTGACCCTATTTTTCATATCAGCCAGTGAGGTTATACTATGAAGGTCGCATACGTCCGCGTCAGCACCGAAGAACAGAACGAAGCCCGCCAGATAGAAGCGCTCAAGAAGCACGGCATTGAGAAGTGGTTCACCGAAAAAATCAGCGGCAAGAGCATGGACAGACCCCAACTGCAAGCGATGCTGGACTATGTGCGGGAAGGCGATACAGTCTATATCCACGATTTCAGCCGCCTTGCACGAAGCACCAAGGACTTGTTGGAGATTGTAGAGCGCTTACAGGCAAAGGGCGTACATCTGGTCAGTAACAAAGAGAATCTGGACACCGGAACACCCACCGGCAAGCTGATGCTGACGATGATTGCGGCTATCAATGAGTTTGAGCGGCAAAATCTGCTCGACCGCCAGCGGGAAGGCATCGCCATTGCTAAGCGGAACGGCGTGTATAAGGGTAGAAAGAAGGTTGCTATGCCCGATAATTTCCCCCTGCTGTATGAGCGCTACACCCGCCGGGAACTGAACAAAGGGCAACTGGCTGAACTTTTGCACGTCACGCGCCCCACATTGGAACGGATGATTCGGGAGTATCTGAACACCAAACCCAGCGGGAAATTTTAAAAGTGCACTTGTAAATCCCGTTAATAGGACAGTATGTCTGCTATAATACAATCAATCCGAAAGACACACATTATACCACACCTTACAGGAGGAAAATACCATGTCTCGCAAACACGATCCTTTTATTGATTACGCTATGTACAGTTCCATTCAGAGTGACCGGGAGCATGGACGACCCCTTGGCTGCGGGTGGTGTATGCTGCTCTTTGGTGGACTTACTATTTTGTATGTTTTCGCCTCAATCGTTTCTGTCTTTACGAATTAAGGAGGGTTCTATCATGAGTGGAGCAGGTTCGTTCTTTTTAGGGTTGTTCGGTTTGGGTGCTTCTGCAGGTATTAGTGCAGGACAGTCCATCCGTCAGAAGAAAGCAGTTCATGAAGCCGTTGCTGAGATGGGTTATGTCGGCACCCCTGATGTTCTGCGGATGAGGGAGCGCGTCCGTAAGGAATGGTGGGATATGTGCGGCAATCATTATAATGCATGTCACAAGTCCAAACTAGATTACGGTAATCCTTGGAAGATGCCTATGTGCTATCTGACCAAGCGCTGGTTCGTTGCCCATCTAAAAGAGAAGGAGATTCCTTATGACGATGTGGTTGTGAACGATGTGACTGGCGTTTGCTATTATGAGCACCAGAAAAAAGTTTCGCAGGAGTGGATACGAAAGTTAGGTTAAAAAGGAGCAACTACCATGGCAAGTAAGAAATACCTGCCCTCAGAAATGCCACCTGTCAGTAAACATCTTTGGCGTACTCCCGGTTGGATGCCTGTGCAGCAGTATCGAGAGTACCAGAAAAAGCGTGCAGAGACTGCGCGTACAGAGCGCAATGAAGCAGCCCTGAAAGATGCGCACCACAATGCCTTTCTGGAAAACGCCAAAAAGCACGGGATACCAGTCCGCAAAAAGAAAAAAGGAGCCTTAGGAGGACTGACTCTCCATAAACAAAAGCACCCTGCCATTCAATATCGAGTGACAGGGTGTTGTATTATGTGTGTCATAACGTCCGATTCTATCATCTGTGTATTATGTCCAGAAGTGGTTACGCCGCCGAGACTGCGTACTGTGTTATAAGTGAACTTTTAATAGGTTTCCAGATAGTCCATCATTTCCTCATAGGTATGGGGTTCCTTGCGCCGGGGCATAAACGCTGCGGACAGAAGTGCCCTGTCCAGTTTGAGCTTTGCTTCCCGCTTGCTGGCGTATACTTCCTCTTTCGGCGCACCGGTAATGGCTTTCATAAACGGTTCATAGGTGGCATCTGCTATCACGGAGAACAGGAGCTGCGGTGCGGACTTCTGAATCTTCTGCCGGAGGTCAATCAGACCAAAGGTCATCTGTTGAGCCGCCACAATGCCTGCATCATCCACCAGACCATTTGCGACATAATTCATGGGCGTGCGGTACAATGTATTTGCTTCAGCCGCATACAGGGGATACCGGGCATTCCACCGGAGCATACACTCATACAGGCTGTATTCCATGATACTGTCCTGCGCCAGTTCGTCCGTTTCTTCATAGGAGCAGAAACTTGATTTGAGAAATTTTCCGTCTGTCGTAATATCAATGCCTGTATCAATCCACTTTGTTCCTGGCGGTTCGAGATGTTTTGTTCCATCGGGCAGATAATAGTGGCACATCATCACACCCTCCTGTTCTGTATCAAAGCGGCGATATGGACAACTGGTAGACCACGCTTCATATCCAGAGCGTTTCCGGTCTGCTTCTGTCATGTGTGCCCCTCTGCCTGTTTTGCGAAGTGCATCTTTCTTTCCGTCCTCATTCTTGGGTTTCAGGTCATTCATACTGAACGTTACACGGTCTGATTTGCAGTGCACCTTATAAAATTCCAGCGTTTCTTCCGGTTTACAGATATCAAAGGAACGATGAAAAATATCGCTGCTGATTCGCAAACTTACAACACCATCAAATTTATCAGGCGTGTTTTCAAGGTTTTGATGGTCTGCATATACTTGCCAGCGTCCACACCAATCAGCGATTTTATCCAGTGCCGCCGCAATACGTTCATCCCGGACAGTACCGTTAATAGTCATATCAAAATAACGTAGCCGAATACCGCGCTTGATAACTCCGTCTACGACATATTCTATCAGGTCAGGATGGAGCGAGGGTTCACCGCCGGTCAAGGTCAAGTGATACAGGTAGTCGATTTGGTCTAGCACACGGTCAATGTATTCCCGTTTGATAACGGCATCCTGTGCTTCTCCACGGGCACAATGGGCACAGGCGAGGTTGCACTGACGGGTCATCTCAAAGGACATACGGTTGAGGTGGAGTTTGGGCAAATTTGTTTTTGTCATAGCATTTCTCATTTACATACGTTTGTTTTTATTATGAATCCAGCCTAAAAGTGAACTTTTAAAGAGAAGAACACTCCCGGCAGATTTATGGCTCGATGATTGGTTTCCCATTTTTGAGAAACCTATTTACGTCGTGAAATGCGACGGAATTATGTGCGCAATTTTACGCACGGCGGACATTTTTGTTGTCCGTTGCCACTTGTGGCGATGTGAGCGTACCAAACAGTACAGGGGAGGGAGTTTGTAATACCCCTCATGCTGCAAGCGCAATGCGGATCGTCTTGACCCGCTTTCAGGGTTAATCAATTTGATTAATGTTGAGGGAAATAGAACGGTAGAACGTGAAATTCAGACCGTCTTGATCCGCTTTCATCAACCCTCAAAATGAGGGTCGGTGAAAAAAACAGGACGAATACACGAGAATTTGTGGTGTACACCTTGCGCGGTGTTATGGAAATCTGTCGTCTGTCATGAGCTAAGTTTGGGTTAGGTCGTACCGTCTGCTCAAAATTGAGCGGGGTTCAAAGCTGGGGGCCACATTTCACGACTTCCTTCCCGGCGGGTATCGCATCATCAAAGGGTGTATACGAGGTGGACACCCTTCATAACATCAAACGATAATTCGTTGTTTCTGATTTGAAGTGCACATTTCAAGACAGGTGAGGACAATTTGGACAACTCAAAATTTCATCATTGATACGATTATTTTTGCTTTTGAGGTGTACTTTTTAGAGAACAGAGAAAACAATTCACTGCTGATAGAATAAGGGTGGGTTTTCTTCTCCCACCCCCTCATTTTTCCTCTTTTCTGTCGATGCTTTAACGCCTCATTCCTTGCGTCATTCGGTGTCAAAACATCACCAGAGATCGAAATATACTTTTTAATTTTCTATTGTTTTGTCTTTTCTCTGTGATATTTTGCTCTGGGGCAATTTTTGTCATATATCTATATATAGAGCATGTACAATTTTTGCCCCAAACTGTTTTGCGTCTATTTATGTACTCGCTTTATGTACAGAATAAAATCAAATCTCAACCAATTTCCAGAATGTAGCATCTCGGCTATTATTACGTTCACCATCTTTGACACGCTTCTTGTCACGAATGCTCACGATTTTCACGCCATAGATTTTTAATTTCTCATTCAGGACAGTTTGACCCATTGGACGATTTCTGTATTCGGTAAATACCTTTGACAGCATGATACCGGCATACATATCTTCCTTGGTCATCGGCTGATAGACATGCGTTTTAATCCAGTCGGTAAGGACTTCCATGCGATACCGTTGTACACCACGCCTTAAATCAGTCTGTGCATAGTCCACAAAGTATTTCAGATAGGATTCTCGCGTCATTTTATCCAACATCTCCCTTTCATATCTCAGTTGTTTGACACCCAGAGGATTAACGCGATATGTGTTCTCTGATGCGTCCCATTCCATGATTTTACTGTCGGTCAGCTTCTTTTGGATTTTATCGGGCGTGTCACTATGACGATACTCGGCAAAGGTTTCTTCACCAGCCAGGAACGCTTCTACGGGCTTTAGTTCTTCCTCAATAATTGACAGGTATTTCTTTAAACCACTCATGTACCAGTCTGCGTCATAGTCACGGAAGTAAACGGTACAGGTGTCCTCTGCATCCAACGGGCGTTTGCGTCCCATGGACTGTGCGATATCGGTCGGCTTCCACTGGTCGATGAAGATGTGCTTTACTGTGCGGTCTTTGATCTCGATACCAATGCCGATTGCTTTTGTGGTGAACAGGAACCTCTTTTGGAGCTTTCTGTCCTTGATACAGTCCGTCAGCTTATTGAACATTTTGCCGTATTTCGGGTTGTTTTCGGAGCAGTAATAGGCAGCTGTATCGCCAAATATCTTTTTCATTTCGATAAGGTCAGCACTGCTTGACATGAAGATTACTGCCTTTTCATCCGCCGGGAGGTCATTTAGCATCATCACAAGGTTTTCTCTGGCATAGTAGTACATGTGCTGGATGTGCGCATTATCCTGCGGGAGGGTATAGATACGGTCTGGCGGTGTTGGAGAACTGGCGTTCAGCATCTCGTAAACCTGACCACCGGTTGCGCTCATATAAATCACCACATGGCCTTTCTCAGCGCTCTGCAATACTTCCAATGACAGGTAGGTATTGATGTTATAGGTAGAGAAGTCTGTAAAGTAGTGGCATTCATCAACCGCAATGTACTTGAAACCAGCCAAATACTTTTCCAACCGGGCGGGAGCGTTCCTGCGGCGCGTTTCGATGTACTGATAGGTCTGAACCTCAAGAATATCTTCATAAATCGGAAATTCTGCGGCAACTTCTTCTCCCATCTCAGCAATTTCCGCTTCAAACCGGCGCTGTATCATCTCTGCATGGAGCGAGTTCAGCGGGCACAGATAGAGGATGCGGCCTCTTTTGCCACCGGTCAGCATTTCATCCACGAGCCATCTTGCTAGCTTCTTGATGATAAATTCGTTCTTGCCACGGCCTGTTCCACAATCCAGTATCACACGGCCATTCTCCCAGCTCTTGAAGTCCTCACCGATGATATCTGACACCCAGACATTCCCGGCGGACACGGTGGTTGCGATTGCAGTAGTAGCGCTTGCGGTATCATTACACATCTGAGCCACCCCCGATTACAGATTGTTCAGTTCATCGCGGCGGTTCAGGTAGTCCTCCATCGTTTCCTTGAGCATCGGAGAGGAGAAGAAGGAGAAGCAGTTTTTGCCCGGGCGTTTGAGGTTTGGCTGCACCCCGACAAGATAAAAGCCCCGGAGCATCAAGTATCCTGCCATGCGCGGCGAGTAGATAACGATGATATCGCGGGGCGTTTTGTTAGTGGTTTCCATGGTGTGTCCTCCTTATATAAGTCTTTATGAGTGAATATTCTTGCCGCAAACACGGCTTTTCTTTACAACTCATTATACCACATAATGGTGTATTTATAAAGGCGGAACAGATAATTCGCTTTATTTTTAGAGCATTTGTGGCGCATTATGACAACTTTTTGTTTGTAAGAAGTGTGCTGAACTTTAAATGTCTATTTTCAAAGCATGACGGAGTACAAAGCAAAAGGACAGCACCGCCGGGTTGACGATACCGCCCCGATGATGGAATCTTCACGAACGAGACTTAAAGGTGCGCTTTCAAGAGAAAAAATCAACGATTTGTATAGATATATTGCGTTGAATCGCTGAAAATGTTATAATAGCAAAGCAACAAACACTTCAAGTCCATACCGATAAATATAGAAGAAAAATGAGCTGATTTATTGCCCCTAAGCCCGCCGGGCAGGGAAGGGCAAAGACGAACCATAAGTGCAAATTGTTATTAAATAATCAATGTATCAACGAATACATTGTACCCTGAACAGCTACTTCGGCTACACCATCCACAACCTGCGCGGCAAGCCCACCAACAGCGAGTTCATTGCGATGATCGCCGATAAGATGCGGCTGGATAAACGGCAAAGGGTGGGGTGAGCGGCAACTGCCCCACAAGGGGTCTTGCCCAAAAAAACAGGGGAAAACCCAAAATTACCTCTTGCTTTTTTGAAAAGCAGTGCTATAATAGTAAGGCAATCGTTTCCAAGGCCGCTCGAGGGGGTAGCCGATATTGAAGGTTGTGATGGGCACATACATTAAATATGGCCCCAATACGTCAGAACCAGAATTGAGGTGAAAAGAATGAAACAGGGTATCCATCCGAACTACGTTGACTGCACTATTACCTGCGCTTGCGGTAATGTCATCAAGACTCGTTCCACCAAGCCCGAGATCCACGTCGAAGTTTGCTCCAAGTGCCACCCCTTCTACACTGGCAAGCAGAAGCTGGTCGACACCGGCGGACGTGTTGAGCGCTTCAACAAGCGCTTTGGCCGTAATAAGTAATTACAGGCTTTTCCAGCGCCGTCTCCTTCGGGAGGCGGCGCTTTTTTGCGTTTCGGGGCGGAATTGTTTTTGCTTTCCACACAGGTTTGCCCCAATTTGAACACAATTTCCGTCTAAAATAAACCAGCATTCAATCAACCGAGAAGGAGCGTATTGCTGTGGTCGAAGTATCGCATCTGAGCAAGAATTACGGCAGCCATCCGGCCATCCGGGATCTGACCTTTTCCGTGGCGGACGGGCAGGTGTATGGGCTGCTGGGCCCCAACGGCGCGGGCAAATCCACCATTATGAACATCCTGACCGGCTACCTGGCCCCCACCGGCGGGGAAGTGAAGGTGGCAGGCTTTTCCCTGCCGGAGCAGGCGCAGCAGGCCAAAGCCTGTGTGGGCTACCTGCCGGAGCAGCCGCCGCTGTACCCGGAAATGACCGTGCAGGAATATCTGGACTTTGCGGCCGAGCTCAAGGGGGTCAAAAAAGCCCAGCGCCGCGAGCAGGTGCAGCAGGCTGCCCGGCGCACCGGGCTGGATCAGGTGATGCCCCGGCTCATCCGTAGCCTGTCCAAGGGCTACCGCCAGCGCGTGGGCATTGCGCAGGCTCTTCTGGGCAGCCCGCAGCTGATCATTCTGGATGAGCCCACGGTCGGCCTGGACCCGGTGCAGGTCATCGGCATCCGTAAACTGATCCGGGAACTGGGCAAGACCCACACGGTCATCCTGTCCAGCCACATCCTCAGCGAGGTGCAGGCGGTGTGCAGCCGGGTGCTGATCCTCTCCAAGGGAGCGTTAGTGGCCGAGGGCACTCCGGAGCAGCTGAGTGAGAAGCTGAGCCCCGGCATCCGCCTGCGTGTTACCGTGCTGGGCAGCAGCGATACGGTGCTGCCGGTCGTGGAAGCGGTGCCGGGTATTACCGGGGTGCAGCTGGTCAGCGAAGCAGACGGCGAGGTGACCTTTACTGCGGAGACTGCCGACACCACCGACCGCCGCGCCGAGGTGTCCCGCGCTCTTTCGGAGGCGGGGTGCACGGTGCTGGCACTGGCAGCGGAGAACCGCAGCCTGGAGGAAGTGTTCCTGGCTCTGACCGGGGAAACCGCCGATGTGCCGGAAGAACCGGAAACCGAACCGAAAGGAGAATGACCGATGTTCGCAATTTTCAAACGGGAAGTCCGCAGCTGCTTCCATGGAATGATCGGCTATGTGCTCACCGCCTTTCTGCTGGTGGCATCGGCCATCTATTTTGTGGCGCTGAACCTGGGCTACGGCCTGCCGGACTTTGGCTACTATACGCTGTACAACACCATTTTTATGCTGCTGTTTTATTTTCCGGTGCTGACCATGCGCTCCTTTGCGGAGGAACGCCGCACCCGCACCGACCAGCTCTTGCTCACCAGTCCGGTGCCGGTGACGGGCATCGTGCTGGGCAAGTTCTTTGCCCTGTGTGTGGTGTTTGCGCTGCCCTGCGTGGTGGACGCAGTCATGATCCTGACGCTGCAGGCGCTGGGGGCGACCGCTGCCAGTACGCTGGCCAATTTTGCGGCGCTGCTGTGCTACTATCTGCTGGGCTGCGCCGCCATTGCCATCGGGGTGTTCCTGTCCAGCCTGACCGAAAACCAGATCATCGCGGCGGTGGCCGGAGCGGCGGCGCTGCTGCTGGCCTATCTGATGCCCAGCCTGCGCAGGATGTTCACCACCGGCAGTGCCGTGGCGCTGGCGTTGTTCGCCGCACTGGCCGCGGTGCTCAGTGTGGTGGCGGGCCTGCGCAGCCGCAGCTTCACGCTGGGGTGTTTGACCTTTGCCGGGTGCTGTGCGGCGCTCACGGTGTTGTTCCTGCTGCGCAGCAGCTGGCTGACCGAGGGCTTCAGCGCCGTGCTGAGCGCACTGTGCCTGTTTGCTCCCTTTGAGGAATTCGTCAACAGCAATTTTTCCATCCCCACACTGGTGTACTATCTCACCGTGACGGTGCTGTTCCTGTTCTTTACCGTGCAGGAACTGGAAAAACGCCGCTGGAACTGAGGGGAGGGCACAACAATGAAAAACAGAAAGAACCGGCCGGTCAACGGCAAGGTATTCCGCAGTGGGGTGTACTCCACCGCCATTCTGGCGGCTGCCATCCTGCTGGCGGTGCTGGTCAATCTGGTGGTGCGGGCACTTCCGTCCAAATACACGGAGTTTGACCTTTCGGAGGCCAAAATGTACACCCTGGGCGACAGCTCGGTGCAGCTGGCACAAAGCCTGCAGCAGGATGTGACCATTTATTATCTGTGTGAGACGGGCAGCGAAGATGCCATCATCACGAAGCTGTTGGACCATTACGCCGCCGAAAGCAGCCATATCCATTGGGAGCAGAAGGACCCGACCCTTTACCCCACCTTTGCGGCGCAGTACGGGGCCGAAAATGCATCCACCGGAAGCCTGATCGTGACCAGCGGGGAGGACAGCGTGGTGCTGGATGCCGCCGATCTGTACGAGTATGACTACTCCGACTATTACACCACTGGCAGTGCCAATGTGACCTTTGGCGGCGAGAAGCAGATCACAGCCGCCATCTATAAACTCACCAGCGGCGACGCCCGGGTGGCCTACTATACCACGAACCATGGGGAACAGGCCCTGACCAGCTCCCTCACCGAGGCGCTGAACGCCCAGAACATCACCCTGCAGCCGTTGGATCTGCTGACCAGCGAGATCCCGGAGGATTGCAGCCTGCTGATCATCAACGCACCCACGTCGGATCTTGCGTCGGATGACGGACTGGTGGACGAGGTGTCCATGCTGCAGAACTATCTGAACGAGGGCGGCAAGATGCTGCTGACCACCAACATCTACGACGAGACCCCCAATCTGGACGCCCTGATGGCAGAGTTCGGCCTGTCGCGGGAGCCGGGCATCGTGGTGGAAGGTGACTCCGGCCATTCGCTGTACGGCTATCCGTACTCCCTGTTCCCGGATTACGGCGCCACGGAGGAGAGCACGGCCCTGAACGGCGTGAACAAGGACACCCATGTGATGCTCTCGGTGGCACAGGG
>OGZF01000732.1_pt1 | contig 26778 bp, 16 predicted proteins | sample 1576771 | NCBI WGS metagenome assembly OGZF01 (sample SAMEA3541536, study PRJEB24748) | human gut metagenome | biome: human gut; feature: human-associated habitat; material: faeces | place: China | collected 2012
TAAAATTTCTCTCGAAAATTTTGTTTTGGGGCTTGACTTTTAATAGTTAGTCTTTTGCCTTCTGCTTTTCTACCTATTATTAAAACATTGGAATCACCCCCTACAGTGAATTCAGGAAATCGAGCGCAGAGTCTGGTATAGCATTCGCTGGCGGTGGGCTTGGAACAGCGTTGGTTATGTTGACTGCCTGCAATTCCTCCCGCACCACCTTACGGATGCTTTTCTCCAGCCTATCTGTCTGCTCCGTCGCAAGAATGGCTTGTACCAGAAACTCTTTGCGTTTGGCTGACGGCATCTGCTGCAGCAACACCCATGCGCGGCGGTGTTGCGGGTCGCTGAGGTTCGGGCGGAAAACATATTGCGGTCGTTTCATACCTCGCTTTTGCGGCGCGACACGGCGGCCAACGCACGCTCGAATCCGACCGCGTTCACCTTGTCGTCCAGCAGGAAAATCGTCTTACAAAGGCCGTCTTTGGGTGTCAGGTGGCGGCTTACAACCGAAGCCCCGCCGCCCAGCAGCACAGCTGGGATAGCGTGCAAATCAAAGCCAGCCTCCATCGTGGCAGAGAGCAGATGTTCTGTGTATCTGCGTCCCTGCTGGTTCACAATATCTTTCACTTTATCACTGACCGTGCAGGGCTGACCTGCCAGCATATTCTCGATTTGGGCATCCGTCAGCGACAGCCCGGTTTCCCGGCGCACCTGCTCCCGAATGTCATCCACGCAGCGGATCATGCCGAGTTCCAGACTGTGCGCAGTGTCAGCCGCAGGGATGGCGTTGTCGATGCGCATGAGGTCCACCGTCCAGCCGCCGAGATCCATAAGGAGCATGGACGGTTCGTCCTGCAACAAACCAGTTTCGGTCATAAGGGCGGCGTAGCCTTGGGGGAAGATGGCAACTTCCTCAATCGTAATGCTGTACTCCACACCCTCGAACTTGTAGTTCACAGGCTGATTGCTCCGCAGCAGATAATCTTTGAACTTGGGTTTGTCGCGTCCGAAGCTGGTCAGCGGCAGACCCGCCGCAATGCGCACAGAACATTCGGGCGGCAGACCGCGCTGCCGGATTTCTTTTGCGATAGCTGCCAGTGTCAGTAGGTAATAATTGTCGTTCGCCGTCTTGTCCCGCTGGATAGGCTGCCGCCCGGTGCCGCAAACAAAAAAGCACCCGCCAAACTCTAAGAGTCCTTGGCGGGGGTAGGGTTCGTGTTCTCCGTAGCTTGTCAGTCCTGCCGGGAACGAGCAGTGGGCTGTTTTGATGGCGTAGTAGCCGTGGTCGATGCCGATAATGATGCTCATAGTGGAAATCCTCCTTATTGTAAATAGGTATAAAATGGGAAACTTGAAAACAAAATGAAAACTGCCGGGAAAAGCAAAAAATCCCCGCAGCCAACAGGAAATTGGCTGCGGGGAATTGAAAACATTCTGCAAATAGCAGGATTTATTCTGTTTTTCTCAAAAAAATTGCCCCCTCCCCTGCCAAATTCCAGAAAGCGGCAGGAAAAGTAGGCATCAAGTTGGGAAAACCGCCCTAAAATGGTTGGACAACACTGTAAAACCGTGTCCAAAAATCAGTTGGCGAAATTGCCATTTTTCGACGATACAACAAAGAAAAAAGCCTGTGACATCTTTTTTGTCACAGGCTTATGTCCGGGTTGGTCAATTGGGATAACGCAAATTTCCTTCATTTGTACGTCATTATTTTCATCCTCATTGCTTTCTGCCATTAAGCCTGCATTATCTTTTCTCGATTTGCTTCGCCTTTGATTTGAGTAGTATTTTGTTTGACAAGAATTCCGAGTTGTTGGTCTTCCTCCATGCCTGTAGACACAAAAGTGCCCCTTGCGGTTCGAAGCCCGCAAGAGGCACTTTTGCAGTTATACCTTGTTGTTGGTCTTCCTCCATGCCTGTAGACACAAAAGTGCCCCTTGCGGTTCGAAGCCCGCAAGAGGCACTTTTGCAGTTATACCTTAATCATCAACCAACACCGAGGACTTGCCTCATTCCCCTTCCGATTGACTGCCAAACACAGTGATAGATATGCCAGTAATATGATTAAATCTTATAGTTTTGGTCAATCTGTCGATTGCGATCAAGCGCATAATGTGTTTTAGAATTAGGAGTTTACGTTCATCTCGTAGACATCAGCGATTGCCTCTGCGTTTTTTCAGGTAGAGTGCAACGATAAAGCCACCCACGGCCATGCAAGCCAGAATCGACAGCACTTCATAAGGGAAGTTATCGCTCGTCTGAGGAATCGCGCTTGTTGCCCCGCTGCCAGATGCCGCTGCACTGCCGTCATTCGGCTTTGCAGTAGGCGCAGCACCCCTAGTGCCGTTTGCAATTCCTCCCGCAATATCGGGATGTTCATCCTTCACAGTATCAGCAGGTTTCTGTACCGGTGCCGCAGGTTTGGTCTGGGCAGTATTTACAGCATTCCGCACTGCATCAAGGGCGGCTTTCAAGTCTTCAGCACTTGCGCGGCCTGCGATAGCAGCTTCCGCATCAGAAATTGCCTGGCGGATAGCGTCCGCGCTCTCCACAGTATACTTGCTCAGGTCAAGTTGCTTGGTTTCTTCAACCAAAGCATTCAACTCGGTGGCATCGCCAGCCTTTACCAATGCCGCCGCTGCGGCCTGCAACGTCCGTGCTGCTGCATCTACAGCCTCCTGGGTAGCGTTTTCATTGGCGGCGACCGTCTTTGCGGCCTCCAATGCATCGGCAACCAATTTCCAGGATTTTGCAGTATGAGCGTTCGCATCCATGGCCTCCACCTTGGAGATCATATCATCAATTGCAGTCATATCTGCTCGGAGCGCCAGTGCCTTGTAAGCAGCTTCCAGATTTGTATAAGCAGCTTCGATCTCATCGGCGGTTGCATCACGGTTGGCGGCGACCTTCTCAGCTTCTGCCAAAGCCTGGGCAAGGGCAGCCCAAGAATCAGGCTGATACCTGCTTTCATCCAGTTCCTTGATGCTGTTGATGGCCGCGACCAGGTTCGAGTTGTCAGCACGCTTCACAAGGCTTTCCATGGCGTCCTGCAGAGCGTCAGCTGCATGGTTGACAGTCACCTGGTTTGCATCCTCAGCGGCAGAGATGCTCTGCGCTTCGGCCAGCGCAGTTGCAAACGCTGCCCAGCTGGTGGTCGTGTAATCGTCTTCCACCCGGGCGGAAGCCTGCTCGATCAGCTGATTCAGAATGGTCTTGTCCACAACAGGCTCGGTGGGCTTGGCCGTAGCGTACAGTTCGGCCTCGTAGATGCGGACGCAGGCAGCCCAACCGGTGGTATCGGTACGGCTGACATTCAGCTTGAAGATCCGTCCGGTCGCATCGCCCAGATCATTGGTGGTAACATCGGCCGCGTTATCGGTGGTCTTGGCACACTCTGTCCAGTTCGCAGCGTCTGCCAGCACAGCGTTCCGTTCCTCGGCCTCCATGGCCAGCAGTTCGTCCACGTTGACCTCTTCTTCGTTCAGCACATAGAACTCGTAATTGGCAGTGTTCATGCTGCCGTTGCCGGCCGTCGGCGTTTCCGCCACGCCGACGTGGGAGACGACCAGCTGCCGGACGTTGCGTTCTTCGCCAATGTCAAAGGCGACCCACAGGTTGCTGCCATCCTCGCACCATTTGCCGGTATCGGGGTTTTCCTTGTCGCCGTCAAACAGCTTTTCGGGGCCCTGGGCAGTGCCCAGTTTTTCGCCGTTGTAGCCAACGATGGTCGCATTCTGGGACACCAGTTCCAGCTCGCCCACAGGCTCGGTGACGGTCACGGCAGCGCTACCGGAAACCTTCGGATCCTGAACCGAGGTCGCAACAACGGTCAGCTGCTCTGCGGTCTCGTCCTCCGCAACGGTCAGCAGGCCGGTCTCGTCGATCTCAGTCGCCTCAGAGACGGCGCCGTCCACGCTCCAGGTCACAGAATGGTCGGTGATATTCTCGCCGTTGACCATAGCTGCAAACTGCTTGGTTGCGCCCTTCTCCACAGATGCAGTAGCGGGCGATACCGTAACAGATGTAACGATTGGCTCAACAGAACCGCTCTGCAGGGTAACATTCACATCGTAGGTCTGGCCTTCGGTCACGACCAGGCGCTTCACAACCGTGTCGTTGATCAGGTAGCCTTCAGGAACTTTTTCGCACTTAATGGTGTACGTCCCCAATACAACCTCAGCAGGTTCGCCGGTAGTCACAGTATAGACCTTTTCGTTGTTGCTGTTGTAAACGCCATAAGTAACGCCGGTCAGTTTCTCGCCCTTGGCATTGGTCGCCACCAAGTTCAAGTAAGCGGTCGGTTCCGGGAATGCGGGGATTTCGACAGTATACTTATCAGAGATCAGCTTACTGACGCGTTTTACTTGCAGGGTGAGTTCACTGCCCGCACGCGGGACCCGAATGCCACGGATAATTACCGAGGTTTCGCCAGCAGCCACCGGGAGAGAGGCTTTGGTGTATTCACCAGAGTCGTTCTCGTAAACGTAGACCACATCGCCTTCACTCAGGCCTTTCACCGTAAGAGAAATATAGATGTCGCCACCGTTGGAAGAGCTAAGTGAGCCAGGCTGTGAATAAGCTTTCGCTGTAACATCCTTTGCCGCCTCAGATTTTGCGGCATTTTCCGCCTCAAAGCTCGCGCTCAGCTTGATGCTTTCTGCGGAACCTGTGGCGGTGGTGGTGTAGTAAATACGTCCGGCTTCTTGCGTGCCAAAGTTAAGGCCGGTGATAGTGACAGTGCCGCTTTCTGCAACCGCCTCTCCGATCTTGTTATACTCGCTGCCGGATTTGGTGTAGACCGTGACAGTCTGGCCCGCAGGCACGTTCTTCAGTGTGAAGGTATCATTGGCGCCCGTGCCATTCTCTGCGGCGGCAAACTGGATGGACACCGGCTCCGTCTGGGGGAACTCGGCGGTCTCGAACATCTGCCATTCATAAATGCGGATACCGCCCCAGGGGGAAGTTCCATCATCATAAATGCGCAGTCTCCATTCCCGTGCAGTCACCGGTTCGTCCAGCAAGACATCCGTTACAGCGGCGGTGTTGTGCTGGATGCGCTTTGCCTCTACCCACCAGCCAGACGCATTCTTATACTCCAGAGCAAAGTCGACGGTGTTCATCAACACATCCTCGCCACCGTACTGGGCATGTTCTACGCGCCAGCGGCGGACCGTCACCTCACGACCAATGTCAATGTCCATATATCCGGTCTCCGCATTGGTAACACACCATTTGGAACCATTCAGGGAGGTCCCGTCAATGGCCTTGGAGGCAGGCTCGCTCTCATTCTGGCCAGAATATCCGGTTACCGTCGCCCCCAGGCAGACGTTTTCGAATTCTTTTGGTTCGTAGACTTCGGAGTCCTCATTGCTATACAGCCAGTCGATTATCAGTTTGGTGCCTTCACCGCGTACACCGTTGGCATTAACGGGGACGACTTTCAGCGTCACGTCGTCTTCGTCAAAATCACGAACCAGGGTAGGCAGGTAGAAGGCCGTGTTGGGGGTCTCCATGATCAGATTAGAAGTCCCGTTCGCGTTGACCTTGTAGATCTCATAGGAAGCAGCGCCGTCCACAGCATCCCAGTAAATACGTGCTTCCGCATCATAGGCGTTGTGATACAGGATCTCGTCCAGCGCCACAGAAGTAGGACCGGACAGCGCCGCGCGATCCTGATCCAAAATGGCAAGCTGGCCCAGGTTGATGTGGTAGTTGGACACAGCAGTATCGCTTTCCACCTTTAAACCAATGGCATACAAAGTCTTGCCGGCATGATCATAAATATCTACCACCGTGGTGGTCCAGGTATCAGCCTTACTGGCAGTCAAATCGTAAGCGACTGTTTCGCATTCCTCATAGCTGGCAGTACTGTCATCGCCATAATAGGCAACCAACTTGGCCTTGCCATCATCGTTCTTGGCCGTCAGGCTCAGTGTCATGCCATCGGTCACAGCGACATCGGTGCTGTACAGCATGATGTCGTTTGCCTTGTTGGCATCCAGATCACCATAGAACTGAATGGAAGTGCCGCCGTTATAGGCGTCAGTGAAGTCATAGCCGCCATCAAGCTTCGAGCCGTCAGAATCGATGATCCAGGTCCAGGTGGGCATAACGTCCTGCACGGACTGGTAACTCCACTCGTTGTCACGGGAGAGTTCACCATTCACATAATAACCAACACCGTGGCCGGAATTAAAACTGGTTACGAACGGTGTGCTGAGGATCGGCGTCTTGTCGGCGAAGAATCGGGACATACCCAGCCAAGTGCGTGAGGAAACATTATCCACTTCTACCCGCGGATCTGAAGCAGAATTGACATAGAAGTCTTGTTCAACCTCGTGGAACTGCGCTCCGTTTGCAGAGTTACCTAACGTGGAGTTGGGGCAATACAGCGCGATGGATAGCTTTAGCTTGCCATCCGCGTCCACGAGCAGATCATCACGGAAAGTCGTGTTCATGCCGTTTTGCTGTACATCCAAGCCCGCATAAGCATCGAAGGGGCTGCGGTTAATAGAGTTCATCGTGCTGACTGTAGTAGAAATCTGCGTTGCATACCAGTTGTAGTTCATAAAGAACTCATTGATTCCCACAGAGCCATCATCGCTACGCTCCATCCAACGCTGGTTCGAGCTATTAACCGCGTTCTGGTAAGATACGCCGCCGGAAGGCAGCATCGAGTCGTACCAGCTAATCAAGATGTCGGGGCACTTGGCGCGCATGTAGCGGATCATCTCATCCAACCTGGATGCAATCTCTGCACTGCAGCCAAAGGATTCCTGGTTGAAGAAGTATCCATCAAAACCATAGTAATCCATCACTGCCAGTAGCTTATCTGCCACGGGGAAACTGCCATCTTCCGCCTTTTGGCAGAAAGCGTCAACTTCCTCCGCATAGCCCGAGCCAGATCCCCAAGGGAAGCCCAGTGTAGCAACGACCGGCACACCGTTGGTGTGGGCAGCGTCAGTAAATTCGCCGGTGGGGCAGCAGATCAGGCCCTCCTCAGAACCGGACCAGTACACAAAAGAATCGGTGTACTGCCAGTAGTTGAAGGACCAGCTCATGAAGTTCTCGGTGCCTTGTGAACTGGTGGTGTCGTGGGAAGAGTTAGCCAGGGAGCAGAGCATGAGCTTTGCTTCCGGATTTGCCTTTGGGTTCACGACAAAACCGCCCTCTCGGTTTGCCATGGGAATGCTCGCCCTGCTGTATCGTGCGTCCGGGTCAGATTCCGGCGTCCACTCCAAAAGAGTGGCCACGCTGAAAGAGGGGCCGATCGGCATCAGGGACTCGTGTGCGGCATACGCTTCGTTCATCTCCGCTGACCCGTCTTTGCCGGGGGTCGCAGCACTTGCGGGCAATGCGGTACCGGACAGTACCATAGCCAGTGCCATCAGACATGAACCGAAGCGTTTCCACTTCTTGTTTTCCATTGGTAAAGCACATCCTTTCATTTCTCTTTTCTCAGATGCATCTAATCAATCGCGCCGAACCGGGTAATTTTGCCGAAAGCACCCTGTTGTTCCCTTTGAGGTTTGGAACTTACAATGATGACGCCGCTCTTGATTCAAACAGAACAGTCCGGGATTACACATCAAAGCGTTTCCATTCAATGCACAGCAAAATACTTTCACAGGGATCCGGTTGGGCTTTCCCTTAAGCACCACCTCCGCTCAAATTGATTTATATCCACCAGGAAACGTGGTCTGCCGCGCTCATTTGTCAAGCAGATATACATTTCTGCTATGCATGTGCGCGTATGGCCAAACCCGCTTCTGGCAAACACTCCTGTTTCCGGCCCAATAACGGCTACATAAAGCCCTGGCACAGAATCAACGCCATTTTTACGTATCGTCCCGTTCATTCCCAAACAAATTAGCAGGCAGACGGACAGACAATAGAGTGGGTAGATATCGCTACCATCAGCAACACATCGTTCTATTGTTCCACTTGACCGCCTCTACCGCGCCTTGCTTGAGGCATTGGATCGGCACACCTGATGCCAGAAGCTTCATAAGCGGATAGATTCAAAATTTATTCGGGCGTCTCTGATAAACCAAAATGCTGGAAAATTCGCTAAAAGATAACGGATGCAAGGCGCGAGACCGCCGCAATACTTGGTGTATTGCAAGGTTGAGTAACGTAGCAGACGCTGCTTTTGGGCAATACCGAGCAATTCAAAATGCCAATGCGGCGAGCGAGACGCGTGACCGGCTAAGAGAGAAGCACAGGCAATCCTTGGTGGATTGCCGAGCATTTTCTCAACGCTGATCATGTGCCGCGGCCGTCGCAGCGATGCTTTAGGCTTAAGCCGAGAATTGTGCGGGGATGCCCCGGTAGAATTAGACAGTGCTGGGGATTTTTCAGATACCCTCTAGGCTACGCACCACATACAAAGTGGTTTGAAGTTTTTATTGCCGACAATGGAGCGGCCATCTTGCCCAATTAGCTTTCCAACCCAAATGTTGTGCGAACCACAATCGCTGTTGGCTGCCACCAGGCAGACATAGCCCACACTTGTGCAAGCGATTACCCACAATTTCAGATGTCAAGTTGCATCGTCCTTGCAATATTTGTGTTCCGGTCATTTCAGCGTGCAGCGAGCAAAGAAAAACAGAAGCATATTCTGTTAATTGCATGTTAACTACATATAACAAAACAAATTGCAAAAAGAAGTTACAATGGATTAACAGGGAGGGGGTAGCGATTCCAAATCGATTAACTGGTGCTAATTTTAGCACATAAAGGTGAAAAAGGCAAGGGAAAGTACACAATTTTGTTGAAATTGTAAAAAGTGCACATAGAAATACTGTTAGGCGCGGAATTTCAGCGCTTGCCCAACAACTTTTTCTTACTTACTTTTTCATTTTTGGTATTTAAAACGCGAACGGACGTTTATTAAATGTTAACTTTTGTTAATGACAGGAACGGAACTATGCTTTCGTCAAATTCACAATAGAAGGTGCATTTTATTGAGTAGACGCTCATGTTCTGCGCCAGATTCCATGATATAAATTCTTGTCGTCTCGATGCTGGAATGACCGAGCAGGTCCGCCAGTTTCGAGATATTTTTTTCGAGGTTGTAAAATGTCCGCGCAAACAGGAAATTGGCTACGGGGAAATTGAAAACATTCTGAAAACAGCAGGATTTATTCTGTTTTTTCTCAAAAAAATTGCCCCCTCCCCTGCCAAATTCCAAAAAGTGGCAGAGAAAGTGGGCTTCAGGGTGGGCAAACCGCCCAAAAATGGTTGGACAACACTGTAAAACCGTGTTCAAAAATCGGTTGGCGAAATCGCCGATTTTCGACGCTACAACAAAGAAAAAAGACTGTGACATCTTTTTCATCACAGTCTTATGGTGCGGATGAAGGGATTTGAACCCACACTCTTTTAAGGGAACTAGAACCTGAATCTAGCGCGTCTGCCAGTTCCGCCACATCCGCATATTCTTTTCGTCGTGGGCCGCGGCCCTGACGACGTGTATTATTATAACGGCTGGCAGAAGAAATGTCAAGCGATTTTTTGAGAAAAATGCTGCTTTTTTCAACGAAAAATGCGGCCCTCCGCTTTTCGACGAAAGACCGCATTTTATGAAAAGATTACCAGAGGTTGACGACCTCGTTGTACAGGCCCTCGTAGCTCTTGGCGGAGTTGGACCAACTGAAGTCGCACTCCATGGCGCGCTTGACCAGCACGGGCCAGCCGTCCTTCTGCCAATAGCCTTCCTTGGCGCGCCAGCAGGCCTCATACAGCTCATGGGCGTTGTAGTTGGCAAAGGTAAAGCCGTTGCCGTAGCCGTCGCCGGAGTCGTGGATAGAGTCCTTCAGGCCGCCGGTCTCGCGGATGACGGGGATCGTGCCGTAGCGGCAGGAGACCATCTGGGCCAGGCCGCAGGGCTCGGAGCGGGACGGCATCAGGAAGATGTCGGCACCGGCGTAGATCTGCTGTGCCAGCTTGGCGTTGAAGCCGATGTAGACACCGACGCGGCCCGGGTTGCGTGCGCACAGCTCGTTGAAGAAGTTCTCATACTGGGCCTCGCCAGAGCCGAGGATGACCAGCTCGATGCCCTGCTGCAGCAGACCCTCGGCGATGGCCTGAACCAGGTCAACGCCCTTGTGGCCAACCAACCGGGTGACCATGGCCATGACCGGGCTGCCGTCCTTATGCAGGCCGAACTCGTCCTGCAGGGCCTCTTTGCAGACAGCCTTGCCCTCCTGGAAGGTCTCGGCGTCGTAGTTTTTGGCAATGTCAGGGTCGGTGGCAGGGTTAAAGACATCGACGTCAATACCGTTCAGAATGCCGCACAGCTTATACTGCTTCTGGCGCAGCAAGCCGTCCAGACCGTGGCTGAACCACGGGTCGAGGATCTCCTGCGCGTAGGTCGGGCTGACGGTGGTGACCTTGTCTGCACACTCGATGGCGCCCTTCATGAAGTTGGCGCAGCCGTCATACTCCACAACATGGGCGTCACGTGCGCCGATGCCGCAGGTATCCTCGAGAATATCCAGACCATACTTGCCCTGGTAGGCAATGTTGTGGATCGTGAACACCGTCTTGATGCGGCTGAACTTATCCAGATGGCGGTAGTACAGGTTCAGGTAGACGGGCGTCAGTGCGGTCTGCCAGTCATTGCAGTTGATGATGTCCGGCTCAAAGTCGGTGTAGAACAGCATCTCCAGAATGGCGCGGGAGAAGAACGCGAAACGCTCGCCGTCGTCATAGAAGCCGTACAGGCCGCTGCGCTTGAAGTAATACTCGTTGTCGATGAAGTAAAAGACAACGCCGTCGCGCTCGGCCTTGAACAGGCCGCAGTACTGGCTGCGCCAGCCCACGGGCACGCTGAAGTTGGTGACATAGGTCAGCGTATCCTTGAATTTCAGGTCGCCGTACAGCGGCATAACGACGCGGGCGTCGATGCCGTCGCGGACCAGTGCCTTGGGCAGAGCGCCCGCAACATCGGCCAAGCCGCCGGACTTGGCAAAGGGTGCAGCCTCGCTGGCTGCGTACAGGATTTTCATAAGCACCTCCGTGCGAGTTTCACAAAATGAGGGCGAGGGAAAGTCTGGCTCTCCCCCGCCCTCTCATCAAAGTCGTCTCCGGGGAGAGGGAGTTCGACCTCTATGAGCGTTATGTCTCCCCTGTGTCAGCGTTTTGCTGGCGGGGTATTTTATACGCTGTGGCCCTTGGCGACGAACACCGGGAAGGTGTCGGTGCCGGTCAGCTTCTTGTCCTCGGTGATGTGGACGTTCTTGTCGGTGACGACGTACTCCACATTGCAGTTCGGCTCAACAACGGTATCCTGCATCAGGACGCAGTTCTTGACAACAGCGCCCTTCTTGATCTTGCAGCCGCGGAACAGCACGCTGTTCTCAACGGAGCCCTCGATGACACAGCCGTCAGCCAGCAGGCTGTTCTTGACAGAACTGCCCTCCAGGTAGCGGGTCGGGTTATCGTCACGAATCTTCGTGTAGATGGGCGCGGGTCCGAACAGGGCGTCCATGCTGCCGTCCTGGAGCAGACGCATATTCTCGTCGAAGTAGCTCTTCATGTCGGAGACGCGGGCGACATAGCCGTCGAACTGGTAGGCATGGACGTTCAGCAGCTTGAGGTTGCGGGCCAGGATGTCGCGCTCGAAGTAGACGAGGCCGCGGACGGAGGCATCGTGGATCAGGTGGATCAGGCTCTCGCGCTCAATGACATAGATGTTCATGGCGAGGTTCTGCTCACCGATGCGGTAGTCGTTGGACAGAATCTCAACAACGCGGTCATTGTCATCCAGACGGATGGTGTAGTTATCACTGCGGGCACCCTCGGGGATGGCGGCGCGGTTGTAAACCATCGTGACGTCAGCGCCGGACTTGACATGGGCATCGATCAGCTTATTGAAGTCGAAGTTCATGGCAATGTAGGAGTCAGACAGGATGACGTAGCGCTCCTTCTGCGCCTCGAGCCAGTTCAGGATGCTGTCCAGTGCGTCCACACGACCGGAGTACAGCTTGACGCTGCGCTCGGCAAAGGGCGGGACGATGTTCAGGCCGCCGCGCTTACGGGTCAGGTCCCACTCACGGCCTGCGCCCAGGTGATCCATCAGAGAGTGGTAGTTTTTACGCACGATGACGGACACGTTGTCGATGCCGGCGTTGGCCATGCTGGACAGCGTGAAGTCGATCAGGCGGTAACGTCCGCCGAACGGGATGGAGCCCATGGAGCGCTCCGCCACCAGTTCGGGAACGAGGTTATCATACGTATTGGCGAAAATGACGCCGAGAGCATTCACATTGCTGTTTACCATTGTTCCTCACCATCCTTTACATCGCTGGAGACCATTGCCTTGGGGCCAACCACTGCGCCCTTGCCGATGACGACGCCGGAGCCGACGGTGGCGACATCGCCGGGCTCGGCAATGTTCAGGCCGCCCTCGGGCATAGCGCCGACGGTTGCGCCCTCCTCGATCGTGACGTTCTCGGCCACGATGCAGTGCTTGACGGACGCACCGGCCTTGATGACCGTGCCGCCCATAACGACGGCTGCTTCCACCGTAGCGCCCTTCTCAACGACTGCGCCGGGGAACAGGATGGAATTGTTGACCGTACCGTTGACCTTGCAGCCCTCGGAGATCATCGAGTTGGAGATGGTGGCGTCGCTGCCGATCTGCTGGCAGGGACGGCCCGTGTTGCGGGAGTAGATCTTCCAGTTCTCATCGAACAGGTTGATGCCGGAATGCTTCGGGTCCAGGACCTCCATGTTGGCCTGCCACAGGCTGGAGATCGTGCCGACGTCCTTCCAGTAGCCGCTGAAGTGGTAGGCATACATACGGCGCCCGTCCTTCAGCAGGTTGGGGATAACGTTCTTGCCGAAATCATTCTCGGAGTTGGGGTCGGCCTCGTCCTCGGTCAGGTACTTCTTCAGGATGTCCCAGTTGAAGATGTAGATGCCCATGGAAGCCAGGTTGGACTTAGGCTCCTTCGGCTTTTCCTGGAAGGCGTTGATGCGGTCATCCTCATCGGTGACCATCAGGCCAAAGCGGGATGCCTCGCTCCATGGCACTTCCATGACGGCGACGGAGAACTCTGCGTTCTTCTCCTTATGGAAGCGCAGGAAGTCAGAGTAATCCTGCTTGCAGATCTGGTCGCCGGACAGGATGATGACATACTTGGGGTCATAGCGGTCAATGAAGGACAGGTTCTGATAGATGGCGTTGGCCGTGCCCTTGTACCAGTCAGAGCCGGAAGCCTGCTGGTACGGCGGCAGAACGTGAACACCACCGTGCAGGCGGTCAAGGTCCCACGGCTGGCCGTTGCCGATGTACTCGTTCAGGACGAGGGGCTGATACTGGGTCAGGATGCCCACCGTGTCAATGTCAGAATTGACACAGTTGGACAGCGGGAAGTCGATGATACGATACTTTCCGCCAAACGGAACTGCCGGCTTGGCGAGCTTCTGGGTCAGCGCGTACAGACGCGAGCCCTGGCCGCCTGCCAGGATCATTGCGATCATTTCTTTAGCCATAAGATTTCTCCCCTTAAAATTTCGGCAGAATGCCGTTTTTAACATATATCCAAAGACGGCTTACACCGTCGTTTTGGCCTTGGGCGGACGTCCGCGGCGCTTGGGAGCCGCCTCGGTCACGGCGTCTGCGGCAGGGGCCGCAGTCTTGGCAGTGGTTTTTGCCGTCTTTTTGGCGGCGGACTTGGCGGGCTTTTCCGCTGCCTTGTCCTCCGCCTTGGCGGCGCGCGGCTTGCGGGCAGCGGGCACGCTCAGGTAGAGGGTGGATAGCGGCGGCAGCGTCAGCGAAATATGCTGGTCGAAGCCGTGCATCGGGCCCTTCTTCGCCTTGACCGTGCCATTGGTCACGCCGGAGCCGCCGTACTTCTTATCGTCGGAGTTTAGGATCTCCTTGTAGCTGCCGGGGTTCGGCACGCCCATCTGGTACTCCTTGCGCAGCACCGGGTTGAAGTTGCATACGACAAGCACCATCTTGCCCGCAGCGTCGCGGCGCAGGAACGCGATGACGCTCTGCTTGCTGTCGTCGGGCACGATCCACTGGAAGCCCTCCCAGCTGTAATCGACCTGCCACAGGGCGGGCGTGTCACGGTAGAAGTGGTTCAGATCCCTGACGTAGCTTTGCAGCTCACGGTGCTTATCGTAGCCGAGCAGCATCCAGTCGAGCGGCTTCTTCTCGTCCCACTCGATAAACTGGCCGAAGTCCTGGCCCATAAAGAGCAGCTTTTTGCCGGGATGGGCCATCATGTAGCCGAAGAAAGTGCGCAGGTTCGAGAATTTTTCCTCATAATCGCCGGGCATCTTGTTCAGCAGGCTGCACTTGCCGTGGACGACCTCGTCGTGGCTGATAGGCAGCACGAAGTTCTCACTGAACGCATAGAAGAAGCTGAACGTGACCTTGCCGTGGTTGCCGGCGCGGAAGAGCGGGTCGGTTTTCATGTAGCTGAGCATGTCGTTCATCCAGCCCATGTTCCACTTGAAATTGAAGCCCAAGCCCCCGTCGGACGCGGGCTTTGTGACCAGCGGCCAGGCGGTGGATTCCTCGGCGATCATCATTTTATGCGGATAGCGGCCCAGGATAGCCGTGTTCAGCTTCTGCAGGAAGGCGATGGCCTCGAGATTTTCCTTGCCGCCGTTGACGTTCTGCTCCCACTCGCCGTCCTTGCGGTTGTAGTCGAGGTAGAGCATACTGGCGACAGCATCGACGCGCAGACCGTCCACATGATAGCGGTCCACCCAGAACATGGCGCTGGAGATCAGGAAGCTCTCGACCTCCTTCATGCCGTAGTTAAAGACCATCGTGCCCCATTCCTTGTGCTCACCGCGGCGGGGGTTGGGGTCCTCATAGCAGGGGGCGCCGTCGAACATGTACAGGCCGTAGCCATCCTTCGGGAAGTGGGCCGGGACCCAGTCCAGAATGACGCCGATGCCTGCCTGATGCAGCTTGTCGACGAAGGCCATGAAGTCCTTCGGCGTGCCATAACGGCTTGTCGGGGCAAAATAGCCCGTGACCTGATAGCCCCAGCTGCCGTCGAAGGGATACTCGGTGATGGGCAGCAGCTCCACGTGAGTGTAGCCCATTTCCTTTATGTACGGGATCAACTCGTCGGCCAGCTCGGCATAGTTGTAGGGCACGCCGTTTTCGGGGTCCTTCATCTTCCAGCTGCCGGCCTGCAGCTCGTAAATGGACATCGGGCTGTTGATGACATCCCGCTTTTCCTCGTCACTGACCCAGGCGGCATCCCCCCAGGTGTAGCCCTCAATATCATAGACCTTGCTGCCGTTGGACGGGCGGGTCTCGGTATGGAAGGCATACGGGTCAGCCTTATAGACCAACTCATCCGCCGGGGTGGTGATGCAGTATTTGTAGACATCAAATTGTTTGATGCCGGGAACGAAGCGCTCCCAGATACCGTCCGTCACCCTTTCCATCGGGTGCTCGCCGGGCGTCCAGCTGTTGAAGTCACCCACAATGGAAACAGCCTTGGCGTGCGGTGCCCAGACACGGAACACTGCGCCGGCCTCGCCGTTTTCCTCGCACAGATGCGCACCGAAGTAGCGATAGGCCTCCTGATTGTTGCCCTGCTTGAACAGATAAATGGGCAGATCGGAGCTTTTTGGCGTTTCTTTGCGCTGTTTCAACGTAATCTCCCCTTTTGAGCGGTGCTTTAGTGGATACAGTACACCGACTCTATATAATCTCTGTCTCTATATTACCTGTTTCTTACGGGAAATGCAAGGTCTTTTGTGTAATATTCTGCTAAAATTTTCGTATGTTACCCATTCGTTTTGTACAAGTTCGACATAAATCGGGTGTTTTTTCAGACAAATGCACAAAAAAAGTCCCCTGCAAGGTTCTTTTTACACTTTGCAGGGGATTTGTGCAATCCGGAAATTATTTTCAGGTCCCGTAGATGTAGTACGGGTTCTCGCCGCTGTAGACGCTGCGGCGGTTCCAGACCGTGTGGGTGGCCAGATATTCGGCCCAGGCATGGTAGCCCGCGGCATTGAAGTGGACGCCGTCCTTCGTGGCGTAGTCGTCGATCTGGCTGCCGTCGGCGGGGTTGGTCAGGGCCTCGCGGATGTTGATATAGTAGCAGCCCTTGCGCAGCGCCATGTTGGCCAGCAGGTCGTTGACCGTGGCAATGCGGGTGTTGTCCAGACCGGGCTTGGAGGCGACCACATCCTCCTGTACGCCGGGGATGGACTGGATATAAATCGTCACGCCGGGGTTCAGCTGCTCACGCAGCATATCAATGAGGCGCTCGTAGTAGGCGATAAAGCTGTCCTCACTGCCCTGCACGACGAGGTTGTTCGTGCCGACAAGGATATAGAGATAATCCGGCTGGCTGGCGGCAATGGTCTCCATCGGGGTCTCGTTCGCACCGGTGACGGCGTTCTTGACGCTGACATTGTTGACAAAGGTCTGCACGCCCGCGCTGACGTAGGTGGCGTAGTGGGCATTGTGGTAGCCCGTATCGTAGATGCCAAGGCCCGACGCGATGCTGTCGCCCGCGAAGGTGACGGTGTTGAAATAGTCGTTCGTCACGGTGCCCAGCATCGGGACGGCCACCATGCGGTGATCGGTGTTGCGGTACTCGGTGTCGATTGTGGCCGCGACGGCCTCGGACTTGTCCCACGCGGCGGTATCGACGCCCGGCAGGATGCGCTGCGGCTCGGCAATGTCTGCCGGGGCCGCCGAGGGGGCCTCGGTGGGCACAGCGGCGGATGCGGCCTGCTCCGGCGTAGCGGATTCTGCCGGGGAAGTCTGAGCCGGGGCACTCTGCCGCGTGAACCAGAAGTAGCCCACGCCGATGCAGAGCAAAACTAAAACAACGATGAGGATCAGGAACAGTCTGCGCTTGCGGCGTCTGCCTGCGACCTCATTGCGGTAGGTATAAAAATCAGCCATAAAAGCTCCTATTCTTTACGCAATCAAGCATGTATAGTTATTATACGCCGGAACCGCACCGGGTACAAGTGGCCACAGCAAATTTTACAGAACGAAAAAGGGACGTTTGCAAAAATCAGCTTGACGCTTTTCTCCTGTACCTCTATAATAAGAGTAAGAATAGACGTGACCAATCATCACAGAACGGAGGTCCTGCCCCATGGCATGGATGATCGTATCCGACAGCTCCTGCGAGATCCGCGAGCTGAAAAACCCGGCACCGGGCGTGCAGTTTGCCCTTGTACCGTTTAAAATCCGCGTTGGTGAACGCGAGTATGTTGACCTTGCCACGCTGAACACCCAGCAGATGCTGCAGGCCATGACCGACTACAACGGTGCCAGCACCACCGCCTGCCCCAGTCCCGAGGAATGGGCCGAATATTTTTTGCAGGCGGACAACGTGTTTGCCCTCACCATCAGCAGCAACCTGTCCGGCAGCTACAATGCCGCCATGGCCGCGCGCGAGATGGTGCTGGAGGAGCACCCCGAAAAGAAAATTTTTGTGCTGGACACGCTGAGCTGCTCCGGTGCGCTGGCCGGTGCCGCCGAGCTGGCCAACAAGCTGATCGGCGAGGATCAGACATTTGACGACATCTGCTTTGCGCTGAAAAAGTTTGCCGATAGCACCCACATCCTGTTTGCACTGGCGAGCTTTGACAATCTGGCCAAGAACGGCCGTGTCAACAGGGTAGTTGGTTTTATCGCAGGCCGCCTGAACATGCGCGTTCTGGGCCGCCGCACGCCGGACGGCAAGATCGACTTTTACTTCAAGACACGCGGCGAGACCCGCGTGCTGGCAAAGATTCTGGAGCAGATGGACGAGGACAAATACGATGGTGTCCATCCGGTGCTCATCAGCGAGTGCGGCAATCAGAACGCCGCCCAGCTTTTGCATCACGGCATTGAGGCCAAGTGGCCCGGCGCTCCTGTGAAGATCGTGCCCTGCTCCGGCCTGTGCAGCTTCTACGCGCAGGATCAGGGCATCATTATCACGTATTAAGACAAAAATATACCGCCGTGCATGGATTTGCACGGCGGTTTTTGTTTTGTCGGCTTCCTCCTTGGGGGAAGCTGTCAGCGGCCCTGACCGCTGACTGATGAGGGGCAGGTGTACGGCCATCATCCGTTGGCGGGATATGACATAGACCTGCCCCCTCATCCGGCCTCGGGCGGGGCCTCGGCCACCTTCCCCCGCCCGCGGGGGAAGGCATTCTTATTCCGGCAGCCGCTCCTTCACGAAATCCAGGAACGCCTGGGCGGCGGGGGCAAGGTTCTCGCCGCAGGCGAGACCGATCTCCATCATCTGGTGGGGATTCATCGGGCGCTCCACGACGCCGGGATAGCCGTCCTGGTGGTTGATGGCGTTGTTTACGCTGATGCCCAAGCCCGCCGACACCATGGCATAGGTCGCCGTGATGTCCATCGTGGAATAGCGCGCATCGGGGCGGGCCTTCAGCTTGTCAAAAATCAGGGTGATGTCGGTCTCCATGCCCGGGTAGCTGTCGATGAACGGCTCGGTCTTCAGGCTTTCCACCGGGAAGGACTCGCGGTCCGCCAGCGGGTGGTTTTTGGGCAGCAGGACCATCAGCTCGTCCTGGCGGATGGGCAGCCAGACCGGCAGCGAGTCACGGTGGCTGATGAGGCAGAAATCCGTGCGGTGATCCAGCAGCATCTCGGCCAGCTCGCTGCTGGTGCCGTTGACGATCTTGATGACCACGCCGGGGTGCCGTGTGCGGAACGCCGCCATCATCTGGGTGACCCACTCATAGTAGCAGTTATACGCCGTACCGATGACGATGGTGCCGCAGTCTGCGCCGCGCACCTTGGCTGCGGTCTGTTCCAGCCGCTCCTGCGCAAACAGCAGCTCACGCACCGACGGCAGCAGCTGGCGGCATTCCGCGGTGGGCTGCACGCCGCTTTTGGCGCGGTACAGCAGGGCAAAGCCCAGCTCCTTTTCCAGCGTTGCCACGCTGCGGCTGATGCCGGAGACCGTAAAACCCATCTCATCCGCCGCCGCACGCAGGCTGCCGCGGTCGATTGCCTTTAATAAGATTTGCCAGCGTTCTGTATCCATCTTGTACCTCTTGTTGCTATGTTTGCAATTTTGTAAAAATCGTGTTACGTTTTCATCAATCATAAGACAGAACGCCGGATTTGTCAAGAGCGGGAGGACGGAAATTAAAAAAGTCTCCCCCGGTTACGAGTGAGGTGCCCCGCAGAGCCGGAGCTTGGGGTTCATCACTCTTTTATATTCCGCTCCTGCTTGCGCTTCATGCGCTCAAGCAGAGCTGCCCTCTGCTTATCCCATCTGGCATCGTACTCCGGGGTAGCCGGGTCGATGCAGCGGGCAAAGCTCCAATGCAGGCCGTCGCGGCGGCTCAGCTTAAAGCGCAGATACCAGTGCCCGCAGTAGGGGCAGGCTGCTCTGGTAAAGTAGCCCGTGTTGCCGCGCTTGAGCCAGACCTCGTCGTTTTGCAGCAGCGCGCCGCACTCAGGGCAGCGTGCCTGATACAGCTCGGGCACGCTGCGGTAGTCGTCGTGTTCCATGCGGTTCATGAACAGCCGCACGTCGCGGCCCGTGTTCTCGGCACCGAGCAGCGCCTCGGTCAGCAGCTCCTCCTCCGTCGGATAGGTCGCGAGTCCCTCGGCCAGCGGCAGCTTGCGGCAGACCCTGGCCGTATAGAGCGCGTCGTCCAGTGCGTTGTGGAACGGTTCTTCCTTGGGGATGCCCAGGCGGTCCACAACGCTTTCCAGGGTCAGGCCCTCTCCCTCCTTGCGGGGGTAAGCCTGCAGGAAGATGCGCTGCAGGTCGTACCAGCGGTTCGGCCAGTTTTCATCCAGCCCGACGAGGAACAGGTTTTGCTTTAAAACCGGCACGTCGTCCAGGCCCCACTCGGCCAGCTCGGCATCGTCGCCCGCCCAGTCAAGAAATTTCTGCAGGCCCTCCTTCATCGGCAGGCCCGCGTCCAGATCGCCCTGGGACAGACCCGTTACCTTGGCGATATGATGCTGCAATTTGCGGAAAATGTGCGGCTTGAGGTTGACCTCAAACGTATCCAGCACGTCGCCGCGGTCATTGATGCGGGCCGCGCCGATCTGAATGATTTCACCGCGCAGCGTCAGCTCCGTGCCGTGATAGAGGAAGGTTTTCGGCTGGTAGCCGATGTTCCATTCCAAATCGAAAACGATCAGATTCACAGGTCAGGTCTCCTCATTCAAAATAAATTTTTCCACTGCCAGGCCCACGCCGTCGTGGTCGTTATCGGCGGTCAGGTAGTTGGCTGCGGCCTTGACCGGCGGCTGGGCGTTGCCCATGGCCACGCCCATACCGGCCAGGCGTATCATCGGCAGGTCGTTCCAGCCGTCACCGCAGGCCATCAGGTTGGCGGGGGTCAGGCCCTTGGCGCGCAGCAGAATTTCCAGCGAGGTATCCTTGCCGACGCCGAGGGGCATTGTTTCAATAAAGAAAGGTGCGCTGCGGCAGATGGACAGCTTGCCCGCAAACTCCTGCTGCATCAGCTCCTCAACGTGCGGCATGTCGGCGGGGTCGCCGGTCAGCAGCAGCTTGTTGATGGGGTAGGTCACCTCGGCGGGCAGGTTTTCCACCTTGCGCACGGGGATCTTGTTGATGCGGGCTTCCTCCAGCACGTAGGGAGCGTCGGGGACCTCGGTCACGATGCCGTTTTTGTCGTAGGTCAGCGGCACGACGTTCCAATAGCGGCTGAACGTGCAGACCGGTTCGATCAGGTCTGCCGGGAAGGCATGCTGCACCAGCGTCTGTCCGGTCCGGCAGTCGATGATCTTGCCGCCGTTGTAACTTAAAATACAGCCGCCGTACTTTTCGAGCTCGAGCTCCCTGGCCAGCGGCTCAATGCCGACGGTGGGCCGCCCGCTGGCCAGCACGATGCAGACGCCGCGGCGGGCCGCCTCCTGCAATGCCGCCTTTGTGCGCGGCGTGATGACTTTTTCGGTGTTGGTCAGGGTGCCGTCAAGATCCAGCGCCAAAACTTTATATTGCATGGTTATTCCCCCGGAATGCAGATTTGTGTATATTGTACTCTAAAATGGGGGATTATGCAAGCATCTTGCCTTCCCCTGTGGGGCTGCGCCCGCAGGCGCGTGTCGGAGCGCAACCGCCGTAGGCGGCTCTTATCGCGTAGACTGAAGCTGGCCCCGCAGGGCCGGATAAGGGGTATGGTTGCCATTTTTACCCGTTGGTGGGATACCATGGCAGGGTCGGCCCTCATCAGTCAGTGGTCGGAGCCACTGACAGCTTCCCCCGCGGGGGAAGCCTTTTGTTTAAGATTAGCCATTTCTAACGTATTGACAAGCATTCTCACCTATGCTACACTATCCGAAGCAATAAGGGAGTAGTCAGCGCAGCGGTGGAGCAGCCGCCGCGCAGTTCTGCCAACACAATGAGCGTTTGCTCTGGCTTTACTTTAAACGACGAGACTTATCTGCCCGTTTTCACGGGTGGATAGGTCTTTTTTATTGTCTGCACCCTGCCAAAACGGAGGAAAAATCATGACTTTATTCGACCTGTTCCTGATTGCCGTCAGCCTCTCGATGGACGCATTCGCCGTCTCGATCTGCAAGGGGCTGTCCGTCCGCAAGGTAAGTCTGCAGCACGCCATGATCTGCGGCGTCTGGTTCGGCGGGTTTCAGTTTTTGATGCCTGCACTGGGCTATTTTCTCGGTGACCGGTTTGCCGCGCTGCTGACGAAGTTCGGCCCGTGGATCGCGTTTGTGCTGCTGGCGCTCATCGGTGCGAACATGATCAAGGAGAGTTTTGGCGGCGACGAGCAGCTGGACGACGACTACTCCGCCAAAGCCATGCTGCCGCTGGCCATCGCCACCAGCATTGATGCGTTCGCCGTCGGCGTCAGCTTTGCAGCCATGCAGGTGGACATTCTGCCCGCTGCCGGGCTGATCGGCGTTATCACCTGCCTGCTGTCCGCCATCGGCGTCAAGGTCGGTGCCATGTTCGGCGACAAGTACCGTGCCCCCGCCGAGCGTATCGGCGGCATTGTGCTGATCCTGATCGGTGTCAAGACGCTGCTGACGGGGCTGGGTGTGCTGTAATTTGGTGTGCCTGTAGGGGCCGGGCACGCCCGGCCCGCGGCTTACCCGCAAACGCCCGGATGAGCGGGCGGATATGGAATCCGCCCCTACGGCGTAGGGGTCGATGCTCGTCATCGTCCCGGAAGCGCCTGGGCCGCCGGAAGCTAAGGGGTCGCAGATGTGCGGCCCCTGCAACGCTGCAAGACAAGCAAAAACGCTCCGGGCGGTATGGAACATTCTCCATACCGCCCGGAGCGTCATTTATTATTGTAGGGTTCAGCGCAGCACCAGCTGTCCGTTCCCATCCGCATCCACGGTCAGGGTGTCCCCTGCCGTGTGGGCGCCACCGATGATCTCCTTCGCGATCATCGTTTCCACATGGGACTGGATGTACCGCTTCAAGGGGCGGGCGCCGTAGATCGGGTCATAGCCGCCGTCGATGATGGCGTTCTTGGCCGCGTCGGTGACAACCAGTTTCAGCTGTTTGTCCTCCAGACGCTTGCGCAGGTCGGCCAGCATCAGGTCAACGATGGAGCCGATTTCGGTCTTGGTCAGGCTCTTGTAGTAGACAATGTCGTCCAGACGGTTCAGGAACTCGGGGCGGAACTGGCGCTTGAGCAGCTGGTCAATGGCGTTTCTGGCCTCGTCGGACAGCTCGTTGCTGCCGTTGGCGCGGCTCTTTTCCAGATCCTCCAGAATCAGGTCGGAGCCCAGGTTCGACGTCAGGATGATGACGGTGTTCTTGAAGTCCACCGTGCGGCCCTGGCTGTCGGTAATGCGGCCATCGTCCAGCACCTGCAGCAGGATGTTGAACACGTCCGGGTGGGCCTTTTCGACCTCATCGAACAGTACAACGCTGTAGGGGTGGCGGCGCACGGCCTCGGTCAGCTGGCCGCCCTCCTCATAGCCGACGTATCCCGGAGGCGCACCGATCAGACGCGAGACGCTGAATTTCTCCATATACTCGGTCATGTCGATACGGACCATGTTCTTCTCGTCGTCAAACAGGGCCTGCGCCAGCGCCTTGGCCAGCTCGGTCTTGCCGACGCCCGTGGGGCCGAGGAACAGGAAGCTGCCGATGGGACGGTTCGGGTTCGCGATGCCGGCGCGGGAGCGCAGGATAGCGTCCGAGACCTTCTGCACGGCCTCGTCCTGGCCGATGACCCGCTGATGCAGCGTGTCCGGCAGGCGGAGCAGCTTCTCGCGTTCGCCTTCGACGAGCTTGGAGACCGGGATGCCGGTCCAGCGGGCGACGATGCGGGCAATCTCGTCGTCCGTCACGCGGTCACGCAGCAGGCTGGATTCCTTCTTGCCCTCGGCGATTTTTTCTTCTTCTTCCAGCTGCTTTTTTAAGCTCGGGATTTTGCCATTCAACAGCTCCGCTGCTTTTTCAAGGTCGCCTGTACGTTCAGCTTTTTCATATTCATTCTTCGCACTTTCAATTTCAGCACGCAGACTTTGGACTTTCGAAATGGCGTTCTTCTCGTTTTCCCACTGCGCCTTCTTGCTGTTGAAGCTGTCGCGCAGCTCGGCCATCTCCTTTTCCAGCGTGGCCAGACGCTGCTTGGACAGCTCGTCGGTCTCTTTCTTTAGAGAGGCCTCCTCGATTTGCAGCTGGGTGATGCGGTGGTTCATCTCGTCCAGCTCGGCGGGCATCGAATCCAGCTCGGTCTTGACCATGGCGCAAGCCTCATCGACGAGGTCGATGGCCTTATCAGGCAGGAAGCGATCCGTGATGTAGCGGTCCGACAGCGTCGCGGCGGCGATCAGAGCGGCGTCCTGAATCTTGACGCCGTGGTAGACCTCGTAGCGCTCCTTCAGGCCGCGCAGGATCGAGATGGTGTCCTCGACAGTCGGTTCATTGACCATGACCGGCTGGAAACGACGCTCCAGCGCAGGATCCTTCTCGATATACTCGCGGTACTCGTCCAGCGTGGTCGCGCCGATGCAGTGCAGTTCGCCGCGGGCCAGCATGGGCTTGAGCAGGTTGCCGGCATCCATCGCGCCGTCGGTCTTGCCCGCGCCGACGATGGTGTGCAGCTCATCGATGAAGAGGATGATCTTGCCCTCGGACTTCTTGACCTCGTTGAGGACGCTCTTCAGGCGCTCCTCAAACTCGCCGCGGTATTTGGCACCTGCGACCAGCGCACCCATGTCCAGACTGAACACGGTGCGGTCTTTCAGGTTCTCGGGCACGTCGCCGCGCACGATCCGCTGCGCCAGCCCCTCGGCGATGGCGGTCTTACCGACACCGGCCTCACCGATCAGCACAGGGTTGTTCTTGCGTTTGCGGGACAGGATACGGATGACATTGCGAATTTCCGTATCGCGTCCAATCACAGGGTCAAGTTTATGCGCCTTTGCCATCTCGACAAGGTCCTGGCCATATTTTTTCAGGGCGTTGTAGGTGTCCTCCGGGTTATCACTCGTGACCCTCTGATTGCCACGCACTGTACTCAGCTGCTTCATAAATTTCTCGGTTGTGATGCCGAAAGTCTTGAAGATTTCGCTGGCAGCCTTGCCGGGCCGCTGCAAAATACCGAGGAATACATGCTCTACGCTGATGTATTCATCCTTCATCTGCTTAGCCTGCTGCTCGGCGGCGTTGAGGGCGCGGTCCAGATCGTTGGAGATGTAAATTTTCTCCGGGTCACGGCCCGAGCCGGTCACGCGGGGCAGCGCCTCGACCTTCTGCAAGGCCGTCTGAGCAAAGGCATTGGCGTCAATGCCGAGGGTCTGCAGCAGCTGCGGGATAAGCCCGTCCTGCTGCTGGGCAAGGGCGGCCAGCAGATGCTCCTGCTCCACCGCGTTGTTGGAATATTCCACCGCGATGCGCTGTGCAGCCTGCAAAGCCTCACGGGTTTTCTGTGTCATTTGTTCGATGTTCATAGTGCGTACCTCCTTTAGTGCAGATAGCGCATTGTTCTGGCAGTCTCGCGCGTAAAATGCTTGGATTTTGCAGTTCAAGAATCCGCTTTCGCAAATTCTGTGTGTTCGTTTTTCTTTAGCACTCTATCCGTTCGACTGCTAATATTGTAGCACATTCACATACCATGTCAATAGGAAAATTGCAAACAAATTGTGAATTTGCAGGAAAAATCATTGGTAAAAGTTGGAGAAACAGTCGGAGGAGAACGGATAGTTAGATATTTTTCAAAATATCTATTGACAGCGGCAGGTGCATAGGAGTATAGTAAAGGCATAGACAGTTAGACGTTTATCTAATTGTTTATCAGGAAAGGAGTTGTTCTGTTTGGGAGATGCTTTCAAGGCGCTGGCCGACCCGACGCGGCGGCGCATTTTAGAACTGCTGGCACAGGGCGATCTGACCGCCGGGGAGATCGCCGCACATTTTGATATGACAAAGCCGTCCGTCAGCCACCACCTGAACATTTTAAGAAGTGCGGCGCTTATTACCGATGAGCGCCGCGGCCAGAACATTGTGTACAGTGTGAATCTGACCGTATTTCAGGAATTGATGAAATGGTTTTATGACTGCGGCCTTGTAAAGGGAGACGATAGCAATGAAAAAGAATAAGCTGTTCTGGATTTTAACCGTGGTCTGCGTGCTGAATTTTGCCGCGCACCTGTACTTCTACCCCTCCCTGCCGGACATTGTGCCCACCCACTGGGGAGCCAGCGGGCAGGTCAACGGCTGGGGGCCGAAATCCACGGTTTTGTTTTTGGCCGCGATACCGTTTGTCACGCTGATTTTGTTTGAGGTCATCCGCAAGATCGACCCCAAGCATCAAAATTTTGAGAAGTTCGGCAAGGCATGGAACCTGTTCGTGGGGCTGTTCACCGTAATGTCGGCGGCGTTCAGCTGGCTGAGTGAGTTGGCTGTTTTCGGTAAGCTGCCGGACAGCAGCAACCTCGTCAGCATTCTGGTCTGCGGCGGCATCGGCGTATTGTTCATCATCCTGGGCAATTTTATGCCGCAGATCAAGCAGAATTATACCTTCGGCTGCCGCACGCCCTGGGCGCTGAACGACGAGCACAACTGGCAGCGCACCCAGCGCATGGGCGGGTACACCTTTGTCGTTATGGGCATTGTCCTGTTGGTGCTTGCCTTCCTGGGCGGCCTGCTGGGCGACATTGCTACGCTGATCGTGCTGCTGGCCGCCCTTCTTGGCGGCAGCGCGTGGATTTATTTGTATTCGTATCTGGTGTATGTGGGGAAGATGAAGTAAGGACCTAAAGCCTTCCCCTTTGGGGGAAGGTGGCCCCGCAGGGCCGGATGAGGGGCGGGTGTGCCATTGCTATCCGTTAGCGAGTTTTGACGGCAGGCCGCCCCTCATCAGTCAGCGGGCGTGGCCGCTGACAGCTTCCCCCGAGGGGGAAGCCATATAGGCAAGCAGCCCGTGCTTCGATTGGGAAGCACGGGCTGTTGTTATGTCTTATTCAATCCCTTTTCAATAAACTCCGGGCCCTCATTTATACAGCTCGACCAGATTCAGCAAAATCTCGACGCCCTGATCCATCTTCTCGGCGGTGATGCACTCGCAGGGGCCGTGGAAGTTGAAGCCGCCGGTGCCGAGGTTCGGGCAGGGCAGGCCCATATAGCTCAGGGTCGCGCCGTCGGTGCCGCCGCGGACCGGGGTCTCGATGGGTTCAAGGCCCGCCGCGCGGATGGCCTTGCGGGCGTTCTCGACCAGATGGAAGTGGGGCTGAATTTTCTCCAACATATTATAATAGCTGTCCTTGATGTCCAGCTCCACCGTGCCCGCACCGTAGCGGTCATTCAGGCAGGCGGCAATATGCTGCATCTGGGCCTT
>OGZF01000735.1_pt1 | contig 26667 bp, 26 predicted proteins | sample 1576771 | NCBI WGS metagenome assembly OGZF01 (sample SAMEA3541536, study PRJEB24748) | human gut metagenome | biome: human gut; feature: human-associated habitat; material: faeces | place: China | collected 2012
CAAAAGCGCATCTTCGATGCTTTCCGCTGCTTCGCAGCTCATTTTTGCTCATAAAGCGGCGCTCCCTCCGTGGTTTCTTGTGCACAGATTCTCATGCGAGCATGGAATCTGCCCCCAAGAAACCACGAGTGGACTGTAACTATAAATCCGTTACATAATTTTATGAACCCATCCTGCAGGTCCTTCGATCTTACCCATCTGAATACCTGTCAGAGTGTCATACAGCTTCTGGATCACCGGTCCCATGCTTTCCATACCGCTGGGGAAACAGATCTCCCTGCCATGGTCTACCACCTTGCCGACCGGGCACACAACAGCTGCTGTACCGCAGACGCCGCATTCTGCAAAATCAGAAAGCTCCGCCAGCTTAACCGGACGCTCTTCCACCTTCATGCCCAGGATATCCTTTGCAACGACTGCGATGGAACGACGTGTTACAGAAGGAAGGATGCTGTCAGACTTGGGAATGACAAGAGTTCCTTCTTTGTCGATGAAGATAAAGTTTGCGCCGCCGGTCTCCTCTACATAGGTGCGGGTTGCGGGATCAAGGAACATGTTTTCATCGTAGCCGTTCTGATGTGCGGTTACATAGGCATGCAGACTCATCGCATAGTTCAGACCAGCCTTGATATGTCCGGTTCCATGCGGTGCTGCGCGGTCAAAATCACTGACACAGATGGTAAGCGGATGAACACCGCCCTTAAAGTACGGTCCAACCGGAGTTACCAGAATGCGGAACTGATATTCATCCGCGGGCTTAACGCCGATAACCGGAGAGCTTGCAAACATATAAGGACGAACATATAAGCTTGCGCCGCTGCCGTAAGGAGGAACCCATGCAGCATTTGCCTTAACCACTTCTTCTACTGCTTCCAGAAAACGCTCTGCCGGGAACGGAGGCATCTCCAGACGCTTTGCGCTGTCCATCATACGGACTGCATTTAAGTCCGGGCGGAACGTTACGATATGTCCATCCTCTGTTGTATATGCTTTGAGACCTTCAAAGATCTCTTGGCAATAATGAAAAATACCTGCACATTCGTTCAGGGTAACTGTCGGATCGTCTGTCAGTCCACCCTTATCCCAGGCACCATTTTTGTAATTTGCCACATAACGGTAATCTGTTGTCATATAGCCGAATCCGAGATTTGCCCAGTCCAGATTCTTTTTTTCCATCTTGTCCACACTGCTACTAAAAACATATACAAATGTATATGCTAGATGATTCGCTACAATCTCACAATTTGTAGTTACTGCTTCATCGTGTATGTTTTGGTGGTCGCAAGTGACACACTACTCACAAGTTCTTGTACACTCCACAGTCGTAAATTCCCGACTAAGCCATCGGTACATACCTATAAATTCTTTTTTTATTGATTAGATATAGGTTCATCTAAATAGCTTTTCCTTTCTAAAATTTTGATTTTTTTGCCATTTGGTTTTCATGGACTTCTACCATTACTCAATCATTACCATCAAGGTTCTACCCTATAGTTAGCAAGACTGTTTCAACTTGCACTGGCTTATCTTTCCTATGATTTCAGTGGTTTTAAGTTACCAACTAATACTATGGATTTTAAGTATCTTTGAGTATGTTTACTCACGTTTGATAATATATTTAATTACTTAAATTTCCTCCTTACTTCTGGCTCCCATCCACCAGGTTCTTCTTTTGCCGGCGTCTGTTTTGCTGTTTTATATAGAATTCGAAAATATTATAACACCATTCTTTCTGATAGAAAAGATTTTTTTCACGCGCCTTCCCATCTCTGCCGCCTGATCCGGCGTGTGGATGCCGAAGCCGACTGCTGCCGGAACGTTGCTGACACTGCGGATTTCTTTTAACATCCCATCGATATCGGTGGTGATATTGGTTCTCTCTCCGGTTACGCCCATCGATGATACCACATACAAAAATCCTTTCGCTCCTTTGGCAATCTTACGGATTCTCTCTTTGGAGGTCGGTGCAATCATCGAGATCAGGTCTATGCCATAGTTACCTGCCACAACATCGACCTCTTCTTTTTCCTCAAAGGGCAGATCGGGGATGATGATGCCGTCGATCCCTACATCCTGACAGCGTTCAAAAAACGCTTCGTAGCCGTAATGGAACACCGGATTCAAATACGTCATAAATACCAGCGGAATTTCTGTTTTCTCCCGCTGTCAAAAATGCAATAGATCCTCCTTTTCGTCCTTTCCCCTGGGTCTTGTCCCGGCAAGAGGGAAGGTGTACGCCGTCTGCTTGTCCACCTTTACCAGTGTCTCCGGCGATTTCCAGATCGTTGCTGGAAAAATAAAACATGTAGGGTGATGGATTTTTTGTCCGCAGAATCCGGTAGGTATCCAACAGGCTTCCGTTAAATCCGGCTTCCAGACGGTTCGCAAGCACCAACTGGAAAATGTCTCCCTCATGGATGTAATGCTTGACCTGCTCCACCTTTTCACAGTAGCTTTCCTGATCAAACAGAGGCGTGAGCTCCGTCGTCAGTCGCCCTGCGGGCACGTTTTTCTCTGAGCCGGATTGGAATCCTCCGGTAAGCTCCGGACGCTGCCGTTCTTTTCAGTTCTTCCAGTGATGTCTGTTCCATGCGACTGTTCCTCCTGTAAACTGTAATAGAGCGTTTTTTATTGTGTGGAAACGAAGTTTCCTGGAAGCTTCCTATACGATAAAAAAATACCCCCGCCCATGACAGATTTATCTGTCAAGGACGGGGGCTCATCATCTTTTAAGCTGCAGGCACTTTGTGCCTGTCTTCCTACGGTACCACCTTGCTTTGCGATCGTACGCACTCTTTATCAGGGTACAGATATCTTTTAAAGAATTCAAACATTCCAAAGGATACTAACATACCCCCGGCAAATAACGGATGCCCTCCGTCACAGAATACTCGGAACAAAATTCCTTTGACTGTGCCCTCTGTGGTCCATTTGATACTCCGCTTTCTGCCCGGCTCCCACCTGCCCGGACTCTCTGGAAGTGCGCCTGTACCGTTATCTCTACTTCATCAGTTTAAATTGATATAAGTTCAACTTGTTGAAAACATATTAAAACAGTCTGATTTCTTTGTCAATACTTTTTTGAAAATTAGTTTTCCTCCGGAATATCCCCATCTGCACCGATGTCGAGCATATTCATCGTCCTGCGCTTCAACCGCGCTTTCTCAGACGCTTCCAGAATAAAGTTTTTGATATTTTTTGCATTTTTGATATGGGTCAGATACAGCTCCGGATTTGTCGTATCACCGGTGTAGCACTTTACAGTACCAAGTCCGAACATCCGCTCCCCCAGCGTCCGGATCAGTTCTACGTCCTGTACTTTATATATGTAGCAGTCGTTCTCCCGCTTGTTAATAAATCCCTCTTCCACAGTGATCAGCTCTTCTGTAACCATGTAGGTTGTAAAGGTAAAGGGAAGTCCAAAAAATCCCCATCTTTTCTTTTCCCGAAATTCCATGCTATTTCCTCCTTTTGCATCTGGTGGATTCGATACAGTTCATCGCGCCATTCGAGCATTCCACAGCTTTGCGAACAGTTCACCGCGCCATTCGCAAAAGCGCATCTTCGATGCTTCCCGCTGCTTCGCAGCTCTTTTTGCTCATGAAGCGGCGCTCCCTTCGTGGCATTCTGCAAACAGATTTTCATGCAAGCATGAAATCTGCTCACAGAATGCCACGAGTGAACTGTAGTATCATTATACGCCATCGCGATATTTTTTTCAATTCTTCCTTGCATTCAAAATATCCCTATGCTATACTTGTCCAAGCAAAATGAAACCCAAAGGAGGAAGCGCGATGACCATGCAGTCTGTCATGTTTTATTTTCAACAGTTCTGTTTATTCGGAAGTTCGTTTTTTTCTTTTCTTTGTCAGATTATTTCCGGCAGAGGACATGGATTTCATTTTTTTGAAAAGAAATACAGGCATTTTGTTTCAAATCGAAGGGAGTTTGATTCTCTTCGATTTTATTATGTCTGAAACTCAACTGTTCAAGGAGGATTATCATTCATGAGACACCTGATGAACCCACTGGATTTTTCTGTGGAAGAGCTGGATCAGCTCTTTGATCTTGCCAACGACATCGAGAAACACCCCGACAAATATGCCCATACCTGCGAGGGCAAAAAGCTGGCGACCTGTTTCTACGAGCCGAGCACCAGAACCCGTTTAAGCTTTGAAGCCGCTATGATGAACCTGGGCGGCAAAGTGCTCGGATTTGCGGATGCATCCAATTCCTCCGCTTCCAAAGGCGAAAGTGTTTCCGACACGATCCGCGTCGTTTCCTGCTATGCCGATATCTGCGCAATGCGCCATCCCAAAGAGGGTGCTCCGATCGTTGCCGCTGAGAAATCCCGCATTCCCGTCATCAATGCCGGTGACGGCGGTCATCAGCATCCGACCCAGACCTATGCCGATCTGCTGACCATCCGTTCCTTAAAGGGGCATTTAAACAACCTGACCATCGGTCTGTGCGGCGACTTAAAATTCGGTCGTACCGTGCACTCCTTAGTCAACGCGCTCTCCCGCTACGACAACCTCCGGTTCATCTTCATTTCCCCGACCGAGCTGCGGGTTCCGGATTATATCACAGAGATGCTGCGTGAAAAAAATATTCCCTATGAAGAAGTCATCCGTCTGGAAGACAAACTGCCCGAGCTGGACGTCCTTTACATGACCCGCGTTCAGAAAGAGCGCTTCTTCAACGAAGAGGATTATGTCCGCCTGAAGGATTTCTATATCCTGACTGCGAAAAAGATGAATCTCGCACCGCCCGACATGCTGGTGCTGCACCCCCTCCCCAGAGTTAACGAAATCTCTGTCGATGTGGATGACGACCCGAGAGCCGTTTATTTCAAACAGGCGCAGTACGCGGTCTATGTCCGGATGGCGCTGATTCTGACCCTCTTAAATATTCATGTGGACTGAGAAAAAGGAGATTTCTTATGTTAAACGTAGGTAAAATTGAAGAAGGCTTTGTACTCGACCATATTCAGGCAGGCATGGCAATGTCCATCTATCACCATCTGCAACTCGATAAGCTCGACTGCACCGTTGCGATCATCAAAAACGCGCGCAGCGGCAAAATGGGCAAAAAGGACATTCTGAAAGTAGAATGCGATGTCAACATGCTCGACCTCGACGTTCTCGGCTTTATCGACCATAACATCACCGTCAATGTCATCAAAAGCGGGGATATCGTCGAAAAGAAGGAATTAAAGCTTCCCAAACAGATCAAAAACGTCATTCGCTGCAAAAATCCCCGCTGTATTACCTCGATCGAGCAGGAGCTGCCGCAGATCTTCGTCCTCGCTGACCCGAACAAGGAAGTTTATCGCTGCAAATACTGTGAAGAAAAATTTGACAAACAAAATCTTTAATGCTTAAAATAGGGGGTAGTATACAAAGGAGAATCCCATCATGTCCTTTTTTGATGAAATTAAAACAGAAATCCAGACAGAGCAGAACCAGAAGTCAAATTTGGCAGAGCAGGCGTCTGCCGCCCAGGCTTCGCAGGCTGCTTCTGAACCTGCCCCCACAGCTCCCGTTTTGCCGGAACGCATGTCGGAATTCGTTCAGGAAGAATTAAAGACCTTGCAGGGAATCATCCGTCAGGATGCCCGCAGCGGGAAATACCAGACCGTCGGCGGCAAGCATCTTTTTGATGGAACCCGCCTCTGGCACGAGGGCGACTACCGTCAGGGAACTGCTCTGCTTGCAAACTTTTATCCGTTTCTGTCCCGCGACCGGATGCAGGAAAAGGAAATCCTGACGCAGAGCAAACGCCTCTTTTTCGGTTACCGCTACGAGGTACGCTATACGCTTTCCAAAGACGGCGCCTTTTATTTCAATTATTTTAGAGAAGAAATGAAAAAACAGGGCTTTGTCATCAGCGACCTGTCCGTTTCCTTAAAAGACGGCAGCTTTGCACCGCTCCCGTTTACAACAAGCGGCACCGTCCGGTATGATTTCGAGCTCGAGCATTATCTTTCCGATTATCCGAAGCTCTATTATACCTGGCACCTGGAAGTTGTGTAAAAAAGAATGTGCCCTGGCACATTCTCGCGCCGAGGCGCGGTTGCCTCAGCAACCATCTACCCTTGCGCCGAGTGCGCATCCTCGCGAAGCGTGCATTCTATTGTCATGAACAATTGCCCCCGGCAACAGAGAACCAAAATCCTCTGCTGCCGGGGGCATCCTTTTATCCCAGCGCCACATCCAGCACCATCATCAGTACAAATCCGACCGCAAATCCAACCGTTCCCAGATTCGAATGCTCGCCCTCCGAGGCTTCCGGAATCAGCTCTTCTACGACAACATAGAGCATCGCGCCCGCCGCAAATGACAACAGATACGGCAAAAACGGATCGATCATGCTGGCGAGTGCGATGGTCAGCGCCGCACCGACCGGCTCTACCGCTCCCGAAAGCGTTCCGTACAGAAACGCCTTTTTGCGGCTCATCTGTCCTTCGCTCTTTAACGGCATTGAAATGATTGCACCCTCCGGGAAGTTTTGAATCGCAATTCCGATCGCCAGTGAAAACGCTCCGGCGGCGGTAATCCCGGTGCTGCCCGAAAGCATGCCCGCGAACACGACGCCGACCGCCATGCCCTCCGGAATGTTATGCAGTGTCACCGCAAGGACAAGCATCGTCGTCTTTTTCAGGGAGGTTTTTGGTCCCTCCGCTTCCTGTGTACCAAGGTGCAGATGCGGGACAACGCGGTCCATCCCCAGTAAAAACGCCATGCCCAAAAGCATGCCAGCTGCCGCCGGTACAAATGCAAGCCGTCCCATTCCCGCCGCCATATCCATCGACGGAATCAAAAGTGACCAGACAGACGCCGCTACCATGACGCCGGATGCAAAGCCCAGCAGCCCTTTCTGCAGCAGCTCGTTGAGTTTGTCTTTCAGAAAAAATACACATGCCGAGCCGAGCGTCGTCCCGGCAAGCGGAATCATCAATCCCCAAAAAACTGTCATGCTTCCTCCCATTTCTGCGCACCCTGTTATTATTCCTGACAATAGAATGCTCGCAGAGCATGCATTTTATTTTTTTTCTCTTTTCTTATATTCCACAGCGGATTTCTTCAGTTCTTCCAATGCTTCGGAGAACTTCTTCGAAACCATGCCCGGGTTGCCGCGCAGCATATCGCGTTTTGTGAAATCCTTCAGGAAAGAGGCCAGCTCCGGACGCTGTAGGTTCACACCAAATTTTGAACGCAGGTCGAACAGCTCTTCCCGGTTGACATTCAATCTTCCGCTGGGCAACAGCTCCTTTGCACGCTCGAAACGCTTTTCGATACCGCTTACCAGCTCATCCCGGCGCTGTGCAAAACCAGCCCTGGTGCTCTCGACACTCTGGTTCCACTCTTTTTTGCGATTTTCCCAGTTTTCTTCGGAAACCGCCAGAATCACATCCAGACGCCTCTGCATCTTTTCCAGTTCGTCCTTGGCCTGCTCCATCCGAACCAGTACATCGCGCAAATCCAGGGCCGCCTTGAAGGAAAGGGCGAAGTCCGCTGCAAAAATCACAGTCACAACCATCGTCACACCCGTCAGCACCGAAGACGGAAGCCAGAATGCAAACGCTTCGATCGGCTTGTGGATCATCCGCGTCATCAGGATCGTCAGAAGTCCCCATGCCAATGAAGATTCCAGGCAGATTTGACCCTGGAAGTTGAATTTTTTATGGGAATAATCCCAGTAACGGACTTTGAACAGCGTTTCCATCAGCACGCCCGTGATATATTCCAGCACTGTCGCGCCCACGCAGCCCGCCACATACGTTAAAATCAGATTGTCCTGAAACGGCATCGACACGATCAGCATCATCAATGCGCCCGTTCCATACAGCGGCAGAAAAGGTCCACGAATAAAACCGCGATTTACAAACCGTTTTTCATGCAGTGAAACATAGGTCGATTCAAAGCACCAACCAAAAAAGCTGTAAAAGAAAAAGAAAAACAGCCATTGAATCCAGGTATATCCCAGCATACGTCCTCCTATACAAAAAGATCGGCTCCGATCACAAGCCGTCCCTTTTTGGTTGTGTTTTTTTCACCCCGGAAAATAAATTTTCCGAAACCTCTGACCGATACCGTGTCCCCGTCCTTTAACATCTGGCTGCCGTTTTCCGTCAACCTCCCGTTGACAAAGACCTTTTTCTGTGAAAAAAGCGTCTGCCCCTGGCTGCGCGACAGTCTCCAGACCGCGCTCACAATTCCGTCGCAGCGCAGGCTCGCCACATGCTCTTCCCGGTAAGAAAGTTTTTTCTCCGGCAGCGCCTCCAGCTTTTCTACCGGCACGCAACGCACCTTTGTATGGCGCACCTGTTCGAGAGTTTCCTGTAAAAATACAGACATCGCAGACGTACAGAACACATACGCGCATTTGCCCTCCACACAGATATCCCCGATCGTGCTCCGGTCGATCCCAAGATTTAGAATCGCGCCCATAAAATCCCTGTGGCTGAAATTTTCCGCAAATTTTTCCGCCAGCGGCTCGATTTTTACCGCACAGATCGGAAACGGCTCTTCATATCCGAATTCCTCCGGATCTCCGAACCTGCCCATACACCGCTCTGCACCATCCATTCCGCCGTATAATTCGATATGTACTCCCGCCTTTGCAGCGCTTCTCCAGAGCACCTCCTGCTCTGCCAGCGATAAAAAGCCGGTAAAAACAAACAGATTCTGCTGCCAGGCGCGGTCTGCAAGCTCTGCAAACCGCTTCTCCAAAAGCTGCAGTTCCTTATCCCTCTCTGCCATAATCGTTTCCTGCCGATCAGGTAAAACTGATAACCGGCTCTTTAGGCTGTTTTGCCTTTGTCACAGACTCTGCGTACAGCACAGGACCTTCGCCTTCATAATCCGCAAAATATTCTTTTTTGACTACTGCGGTCACTTTTACCCAGTCGCGTTCCTGATACAGATCGATCTTATCGTAAACGCACGCAAAGCCGAGGAAGGTCATATCCTCCGCACAGCAGGTCATTGCCATACGTCCGGGCACAAAGTAGCCTTTCGGGAATTCCTCCGGCTTCATCACCATGCCGATAAACTCGATCGTCTTGCCGACATAGCGATCCACATGATCCAGACTGTCCAGATACCAGATGCCGTAGGTATTGTCATCCAACACGATTTTATCCGCCTTTAAGTCATATGGGAGATCCTCTTCCATAATCTCGTCGATTTCCCCATCCTGATCCTCGAAAATAATCTCTGCAGTCTGGTTGAGTGCCTTGACATTTCTCTTATAGGTATTGAGGTCTTCGATACCATCGCAGCGGTTGAAGATAATCATTTCGGATTTGCGGATCATGTCCGAAACCATGGATTTCATATTCGTAAAATACATAGGGAAGGTGGATGCATCGATCGTTGTGATCTGCTGCTCCACCTTCCAGTGCCACGGCAGGCGCAGGTCGCGGAACTTCCACATACCGTTATATTCTATGATAATGCGCTCCGGATGATACTTCTTTTCCAGCTCGACCATCTTTTCCGGAGTAAAATCCGCCTCCTCCTCGATGGTTTCCACGATCGTCTTGCTGCGCTTTAAAACGTAAGGGTCGTATTCTTCCTCTCCCTCCTCGCACAGCAGAAGCAGGGTTTTGCCGGAGCTCTGGAAATACGGCTGATCCAGTGTAAAGTTAATGAACTCTGTCTTTCCGCTCCCTAAAAATCCGTTGATAATATAAACCGGCTTCATACAGTTCTCCTCTTTTTATTCTTGATAACAGAATGCTCCCAGAGTATTCTATTATTTTCTGAACAGGTTTTCCAGCTCTGCTTCCTTTAGCTTCGAACCGATGACGCAAATCTTACCGGTTACATCAGGCTTACCAGCACGCACATTGCTCTCTTCGGGAACATAGTCGAAATAAATCCATGTGCCGTCTGCTGCCGGAATCATACCCTTTGCACGCAGAACGATGCCGTACTTTTCTTCGTTATCCAGCTCTTTTAAGAAGCCCTCGACCTCTTCTGTCGTGTAGGTTGCAGGAGTTTCAAAGCCCCAGCTGGTGAAGATTTCATCGGCATGATGGTGATGGTGGTGGTCATGATCGTGACAGCCGCAGGTGCAGTTTTCGTCGTGCTCATGATGATGCTCATGTTCGTCTTCGTCCTCATCATGGTGATGATGGCAGCAATGCTCGTGTTCGTCTTCCTCCTCATCATGGTGATGATGGCAGCAATGCTCGTGTTCGTCTTCCTCCTCTTCATGGTGATGGTGGTGCTCATGCTCGTGTTCATCTTCCTCTTCATCATGGTGATGATGGCAGCAATGCTCGTGTTCGTCTTCCTCCTCTTCATGGTGATGGTGGTGCTCATGCTCGTCATGCATTGCCTTTACCTGCTCCATCAGCTCTGCTTCCAGATCCTTTGCCCCCTCAATGGTAGCAAGAATCTCTCTGCCTTCCAGCTGTGACAGCGGTGTTGTAATAATGGTCGCTTTCTCGTTATGCTCCCGTATCAGCTCTACCGCCTGTTTTACCTTTTCTTCGGATGCAACGTCTGTACGGCTTAAAATAATCGTTCCGGCGTGCTCAATCTGGTTGATGAAGAACTCACCGAAGTTCTTTATATACATTTTGCACTTGGAAGCGTCTACGACAGCAACCGCACTGTTTAACTCAACCTCTGTGCCAAGTCCCGCATTCTGGACTGCTTTCATAACGTCAGAAAGCTTGCCGACGCCGGAGGGCTCAATCAGAATACGGTCGGGATGATAGGTGTTTAAAACTTCCTTTAAAGAAGTTCCGAAATCGCCTACCAGGGAGCAGCAGATACAGCCGGAATTCATTTCTTTGATTTCGATTCCAGCGTCCTTTAAAAATCCTCCGTCGATGCCGATTTCACCGAATTCGTTTTCGATCAGGACAGTCTGGGTTCCTGCCAGCGCTTCCTTTAACAGCTTCTTGATCAGGGTTGTCTTACCGGCTCCAAGGAAGCCGGATACAATATCTATTTTTGTCATGTTTTCCTCTCATTTCTGCGCACGCTTTTTTTCGCATGCCGAGTTTGTGTCAAGTGCGCACAGACACAAATCTCGCGATTGAAAAATTTTATTTTTCAATCTTAAATCTCTGTTTCTTTGCTTTGACTGCTTTCTGCAGGATTCGTCATTCCTAACCAGTCATCCTTATATTCTGCGCTAAAACGGGATAATTGTCAACACCTCATTGTGGGACAACACCGGCAATATGGGACATAGAATACTGTCTCATTGTGGAACACCCACGACAGCTTTCACCAGCCGGAACGCCTCTTTGCAGGTATCCGTCAGATTTTGCATCGCAGCGTCCCGATCCATCGCCTCTTCCAGGCTGACTGCCCTTTTCTGAATGCAAAACGCTGCGTCGATTCCGATCTCATGGCAGACTGTAAAGCCCTCCTGCAGTGCTCCGGCAAAAGCGATCACCGTACAGCCATGCTTTTTCGCGAGCTTTGCCACGCCCGCAGGGGCTTTCCCCATCGCAGTCTGTTCGTCCATCCTGCCCTCTCCGGTAAGGACAAAATCCGCGTCCGCCATCTCGCGTTCCAGCCCGGTCTCTTCCAATACAATCCGGATTCCCGGCTCGAGCCGCGCACCTAAGTAGCTCTGGAATGCAAATCCAAGACCGCCAGCAGCACCCGCACCCGGACAATTTTCATCTGCCTGTAGAAAGTGCTCTTTCGTCAGCTGTGCATAGGAAAAGAGCCATTGATCCATCTGCCGGATGCTCTTTTCATCAGCACCCTTTTGCGGTCCGAATACGCTGCTGCAGCCAAGCTCTCCGCAGAGGGAATTTTCCACGTCACAGGCAACCCGAAACGTGCACTCCTTTAAAACCGGCAGTACATGTCCACTCCGAATTTCCGCAAGATCGGCTAACCCGGCCGCCCCGTTTCGCACCGGCTGACCACTTTTATCCAGAAATTCAAATCCAAGCGCCGAAAGCATCCCAACTCCGCCGTCGTTTGTCGCACTGCCGCCGATCCCGACAATAAAATGCCTGCAGCCTTTCCGAATCGCATCCCGGATCAGCTCCCCAACGCCATAGGTCGTGGTATGTAGCGGATTGCGTTCTTCTTTGGAAAGTAACGGCAGCCCCGCAGCTGCCGCCATTTCTATTACCGCTGTTTTATTTTCTTCCAAAATACCGTAGGACGCTGAAATTTTCCTGCCGAGCGGGTCGCTTACCAGCGCTGTTTCCATGCGTCCGCCCATTCCGGTTGTCAGTGCTTCCACCGTGCCTTCCCCGCCGTCCGCCAGCGGACGCACGACGATCTCAGCGTCCGGGAAAACTGCTTTCACGCCTGCTGCCGCCGCGTTTCCAGCCTCCATCGAAGTCATGCTTCCTTTAAAAGAATCGATTGCAATTACTGTTTTCATTCTGTACTCCATCCTCGCGCCAGGTCTATTTTCTTGCCGCCGGCAGCCTTGTCCGAAACAGCTGATGCCCGAGCTGTTTTCCATGAAACGGCACCAGTGGATACAGATAGCTTCTGCTGCTCACCGTCCGGTTAAACAACAGAGAAACCGCCAGAATCACGATCCCTCCAACATATCCCCAGACGCCAAAAATTGCCGTCAGCACCAAATTGATAATCCGCATAAATTTCAGTGCATAGCCAAGCTCCAGGCTGTTCTGTGTGTAGTTGGCGACTGCGACGAATGCCATATACAACATGACCTCACTATTAAACCACCCACTCTTTACGCTGAACTCTCCCAAAACCAACGCCGCCATGACCGACAGCGGCGTACTGAGCATATTCGGGGTGTTGACCGCCGCAAGCTTCAGACCGTCGATTGCAAGCTCCAGCAATAAAAGCTGCCAGATCAGCGGAATATAGACCGTATCCCGCACTGCGATGAACTCAAAGCCTTTGGGAATCCACTGTGGATATTCCATCAACAAAAGAAACGTCGGTGTCAGAAAATACGTTACAATGGCGATCAGCAGGCGCGACAGTCTCAGATACGTTCCCGTGATCGGCGGAAAATAATAATCGTCCGCTTCCTCCAGCACGTCAAACAGGGAGGTCGGTGTGATCAGCGCCGACGGCGAGTTGTCCACCAGAATGATGATATTTCCCTCCAACACCTGTGCCGCCGCGGTGTCCGGACGTTCAGAAAATCGGAACTTCGGAAACGGATTCCACCAACGTCCCTGATACAGGCACTCCGCAAGGCTTTCCTGGTTCAGCGTCAGCGCATCCACCTGCAGGTTCTGAATCCGGTTCCGGATCTTTTCAAGGAACTGCTGATCTACCCGATCCTCCATATAGCACAAAACGATGTCGGTGTGGGACGTTTTTCCTGCCTGCAGCATTTCCATCCTCAGCTGTGTGCTTCGGATCCTGCGGCGGATCAGCGCCGTGTTAAAGACAATGGTTTCCACAAAACCGTCCTTCGAACCGCGCAGCACCTTATCCTTTTCCGGCTCCCCGACACTTCGCGCCGGATAGGTTCTGGCATCGATCAAAATGCCCTGCTCATATCCCTCCAGCAGCAGGGCGGTCACGCCGGACATCACCTGTCTGCAGATTTCATCCAGATCGCCGCACAGATCGACCTCTCCATAAGGCACAAGCTGCCTGCTCATCTCTGCCGCGTCCTCCGGCATCTGCTCTTTCGTGATTCCGATAAAATGCTGTAGCAGCTTCTGCATCACTTCATCTTTACAGAACCCGTCGATCATATACAAAGCTGCATTTTTCTTCCCGATCTCCACATTTCGGTACAATACGTCAAAGCTTTCCCCAACGCCCAGCTGTCGATCCAGATAGTCTCTGTTCTTCGCCAGATCGCCGCTCACTTTTTTCATCGTCATGGAAATCTTCCTCCCGGACTTTTTGCTTTAGTCTGTCCAAAAGGGTTCCCTTTTATTCTACCTCTGTCTGAAGCTCCTGAAGCATTTTTGCAATCCGCTCCTGCGCCCGGGCGATCGTCTCGTTGACCGTATTCACATGCTCTTTATAATAAGTATCTTTTTCCTGCTGCTTTTGTTGCGCATCCGCATTCTCCGGATCCTGCGTTTTGGCTTCCTGTGCCGCCTGCATGTCCTCGCAGGCTTTTGCAGCTTCTGCGATCGCGTCGTCGGTCATCTTATTGACCGTATCAGTCAAGCTATTTTCATCCGGTGCGGTGGGCGCCGGAACTGTATCAGATGTGGTGTCGAGTGCGACATCGGAAATTGTGTCGGACGCAGGGTGGACTGCAGCCGTAACGGTCATGTTCTGTCCTGCAGCGGGCGCGCCCTGCTCTGTGACTTCCGTATCGTTTTTTTGACTCGCATAGTCCGTTTTTACGATTTCCTGCGATTTTTCCCTGTAGTCATCTGCTTGTCCCTGCGTTTTTTCGGCACGGCTAGGATTTTCTGCATATCCCCACTGCGTTCTTTCTTCGCTGTAGCTGTCTGCATCCCACTGCCGCATCGCTTCGCTGCGTTTTCCAGCACTATTTCTGCCTGCATTTCCTGTAACCTTAAAGAGCATCTGTCCCAGACCATTCTTCAAGCCGTCCAGGCTACTCTGTCCTGCACTTCTTGCATGATCTGACTTTAAAGCTGCCAACTGCTGTTTTAACTGCCGAATCTCCTGCTGTTGTTTCTGGAAAATCGTCTGAGCCTCTGCCTTTTTGCGCTTTAATTCTGTTTTCAGGCTGTCCTCCCGGCTCTTCCATTCTGCCAGCCGTGCTGCAGTGTGTTCTTTCTCCTTTGTAAGCGCAAGTTGCTGCGTTTCCAGCTGGACACTCAGATCGTCAGCTTCCGCTTTCAATTCCTGCTGCTCTGCACGCAATTTTTCTGCTTCGGTTTCCAGTTTGACTTTCTCAGTCCTCAGACTTTTCAGCTCTGACAAGGCTTTCTCTTTCTCAGCTTCTAAAACTTCTGTTCTTGCCTGTAATTCGTCCTTTGCCTTCTGCAGCGCTTCCATTTCTGCCTGCTGTCCGGCTTTTTCTGTATTTAAGATTTCAACTGCCGCTTCCAGCCCGCTCTTTTCTTCCTGCAGCTTGTTCAGCTCGGTCTGCAGTTCTGCTTTTTCTGCGCGCAGACTTTCTGCTTCTGCTTGCAGTGTGCCACGTTCCGACTCCATCGCATTCTTTTCTTCTTCCAGCTTCTCCGTGCGTTCCTGTTCATCCGAAAGCTGCTGGCTCAGTTTCTGCCGCATCAGGTTTTCCTCTTCCAGCTGCTGCGCATATTCCTGCTGTGCGCGTTCCGCAACCTGGCGTCCCCCTTCTATCTCCGCCTCAACCTCCTGCATGTAGTTCCATACTTCTTCTTTTTGAAATCCGCCGAATAAAACTGTTTTAAATAATTCCTTATTTCCCATCTGCCGATCCCTCTCTATATAAAATAAATTTTTAGTTCGTTATAAATATATAAGAAGGCTAAGTTTTCTCACATACTCTTACAGTATACCATACTCAAAACAGAAAAATCTATATGAAGCAGCACAAGATCTTTCCGTTAAAAACTTCTTTTTGCTATTTTAGGTTATCGTTCATCTACACCATTCGCCAAGCTGCATCTTCAATGCTTTCCGCAGCTTCCCATGTGCCTTTATTTTATGTTATACTGTTTTGTAAATACCAGGATCAAAAACAGGAAATCAAAGCGAGGTTATGTATGGATCAGTTGAATGATAGGTCCGTTGTGGAACAGCAGTATGCTACTGCAACCAATTTGCAAACGAGAATTTCCATTCATGATAAATATTCGACAAACAAGATGGGATTCGGAAACTGGATTTTTTCCAATTATAAAATTGACCCCGGAATGCGCGTTTTGGAATTAGGTTGCGGGACGGGCGATATGTGGAAAAACAAAGAAGATTTGATCCGTCTGTGTTCCAGGCTGATTCTTTCAGATTTTTCAAAAGCGATGATCGCAGCTGCCAAAAGCAATATCGATGACATAATCGAATATCTTTATTCTCTTTCCAGTATGACGTCGATCACCGGCATTCCCAAACAGGCTAAAAAAGATATTTTGACCGCTCATACTACAAATGGAATTTTAAACGTGCCAAAAGAATATGGCATGTTTATCGTATCATAGAACAATCGGGAGTTGATTGAGGAGTGATAGATTTATGAATGCAAATGTTGATTTAACAGGTGTTGTGCTTGAAACAGATAGACTAATCATTAGAGAATGGAGTGAAATGGATTTAGAAGACTTTTTTGAGTATGCAAAAGTTGATGGAGTAGGTCAAATGGCTGGATGGAATCCACATACATCAATTCAAGAATCAAAAACCATTTTGGAGATGTTTATTAATGAGAAAATGACCTTTGCTTTAGAATTGAAAGAAAATCATAAGGTAATAGGTTCATTAGGACTTGAAACGCTTAGTCTTTTGTTGCGTGATGAGTATGAGAATTTAGTAGGAAGAGAACTAGGATATGTATTAAGTAAAGAGTATTGGGGAAAAGGTTTAATGCCAGAAGCTGTTAATAGAGTAATTAAATTCTGCTTTGAACAAGAAAATTATGATTACTTAATGTGTAGCCATTTTGTTATAAATAGTCAATCAAAAAGAGTTATTGAAAAAAGTGGTTTCCGCTTTGTAAAGGAAAATACCCAAATTGCAAGAGATGGACATGAGTATATTTCTTTGTATTATGTATTAGATAATCCCTTAAAAAAGAATTAGACAACTTCCAGTTGTGCGCCCAGCTAAGGGTGTGTAGTCAAGCCGGTGGGATTCCGGTTTATCCAAGGTTTAGCCAACCAGATAATAGCGAGTCTTGGGATGATGCCGGTAACGGCATCTGACAAGCGTAGACAGCAAGAAAGCAGGGTTGAATAGTGATTGAGCTTCGAAACGTTAACTTCAGTCGGTCGACGTCTTAACTGGTGCGGAAGACAATATCATGTAATGCGATATGGCGAGTGTTATGTGGCACTGCGGAGTCAGAGAACCAATCATGTTTTACATTGTGAATACACATCAACTGGGGAGAACCTGCCATTTCTCGAAGAAGAGTATGAAATTGCAACTGAAAACGGAGTATTTCAAATGAATGGTAGGTGGTCGGACAATCCCATAGTACTGTAGAAATCGGGCAATGCCGATGGAGGGAAGGGGATTGCATAGTAAAGGTCTTACTGAGGACACATTATCCGTACTCAGGGACGGAGGAAATAATGGAAACGAAATTAGTAAGAATAGCTGAGATATCGGCAACATCAAAACATCCTATATTTACATCAGTGTACCACTTGATAAATGAAGATATGCTAAAGCAATGTCATAAGAAATTAGATGGGAGCAAAGCAGTCGGAATCGACAAGGTAACCAAAGATGAGTATGGGAAGAACCTTGACAGAAATATCAAGGATTTAGTACAAAGGCTGAAAAACAAATCCTTTAAGCCACTTCCATCGCTGAGGGTATACATTCCTAAAGCAAATGGAAAGAAAAGACCATTAGGGATAGCTTCTTATGAGGATAAGATTGTACAAATGGCAGTGAAGAAAATATTGGGTGCTATTTATGAGCCAAGATTCCTAAACTGTATGTATGGATTCAGACCGAACAGAGGTTGTCACGAAGCGATAAAAGAGGTATATCAACGGATAAGTTATGGGAAAATCAGCTATATCGTAGATGCTGACATCAAAGGGTTCTTTGACCATATCGACCATGAGTGGATGATGAAGTTTCTCGAATGGAACATACAGGATAAGAACTTACTGTGGCTGATACGTAAATATCTTAAAGCAGGAATAATGGAACAAGGTAAATTTGAACCAACAGAGGAAGGTTCGGCACAAGGCTCCGTAATGAGTCCGATGCTTGCGAATATATACATGCATCATGTGTTGACGCTGTGGTTCAAACTTGTAGTGAAGAAGGAAATGCAGGGAGAGTGTTTTCTTGTCAACTTTGCGGATGATTTTGTTGCAGGATTTCAATATAAGTCAGAAGCTGAAAGATACTATAAAGAGTTAAAAGAACGAATGGAAAAGTTTAGTCTGGAACTTGAGAGTAGTAAAAGCAGATTGATTGAATTTGGAAGATTTGCAGAGCAGAGTTGCAGGGCAAGAGGGGAACATAAACCGGAAACATTTGACTTTCTGGGATTTACTTTCTACTGCAGCAAAAATCGAAAAGGAGGTTTCGCACCAAAAGTACAGACTTCAAGAAAGAAGTTTGAGCAAAAGGTCAGAGCCTATAAGAACTGGATTTATGATAATCGAAATCGACCGATGCGAGAGATAATCAAGGAATTGAATGTGAAGCTAATCGGACACTATCGGTACTATGGTGTTACATGGAATTTCCGAAAGATAACAACATTTTTACATAGGGTTCAGCAGTTTCTGTTTAAAGCCATGAATCGGAGAGGTTGTAGACGGGCATACACATGGAATGGATTTGTGGAAATGCTCAAGTATTATCCATTAGCAAAGCCTAAAACGTACTATTGCTTATATTAAAGTGAATGTTACTATGAGGAGCCGTATGCGGGAAAGCCGCACGTACGGATCTGTGAGGGGCTAAGATTGAGAGGTCTTAGTCTACTCGACTTACGAACTAAATTGTAACAAAATAAAAAGTCGTTTAAAGCTGCCGATTAGCACACAACAGCTTTTTGGGATGATGGTTGTGTTTGCGGCTTACCAGCGATAAACCGTCAACGTATTGATTTCACTTTAACGGCTGACGCAAACGCAAAGAGCACCTCTATACTCAATTGAGTGCAGAGGTGCTCTTGTTATTTATCATATTCGAAAAGCTAATACAGAGCTTTTGTCGGGCATACCTGGTATTAGTACGCATTTTCTTCAAAGTAGGTGTAGATTTTTCTCGAAACATAGCTTACCAGATAAGCAATAAAAGGCATCAATGAATCCCATCATGTATGTAAGGCGTTCTTTTGACGTTAGGTAGAAGTTCTCCGTCTTTAGGTACTTTGTACGGGGAGACTGTCCAAACGCCTTGTAAAGCCCCTTATCGCTTTCTAAGAGTATTCTAAGACCATCATGGTACTGCTCATAGTTTTCAAACGGTCGAGGGATTCTCAAAGTATTCGACCAAGTTCGCAGCACCCGACCGGATGCAAAGAGACGAGCGGTTTTCCATGTTACCAAGACGGAAAAAGAAATCGAAGCAAAGACGGACAGAATCTATGTAGCGCCGGAAGTCATTTTCATGCTCCGTGATTACAAGCTTGTTCAAAATCAGCATAAACAGCTTGCAGGAAACAGCTACATTGATGATGATTTGATATTTGATCATGAGGATGGTACGCATATCAGTTCACAATACGCCGATGATATGTTCCGTTCACTCTATGAGCCTTTAGGACTTCCAAAAGTAGACCTGTATAGCCTAAGGCATTTCTCAATCACAAAAAAACTTGATTATAACAGGCATGACTATGTGAGCTTGGCTAAGGATACCGCCCATCGTCAGTTGAGTACGATACAGGACTATTACGAAACGCCGGAGGACAGCGTAAGAATTGATACAGCGAAAGCGATTGGAAAGTTCCTTAGTCGCTCTGGCAAATCGGATTCTGAATCTAAAGTGACAATCTCTCTGGCAGATGAAGATTTTGCAAAAAAGCTTGAGGAAGTGGCTTCTGATTCAGCCGGAAAACAGATGCTTGAGTTTGCCATCGCCATGTACGAAAAGAATAATTCGGGCAAATAAAGGTCATCCGACACCAACCGTATTTAACGCCGCTAATCACCTAAAAATTCGGCTACTGTACAAAACCACTGAATTTACTGTATAATATAAGCGATACGAAACACCCGAACCATGATTCCCTTGCAGCAATAAAAGAGAAAAACCTCTCCAAGCGAAGCTTGATTATTTTTTCTTTTACTGCTCAATAAAAAAGCCGAAAACCCTTGAAAACAAAGGCTTTCGGCGTTATTATCTGGCGCGCCAAAAGGGATTCGAACCCCCGGCCTTCCCCTTAGGAGATGGACCCAGTGCATATATTCCCTATCAACGGGGATAAAGAAAATGCAGTTATATCAAGGCTTTTCTCCATGTTCTCTATAAACCTTGTACAAGCAAAATCAAGCAAAAACAAAGGATTTTAGCCCCCTATTGTTTGCACTCTGTTTGCAAAGGCGCGAAATTTGGCGTTAGCCAAAAGTTCAATTCCCGTCGAGACTTAATTATATTCATGGTATCGTGGACATAGTTTACCATACATAGAGGTTCATTACAAGAGGTATTGAGCCAGTGAAAGTGCCTGTTTTATCTTTCTCAGGAAAGGTAGAGCAGGCACTTTTTTCATATCTAAACTTAGAAAGAAATGAGGTGAAATCATGAATACACAGATTATTGCCATAGCCAACCAAAAAGGTGGTGTCGGCAAAACAACCACTTGTGCCAATCTTGGAATTGGTCTGGCGCAGTCCGGGAAGAAAGTCCTTCTGATTGACGGAGACCCACAGGGAAGCCTGACCATCAGCTTGGGCAATCCTCAGCCTGATAAGCTGCCCTTTACACTGTCAGACGCTATGGGCCGTATTTTGATGGATGAACCAATTCGTCCCGGCGAGGGTATCCTGCACCACCCTGAGGGCGTAGACCTGATGCCTGCGGACATCCAGCTATCTGGTATGGAGGTATCTCTGGTAAACGCTATGAGCCGAGAAACCATTCTGCGACAATATCTGGACACGCTGAAGGGGCAATACTCCCATATCCTTATTGATTGCCAGCCCTCCCTGGGTATGCTTACAGTCAATGCACTGGCTGCCGCTAATAGGGTTATAATCCCCGTCCAGGCAGAGTATCTTCCAGCTAAAGGTTTGGAGCAGCTTTTGCAAACTATCAATAAGGTTCGCAGACAAATCAATCCCAAGCTGCAAATTGATGGGATTCTGCTGACGATGGTAGACAGCCGAACCAACTTTGCCAAAGAAATCTCCGCTCTTCTGCGCGAAACCTATGGCAGTAAGATCAAGGTGTTTACATCAGAAATTCCTCATTCTGTCAGGGCTAAAGAAATCAGTGCTGAAGGAAAAAGCATTTATGCCCATGATCCTAATGGCAAAGTGGCTGAGGGCTACAAAAATCTGACGAAGGAGGTATTGAAACTTGAAAAGCAGCGCGAAAAAAATAGAGCTGGCCTCAGTAGATGACCTGTTTTCTACTGAAGAAAGTCGGCAAGACGAGCAACTGGAAAAAATTCAGGAAATTCCCCTATCTGAACTGCATCCGTTCAAGGATCACCCCTTCAAGGTCAAGGATGATGATGCAATGATAGAAACCGCAGACAGCATCAAAAAGTATGGTGTTTTGGTTCCTGCGATTGCCAGACCACTGCCTGATGGCGGTTATGAGCTGGTAGCCGGTCACAGACGCCGCAGAGCCAGCGAATTGGCCGGAAAAGAAACCATGCCTGTCATTGTGCGCGACTTGGATGACGATGCTGCCACAATTATTATGGTTGACAGCAATTTGCAGCGAGAAAATCTGCTCCCCAGTGAAAGGGCTTTTGCCTACAAAATGAAGCTGGAAGCCATTAAACATCAAGGAGCAAGAACAGACCTGACTTCTGTTCAAGTTGAACAGAAGTTGAGCGCCAGAGACCAGGTGGCAAAAGAAGCCGGTGAACGAAGCGGTATCCAGGTAATGCGATATGTTCGTTTGACTGAACTGATTCCAGAGCTTTTGGATATGGTGGATGAAAAGAAAATCGCATTTAACCCAGCCTATGAACTCTCTTTTTTGAAACCGGACGAACAGCAAATGCTGGTGGAAACAATGGACTATGAGCAGGCTACCCCTTCTCTCTCTCAGGCTCAGCGAATGAAAAAGTTCAGCCAGGAAGGGAAATTGTCAGAAGATGTGATGCTTGCCATCATGTCAGAGGAAAAAAAGGGTGATCTGGATAAAGTGACCTTGAGCAGCGATACCTTGCGAAAGTATTTCCCCAAAAGCTATACACCGGCCAAAATGCAGGAAACCATTATTAAACTGCTGGAACAATGGCAGAAAAAACGCCAACGAGATCAGGAACGATGAAGGGAGAGCCTATGAAAGATATTGCAGCAAGGGAGCTGAAAGGCCACAACATTCTTGCAGTGGAGCGATTTTGGGACAGCACTTGCTGGATGATTGAGTTTACTGTCTTGCGCCCTACTGCTTATGGAGAACCTGGTGACGAAATGAGGCTTTTTCTCACAGAGGACGGGTATCAGTCAGCTCTGCAAAGCCAGCAGCGTCGAGAAATCAAAATTAAGAGATATGCTCATGTTATTGAGGGGCATATTCTCGACTTCAAGCCTAAAAAACACCGTCGTTCATAACCGATACAACGAAAGGAAAGGAATGAATATGTGTACTGTAAGAGAAATCCGAGAAGCTATTCAAGAAGATTGCCGCTCACAGCGTGATATGGAATCCACCGAGATTGACCGTGTTTTTCAAACCTTACCATTTTCTCAGGAAAGGGATCTGTTTGATAAACCACCAATGCCAAAACGCCCCTACCGACGCAAGAAAAAAGATACAGACAGACCCTAACCGCTGCCACAATTCTTTTATGAATTGCGGCTTTTTTCATACCTGAGAAATGAAAGGAGTGAAGTAAATGGCTGTTTTTCGTGTAGAACGCACTGGCGATTACACGGTTATGAGCAATTTCCATCTAAAGGATAAACGGCTTTCTTTGAAGGCAAAGGGTCTCTTGTCGCAGATGTTATCTCTGCCTGATGACTGGGATTATACGCTGTCAGGACTCAGCTATATCAATCGAGAAAGCAAAGATGCAATCCGCTCTGCTGTCAATGAGCTTGAAACAGCCGGATACATTCGGCGCAGACAGACAACTGATGCTTCTGGTAAATTCGCAGCCAATGAGTATACCATTTTTGAGCGTCCCATCGAGGGAGAACCGATGTTGGATAAGCCGTCGTCGGAAAACCCGATAACGGTAAACCCGTCAGCGGTAAACCCGTTACCGGAAAATCCAACACAATTAAATACTAAGAAATCAAATACCCAAAAACAAAATACTCATGGATCAAATACCGATTCCATTCCCTTCCGGGAAACAGCGGCGGTAATACCGCCGGAACGGAAAGGAAGGGATGCGATGTCTGTCACAGAGATAGAAAATTATCGGGAGTTGATTTTGGAGAATATCGAGTATGACTGCTTGAAGCAGCGTTATCCTCTCTACCTGGATGACCTAAATGAGATCGTAGAGCTGTTGGTCGAAACGGTCTGTGCCAAACGAAAGACCACCCGGATCTCTGGGGCAGACTTCCCTCACGAGATCGTGCGTTCCCGTTTTTTGAAACTGGACAGCTCCCACATCGAGTTTGTCATGGACTGTCTGCAAAAGAACACCACCCAGGTACGCAACATCAAGCAGTACCTGCTTGCAGTGCTGTTCAACGCTCCTACCACCATGAATAACCACTACACTTCACTGGTAAATCACGATATGCACGCAGGCGGCTGGTAATCAGTCGCTTTTGTATTACACCAAAGGAGGCACAGCATGAATCAGATTGAAATTTTCAATAGTCCAGAGTTCGGAAGCATTCGCACTTTGGAACAGAATGGCAAAGTATTATTTTGCGGTACAGATGTGGCAACAGCGCTGGGATATACCAATCCACGCAAAGCTGTCCGCGACCATACCAGGGGTGGAACGAAATGTTCCATAGGGGTCCAGACTGGGAAAAAGGCAGATGGAAGCCCCGCGGTACAAATGGTCGAAATGCTCTTTATCCCCGAAGGTGATCTATATCGTCTGATCGCCCATAGTAAACTGCCGTCAGCGGAACGGTTTGAACAATGGGTGTTTGATGAAGTTCTACCTGCCATTCGCAAGCACGGAGCCTATCTCACAAAAGAGAAGTTGTGGGAGATAGCCACTTCTCCGGAAGCTCTGATAAAGCTCTGCTCCGAGCTGCTTGCTGAGCGGGAAGAAAATGCGTCGCTACGAGAGGAAAATGCCCTGCTGGAGAGTAAGGCAGCCTTTTATGATTTGTTCATCGACCTCAATCACAGTACCAACCTCCGCACCACCGCCAAAGAGTTGCTTGTCCCGGAGCGTCGGTTTGTCCGTTTCCTTCTGGAAAAGCGTTTTGTGTACCGCACCGCATCCGGTAATGTACTGCCCTATGCAAAGCCAGCCAATGAAGGACTGTTTTGTGTCAAAGACTACTGCAATCACGGGCATATCGGCTCCTATACGCTGATAACCCCGCAAGGCAAACTCTACTTTGCTCAGCTGAGAGACATGATTTTGATGGTTGTATGAGAGTGGGAAAGGAAGTGAGTTTTATGCCAGAAGGCAAAACAATCGGTCAGCTGATGGAAGAAATGCGCCAGAAAGCTGGAGCGCAGAACTATCACGGCCATGACTACATGGATCTCCAGCGATTTGCTGAGAACACCCGGCACATGATTATTTTTGATGTGCTGACGCATGACTCCCCGGTGGGCTGGAAAGGTGAACGAACCCGCCTGTTTTTGTCAGATAAGGGCTATGAAAAAGCTCTGGACAGTCAGACAAAGGGACAGATCAAGATTCTCAGTCATGCAAAGGTCAGAAATGGAGATTTGCTCTATGACGGTTCTGAGCAAATTCGTTGAGGGCGGTTCGATGAAGAAATACCTTCTCCGGCGGCTGGTGGTCCCACCTTAGAAGAAAATGCACCACCCCTGCACATTTTGTGGAAAGGAGGCGATGAAAATGCAGGAAGAAGTGGAAAACAGGACTTTAACGCTGGTTGTCAGCGGAACAAAGTTCACCGGGCGTCTGCTTAAAGCCGCCATCAGCAAGTACATGGCCCACTGCAAGGAAAAGAAGCTGCAAAAGCAGAGAAGCCGTGACGCCCCTGTGACACCCCACGGCAAACAGACCGTCAAGCAGCTCATTGGTCAGAATCAGGGGATCTCCAATATCGAGATCACAGACCCTTCCATCAAGGAATTTGAGAAGATCGCCCGGAAATATGGTGTGGATTATGCGGTGAAGAAAGACCGCAGCAGCTCCCCGCCCAAGTACCTGATCTTTTTCAAAGGCCGTGACGCCGATGCGCTGACCGCTGCATTTACCGAGTACACCAGCAAAAAGGTCAAGAAGGCCGAGAAAACGGAACGCCCGTCTGTGCTGGCAAAACTCAGTCAGTTCAAAGAGATGGTCAAAAATGCCGTGGTGGACCGCACCAAGCGAAAGGAGCTGGAACGATGAAAAAGCAGTTTGACATCAAAAAGCTCGTTTTGCTGAACCTGCCCTATCTCCTGATGGGGCTGTTTGCTACTAACTTCGGGGAGGCATGGCGACTGGCTCAGGGGGCAAATGCTTCAGAGAAATTCCTTTCCCTGTTTGCTGTCCTGCCTGGGGCGCTGCAAAGCTTCTGGCCCAGCCTGCACCCGTTGGATCTGCTGGTGGGGCTGTGCTGCGGTGCTGGCCTGCGTCTTGCGGTGTATCTCAAAAGTAAAAACGCCAAGAAGTACCGTCACGGCATGGAGTATGGCTCTGCCCGTTGGGGAACCCGTGAGGATATTGCTCCCTACATCGACCCGGTGTTACAGAACAATGTGATTCTGACCAAAACTGAAAGCCTGACCATGAACAGCCGCCCCAAGGACCCAAAGACCGCCAGAAACAAAAATGTGCTGGTGATTGGCGGCTCCGGTTCCGGTAAGACCCGCTTCTGGCTCAAACCGAATCTGATGCAGATGCACAGTTCTTATGTGGTCACAGACCCAAAGGGAACCATTTTGGTGGAGTGCGGGAAAATGCTCCAAAGGGGCGCACCCAAACTGGGAAAGGACGGAAAGCCTATGAAGGATAAGCACGGCAAGGTCATTTATGAGCCGTACCGCATCAAGGTCCTCAATACCATCAACTTCCGAAAATCAATGCACTATAACCCTTTCGCCTATATCCATAGCGAAAAGGACATCTTGAAGCTGGTTACGACGCTGATTGCCAATACCAAAGGCGAAGGCAAGGCCGGAGACGATTTCTGGGTCAAAGCAGAAACCTTGTTGTACTGCGCGCTTATTGGCTATATCCATTATGAGGCTCCGGTGGAGGAACAAAACTTCTCCACCCTCATTGAGTTCATCAACGCCATGGAAGTCCGTGAGGATGACGAGGAGTTCAAAAACCCCGTAGACCTGATGTTTGATGCACTGGAAGCCGAGAAGCCAAACCACTTTGCGGTGCGCCAGTATAAGAAATATAAGCTGGCCGCCGGCAAGACCGCTAAGTCGATTTTGATTTCCTGCGGTGCGCGCCTTGCCGTATTTGATATTGCAGAGTTGCGTGAGGTCACAGCTTATGACGAGCTGGAACTGGATACTCTGGGAGACCGGAAAACTGCTCTGTTCCTCATTATGAGTGATACAGATGATAGCTTTAACTTCCTGATCTCCATGTGTTATACCCAGCTGTTTAATCTGCTCTGCGAAAAAGCCGACGATGTGTATGGCGGCAGGCTCCCAGTCCATGTGCGCTGTCTCATTGACGAGTGCGCCAACATCGGGCAGATTCCGAAGCTGGAAAAGTTGGTGGCCACGATCCGAAGCCGTGAGATTTCAGCCTGTCTGGTGTTGCAGGCGCAGAGTCAGCTCAAGGCGATTTATAAGGATAACGCAGATACCATTATCGGAAACATGGATACATCCATCTTCCTGGGCGGTAAAGAGCCGACTACCCTCAAAGAGC
>OGZF01000736.1_pt1 | contig 26652 bp, 19 predicted proteins | sample 1576771 | NCBI WGS metagenome assembly OGZF01 (sample SAMEA3541536, study PRJEB24748) | human gut metagenome | biome: human gut; feature: human-associated habitat; material: faeces | place: China | collected 2012
CGAGTGCGCATCCTCGCAGAGCGTTTTTTATCGTATGGAAACGAAGTTTCCTATAAGAAAGGCGCACCACCACTTCTGATGGAGCGCCTTTTCATTCTTGCTTAGAAGTCTACTTCTGTATCATAATAACAGCATTTCAGCAATTTTTCCATTTCTTCCTGGCTTGGCTGTCTTGGATTTGAACCTGTACAAGCATCCAGGATTGCATTCGCTGCAATTTCCGACAATCTTTCTAAGAACACTTCTTCCGGAACGAATCCCTGATCTGTTGGGTAGCTGTCCTGTCCGTAGTTCTTGATACAATGCGGAATCTTTAAATCATCATTCATCTTGCGAAGGTATGCAATCAAAAGCTGTACCTTTTCATCCAGGCTGTTTCCGCCAAGTTCCATGAAATCTGCAATCTCACCATAACGTTTCTTTGCAGTCTCATCCTTAGCATTGAATGCAATAACTTTTGGCAGATACATGGCATTTGCTGCTCCGTGGATAATATGTGCACCATAATCTGCAAACGCTGCGCCTGTCTTATGTGCCATGGAGTGTACAATTCCTAAAAGTGCATTGGAAAATGCCATTCCGGCAAGACATTGTGCATTGTGCATGGAATCTCTCTTTGCCATGTCTCCATGATAAGAATCTACCAAATCTTTCTGAATCATCTTAATTGCATGCAGGGCAAGCGGATCTGTGAAGTCACAGTTTGCAGTGGAAACATAAGCTTCAATCGCATGTGTCATCGCATCCATTCCTGTGTGTGCAACTAATTTCTGTGGCATCGTCTCTGCTAAATCCGGGTCTACGATAGCAACATCCGGTGTTATCTCAAAATCTGCAATTGGATATTTGATTCCTTTTTCGTAATCAGTAATGATCGAAAATGCAGTCACTTCGGTCGCTGTTCCAGATGTCGAAGAAATTGCACAGAAATGTGCTTTCTGGCGAAGGGATGGAATCCCAAATACTTTACACATATCTTCAAATGTGATATCTGGATATTCGTATTTAATCCACATTGCCTTTGCTGCATCGATTGGAGAACCTCCGCCCATTGCAACAATCCAGTCCGGCTCAAATGCCTGCATCGCAGCCGCACCTTTCATAACAGTTTCAACAGAAGGGTCTGGTTCGATACCCTCGAATAACTGCACTTCCATGCCGGCTTCTTTCAGATACTGCTCTGCCCTGGCTAAAAATCCAAAACGCTTCATGGAGCCACCGCCAACACAAATCATTGCTTTCTTGCCCTTAAATGTCTTAAGTGCTTCCAGGGCACCTTTTCCATGATATAAGTCTCTTGGTAATGTAAATCTTGCCATTGTAAAAGCCCTCCTGTAAATAAGATGTACGTTTTCTGAATCATTAGATTTTTAACGACTTTGTTGGTTATATTATACCATACATTTTATTTTATAGAAGAGCTTTTATGCAATTTTAATATATTTAAGAATTAGAATCAATCCTTACGCAATCCTATTCAACAGTCCCGTCGAGGTCAAAAACAGGATCAGCATCACAACCGGCACGACGTATTTGATCATAAAACGATACAGCTTCGCCCTTGTAAAGCGCTCACCGTTTTTCTCCACCTCACCAACGATCCAGTCCGGGCCAATCACCCAGCCGATCAGGATACTCGTCAGCAAGGAAATAAACGGCATCAGAAAGCTGTTGCTGATATAGTCCATCACATCGAGCAGCTGTCCGGTGGAACCGTTTGGCAACGGCAGTTCAAAGTAAAGCACGTTGTAGCCAAGGCAGATCAGCACCGCCGTTACCAGCGAATAAACGCCGATCAGTCCACACATCTTTTTGCGCGTTTGATGAAATACTTCCATACAGTTTGCAACCAGCGTTTCCATAACGGATACACACGATGTCAGCGCCGCAAAGCCCATCATCAGGAAAAAGGCGATTGCCACGATTCTTCCTGCGCCTCGCATCGCCGAAAAAACCTTCGGCAGCGAAATGAAAATCAGACTGGGACCGGACGCCATGCCCTCTTTTCCAAGGAACACATAAACCGCAGGCAGAATCATCATTCCAGCGAGGAATGCAACTCCTGTATCAAAAATTTCGATCTGGCTCGTCGTTTTATTTAAGTCCACGTCATCTTTTACATAGGAACCATAAGTCACCATGATGCCCATCGAAACACTCAGGGAGAAAAACAGCTGGCTCATCGCATCCAGCAAAATCTCCAGAAACCGTTTCACCGTCAGTCCATGAAAATCCGGCAGCAGATAAATCGCCAGTCCCTGCATTCCCGTCCGAACCGTACCGTCCTCCCCTTCTGCCGACAGCGTCAGGGAAAAAATCGCAATCGCCACAATCAAAACAACCAGCACAGGCATAATAAAGCTCGAAACCTTTTCGATTCCCTTTTCCACACCGCCGTAAACGACCGCTGCTGTCAGCACCAGAAACAGAAGCATAAACACGATCGGGGATGCCTTTGACGTGATAAATGAAGTGAAATATCCGTCCTGCGCAGGCACATTGTCCCCAGATGCCAGGTATTCCACAAAATATTTCGTAATCCAGCCGCCGATGACCGAATAATAAGTCATAATCAGCACCGGGACCAGAAACGTCAGATATCCCAGAAATTTCCACTTCGGACAAATCGCAGCAAATGCATTCAGTGCATTTTTCTTTGTTTTCCTCCCGATCGCCACATCCGTTGTCAAAAGAACAAAACCAAATGTCAACACCAGCACCAGATAAATAATCAGAAACAGTCCGCCGCCGTCCTTTGCACATAAATAAGGAAAACGCCAAATATTTCCGACGCCTACCGCACTCCCCGCCGCAGCGAGCACAAATCCGATTGAGCCGCTGAAGCTCCCTTTTTTCTCTTTCATTCTCTCCTCCATTCCGTATTTCTTCCAAAACGCTTTGACATTCAAAACCGCAGGAATCCCCCGTTTTCCCTGCGGTTGTCGCTCTCGTTGCAGCATTTTGGCAGATACAGATTTTTCTTCGATATGCCGTTTATTGTAGCTGTTCTGTAAAAATATGCAACTTTTCATAATTTCGTTTTAAGAAACTTATTTCGGAGTTGTTTCTTTTAATTTTGCTTTTTCGGCATTTTTTTGTTATACTGAATCCGGAAAAATCCGATTTTCGTTTTTCGGATATTTATATGAAACAAATACACAGAGGACGAACCATGAACGAATTTACCTGTTATGTCGGCAATCAAATCAAATCCTACCGAAAAGCCGCCAGACTGACGCTGCAGCAGCTCGGCGATGCGATCCACAAAAGCCGCGCCACCGTCTGCAAATATGAAAGCGGCGAGATTTCTCCCGATCTGGAAACGCTCTATGAAATCAGTCAGATTCTGCAGGTTTCCCCCGCACAGCTGACTGCGATTCGCCCGGATATACAGCATCCTTTTGTCTTTGGCGTACCTGCTGCCACTGAAACGACAGACGTTCCCGGTCGAATGCAGAAAAACCCGTTTTTCCAGGCGAGGCGGCTCTATTTTTATTTTTATGACGGACGCTGCCGCCGGATCAAAGACGGCATCATCGACATCGGCGCGCAGACCGACGTACCAAATACCTATGAAGCAACCTTCTCAATCTGCACGCTTTCCGGAAACGGGCGCAGCAGTGAAACTTTTTATACCGGCACCGTTTTGTACAGTGACATGCTGATCCGATTTTCTTTCGTCAACCAGTACAATCCGCTGGAGGAAGATCTGCTTTACATCTTCAACCCGCTGGAACGGCGCAGTTTCACAGATGGTCTGCTCTGCGGTATTTCCAGCACCGATCTGATGCCCTGTGCGTTCAAATGCTTCATCACATTGAAGCCGCAGGAGCTGACCGACAACCTGCAGCAGCATCTTCTTTTCACCCGAGCCGAGCTGCAGCGCTGGAAAAAGCTCAACATGCTCTTAATCGACAACAACGCAGAGGGACTGATCTGAAAAGGCTTTGCTTCTGCCGCTACGCCACATCGCCCGGTTGCTTTCACGTAAAAACCCCGACAGAAGCTTTTCCTAAGGATTCTGCCGGGGTTTTATGTTTCCGATAAGTCTTTTTATGCCAGTTTCAGGCGCAGGGTCTTAATTTCGAATGCTCTGAAATCAAGGGATACGGTGTTATCTTCCACAGCAACCTCTGCTTCTTTCTTTTCCAGCATATCGCAGGTCCATGCCTGTGCAACGTTGAGCGCAGTGAATACTTTCGTATTGACTGCTGCCTTCTTCGCTTCATACAGACGCAGGATCAGGTCGCCGCTGCCGTCCTCAGCCAGCTTCACGGATTCGAGAATAACGTTGTCTTTCTCTACACCGAAGGCGCTGAAGGTATCCACAACACCAGCTGTAATAACAGGCTTTACGTTCATCTCATAGCCCTGACGAACTACGTCGCTGTCTGCAAAGCTGCCTTCCCATGCAGTAAAGCCGTAGGTAAAGTGATGTTCTCTGTTGTCTGCATGCATCTCAGGAGCAGCTGCTGCACGCAGCAGGGTCAGCTCAAGTGCATTGCCGTTCATGCTGATACCATACTTGCAGTCATTGAGCACTGCGGCACCGTGAGCCTGATCGCACAGAGCGCTGTAACGATGGTTGCAAACCTCAAAACGGTCTTTTTCATATGCTCTGGAGCGTCTGGTAGGCCGCTCTACATAACCGAACTGCATTTCGTTGATCCCGTTCTCTGCAAATACGTTGACAGGGAAGCCAACCTTTAACAGGCGATGCAGCTCTTTCCAGTCGATGGCAGTTTCGAATTCCAGTCTTGTGCTGTCTGCATCCAGACGGATGTACTGAACGAAGGGCGAATTGCTGATGCGGCCGGTTACCTTCAGGACACTGCGCAGGCTGCCTGTGCTTTCAACGGTTACCGTTACATCCTCTGCAGCGGTGATTTCCTGATCGATGTAGTTGGAATCGATATCCCACGCATCGAACAGACGCGGAACATCTTTATATAAGTGGAAACGGTTCATCGGCTCAGCTGCGAACTCTCTGCCGCTTGTCTTCAGAACAAAGGATACCACCTCACCCTTGCCGTCTACGACAGCCTTCACCTGATTGTTTTCCAGAACGAAGGTATCGCCGTCCTGAGTCAGCGAAACGCTGTCTGCTGCCTTGGTCCGGGTTTCTGCAGGAACCAGGGAAACCATACCATAAGCAGGAACTTCTGTAAGACCATATACCTTGTCACCGATCTTTTCGGTGGGAACAGCCTTGCCTTCTCTGGTCTGTGCACCTGCCGCAAAGCTTTCCGGCAGCTCAACCAGTGTATCATATGCAAATCCCAGGGAGTTGCCGACAGTCACGCCATTTCCGGCTTCTACCAGACCTGCAACTGCCTTTGCAGTCAGCTCATGGCTTTCCTCCAGAATTGCATGGAATGCTTTTTCCGCGTCCTCATAAACTCTTGCGATGGAAGAACCTGGCAGGATGTCGTGGAACTGATGCAGCAGGACTTCTTTCCACAGACGCTCAATTGCCTCTGCAGGATATGTCTGTCCCTTCTGGGCTGCCAGCGTGCCCCACAATTCCAGATCACGCATGGAAAGCTCACATCTTCTGTTGTTGTTCTTCACCATTGCCTGAGAAGTATAGGTTCCGCGGTGAGCGCTGAAATACAGCTCTCCGGTATAGGTATGCTTCGGTCCGCCTTCTGCTTCCATATCCTGGAAGAACTCGATAGGACCTTCCAGTTTTACCTTCGGGCAGCCTTCCAGGTCAGCCTCACGCTTCGCATATTCCAGATAGTCTCTTGCCGGGCCGCCGCCGCCATCGCCGTAACCAAAGGGCAGGAGGAATGCATCCAGATCTCTCTTCTGGCTTCTGTTCTCCCACACGTTCATCAGCTCGGTGGGGTCGGTGCGGTAGGTGTAGCTGGTAGGCAGGAAGGAGCTGATCTTCGTGCCGTCCATGCCTTCCCAGTAGAAATAATGGTAAGGGAACTGTTCGCCTTCATTGTAAGACCAGAAAATCTTCTGAGTTACCAGATATTCAACGCCGCAGCTCTTCAAAATCTGAGGCAGTGCAGCGGTATAACCAAAGGTATCGGGCAGCCACAGCATCTTGCTGTCTACGCCGAACTCTTCCTGATAATAGCGTTTGCCGTAGAGCAGCTGACGGATCAACGCTTCACCGGAAGCCATATTCGTATCCGGTTCTACCCACATCGCGCCCTCTGCGATCCACTGGCCATCCTTAACCGCCTGTTTGATTCTTTCAAACAGCTCGGGGTAGTATTTACGGCACATCTCATAGCCGGCAGGCTGGCTCTGGATATATTTGTATTCCGGATATTCTTCCAGCAGGCGCAGCTGTGCTGCAAAGGTACGCTCTGTCTTTCTGTGTGTCTCTGCCATCGGCCACAGCCATGCCAGATCGATATGGGCATTGCCGATTGCGTAGAATACAGGCATAGTGGAACCGTTCTTCGCTTTCAGTGCAGGGCGGAGTGCTTCTCTGCCTGCCTTGTAGGATGCGATTCTGCCAGCCTCATCCTGCTCAAAATCAACCACAAGGGTAAAGGCCTCCAGCGCCTCTGCGATCTTTGCAGCCCGCAGGGAATTCGGATCGAGCTTGTCCAACAGCTGTCTTAAGGTGTCTGCATCCATCCACAGCTGATATGCGTCTTCATTCCAGATACCGAAGGTGCAAACGCCGAGGGTACGTCTCTTGCCCTCTTCCAGCGGGTCCTGATATGCGCCGGGAAGTACCGGGCCGGTTGCACAGCCGCCGTCCGGAGATTCCGGATAGTAATGGCCTGCGTAGGTTTCCATCAGAATTTCATATTCTGTTCCTGCCACAGCGTCAGTGGTCAGAACGTTATCTTCTACGAAATGATGCTTCTGGGTTACCCAGGAAGCACGGTAGGTACCAAATTCCTGACCGTTTACAAACAACGTGGATTCGCCGTCCGGTTTTAAATCCATGACAATTCTCTTGCCCTGTGCTTCTGCAGGCAGAACCACTTTGCCTCTAAACCAGCAATATTCCCAGGTCTTGCCCCAGGTAAAGCCGGGCTCTACAGGCTCGAACGGGCCATTCATCGCTTCCTCCTGAGATAAATGATCCATTGTGCGGAACGCTTCCCAGGAAATCTCCCCCAAAGGTCTGTAAAAATCATCCTTCAGCGTGCGCATCCAATGCTGCAGTCTGCCACGCCATTCTGAACTCATGATCCCCATCTGAATTCCTCCGTGTTGTGTTATATTCTCGGGTATTAAAAATCAATACCACCTCATTTATAACGTTTTCCATCTGGTTCGTCAACCCCAATAATCCTATATTTATCCCTAAAAAATCACAATCTTTTTTCGATCAGCCACGCCGCTGCAAGCCGCTCCAGACCATCCCGGATTTCGTCCTCCGTCAGGCCGCCAAAGCCGATCAAAACAGTTGCGCGACACACAGCCTCCGGGACAGCTGCCCCCACAAGCGCTGACGACAGACCATAGACTTTCACACCTTGTCGGCGTGCCGCGTCGACAAGCTCTTTTTCGCTGCGTCCGACGCGATCCGTGAGCAAAAGATGCAGTCCCGCATTTTCCCCCGAAAGGTCAAATTGCCTAAAAAAGGGTTTCAGCCCGTCCAGCAGCGCTTCATGTTTTCTACTGTAGCTTTTCCGCATCCGGTTCAAATGCCGTTCAAACGCACCGCTGTCCAGAAATTGCTCCAGCACCGCCTGGTCGACTCTCGAAACCGTACACGAAAAGCAGGCGCATTTTTGCCGGTAGCGCTCCAGCAAAGCCTCCGGCAGCACCATATACCCGACACGGATTGCAGGTGCAATCGACTTGGAAAAGGTTCCCATATAGATCACCTTTCCCGCCGCATCACTCGCCTGCAGGGACGGCACGGGCTTTCCACGGTAACGGAATTCGCTGTCATAATCATCTTCTATAATATAGCGTTCCTTTTCCCGTGCTGCCCAGTTTAAAAGCTCTGTCCTGCGCCCGATCGGCATCATACGCCCGGTGGGATACTGGTGCGACGGCATCACATAGACCACCTGCGCGCCCGATTTTTCCAGCTCTTCTATGCAGATTCCGCTGGCATCCGACGATACCGTAACCACTTCCCCCGCAAAGAGCTGAAAAATCTTCCATGCACGCGGATAGGTCGGATTTTCAAACGCCGCTGTGATTGTTTCCTCAAAAACATAACGGAGCAGCATCAGCAGATAATCGTTTCCCGCTCCAACCACGATCTGCTCCGGTCTGCAGGTCACGCCACGGGATGCATGCAGATATCGGGAAATCGTACGGCGCAGCGAAAGATCGCCCATCGGATCTCCCGGCAAAAACAGGTCTTGGTTGTTTAGATTCAGAACGTTTCTGTTGACTTTCCGCCATAAATCAAACGGGAAATTACGCATATCGATCGCATTTGGAGAAAAATCGATCTGAACGGGCACCGCAGCAGACGAGTCGTCCAATACAGCTTTGGATGCGCAAGCGGCATCTGAAAGGAAAAGGCAATCGCCGCCTGCATCTGCACGTGAAAAGCTGCCAGCCTGTTCGTGAGACGTTATTCCTGCCTCCGGCGCAGTCTCCATCTGGTACAGTTCCTCCACCCGTGCGACAAAATATCCTTTATAGGGTACCGCCTCCAGGTATCCTTCCGCCACGAGCTGGTCATAGGCCAGCTCTACCGTACTGCGGGATACCTGCAAATATTCCGCCAGAGAACGCGTCGAGGGAAGCTTCTCCTGACAGAGAAGCTTCCCCCTTCTGATTTCGTCTCTGATATATTGATAAATCTGTTCGTAAAGATGGGTCCCATCCTCTTTCCACTCAATTACCAGATCCTGCATAGGCTCAGTCCTTTTTCGGAAGCTTAAAAGAGCTCTTTAAGGATACGATCCGGTTAAATACCGGCTCGCCCGGCTTGGAATCCTTGTAATCTACGCAGAAGTATCCCTGTCTGACGAACTGGAAGCTTTCGTAGGGCTTTGCATCCTTTAAGGAAGGCTCGATCCATGCTTCCTTTACGGTCAGGGAGTTGGGATTTAAGTTCAGGGAGCCGTCTTCATTGTAAACGCCCTTTTCTTCATCAATGATGTTTTCATACAGACGAACGGTTGCCTTGACTGCAGTCTGGCACGCTACCCAGTGAATGGTGCCCTTTACCTTACGTCCTTCAAAGCCGCTTCCGGACTTGGTTGCAGGATCATAGGTTCCATGGATTACGGTTACATTGCCGTTTTCATCCTTTTCACAGCCGGTGCAGGTTACAAAGTACGCGTTCATCAGGCGCACCTCGTTGCCGGGGAACATACGGAAGTATTTCTTCGGAGGCTCCTCCATAAAGTCTTCGCGTTCGATATAAAGCTCTCTGCCAAACGGAACCTTACGGCTGCCCAGTGCTTCGTTTTCCAGGTTGTTCGGAGCGTCCAGATATTCGATCTGGTCTTCCGGATAGTTGTCGATCACAAGCTTCACCGGGTCAACGACTGCCATCACTCTGGCACGTTTTAATTTCAGGTCTTCCCGGATGCAATATTCCAGCATCGCATAATCTACGGAAGAATTGCTCTTGGAAATACCGCACAGGTCTACGAACATTTTGATGGATTCCGGTGTAAAGCCTCTGCGGCGAAGCGCTGCGATGGAAACCAGACGGGGATCGTCCCAGCCGTCTACGATGCCCTGCTCTACCAGCTTCTTAATATAACGTTTGCCGGTAACAACATTGGTCAGATACAGCTTTGCAAACTCGATCTGACGGGGCGGATAGGGTTTGTATTCCAGTTCCCGTACAACCCAGTCGTACAGCGGACGGTGATCCTCAAATTCCAGCGTACAGATGGAATGGGTAATGCCCTCGATGGCATCCTCGATGGGATGTGCAAAATCGTACATCGGATAGATGCACCATTTATCTCCGGTATTGTGATGTGTCATGTGCGCCACACGATAAATAACCGGATCTCTCATGTTCATATTCGGGCTTGCCATATCGATTCTGGCCCGCAGAACCTTTTCGCCGTCGGCATATTTGCCCGCTTTCATCTCCTCAAACAGAGCGAGGTTTTCTTCTACGCTTCTCTCTGCACCGGGATCCATCTTGCCCGGCTCGGTCAGCGTACCGCGGTATTCACGGATCTGATCTGCGGAAAGATCGGAAACGTAAGCTTTGCCTTTCTGAATCAGCTTTACAGCGCCCTCATACATCTGATCGAAATAGTTGGATGCAAAGAACAGTCTGTCCTCCCAGTCTGCGCCCAGCCATTTTACGTCCGCCTTGATGGATTCTACGAATTCGATCTTTTCCTTCGTCGGGTTGGTATCGTCAAAACGGAGATTGAATTTACCGCCGTACTGTTTTGCAAGTCCATAGTTTAACAGAATGCTCTTGGCATGTCCGATATGCAGATATCCGTTGGGTTCCGGCGGAAATCTGGTATGTACTGTTTCGTAAACGCCTTCCTCCAGATCTTTATCAATCATCTGCTCGATGAAGTTTCTGGAAACAGGCTCCTTTGCTTCTTCTGCTGCAGGATTTTCTTTCGAGAATTCAGCCATTTTCCTTATCTCCCATCCTTTCATTTCCTTATTATTGTTTTATCTTATCAAAACAAACATTAAAATACAACATCGTTCTTAAGAAAATAATAATGTTCTTTCCCCCTGTTGTATGATAAAATACCTTTTGCAGGGATATTTTTATCAGTTTCGGAATACCCTGCTGTACAAATGTTATAACTACACTTTTTTATGCAGGAGGACTCACTTATGAATCGTGCCTTACTCAAACAGGATGCCAAGGACGCTATGAAGGCGGCAAATCCGCATCCGGTACTCACCACCCTTGTTTTCTGGGCGATCCAGCTCGCCGCGCAGATCATTCTTGGTATTGTTTCCAGCATCTGCGGCTTTACTACCTACTTTGCTGCAGCCATCAGCTCCGGCATGTATGAAGACAGCGCATTTTTAAACTACGTCCCTAGCATCGGCGCTTTCCTGATCTACCTGGTTGTTGCGATCGTTATCAGCCTGCTGCTCGGTACCGTTCAGTTTGGTTATTATGCGTACAGCCTGAAGGTTTTCAAGCATGAAGAAGCCGGAATTTCCGAGCTGCTTGCATACTTTCCCATGCTGCTCAAGATTTTCGGTCTTTCCCTCTGGATGTGTCTGTTTATCATGCTGTGGAGCTGCCTTTGCTACATTCCCGGCATCATCGCTATGCTGCGTTATTCTCAGGCCTTCTACATTCTGGCAGAAGATCCCAATAAGGGAATCCGTCAGTGTGTCAATGAAAGTAAAGAGCTGATGAGCGGTCATCTGTGGGAATTCTTCGTGCTGCAGCTTTCCTTCATCCTCTGGTATCTGCTTACAGGTGTTACCTGCGGTATTGCAAGCCTGTATGTAACTCCTTATACCGAGATTACCAACGCCGGTTATTATTTAAGCTTAAAGCCGGAACAATCTTATGACGGCGGATATGGATACGATCCTCAGCCGGATGATGTGATCTGAGGATTTTCCGGAAAATAGCTATTGTAACCATATGATTTTTATAAAATATCCATTCGTACAGGTGTACTTCCTAAAGACCTGGGCGGATGGATATTTTTTATTTTTATAAAAAAGAATGTGCATCCTCGTAAAGCGTTTATTATCGTATGGAAACGAAGTTTTCTATACGATAATAAGAACCAGATACCCGAGAGGCGAAGCCTTTCTGGCATCTGGTTCTTATTTTCAATCTTTACCGTCTTCCGACACGAAGCGATATCCTACATTTTTCACGATGTCACCGCTTTGCCCCCGGAGTTTCAACCACTGCTCATCCGAGCCGGTGCGCCGTTTTGTGTAACTTAGTGATGGAACAGTCTGATTCCGGTAAATACCATCGCCATGTCATACTTATCACAGCATTCGATGACCGCATCATCGCGGACGGAGCCGCCGGGCTGTGCAATGTATTTTACGCCGCTCTTATGTGCGCGTTCGATGTTATCGGAAAACGGGAAGAATGCGTCAGAGCCAAGGGTTACATCGGTCAGCCGGTTTAACCATGCACGCTTTTCTTCTCTCGTAAAGACAGCAGGCTTTACCTTGAAACGGGTCTGCCATACGCCCTCGGCCAGCACATCTTCGTATTCATCACCCATGTAAACATCGATGGCATTGTCTCTGTCTGCGCGTCCAAGGCCGTCTACAAACTGCAGTCCAAGCACCTGGGGAGACTGACGCAGCCACCAGTTATCCGCTTTCTGTCCTGCCAGTCTCGTGCAGTGGATACGGGACTGCTGACCTGCACCGATACCGATGGCCTGTCCGCCTTTTACATAGCAAACAGAGTTGGACTGGGTATATTTCAGGGTGATCAGCGCAATCTTCATATCGATCAGCGCCTCTTCGGGCACTTCTTTGTTCTTTGTTACAAAATTTGACAGCAGCTCTTCATCAATATTCAATTCGTTGCGTCCCTGTTCAAAGGTCACGCCGAACACCTGTTTTCTCTCGATTTCGGCAGGACGATAGGAGGGATCGATCTGGATAACATTGTATCCGCCCTTTTTCTTCGCTCTTAAAATCTCCAGCGCTTCGTCGGTATAGCCGGGAGCGATCACTCCATCGGAAACCTCACGCTTGATCAGCTTTGCCGTGTCTGCGTCACAGACATCAGACAGTGCAATAAAGTCACCGAAGGAAGACATTCTGTCTGCACCTCTCGCTCTTGCGTAGGCACATGCCAGCGGAGAAAGCTCTCCAAGGTCGTCTACCCAGTAAATTTTTGCCAGTGTATCCGTCAGCGGAAGTCCCACTGCCGCACCAGCCGGGGAAACGTGCTTAAAAGAGGTTGCTGCCGGAAGTCCGGTCGCTTTTTTTAACTCGGAAACAAGCTGCCAGCCGTTTAATGCATCCAGGAAATTGATATATCCGGGCTTACCGTTTAATACAGTAACAGGCAGGTCGCTGCCATCCTCCATGAAAATTCTGGAAGGCTTCTGATTCGGGTTGCATCCGTACTTTAACTGAATTTCGTTCATTTTTTCCTCCATTCCATTTTCAGTGGTTTTTGTTCACAATTCTTGTCTCGTATTTGCCGGTTTCGATGTCGATGTAGCGCACAAACAGGGAAACCTTATTTTCTTCATTCAGACTTTCCCAAACCAGCTGAGTAAAGCTGTCGATATCTCCGGAAATCGCAACCTTCTTCGGCTCGCCGGAAAAGCTCGGCAGCGGATTGCCGTCATGCATATAGGTGTGGATAAATCTGCCCTCGCCTGCTTTCGGATTTTCGTAAGCAAAGGTGTAACGCAGGCAGGAGGACGGATCGCCGTCGTCGCTCTTCAAAATGGACATTGCAAAGTTGTAGCCGCCGTTTTCGATATGCAGGATACCGGAAATACGGGGAGTATAGTTCGGACCGTCCGGTTCAAATTCCCGGCTGCGCAGGCTCTGCTCAAAGGTCAGCTGCTTGTCCATGCCCTCATAGATCGTGTCTGTCTGGTCGCCGTTTGTCACGATCGTCTTGTTGCCCAGCACGCGAACCGGTGCATAGATGATCAGGCTCGGATCCTCCAGCTTGGACGGATCAAACGCCTGTGTGCGGATGCCCTCGCCCTCCTCTACGAACACGCGGTTGCGGGAATTGCTGCTTCTGCCCATAATAAAATACGCTGTTACCGCCTGTTTTCCGTCAGGGGTTTTGCCGATGACGATACCTCGTCCCGGATAGGCGTTGTTTTTCAGTTCTTCCGAAAGATTTAAAAGCTCCATGTTGTCCTCCATTTTGAAATGAATACGATAAAAAACCGCCTGAATACTTACATCATCTTCTGCTGTCAGTACCCAGGCGGTCGGTTTCTTCAAACGTGCTCCCCGTGGTGATCTCCACTAATCCGCCAGTCACACGTTTTGTGTTTGATTGTGTTAAAACAGGATACCCGCCAACGGGACATCCTATTCTATGCTATGCGGCCAATCGGTTAAAATCAGTCCGCAGAGCTGTAGTTGGGAGCTTCCTTCGTGATATGAATATCATGAGGATGGCTCTCACGCAGAGCTGCTGCAGAAATCTTGACAAATCTGCCGTTTTCCTTCAGCTCTTCGATGCTTTTCGTTCCGCAGTAACCCATACCGGAACGAAGACCGCCCATCAGCTGGAATACCGTATCTTCTACCAGGCCCTTGTATGCAACACGGCCTTCTACGCCTTCCGGAACGAGCTTCTTGGCGTCGGTCTGGAAGTAGCGATCCTTGCTGCCGTTTTCCATCGCAGCAATGGAACCCATGCCGCGGTAAACCTTGTATTTACGTCCCTGATACAGCTCGAACTGTCCGGGGCTCTCATCACAGCCTGCAAACATGGAACCCATCATGCAGACGCTTCCGCCTGCCGCGATTGCTTTGGTGATTTCACCGGAATACTTGATACCGCCGTCTGCAATGATCGGGATACCATATTCTCTTGCAACTGCGTAGCAGTCCATGATAGCTGTGATCTGAGGAACACCGATACCTGCAACCACACGGGTTGTACAGATAGAACCGGGTCCGATACCAACCTTAACGGCATCTGCACCTGCTTCGATCAGTGCTCTGGTCGCTTCTCCGGTTGCAACGTTGCCCGCAATTACCTGCAGATCCGGATATGCTTCCTTGATCATGCGCAGGCAGCGCAGTACGTTTTCAGAATGACCATGTGCGGAATCCAGAACAATAACGTCAACCTTGGCTTCTGCCAGAGCTGCCACACGATCCAGAACATTGGCAGTAATACCAACACCTGCACCGCACAGCAGGCGTCCCTGTGCATCCTTTGCTGCAAGAGGATATTTGATCGTCTTCTCAATATCCTTGATGGTGATCAGGCCTTTCAGATTGAAGTCCTTATCAACGATGGGCAGCTTCTCTTTTCTTGCCTTTGCCAGAATCTTCTTTGCTTCTTCCAGTGTGATACCTTCGGGAGCCGTAACCAAACCTTCACTGGTCATGGATTCTTTAATCTTCTTGGTAAAATCTGTCTCGAATTTCAGGTCGCGGTTGGTAATGATACCCACCAGCTTTTTGCCCTCTGTGATCGGAACACCGGAAATACGGAATTTTGCCATCAGCTCATTGGCATCTGCAAGGGTATGCTCCGGGGATAATGAAAAAGGATCTGTAATGACGCCGTTCTCAGAACGTTTTACCTTGTCCACCTCATCAGCCTGCGCCTCAATGGACATATTCTTATGGATAATACCGATACCGCCCTGTCTGGCCATTGCGATCGCCATTCTATGTTCTGTAACGGTATCCATTCCCGCACTCATCAGCGGAATGTTCAGCTTGATCTTTTTTGTCAACCAGGTAGTCACGTCGACCTGATTGGGAATTACCTGAGAGTATGCCGGCACCAACAGCACATCGTCAAAGGTAATGCCTTCGCCAATAATCTGACCCATCTTCTCTCCTCCTGCGTATTTTAACTGTCAATTCAATGAAAACTGCCAGTAAATACACTACTGACAGTTCGTTTGAGGCAAGTGTAACAGAATTAAAACTCTGTGTCAATCGAAAAATACTTTTCTGGGCGCAACAGACTGAAGCGCTTTTACCATGGCTTCGCTGGGCTCAAAAATGATCTTGCGGTCTCCACTGTAGATCATCACATAGCGTCTGTCCGGCTGTCCGGCAACGCCACTGGAATAGTCCGTCACCTTAAGCTGACGATTCTTCATGTTGTCCAAATGCCAGGAGTTGATTGGTGCAAAGATCTCCATACGCTCTGTTTCAAACTTCTCGACTTTTTTCCGTTTGGTTTTGTTTAAAATCTTGTCGACGGAAATCTCCTTATCCACGTACAGATATTCAAACTCCACGCTGGCATTGAGCGAAGTAAAATACGCTCCGATTCCGGCTGCTGCCACTCCGAGCCACATCAGGGCATTCAGCATGCTAAGCAGGAAAAAAATCACCGCCAGGACAATCAGAAAAACCTGCAGTGCTTTCATCGCACTGGACGGTTTTTTCGCCACCAGACATTCTACATAGCTTTCATTCATATTGCTTTACCACCTTCGTATTTATTCCCCATCCCGGGAAGCTCAGGGTTTTGAAAGGTCTGTCCTTTTGACATTGCTCCCTTTTTCAAACCGATAAAGCTATCATAGTACAGAATTTGCTTTTTTTCAAGGTATCCCAGGGACTTATCCGGTAGTTTAGAAAATTTTCACTTTTCTATCACAACGCTTTCATTGACTTCCCAAAATCAAACGGCTATGATAAATATCAGCGCATGAATCCTTCCATACTATCGAAACGCTCGAACACTGGATACCGGCACCATATTTTGCCGCATGTCGCAACATACAGGATTCAATACAGAACTACAGGGAGGCATAAAATGGCAACAGGCAATTCCGTCCATGACGAAGTGAAAGAACAGCAGCAAAAATTAAAAGGGAAACCCTTCAAAGAAAAATGGGCTTATTTCTGGGAATATTATAAAATCCAAACCCTCGTCGCAATTGCGGTTCTCGCCTTTGCAGGGAACCTGATTTACACCTTTGCGACGCGCAAGGATACCGTCATGGAAGCAGCCTTTGTCAACTGCTACATGAATACCGAGATCGACTCCGACACAATGATCGCCGATTTTGAGCAGTATGCTGACATCGATACCTCCAGCGACTGTGCCGCAATCAATCGGGATATGTATGTGGATTATGAAAACTCCGATCAATACTCCTATGCAAATATGCAGAAAATCATCGCCATGGTATCCGGCAAAACCTTAGACGCCCTCATCACAGATGATACCTATATGGATCACAATCTCGAAGCCGGTCTGTTCTGCGACCTGCACCAGTATTTTACCGATGAGGAGCTGGCGCAGTACGGCGATCAGGTTATATACCAGGATCTTCCTGATGACAATACCGACGGGGAAATTCCCATCGGCATCAGCGTCAGCAAATCCAAATATCTGCTGACAGATCGGGCAAATGCATGGTTTACCATCCCTGCCAACTGCCAGCACCCGGAAAATGCGAAGAAATTTTTAGAGTTTATGCTTGAGCCGTAACACTCGCTGCTGCATACGACATGTAAAAATTCCGTGTAAGCTTCCAGAATGCTGCTCACGGCAAAAATCCCCGCCGCCACAGCCTGAATCGCTGTGACAGTGGGGATTTTGTTACTCAAAGCGCGCCATGCGCACTTCTCACTCATTTTTCAGAATCAATTCCATCAACGTGTTCCCTTTTCCCTCCGGGTCATAGCTCTGCCACGCGATCACGCGGCCATGAGGCGACAGATACAGCATCTGTCCGTTCATACCGCCCTTGCAGTGCCCTCCGTTTTCCATCTTTGCAAGCTCATATTCCCGCTCAAAAACAAGCTCGACCCACTCTTTCGAAAGCAGCCGCTTTCCTTCAAATGTGCCACCGTTTTGATAGACCTCGCCAAGCTTTGCCATGTCCTCTGTGCGCACATACATGCCGGTCGCTCCAATCGGATACCCCATCGGACACTTTGAAAAAGCCGCCTCCCTTACATGCAGCGGCATCAGCAGGCGCGGGCGCAGAAAGTCGTCCAGCTTTTCTCCGGAAAGCTCCGTCACAACGCGGGACAGCAGATAATATGCACCGTCGCTGTACTGATAGTCCACGCCCGGCCGCGCCGGAACCGGACGTTCAAACGCGAGCTTTAAAAAATCCTCCGAACCAAACTGCGTCATATCATAATTATCGATATCCAGAAAATCCTCCGTCACGCCGATTCGGTGCCGGATCACATGATCCAGCGTCACTTCTTCCCATTGCGGATCATAGCGCCCCGGCAGCTTTTTCCGAAACAGATCGCAGATCTTATCGTCTGGCTTCCAAAGTCCCTGATCGTATAAAAAACCAAGCGCCGTCACGGTGAACACCTTCGTAACGGAATAGATGTCGTTGCACGGATTGTCCGGCACAAAGCTCCATGTCGTGCGCTTTCCATGCTCCGACTCCGTCAGCCAGAACAGCGGAAGATTCAGCCCACGGATTTCCTCCAGAATTGTTTCTATCATGTTATTTTTCCTTTTCTTTAATGTAGTGCGACACGCCGAGCTTTTGTATCACATTGTGGGCACCTTGTCCTCGCCTGCGGGCGCAAGGCTCCACTCCACCTGCTTTTCCCCGTTTTCCAGAAGCTCCCAGCTCACCGAAAGGATTCCATCCGGCGTCTGGATACTGCCCTTTGCCCAGGTCAACTGCCGCTGGCTGCTGAGACGGATTTCGTAAGAAAAATGCTGCGCGGACGCGGGCACGGCTGGCGGCTGCAGTTCGCCGTTGAGCGGCTTCAATGCCTGTGTTGGCTGTGTGTTAACGTCCGGCTGCGTAGGGATAACAACGGGCGGCTGCGCCGCTGGCATCATCCGGATCCCAAGGATCTGTGTAAACAGCAGCCGCACACAGGCGCCAAACATCGGATGGTTATGGGATTCTCTGCCATCCCAGCGCTCCCAGAGCGTCGTCGCACCGTTTCGTTTCATATGTGCAAAGGACGCTGCTTCGCTGTCATTGGTCAGAAGCCTTACTGCCAGATCCCCTGCGCCGATGGAAAACAGTTGTTCCAAAAGCATCGACGTGCCGAAAATTCCGGTATCAAAACGTTCGAGCGCTTCATATTTTTCGACCAGATGCTTTTTCGTCCGCTCATCCCCAAGCCCAAGTGCCAGTCCATAGGCGTTGCCTGCTGCCCTTCCTTCGCAGAAATCTCCGGTTTCCGGATCGAAGTAAGCGTCAAGAAAAGCATTTTTGACATTCTTTTCCCGCTCCGCAAATCGAATTGGCAGTTTATTATTCATTTTTTCTGAAATTTGCATCATTTCCTGCAATCCATGCAAGTAGTAGAACGTATTGATAAATGCCTCCGGCAGCTGCTCCTTTTCCTCTGATGCCGGGAAGCACCAGTCGCCCAGACACCAGCCGCCCTCCTCTTCGCGGACCACAAGTCCTTTTTCACTGTGGGCATCCATATAATCGAACCAGCGCAGGATCGCGTCATAGCCCTGCACAAGCAGGCTGTCGTCCCCATAAATTTTTGCCCATGCGAGCGGAACCTGATACACTGCACAGCCCCAGCCGCCGGGTCCTCCTCCCCCGCCCAGAAACGGCGCGGTATGTGGGATATGTCCGGTTTCTGCGCCCTGGCTGTCCAAAATATCCTGATACCATTTCCGATACAGTTCTTTGGTATCCAGAAGCAGCATCGCTGTTTCCGCCGTCAGCTGACCGTCTCCGGTATATCCAAGCCGTTCTCGGTGCGGGCAGTCTGACGGAATGCAGCCGTGATAATTGTCCAGCTGCGTACGAATATAGGCTTCATAAAGCCAGTTCAGCACAGGATCCGAGCAGGAAAAACTGTTGGTCACCGCCACATCCGTATGGATCACCTCTGCACACAGCACCTCACATGGACCCTCCGTCTCAAAATAACGAAAGCCATGCCAACAAAACAACGGATGCAGTGTCTGTATCCTTCCGTCGCAGATATAATGATCCTGCTGCAGCTGATCGCTGCCGCCCGCCGATTCGAAATCCAGCGTACCATCTGCTGCCAGTTCCTCTGCATGGCGTACCGTAATGCATTCTCCTTTTTTTCCAAGGCAGGAAAGCACAACGCGCCCGGCGATATTTTCCCGACAGTCATAAATTTTTCTGCCATCGTGCTCCCCAATCAGGATCGGATAAAGCTTTCGGATCACACGATCCGGTGGACAGGTCTGCTCTTCTAAAAGGGTTTCCGGTGCATGGACCGGCTGTGCCGGCTTCCAACCGGATAAATCAGCGCCCGGATCCTGCCAGCCTTCCGGCTCTTTCCGCAAATCCCGCACCTCTCCCAAAAAGAGGTTGTTTTTCAGCAATCCGCCCGGATACCACAATGTCTGCCGGTCGCTTTCAATCCATTCCTGTCTTCCGTCTGCATCCGTCAACGTCAGCTCAAACCAAAGCTTCGGCAGACCGAAAACAAATTTTCCTTCGGCAATCCGCTCTGTCTGATGATACCAGCCATTGCCCAGTCGTACTGCAAGTACGTTTTCTCCTGCCTTTAAATATGGAAGTAAGTCAAAGCTTAAATACCGGCAGCGATGTGCGCTGCGCTCCTCCCATACCGGATACGTCGTTTCACAGCCGAGCACCGACGCGTAGTTTGTCATCGCCGGCATCAGCTCCTGATCGCTGATCCTTTTTCCATTGATATAGAATAGAAAATACCCCAGTCCGCAGATTTCCAGACGGGCGCTTTGAAAGCGCTCTGTCCTATCCAGCCAGAAGCTTCTTCGAAACAGCGGCGCTTCACAGCCTGCGCCGCCGCAAATCCAGTGTTCTTTTTTCAATCTTGATTTCCTCACGCAGCCCTTGCCGCCCCAATATCAGAAAACATACCGCCCTGACATCTGCTTAGATGATAGAACGGCATACACACTCTTCTAAATATTGGAAGTCTGTTTATTACTGACTTACTGTCATTTTCCCCAGGATTTCTTCCACTTCCTCTACACTCATCAGAAGGTCTTCCGCTATTTTGGATACAGAATCGCCTTTTTGATACTTTTTAGTTACCAACTCGACCGTTTTTTGATTAGATCCTTCCAGGCGTCCCTCTAAGCGTCCTTCCTCGCGTCCTTCCTCGCGTCCTTCCTCTCGTCCTTGCTCGCGTCCTTCTTCTTGACCTTTCCTACGTCCTTCTTCCAGCCCCTTCTCCATGGCTTCCCGAAAAATCTCCTTCGACCGATAATTCAACACTTTTCCTCCCATAACTTCCGTAACCTCCTTCTCCACATTGTCATATTTCGACGCCAGTTTTTCCACTACATTATTCGCCAGTTCACACAACGCGCCGCCGGTAATTGGCTTCATACGCCCGCTTTGGCACTCCTGATCCAGCCGTGCAGCTACGTTCTCATATTCCATCCGCAGACTGCGAAGCCGTTTTTCATCTCCATTAATTTTTCGAAATTCTTTTTCATACCGAAAAATATAAAACGGGATCAGCATCCATAGTTGTTTTTCAAAAATTTCGTCCAACGTATAATTCTTTACTTTTAAAATCGGAATTTCGTAAAATATTTCCTTTTTCCCAACGCAAATACAAATCTTCAACTCATCCGGTGTATTCGAATTGCTCCTCAGATAGATCACTGCAGAATCCGGAAATTTCACATACAGCACACCGTCCCGGTATTCCTTATTCATCAAAGCAATCTGCGCATCATATTCCCACATCCGAATTTCCATTGTCCCATCCGCTGTGCTCTGACATTCCAGATGATACCGTTTGGAAATTCCCTTTAAAGAAATCAATGTCAGGTTGGAATCCGTAACCCGCTTCTCCTTTTTCCCCTCCGGGTTCCTCAAAAAAATCTCGTTCTCATTCGATACCACTACTTCCCGCCCGGTATAATTCGTGCCGAACAGCTCGTTAATCAGCGGGACCACCAGCTCTGGGCAATCCTGCAGCAGCGTACGGAAAGTGTCATCATAAGGTGTATTGATTGTCTCCATCTTTTGCCTTTCTGATACATTCATCATATACCAGGAAGACTTCTTTCTGCAAGGTCTTCCCGATATCTCCATCTGTTCCTTATTCAGTTTTTGTCTGATAGAAATCTCTGGTCGATCCGACCTTGAAAAAATAAAAAGATTTTAGATTCTACAGCAGGGGCGGCTCTCCCTCTGCAAAAGCCGCCTGCCATAATAGAATATATTTGATGCCAGGGTCAAAAGGTCTAAGCCCACATGAGCTTGCTCATAGGTGGGTGAAAGACCTTGTGACCCGCCCCGATAGGAGCATAAAAGTGGGATGATAATCCCACGATATGCGACTATCGGGCAGGATTGTGGGAGTGCGCAGCACGGAACAATCCGCAGGCATCAAGGTCGGGGGTTTTTGCCCCCGACATCATAGATTTAATATAAACGATATTTCGGAAAAAATCAACAGCAACCGCTGTCTGCGTAATTTCATATTCTTTTCCCGTGGTCAGGCACTAAATGGCTCTTCAATTTTTAAATGTATTCTGATTACCAATAGTGAAGAGACTGTCCTTGATTGTGAAGGCATTCGTATTGAAGTGATTCCAATCTGGAAATGACTGTTGATGAATGATTTTATAAAGTAAATGAACCCGCAATGGGTGGGAAAATCCACTTTTTTTCTCACCCCTTACGACTTCCAGCAATACATCATATTTAAAATCTTAGTATCTGCTCCCGTTTCACGCACCGCAGCATTTTTATCTCTGTACCGCGATTTTCCGATCCGCAAGCTGAATCATACTTTCTTCATGCGAAACATAAATCATCGTCTGATCGAAATTTCGGACAAAATCCATCAACCATTGTTTTGCCGCCTCGTCCAGGTGGTTCGTCGGCTCGTCCAGAATCAACACCTCTGCATTTCGTAAAAGCGCCCGCGCAATCGCGATTTTCTGACATTCGCCGCCGGACAGTTCCGATTTTTCTCCACCAACCCTGCGGTCTGCCAGATGGACGATTCCAACACGTTCCAGGACCTGATCGACTTTTTTCTCAGAAACCTCCTGTCCCAGCTTCACATTTTCCCGTACAGTCCCCTCAAAGAGGAACGGAACCTGTTCCACAAGAGCACATTTTTCCCGCCATTTTGCAGGATTTAAGCTGCCAAGCTCCTTTCCGTTGATCAGGATTTCGCCCTGATAGCCCGGGTACAAGCCGAGCAGGAGCTTTAACAGCGTTGATTTTCCGGTTCCGTTTTCGCCGCAGATCACGTTTTTTTCATGCATTGCGATCTGCTCGCTGCAGTTTTTCAGGATGTCGTTTTTTCCGTCATACGAAAACGTCACGTTCCGAAAAGTGATCGACGTAACCTCCCCGACCGTTTCTCCATCCGTTCTTTCCTGAGCCTCATAAAAAACAGAAATCCGCTGCACCAGATTTTTGCAGATCGGAAGCTGCTTGACGGTTTCCAGCACATATCCGGCTTCGGTCTGAAACACATAGTAAAAGCCGATCATGGCGGTGACGCTCTCTACGCCCATTTTGCCCGAAGAAATTGCGATTGCTGATGCAGCCAGAAGCACCAGCATGCAGAACGAATCCATTCCGCCCAAAATATTTTTCTGCCAGGTTTCGAGCTTCGCTTTTTTGACAAAAAGCGTTTCCAGATAGTCCTTTTGCAGACACTTTAACCGCGCCAGCTCATCACTTTGCAGACCATAAAGGCAAAGTTCCACCGGTTTTTCCAGCATCTCCTGCTCGAGATTCCGCATCTTTGTTCGACTTTCCCGTTCCAGCCTGTCGTATTCTTCTGTTTTTTTCCGGAAAAATACGGGCACGAAAATTCGAACACAACAGACTGCTGCGACGAACAGTGTAAACCATCCCATCACCGGAACCATCTGCCAGAGCAGATAGGTCACGACAATCGGAACAGAAATCAGATACATTCCTATCGTATTCCAGTAACCTCCAAGCTGTATCTGATCTTCTTCCAGGCGAAACTGTGCATCGCTCCCCCGCAGTCCGACTGCCGCCGCATAGGTTTTATTCAAATATCGGTTGAGCACCGCCCGCTCATGGTTTAAGGACGCCCGAAACATCAACAATTCGCCAAGCGTCGAGCATACGAGCGGCAGCGTCACCGAAATTGCCACGCAGATTAAAATCTGCCAAAGGCAGTCAAGCCCCTTTTGCATTTCATTATTTAAAATGTATGCCGAGAACACGCCCAGCATCCTCGCGGAATACGCGACCGCAACCTGGCTGACAATCAGCTGCAACGCATAAAAAAGAATCGAACTCCAGTACGCTTTTGTGCAGTCAGCAGCGATCTGTCTGTAAATCCTGTTCTTATACATAAGCCAGCCCTCCGTTCTGCAGCTTCCAGCAAACCGCATCCACCGCTTCAAATACACTGTCATGGCTGATGACCACGACGCCCCTGCCCCGTTGTGCAATCCACTCTGCCAGAGTTTTGCGTCCGGCGTCGTCTAAATGGTTCGTCGGCTCGTCCAGAATCAGGAGCGTTGCATCGCTGGAAAATGCCAGCGCCAGATAAAACTTCTTTCGCTGACCCTCCGACATCTCAGCGAGCGGCTTTTCGCAAAACTCGTTGAAATCCTCGCCCAGTTGGGAAAGGCGCTGCGCAAATGTATGCTCGCGTACAGTCACTGCTAAGAGCATCTGCCCTGCCGTAAAATCAAAGACCGGCGCTTTCTGCGGCAGATAAAAAATTTCCGATGGGAACAGCGTTTTGTCAAGCTGTCCTGTCGCGCTCCCGAGCACGGAAATCTCTCCGGACTGCGGTGTTTCCATGCCGAGCAGCAGTTTGATCAGCGTAGATTTTCCAGCGCCGTTCTCGCCCCGGATGATGTGGTTTTGAGTTAAGTCTATGCGGGCGGTGACATTTTTCAAAACTGGCTTATCGTAAGAAAAGGAAACTCCGCGCCATTCGATTTCCATGCGGGTGGGTAACGCTGCGCTCGGGGCACTTGCATTCTCCCACTCCTCCAGGCGTTTTTGTGCGCGGCTGCTTTCCACAAACCGCGGATAGATTTCGAACGCGCTTTTGACCGCAGCATAGATGTTGCCGGACAGCGCAATCGCCTGGATGCCGGTTTCGAGGTTGGTTTTTCCGAACAGGACGAAAACGCCGATCAGGCAGTAGGTTCCGTATTTCAGGACGTGATCCAAAACCGCATACATACCGACTTCCGAACGGTTGGCAAAGATCGAGTTGCTTCCAATTTTTATATACGCCTGAAACAGCTCTTCCAGATGTGAAAGCCACCAGTCCTTCAGCTGATAGAGCTTGATCGTCATAAAGCCCTGAAATGCGGAAACCGTGTAATCCGTAATTTTTCCTTCGATTTCCCGGCACTTGTCGTAATTGACCTGAATATATTTTTTTACCAGAAGCGGCGGAATAACCTGCAGAAGCGAAATCAGAATCAGGCAGATTCCGACCAACGGATTTTTCCAGCAAAGATAGCCGCCGAACAAAACTGCTTCCGCCAGCGAAGCTGCAAACATCGGTCGATGTTCTGTCATCAGCTCCGTCACCGCATTGAAATCGTCTTTCATATTTTCCAGATTTTTCCCAAGCCCGGAATGATACAGCTTTTCAAAGGAATCGGAAAAAATCGTCCGATACTGTTTCATTTTGCACGCCTGAACCGCCTGTTCCTTTTCTTTTCGGAACGCGATTTCCAGCATGCCGTAAAAATACGTATAACAAAACACGATTGCCAGAATGCCTGCTGCCGTCGTCAGAACGCTCTTCGTCTTCCCCGCAAGCGCGTTCGTTACCTCCGTTGAAATCAAAATCGGGATGAGGATTCCATACGGAAGATGAAGCAACTTTAAAAACAGCGACTTTCGTGCCGTCTGTTGTAATTCCCTCTTGTACATGACTTTCTCCTTCAAAAATATAGTACTTATATAAACATATTGCCGGGCTGCAATATGACATGCAGCCCGGCTTTCTGACGTTTTACGCTGCTCGGCAGTTCAGCGCTGGTGCGCCGGATTACCTGCCGGAGCGACGAACTTCTGAGTTTGATCGGGGGGGGCTGAGTTTGATCGGTCTGACTCCGACCGGTTCCTTTTTTATTACTGACTTACTGTCATTTCCCCCAGGATTTCTTCTACTTCCTCTACACTCATCAGGAGGTCTTCCGCTATTTTAGATGCAGAATCGCCTTTTTGATACTTTTTAGTCACCAATTCGATCGTTTTTTGATTAGATCCTTCCAGGCGTCCCTCTTCCAGCCCCTTCTCCATTGCTTCCCGAAAAATCTCCTTCGACCGATAATTCAACACTTTTCCTCCCATAACTTCCGTAACCTCCTTCTCCACATTGTCATATTTCGACGCCAGTTTTTCCACTACATTATTCGCCAGTTCACACAACGCGCCGCCGGTAATTGGCTTCATACGCCCGCTTTGGCACTCCTGATCCAGCCGTGCAGCTACGTTCTCATATTCCATCCGCAGACTGTGAAGCCGTTCTTCATCTCCATTAATTTTTCGAAATTCTTTTTCATACCGAAAAATATAGAATGGGATCAACATCCATAACTCTTTTTCAAAAATTTCTTCCAACGTATAGTTCTTTACTTTCAGGATCGGAATTTCGTAAAATAGTTCTTTTTGTCCGATACAAACGCAAATTTTCAATTCATCCGGCGTATTCGAATTGCTCCTCAGATAGATCACTGCAGAATCCGGAAATTTCACATACAGCACACCGTCCCGGTATTCCTTATTCATCAAAGCAATCTGCGCATCATATTCCCACATCCGAATTTCCATTGTCCCATCCGCTGTGCTCTGACATTCCAGATGATACCGTTTGGAAATTCCCTTTAAAGAAATCAATGTCAGGTTGGAATCCGTAACCCGCTTCTCCTTTTTCCCCTCCGGGTTCCTCAAAAAAATCTCGTTCTCATTCGATACCACTACTTCCCGCCCGGTATAATTCGTGCCGAACAGCTCGTTAATCAGTGGAACCACCAGCTCTGGGCAGTCCTGCAGCAGCGTACGGAAAGTGTCATCATAAGGTGTATTGATCGTCTCCATCTTTTGCCTTTCTGATACATTCATCATATACCAGGAAGACTCCTTTCTGCAAGGTCTTCCCGGTATCTCCATCTGTTCCTTATTCAGTTTTTGTCTGATAGAAATCTCTGGTCGATCC
>OGZF01000742.1_pt1 | contig 26334 bp, 19 predicted proteins | sample 1576771 | NCBI WGS metagenome assembly OGZF01 (sample SAMEA3541536, study PRJEB24748) | human gut metagenome | biome: human gut; feature: human-associated habitat; material: faeces | place: China | collected 2012
TCGCTGCCGATGACGATGCCGCCGTGGCCCTTGTCCAGCAGGCAGTTGCGGATGATGGTGTGCTCGCAGCTCTTCTTGAGCTTCATGCCCAGGAACACCTTGCTGGCCTTCATGGCAATGCAGTCGTCGCCCACATGGATGTTCACGCCGATGATGCGGGTGTACTCGCAGCTTTCGGGATCGATGCCGTCGGTGTTGGGGGCGTTGTAGGGGTTGTTGATATTGAAGTTGAGCAGGTCGAGGTGCTTGACGAAGATGGGGTGGATGGTCCAGGAGTAGCTGTTCTGCACCGTGATGCCGTGCAGGCAGACCTTTTCGCTGTCCACTATGGCCACCGCACGGGGACGCCAGGCGATGCGCTTGACCTTGGGGTCCACCCACCAGTCGCCGTTCTGGGCGTCACAGTCCAGGGTGCCCTCACCGGTGACCACGACGTCGTGCACCTGGGTGATGTTCAGCAGGCCGGCAAAGCTGTTCAGCGGGTTGCCCTCCCAGCCGGTCAGGTAGTACTCATCCACCTCGTTCTCGCTGGGCAGTACGCCGGGCAGGATGGGGTAATGGGTGCGGTCGTTGTCACCCAGCAGCACGGCACCCTTTTCCAGATACAGGGTGGTGTTGCTCTTCAGGAACAGGCTGGCGGTGCGGTAGCGGCCGGCGGGCACATACACGGTGCCGCCCTTGGGGCAGGTGGACAGGGCGGCCTGCAGCTTGCCGGTGTTGTCGGTCTCGCCGTCGGCCACCAGGCCGTAGCGGGAAGCATCCACAAAGAACGTTTCAGTCTCGGTGACAAAGGTCAGGCTCAGGGTCTCGCCCTCGGCCTGCACGCCCACGGTGTACTCGGTACCGGGCAGCAGGGAGAACAGGGAGAACACATTGGTGTCGCAGGCTTCGTAGACAGTCTTGCCGTTCAGGGTAACGACGAACGGGTGGGCCGGGCGGAAGCACAGGCCGTTTTCCAGCTCGAACACGGCACTGCGGGTCATGGAACGGATAAGGGACAGGTTCATGAGAAAACCTCCTGATCAATGGTTTTGGCTTGCCCGCACCGGGCGGGCATGGTATGATAAAAAGAAAAGCGGATGTGCGCGGAGGACGTTAAAGAATGAAGGCAGAACAGGAAAAGATCAGTGCAAAGGTCCGGGCAGTGTCGATGCACCTGAACGGCGGCAAGCTGCAGCTGCCCGCCGAAGAGGAGAGCTGCTACGTTGTGCTGGTGGCAGAGAGCGGCTGTACCCTGCAGTACGCAGAGCAGACCATGCTGCTCAACCCGGGCAGTGCGCTGCTACTGGGACCCGGCGGCGGCTGCATCCAGCAGACGGGCAGTGCGGCACCGGAGCTGGTGGGCTGCAGTTTCCCGCTCAGTGCCCTGCACGAGCTGCGCACCCAGACCCAGCGGGATTTTTCCCGGCTGTTTGAGCCGGAGCAGTCTGCTGTGCTGTACGGTTCCGTGCAGTGGAACAGCCGCCTGCGCACCCTGCTGGAGCTGATGCGCACCGCCATGGAGGAGCCGGATTACCCGGGCGCGCTGTACCTGCTGCTGGTGCTGCATTACATCGAGCAGGAATGCATCGCGGAGAGCAGCGCGGTGGCCCGGCCCCACAATAAGACGGTGGAGCACATCTGTGCGTATCTGGCTGCCAACTACCGCCAGAAGTTCTCCCTCAGCGAGGTGGCAGCGCGGTTCTACCTGTCGCCCTACTACCTCAGCCGCCTGTTCAAGCGGGTGACGGGGCAGTCCATCGTGGACTACATCAACAACCGCCGCATCGAGGCAGCCCAGAAGCTGCTGGAGACCACGGAACTGAGCATCAGTGCGGTGGCCGAGCAGACCGGTTTTGCCAGCGCGGCCCATTTCCGCCGTGTGTTCCACGAGGTGATGGGCACCGGGCCGCTGCAGTACCGCAAGGCACATAAGAAATGATGGGTTTTCCTGCGGAAAACAGGATGCAGCCCAGCGGGCTAGGATGTCTGCCTGCGGCAGAAGCGGTGTGCCTCACGGCACAATGTTGTGCAGCGTGCAGCATGTTCCGGAAGGGGATACATCATTCACAAATAAAACACCCCCTGTGCCCTCTACGGGAACGGCACAGGGGGTGTTGTTTGCGTCAGATGCTCTTTGCGCAGCGGGACAGGGGCTTAGCCCTTGACGGCACCAGCAGAGATACCTTCAACGAACTGGTCCTGTGCACAGAAGAAAACGATCAGCTGCGGCAGGATGGAGATCAGGGACAGCGCCAGGATCTTGTTCCAGGCAAAACCGGTATCACCGTCCATGGACAGCTTCACGAACAGGGACATGGGGTACTTGCCGGGGGTGCTGACGTAAAGCAGCGGGCCCATGAAGTCGTTGCAGCTCCACATGAACTGGAACAGTGCGCAGGACACCAGAGCGGGTCCCAGCATGGGCACGATGACCTTGTACAGGGTCTGGAAGGAGGAGCAGCCGTCGATGGCTGCGGCCTCGTCCAGGTCACGCGGGACATTGCGCATGAACTGGATCAGCTGGTAGACGAAGTAGGTCTCAGTAGCAAAAGCGCAGTGGACCCAGATAGCCAGGTAGAAGGGGCTGTCCAGCCAGCCGAACTTGTTGTACAGCAGGTACTGCGGCACGTTCAGAACGACCTGGGGCAGGAACAGGGTGGCCAGCATGATGTTGAACAGCAGCTTACGGCCGGGGAAGTCGAAACGGCCAAAACCATAAGCAGCAACACAGGCGGACACGACGGTGCAGATCACCTTGGGCAGCACATAGCTGTAGGTGTTGAGCATGGCCTGCAGGATGTTGATGGAGCCGCCGAAGTTGTTCAGCGCGTTCCGATAACCATCCAGCGTGGGGTTCTTGATCCACAGGCCGATGCCTGCAAAGATCTCGCTGTTGTCCTTGAAGGTGGCACTGATCATCCACAGCAGGGGGTAGATCATGATGATGCCGACCAGGATCAGGACGAAATACTTGAAGAAGGTTGCGATTTTGTTCGATGCGTTCATTCCCATACTGGTCACCTTACCTTTCGTCAGAGTAGTAGACCCACTTCTTCTGGCTGGTGAATGCAATGATCGTCAGGACGCAGACGATGATGAACATGATCCATGCCAGAGCGGATGCCATACCCATGTCATACGACTTGAATGCGTAGTTGTAAACCAGCAGAGAGATCAGCGTGGTGGAACCACGGGGGCCGCCGTTGGTGATGATGTACGGGCCATTGAACTCCTGGAATGCCTGGCAGATCTGAGTGACCAGGTTGTAGAAGATGATGGGGGTAATCATCGGGACGGTGATGGAGAAGAACTGACGCCACTTGCCGGCACCGTCGATGGTGGCAGCCTCGTACAGGTCTGCGGGCACGCCCTTCAGAGCGGCCAGGAACAGCACCATGGCGGAGCCGAACTGCCAGATACGCAGGAAGCAGATGATCCACAGCGCGTAGTGGGGGTCGCTCAGCCACTCCGGGCCCTGCACCAGACCGAAGGTCACGGCACGCAGCACGGTGTTGAGCAGGCCGTCCTTGCTGAACACAGCCTTCCACAGCACGGCGATGGCAACGGAGCCGCCGAGGATGGAGGGAATGTAGTACACGGTACGGAACAGGTTGACGCATGCGATCTTGAAGTTCAGGATGTATGCGATGAACAGTGCGAAGATCAGCTTCAGGGGCACGGTGATGAAGGCGTACTTGAAGGTGATGATCAGTGCCTTGGTGATCTTGGTGGTGGTAAAGGCGGTGATGTAGTTCTGCAGGCCGACGAAGGTGGTGCCGGACTTGAAGAAGTTCATATCGGTGAAGCTGTAGTACAGCGACTGACCGAAGGGGAAAGCCTTAAAGACCACAAAGCCGATGATCCAGGGGATCAGGTACAGGATGCCCTGATACTTGTCCAGCCACTTCTGGAACGGAGTGCGCCCGGTAACCGGGACGTTGCTTTCTTTCATCTGGGAAATCCTCCTTTTTAAGGAATTTCGGAGCAGGTCTGAAAAAGATCTGATACAATTTTGTCAGAAATTTGTAACACATCTCTGATGAAAAAAGGGGCATCTGCCGTTTGGGCGACAGGTGCCCCGGGGATCAGATCAAAGCGTTGGGGAGAAATCAGGCGATGGTGTAGCCGACAGACTCCATGCCGTCCAGCAGGCCGTTGACAGCCTCTTCGGGGGTCTCGTCGCCGTAGTCGATGTTATCGAACACTTCCTGATAGATGCCGGTGCCGGAAGCCTTCAGGTCGTTGTTCTCGAACAGGGGATCCAGCTTGTTGGTGGTGAAGGCCATGACCTTGGCGTTTGCATCAGCAACCAGATCCTTGACAGCGCCGGCAGCCTGAGCGTAACCCAGACCAGCCTTGGAAGCGGGGATGCCGCACTCGGAACCCATGATGGAAGCGCCCTTCTCCTCGTTCAGCAGGAACTGGATCAGGGTAGCAGCCTCAGCAACATGCTCGCAGGTCTTGGTGATGGCCAGGCCCATGGAAACCTTGGAGAAGCCGCCGTTGTAATCGCCGAACTTGATCTCCTCGCCGACGGTAAAGCCGGCCTTGTTGTCGTCATCCAGAGCGGAAGAGTACTTGGTAGCAGCGGAATCCCACTCGAAGATGCCTGCGATCTTACCGGTGATCCACTCGTTGGACTGGTGGGTAGCGGTGTCGGAGTTTGCGGAGTAGTAGTCCTTCAGGTTCATCATGACGTGGTTGTCCACCAGACTCTTGATGAAGGCCAGACCCTCAGCAATCTCTTCCTCGGTGTAGTTCAAGGTAGAGGTGACGGGGTCTGCCCAGTCCTTGCCGTACTTGGACTCGAGGTAGAACACCATCAGGATCATACGGTCGTAAGCGCCCAGGTGCATGGGATAGTAGTCAGCGCCCAGCTTGTCCTGGAAAGCCTTGCCGGCTGCCATCAGGTCATCCAGAGTCTTGGGAACTTCGGTGATGCCGGCCTTATTAAAGGTGGTCATGTTCCAGAAGAAGATACGACCGGTCATGGAAACGGGCACGCACTGCTGGGCGTTTGCAACGTAGCAGGCATCCATGGCAGCCTTGTCCCACTGGGTCAGATCCAGGAAGTTGGACACGGTGTTCAGGTCCACGAACTTGCTGCCGTCAGCAGAGTAGTTGTACAGCCAGTTCCAGTTCACCTGGCACACATCCTGTGCGTTGCCGGCGATGAAAGCGGCAGCCATCTTCTCTTCCCAGCCGGACCATGCGGCGAAGGTGGGCTCGATGGTGATGTTGCTGTGCTCAGCCTGGAACTCCTTGATGGCGTTCTGGTAAGCCTCGTGACGGCTGTCGCCGCCCCACCAGCTGATGGTCATGGAAACAGGACCGTCAGACAGGGCCAGGCTCTCGTCTGCGGAAGCAGCGGGAGCGGATGCCACGGAAGAAGAGGCTGCAGTGCTGGAAGAATTGCCGCCGCAGGCAGCCAGCAGACCAGCTGCGCCCACAACGCCAGTGACCTTCATGAAATCACGACGGGAAATTGCCTTGCTCATTTTTGTTCTCCTCCTAAAGATGATCAAAAACATCGTCTTGCACGGGGGTTCTGCACACACCCCGTTGTATACAATTATGATAACAAAAGGCGGACAAAAAAGAAAGACGCAAATTGTGGTTATGCAACTCAAAAACGTACAAATATTGCTCTGTTTTCCGCGCCGGATTTGACGCCATTGCTGAAATGAATAAACTTCGGACGAAAAACTGTGCAACATGTATACTTCAACAGGTTGCATAGAAAACGGGGACGCAGGATGGAAAGAACAGCAAAATTTGCAATAATTCTGTAAACATTTGCATCCTGTGCCTGAGAAAAAGCAGAGCATGTCCCAGCGGCGGGGGTGCAAAAGGCCGGTGTCGGACGAAAAAATGACTGATATATCAATTGCGCAAAAAAAGTGCGCCGGTGCCCTTGAGTGATATATCAGTCCGCACCGGAGCCGGGCGGCTTTGCGGGAGAAATAAGAGCGGCAAATATATGACGTCGGATGTCTGATAAATCCAAAAAACCGCCGCACAGAAGTCTGTGCAGCGGCTGACGGAACAAAGTGTGTTATTTGCGGCCTGCGTAAAAAGCCCGCCGCGCGCGGAAGTAGCACTGCGGGCACATGCTGACGTACTGAACGTCGTTTTCCAGGTCGATGGCCACCTGTTCGCCCTCAAAGACGAACTGGCCGTTCACCTTGCGGCAGTTGCAGATGGCCTTGCGGCCGCAGGTGCAGATGGTTTTCATCTCTTCGATGGTGTGGGCCAGCTCCAGCAGGCGGGTGGAGCCGGGGAAGCCCCGCAGCGAAAAGTCGGCCCGCAGGCCGTAGCAGATCACCGGGATGTTCAGGTCTACGGTGACCATGAACAGCTGCTCGGCCTGCTCTGCGGTAAAGAACTGGCTCTCGTCGCACAGCACGCAGGCCAGCTTGGTGGCCTGGCTGGCTTCGCGCACCACCTCGAACACATCCATGTCCGGGCGGATCAGGCGGTCGGCCTTGCGGTGCACGCCCAGGCGGCTGACCAGTTCGCCGCCGCCTTTGGTGTCCACCTGCGGCTTGAGGATCAGCACCTGCATGCCCTGCTCTTCATAGTTGTGGGCCACCTGCATCAGGGCTGTGCTCTTGCCGCTGTTCATGGCACCATAGCGAAAATACAGTTTTGCCATGGCGTCACTCCTGGTTGCGCAGGCGGTAGCCCAGGCTCATCAGGCTGTCGCCCAGGTGAACGTTCTCCACTACCACATCGGGGTAGGGAACGGAGAGATCGTAGTGGGAGAAGTTCCAGAAGCCCTCGATGCCCAGGTCCACCAGACGGCCGCTGACCTGCTCGGCACCGTCGCGGGGCACACAGAGCACGGCCACCTTGGGGTGGTGCTCGGCGCAGAAGACTTCCAGCTCGTCCACATGACGGATCTGGATGCCGTTGATCTCCTTGCCCACCTCGTTCTGGGCCACATCAAAGGCGGCGATCAGCTTGTAGCCGTTGGCGTCGGTGGTGATGAAGCGGCTCACGGCCTTGCCCAGACGGCCGCAGCCGATCAGGATGGTGGGCAGGCGGTCGCCGTTGCCGAACAGCAGGCTCTCCAGAATGGAAAGCAGATTTTCCACCGAGTAACCGATGCCCTGTCGGCCGTTCACGTCGCCGATGCAGTTGAAGTCCTGCCGGACCTGGGAGGCCGTGGTGCCCATCTGGGCGGCCAGCTCCCGGGAGGAGATGCTGGTGATGCCGTCGGCCTGCAGAGAGCGCAGGTAGCGGTAGTATTTCGGGAGGCGCTTGATCACGGGGAGCGAGGCTTTTGCGGGGGTATTCATGAGAAAAATTCTCCTTTCAAGCAAAAAATCGCCGCGTTTGCCCTGCACGAAAAAACGCCGGCGTGTGCAGCGCGGTGGGTACGACACCGCGTATTGTCAGTTCCATATCATTATAAAGTATACTGCACGGGAGACGAATGTCAAATACCAGACGAAAAAAAACAAAAAAATTACAAAAAATTAAGGGGTATGACCCTGCCGCAGAGGGATAACCGCCGGTTGGACGGGGCATGATGATGCAAAACAGAGCAAAAGGAGAACACAGAATGCCGGATACACACACCACCTCTGTGGACCAGCAGCGGCTGGAAAAAGAACGCATCGAGGACGACGGTACGGTCACCCTGACCCGGGGCGGCCATGCCATCCACTGCCTGACCGTCATCGGCCAGGTCGAGGGGCACACGGAAGCGCCGCAGGGGCAAAAGACCACCAAGTATGAGCATGTGATCCCCCAGCTGGCCGCCGTGCAGGAGGACCCCCGGATCGAGGGCCTGCTGGTATTGCTGAACACCGTGGGCGGGGATGTGGAGGCCGGGCTTGCGCTGGCAGAGCTGATCGCCAGCGTGTCCAAGCCCAGCGCCACGCTGGTGCTGGGCGGCGGGCACTCCATCGGCATCCCGCTGGCCGTGAGCGCACAGCGCAGCTTCATCGTGCCCACCGCCACCATGACAGTGCACCCGGTGCGGCACTCCGGGGTGATCCTGGGCGTGCCCCAGACCATGCACTGGTTCGACCAGATGCAGCAGCGCATCACCGGCTTTGTGGCGGCCCACAGCGGCATGACCGAGAAGCGCTACACCGAGCTGATGCTCCACACCGGGGAGCTGGTCATGGATATGGGCACCGTGCTGGACGGCCGCCGCGCCGTGAAGGAAAAGCTCATCGACGAGCTGGGCGGCCTTTCGGATGCACTGGACTGGCTGCACCGTGCGATCGAAACCCGAGAATAACACAACAATAGGTTTGCCATTTGCCCCGGTGCGTGGTACAATAATAAAATCAAGAATTGTGTCTATGCGAACTGTGGGGAATGGAGAAGAATGGCAACGAAGAAACGAAAAACAACGACACGGCGCTCAACGTCGCGCAAAAAACGCGCGGAACAGCGCCTGCCGGCAGGGCTTGGGACCTTGTTTGCGGGGCTTTTGCTGGTGGGCCTTGCCTTTGTGGAAGGCGACTCGGTGTGGAAAACGCTGCATCAGGTGCTGTTTGGCCTGTTTGGCTGCGGCAGTTTTGTGCTGGGTGCAGCGGTGTGCTGCTTGGCCGTGCTGTACACGCGGGGCGAGGATCTGCTGCCCCACATCTGCAAGCTGGCGCTGGGGCTCGTGTTTGCAAGCGGCACGGTGATCGTGTTTTCCGACATCCAGCCGCAGGGGCTGTCGGCCTTCCAGATGGTGGCGGCCTGCTACCAGAACGGTTATCAGGCGTGGCTGTCCGGCGGCGCACTGGGTGCGGTGCTGGGCGGCAACCTGCTGCTGCTCTGCGGCAGGCCGGCGGCAAACTTCATCATGCTGGTGCTGGCGCTCTGCGTCAGCCTGTACATTTTTGACCTCACTCCGGCTGAGGTCTGGCAGTGGCTGTGCGACGTGTCCGGCGGGGTGCACGCAAAGGGCGTGGCCGTGTACGAGCAGGGCGCAGCCCGCCGTGCCGAGCGCCGCGCCGAGCGGCAGGCCGCGCAGGAAGCCGCAGACGAGTACGACGAGACGGAGAACCTGGAAGAATACGAGGACGAAGCCGAAGCGGAAGAGCCCTTCCGGCTGGGTCTGCCGGACTGGATGTCCGGTGTGCTGCACTGGGGCCATAAGGTGACTCAGGAGCTGGAGCAGGCCCCGGACAGCCCGGCCGGTGCGCCGGACCAGCCTGCGCAGCCTCAGCCGGAACCGCAGGCGGCCCCAGCCGTGACGCCGGTGCGGGTGCGGGCATCCCGCCCGCGCGCTCCCTTTGATGTGGACCTTGGCCCGGACAGCACCGAGGTGAAGGAGGGCGGCAGTGAGCCCATCGAACCCTTCATCCCGGGGCCGGGCGGCACCTTTGGCATGGACCCGCTGCGCGCGGCACCCAAGCCCACCATCCGGCCCATCGTGCCGGATGCCGTGGAAACGGCGGCTGAGGACTTCTTTGCAAAGCCGGAGGAGACCCCGGCGGCAGAGACTACGGAACAGCAGCCCCGGCCGGTGCCCGGCAATCCCTTTGATACGCCCATCGCACGGCCTGCGGCTCCGGAGGAACCAGCTGCCGCGGCTGCGCCCATCCAGCCCGTGATGCCCACGCCGCAGCCGGACCAGCCGACCCGTGTGAGTGCCGAACATGCCGTGGCCCAGCGCAGCGACCCGGATGCGGACGGCTGGATCAGCATCACCGCCGAACCGGTGGAGGAAAAGGATATCAACTCGCTGGTGGCGGCAGCCATGGAAAAACCGGCGGCCTCCGAGCAGGCAGCCGCTACGGCCCCTGCCGAGGAAGCCGAGCCGGTGGACACCTACCAGTATCAGTACCCGCCCATCGAGCTGTTTGAAAAATCCAAGGAGGAAAGCGACCCCAACGCCGAGGATGAGCTGAAGGCCAACGCCCAGAAGCTGGTGGACACGCTGGAGAGCTTTGGGGTCCGCACCCGTGTGCTGGATATTTCCCGCGGGCCGTCGGTCACCCGGTATGAGGTGCAGCCCATGGCGGGCGTCAAGATCAGCCGCATCACCTCGCTGGCCGATGACATCGCCCTGAACCTGGCCGTGGCGGATGTGCGCATGGAGGCCCCCATCCCCGGCAAGCCCGCCGTGGGCATCGAGGTGCCCAACCACAAGCGCAGTGCCGTGTCCATCCGCAGCGTGTTCGAGAGCCAGAGCTTTCTGCGCATGACCTCGCCTTTGGGCATTGCCCTGGGCAAGGACATTGCGGGTGTGGCCCAGGTGGCAGACCTGTGCAAGATGCCCCATCTGCTCATTGCGGGCAGCACCGGCAGCGGCAAGTCGGTGTGCGTGAACAGCATCATCATGAGCTTGGTGTTCCGCTCCAGCCCCGAGGATGTGAAGCTGCTGCTCATCGACCCCAAGGTCGTGGAGCTGGCCGAATACAACGGCATCCCCCATCTGCTCATGCCGGTGGTCACCGAGCCCCGCAAGGCGGCCGGTGCCCTGGGCAGCGCCGTACAGGAGATGGAGCGCCGCTACCGCATGTTTGCCGAGAACAACGTGCGCGACATCAAGTCCTTCAACAAGCTGGCGGTGGAGCGGCCGGATCTGGAAAAAATGCCCTACATCGCCATCGTCATCGACGAGCTGGCCGACCTGATGATGGTGGTGGGCAAGGATGTGGAAGATTCCATCTGCCGCATCGCTCAGAAAGCCCGCGCCGCCGGCATGCACCTGATCGTGGCCACCCAGCGCCCCAGCGTGGACGTCATCACCGGCCTGATCAAGGCCAACATCCCCAGCCGCATCGCCTTTGCTGTGTCCAGTCAGGTGGACAGCCGCACCATTCTGGATGGTGCCGGTGCCGAAAAACTGCTGGGCCAGGGCGATATGCTGTTCATGCCGGTGGGCGCACCCAAGCCCACCCGCATCCAGGGCACCTTTGTGCGGGATGAAGAGATCAGCCGCGTGCTGGACTTCATCAAGTCCAGCGCCACCGTCCAGTACGACGAGGCCATGATCGAGGCCATGGAAAAGCACGCCATCCAGGACGGCAAGAAGGGCAGCAGCGGGGCCGATTCCGACGAGGAGTCGGACTCCGACCCGATGTTCCAGCAGGCCGTGGAGGTGGTCATTGACGCCGGTCAGGCCTCCACCAGCCTGCTGCAGCGCCGCTGCAAGCTGGGCTATGCCCGCGCGGCCCGCATCATGGACGAAATGGAGATGCGGGGCATCATCGGCCCCCACGAGGGTGCCAAGCCCCGGGCCGTGCTCATCAGCCGTCAGCAGTGGCTGGAGATGCAGATGAATCAGCCGGAGGAATGAAACCCTCTCAGGCGCTGACGCGCCAGCTCTCCCGAAGGGCGAGCTTTATGAGTGGGTAAGATATCGTCTGCCTTTAAAGAGAAACTGGATGAAAAGATGCAAAAAGCTCCCCCATCGGGAGAGCTGGCAACGCCGTAAGGCGTTGACTGAGAGGGTTTAACAATAAAAAGGAGCATTATGGACAACTCTTCCCCAAAGATCTACACCGAATTTCTGCCCATCAGCCGGGCAGACATGGAAGCCCGGGGCTGGGAGCAGCTGGACTTTGTGGTGGTGGGCGGTGACGCCTATGTGGACCACCCCAGCTTTGGCACCGCCATCATCAGCCGCCTGCTGGAAGCCGAGGGCTACAAGGTGGGCGTGCTGGCCCAGCCCCGCTACACCGACTGCGAGGACTTCAAGCGGTTCGGCAAGCCGAAGTACGGCTTCTTCATTGGCGGCGGCAACGTGGACAGCATGGTCAGCCACTATTCCGTGGCCAAGATCCCCCGCGCCGAGGACGAATATTCTCCCGGCGGCAAGGGCGGTGCCCGCCCGGACCGCAGTGCCACCGTGTACACCAAGCTGGCCAAGGAGGCCTACCCCGACCTGCCGGTCATTCTGGGCGGTCTGGAAGCCTCCCTGCGGCGCTTTGCCCACTACGATTACTGGATGGACACCGTGCTGCCCAGCATCGCTGAGAGTTCCGGTGCGGACATCATCAGCTTTGGCATGGGCGAACACCAGACCGTGGAGATCGCCCGCCGTCTGGCCGCCGGAGAACCGGTGGAGCAGATCACCGATGTGGACGGCACCTGCTACCTGACCGACTTCGACCACCTGCCCCAGCGGTATGTGGAGTGTGCCGGCTTCAAAAAGGTGGCCAGCGATAAGACCGCCTACGCCAAGGCCTGCCGCATCCAGATGGACAATCAGGACGTGGTCAGCGGCCAGATCATCGTGCAGAAGCAGAGCGAGAAGTATCTGGTGCAGAACATCCCGGCAAAGCCGCTGGTGCGCTGGGAGCTGGACAAGGTCTACGCCCTGCCCTACACCCGCCGGTATCACCCCATCTACGAGGCCATGGGCGGCGTGCCCGCCATCCGGGAGGTGCAGTTCTCCATCATCCAGAACCGCGGCTGCTTCGGCGGCTGCAACTTCTGTGCCATCCAGCTGCATCAGGGCCGCCGGGTCACCAGCCGCAGTGCGGACAGCATCGTGGAGGAAGCCGAGCGCATGACCCACGAGCCGGATTTCAAGGGCTACATCCACGATGTCGGCGGCCCCACCGCCAACTTCCGGTTCCCGTCCTGCCGCGAGCAGATGCTGCGGGGCATGTGCAATGGCGGCAAGCACTGCCTGGCCCCCACCACCTGCTCCCACATGATCGTGGACCACAGCGATTATCTGAAGATCCTGCGCCGGGTGCGGGAGCTGCCGGGTGTGAAGAAAGTGTTCATCCGCAGCGGCATCCGCTTTGATTACCTCATGGCCGACCCGGACGACACCTTCTTCAAGGAGCTGGTGGAGTACCACGTCTCCGGCCAGCTGAAGGTGGCCCCGGAGCACTGCGCGCCCAACACCCTGGCCTACATGGGCAAACCGCCCATCGAGACCTTCAACAAGTTCAAGGACAAGTTCTATGAGCTGAGCAAGAAGGCCGGCAAAAAGCAGTATCTGGTGCCCTACCTCATGTCCAGCCACCCGGGCAGCACCCTGAAGGACGCGGTCTATCTGGCCGAGTACCTTTATAAGAACCACATGCGCCCGGAGCAGGTGCAGGATTTCTACCCCACTCCCGGTACCGTGAGCACCTGCATGTTCTACACCGGCCTCGACCCCTACACCCTCAAGCCGGTGTTCGTGGAAAAGACCCCCGAGGGCAAGGCCCTGCAGCGGGCTTTGCTGCAGTATTATGAGCCCCGCAACGCCGAAAAGGTGGTCAAGGCCCTGAGGATGACCCACCGGGAGGACCTCATCCCCCTGCTGGTGCCCGCCGAGGGCCGCCGCGCGGTGCAGCGCTCGGCCCGCCGCGCCGACAGCCCGGAGGTGACCATCCACAACGACGGCACCTACACCGTGCGCCCCAACCAGAAGGGCAAGGGCAAGCCTGCCCACGGCCCGAACCGCACCGCCGCCCCTGCCGGGCGTCAGCCCAGCCCGGGTGCCCGTTTTGCGCCGCACTCGGCCCCCGGACACAAACCCAAAAAGAATCAACAGAAAGAGAATACATCGTGGAAAACCGGAACAAAGAAAAAGTGACCCCGAAAAAGAAAGCTGGCCTGCTGCAGCGGCTGCTGTCGCTGGCCGCTGCGGCCGCACTGGTCCTGAGCCTTGTAGGCTGTGGTACCTCGGCTGTGGTGCCGGGCGGCAGTGCCGACGTGGTGCCCAACCCTTCCTCTACGGCAGCCAGCGTGGATGCCCCGTTCGAGATGCACTTCATCGACGTGGGGCAGGCGCTGAGCGTGCTGGTGGAATGTGACGGCCAGTTCATGCTGTACGACGGCGGCAACGTGGACGACGGCAGCCTGGTGGTGTCCTACCTGCAGAAGCAGGGGGTGGAAGAGCTGCAGTATGTATTCTGCTCCCACGCCCACGAGGACCATGTAGGCGGCCTGGCGGCTGCGCTGGCCTACTTCCCGGCCAATCATGTATACAGCCCGGTGACGGAGGCCTCCACCAAGTGCTTCCGGGATTTTGTCAAGTACACCCAGCAGCAGGGCCTGCAGGTGGAAGTGCCCGCTGTGGGCACCACCTGGCCCCTGGGCAGTGCTGCCGTGACCATGCTGGGCCCCGTGGCGCAGTACAGCGACACCAACGATACCTCCATCGTGCTGCGCATCGACTACGGTTCCACCAGCTTTCTGCTCACCGGTGACATGGAAAAGACCGCAGAGAGCGACCTTGTGGCCAGCGGTGCCAATCTGAAAGCCGATGTGCTGCAGGTGGGCCACCACGGTTCCAGCACCTCCACCGGCTACGCCTTCCTGAACGCGGTCCTGCCGGAGATGGGCATCATCTCCTGCGGGGTGAACAACAAATACGGCCACCCGCATGAGGAGACCCTGAGCATCCTGCGGGACGCCGGGGTGGTCGTGTACCGCACCGACCTGCTGGGCACCATCACCATTGGCAGCGACGGCCAGAACTACACCGTGGGCACCGAGCACTTTGCCACCGATGCCGAGTTGAACCCCACCGACCCGGCGGCTGCCAGCACGGCACAGCAGGCTTACATCGGCAATGTGAACAGCAAAAAGTTCCACCTGCCCACCTGCCCGAACCTGCCGGCCGAGAAGAACCAGATCCTCTTCTCCAGCTACGACGAGGCCATTGCGGCAGGCTACACGCCCTGCTCCACCTGCATCAAATAAGAGTACTCCCTCAGTCAAACCCTTCGGGTTTGCCAGCTCCCTCTGAGATGGAGCCTTCTGACGGAACCGGGATGTTTCCGGTTGAAAGCGGAACGTTTCCGGACCGTCAAGGCCCCCTCCCCGAGGGGGCTGGCACGGCGTGAGCCGTGACGGAGGGATTTTTTGCATTCTCCGGGATTGATAAAATCCCATAGCTGCGGTATACTTAAAACCACTTTATTTCAAAAAAGCAAGGAGGAACCGCAGATGCAGCTGGGGCAGAGCAGGACCCTGCCGGTGGAAAAACCGGATCTGATCGACCTTGCACAGGCAGCACGGTATTTCGGCGCGCGCGGGGAGGCGGACACCGCCACCATGGCCCTGCTGCAGCGCTGCGCCGTACCGTTGCTGGCCGCTGCGACGCCCCGCGCCGTCTGGCTGCGGGCGGAGGTGAAGGCGCTGGCCGAAGCCGGCATCCTGCGGGGCAGCGACGTGATGCGGCATCTGGAGGGCTGCGGGCAGGCCATTCTGCTGGCCGTGACCCTTGGCCCCGGGGTGGACGCCCAGATCCGCCGCGCCGGGGTGGGGGATATCGCCGCCGGTGTAGCGTCCGATGCGCTGGGCAGCGCCCTGGCTGAGCAGACCGCCGACGCGGCGGAAGCCGAGCTGCGCCAGCTGGCCGCAGCCGAGGGGACTTACCTCACCGGGCGGTTCTCGCCGGGCTATGGGGACTGGGACATCGCGGTGCAGCCGCTGGTGGCCGCCGCGCTGGACACGGCGCGCCGGGCCGGGCTGTGCGTCACCGATACCAACCTGATGACCCCCCGCAAAAGCGTGACCGCCATTCTGGGGGTCAGCGACCATCCGGTCAAGGGACATCTGGCCGGGTGCAGGCACTGTGTGCTGCGCACCCGCTGCGAATACAGAAAGAGGGGAAAGACCTGTGCAAGTGAGTGAACTTTTCAAGCAGAGCAATACCATCCTGCTGGACGGCGGCATGGGCACCATGCTGCAGGCGGCCGGCCTGAAGCTGGGCGCCCGGCCGGAGGAACTGAACATCACCGACCCGCAGCTCATCGAGGGCATCCATGCGCAGTATGCCGCAGCGGGCAGCCGCATCATCAACGCCAACACCTTTGGTGCGTCGGCCCACAAGCTGGCGGGCAGCGCCTACAGTCTGGAAGAGATCATTGCGGCGGGCATTGCCAACTGCAAGCGGGCCTGTGCGCCCTATGGTGCGCTTGCCGCGCTGGATGTCGGCCCGCTGGGCGAGCTGCTGGAACCCAACGGCACGCTGGCCTTTGAGGATGCCGTGGAGGAATACGCCCGCATCGTGCGGGCCGGTGCGGCGGCCGGGGCCGACCTGATCTTTTTTGAGACCTTCACTGACTTGTACGAGCTCAAGGCCGCGCTGCTGGCTGCCCGGGAAAACTCCAGCCTGCCCATCCTGGCCAGCATGAGTTTTGAAGCCGGCGGCCGCACCTTTACCGGCTGCACGGTGGAGAGCTTCGGCGTCACCGCCCGGGGTCTGGGGGCCAGCGCCGTGGGCATCAACTGCTCGCTGGGCCCCAAGGAAATCTTCCCCATGGCAAAGCGCCTGACCGAGGCCGTGCCCGGCAACTTTCCGGTGTTCGTCAAGCCCAACGCGGGTCTGCCTCGGGCCGACGGCAGCGGCTACGACATTACCCCGCAGCTGTTTGCGCTGGAAATGAAGCCCTACCGGGAGCTGAATCTGTTTGCCGCTGGCGGCTGCTGCGGCACCACGCCGGAGTTCATCCGGCTGCTGAACGGGGTGTTCAAGGGCTGTGTGCCGGGCCGCCCGGCCCACGCCATGCCCTCGGTGCTGTGCACCCCCATGAATTATGTCAACGTGGACGGCATCACCGTGGTGGGCGAGCGCATCAACCCCACCGGCAAAAAGCGCTTCCAGCAGGCACTGCGGGAGAATGATATGAACTATGTTCTGGAACAAGCCGTGAGCCAGGTGGAAGCCGGGGCGCAGGTGCTGGACGTGAACGTGGGTGCCCCCGGCGTGGATGAACCGGCCATGATGCCGCAGGTGGTCAAGGCCCTGCAGAGCGTGGTCAGCCTGCCGCTGCAGCTGGATTCCTCCAACGTGCAGGCACTGGAAAACGGCCTGCGGGTGTACAACGGCAAGCCCATCGTCAACTCCACCAACGGCGAGCCGGAAAAGCTCAAGGCCATCCTGCCCCTGTGCAAAAAGTACGGCGCGGCCATCGTGGGCCTTGCCATCGACGAGCGGGGCATCCTGCCCGCCGCAGAGGACCGCGTGGCCATTGCCCGCCGCATCACCGAGGCGGCACTGGAAGCCGGGATCCCCCGCGAGGACATCTACATCGACTGCCTGACCCTGACCGCCAGCGCCCAGCAGAAGGATGTGCTGGCCACGGTGCAGGCGCTGGAAGCCTGCAAGAAGGAGCTGGGCGTGCGCACCATCCTGGGCGTGTCCAACATCAGCTTCGGCCTGCCCTGCCGCTCCTACCTGAACACCACCTTCCTCACCATGGCCATGTATGCCGGGCTGGATCTGGCCATCATGAACCCCTCCAGTGAAGAGATGATGGCCGCCGTATATGCCTACAACGTGCTGACCAACCGGGACGCGCAGAGCATGCAGTACATCGAGCGCTATGCAAACCGGGTGCCTGCCTCCACGGCCCTGAAGCAGGCAGCCCAGGCCGCACCTGCGGCGGCAGCTTCCGACGGGAGCGCTGAAATTTCCGGCCCCTATGCGGCGCTGATCAAGGCGGTGGAAAAGGGCCTGAAAGGCGACGCCGCTGCCCAGACCCGCGCCCTGCTGGCCGAAAAGCAGCCGCTGGAAGTGGTGGACGAAGCCCTGATCCCGGCGCTGGACATCGTGGGTGCCAAGTATGAGAAGGGCACCCTCTTCCTGCCGCAGCTGCTGCAGGCTGCCAGCGCCGCCCAGAGCGCCTTTGAGGAGATCAAGACCGCCATTGCCCAGAAGGGCGAGGGCAGCGCCAGCAAGGGCCGCATCGTGCTGGCCACCGTGAAGGGCGACGTACACGACATCGGCAAGAACATCGTCAAGGTCATTCTGGAGAACTACGGCTTTGAGGTCATCGACCTGGGCCGCGATGTGCCGGTGGAGACCGTGGTGGACACCGTGCGGGAAAAGGATGTGCATCTGGTGGGCCTTTCGGCCCTGATGACCACCACCCTCAAGAGCATGGAGGAGACCATTGCCGCCCTGCATGCAGCCAAACTGGACTGCAAGATCATGGTGGGCGGTGCCGTGCTCACCCCGGAATACGCCGAAAAGATCGGCGCGGACTGGTACGCTAAGGACGCCAAGCGCAGCGCCGACATCGCCAAGGAATTCTTTGGGGTGTAACACTGAATACAAGACCAATACAAAAAGTACAGAAACAAAAAAGCACCCTCTGTTCTCACTGTGCGGGAACAGAGGGTGCTTTACATTATACGCTTTGTTTTTTCTTAGACTTGTTTGCCAGGCTGTCAACTAGCCACGAGGCGAAGAAACCCAGTGCAAGGCCCAGCACGAGGCCGCCCAGCACATCGGTGGGGAAGTGCACATACAGGTACAGCCGGGTAAAGGCGATGAAAGCCGCCAGCACCAACGCGGGGACGCCCAACTTCCGGTTTTGCAGCCAGAGCGCAAAGGCTGCCGCAAAAGCCGAGGCCGTGTGCCCGGAGGGGAAGGAGTGCCCGTGGGGACGCTTGACCAGAATGGTGATCGCTGTGTCCACGTCGCAGGGGCGGGGCCGGGCGAACAGCGGCTTGAGGATGCAGTCCCCGGCCACCAGATACAGTACCAGCGCCGTGGCCATGGCGCACCCGGCCTTGCGGGTGCGGCGGAACAGCAGCAAAAGCAGCGTGAACGCGATCCAGATCTCACCGTGCTCACCGGCGTAGTTGAGAAAGACGGCCAGCGCATCCAGCACCGGGTTGTGGAACTGCTGCAGCCAGTCCAGAAATGCGAATTCAAACGGCATAAAGAACCTCCTGTCTGTTGGTTCTATGGTAACACATCTTCCGGCCTACCACAACCCGGCAGGCAAAAAACAGGAGTGCAGAAATAAGTTATATCTGTTATATTTGGATGTGATATTACAATTCGGAAAATAAAAACGCCCGTTCCGACGGCAAAGGCCGGAACGGGCGCAGGATGCGAGAGAATCAGAGGCCCATCTCGGGCAGGGTGGGGTAGCTGTCGATGGCACCGTGCTTCTGTACGCTCAGGCCGCAGAACCGGTTGGAAAAGTCCAAGTACTCCTCCAGCTTTTTGCAGGACAGATTTTCCAGCTTGTCCACCGTCACGCCGTCCCGGCTCAGCTGCCACAGGAAGGAGCCGATGAAGCCGTCGCCCGCACCGGTGGTGTCCACGGCCCTGACCTTCTGGCAGGGGGCAAAGGCATGGGCGGCGCGGGTGTAGGCGTAGGCCCCCTTGCTGCCGCAGGTGTACAGCACCAGCTGCACATCCCCGGCAAACAGCTGGGGCAGGGCGGCTTTGATGTCAGCGGTGCCGGTGAGGAACTCCAATTCCTCGTCCGAGACCTTCAGGATGTTGGACAGCAGCAGGAACTGCAGCACGGTCTGGCGCAGCATCTCCCGGTCGGGCCAGAGGGGGAAGCGGAGGTTCGGGTCAAAGCTCACGATCGCACCGGCCTCCCGGGCGGCTCCGATGGCGGCCAGATGGGCGTGGCGCATGGGGCTGTCCACCAGCGAGACGCTGCAGAAGTGCAGGGCAAAAGCGTCGCGGAACCAGGCCAGGTCGATCTGCTCCGGGGCATACAGCAGGTCGGCCGAGGGCTTGCGGTAAAAGCTGAAGGTGCGGTTGCCGTCCTCCTCCAGGCTCACGAAGGCAAGGGCGGTGTTGGCCTTGTCGGTGAACACCAGATGGCTCAGGTCGATGCCGCAGGCTTCCAGCTCCCGTGCGATCTTGTGGCCGAAGGGGTCATCGCCCAGCTGGGTGAGAAAGCTGCTGGCACCGCCCAGACGGGCAAAGGCAGCGCAGACATTGGCCGGTGCGCCGCCGGTGCGCGGGCTGAAGGACGGCACCTCGTCAAAGGTGCATCCTACGCGGGACGGGATCATGTCGATCAGCGCTTCGCCGATGGAAAACAGAGCATTGCCGGGCATAGAAAACCTCCAGATCACAAATTGCAGAGTTCACAGGCTGCCCCGGTCAGCTTTACGCTCACGTCGCCGGGGGCAGGGTAGTACCGGGTGCTGAACACCGTGGCTCCCCCGTTCAGGAAAATTTCCAGCGAGGAATTGTCGCCCACCACCCGCAGGCTGCGGCAGGGGGCTGCCAGCCGGGCGCGGCGCACGGTGCGGCCGTCGGCCAGAGCGGGGTCGGTGAAGCGCAGGGTGCAGGTGCAATCCTGTTCAGTATACACCAGCTGCACCCCCTGCGCAACCGTCAGGCAGAAGTCTCCGGCGGGTGCGGCGGTCAGGTCGAAGCGCGGGGCAAGGAACACTTCCTCGCCGCTGGCGGCATGCAGGGCGGCGGCGCTGCGCTGCGCGTCCAGCTCCGGCACCGGGTTCTGCAGCAGGGTGCCGTCCGGCCCGGCCGTCAGCACGCGGGGCACGGTGAAGCAGTGCTGCCAGCCGTAGGCCACGGTGGGCGCGTTGCCGTAGTCGGCGTCCGGCATGCCCATCCAGCCGATCTGGATGCGGCGGCCGTTGCCGTCCACAAAGCTCTGGGGGGCGTAATAATCAAAGCCTGCGTCCAGCTCGTGGAATTCGCTCAGGGTGCAGTCCCCGCGCCAGTCACCGTAGATGGCAAACCAGCCGCAGCCGTAGACGTTCTGGCAGTCGATGCCCTGGGGGGACACCGCCAGATACCACTGCCCGTCCAGACAGAACAGGTCCGGGCACTCCCACATGTAGCCGAAGGGCTCCGGGGTGGTCAGGGTGTTGATGTGGGTCCAGCGGAGCTTATCGGTGCTTTCCAGCACCAGCACTTCGCCCTTGTCCTCCAGCGTGCGGGCACCCAGCACCATGTAGTACCGGCCTTCGTAGGCGAACACCTTGGGGTCCCGCACATGGCAGGTGAGCCCGGCGGGGTAGTCGCGGTTAGTCAGCAGGCACTGCTTGCTGTCGAGGGTCACGCCGTCCTTGCTGACGGCCAGGCAGACGTTGTGCCCGCGGCCCTCTTTGATGTAATCGAAATTGCCGGGGTGCTTGACGTTGCCGGTGTAGTAGAGGTACATGGTGCCATCCTCCACCAGGGCCGAGCCGGAGTAGGCACCGTGGCAGTCAAAAGGCTCGTCCGGATAGAGCATCACCGGCAATTGCTCCCAGTGGAGCAGGTCGGTGCTCACGGCGTGGCCCCAGTGCTTGACCCCGCCATTCACGTCGAAGGGGCCGTACTGGAAGAATGCGTGGTACTGCCCGCCGTAGACGCACAGGCCGTTGGGGTCGTTCAGCCAGCCCACCGGGGGCTGCAGGTGGAACCGCTGGCGGTGGGGGTCGGCGGCAACGGTTTCCTTGCCCAGCGACTCCACCAGAGGCACCAGCTTTTTCAGGTCGCGCTGGAGTGCGTTCATGCCTTGACCTCCTCAGGGCTCCAGATGAGCCAGGTCACGGCGAAGGACACGCCGAAGGAGATGGCCATCATGATGATGTACTGCAGCGGCATGTGCAGGTGCAGCAGGATGCCGAAGATGCCGGTGACGCCGGTGCCGGTGGCACCCAGCCCCACGATGCTGGCGTACCATGCGCCGCAGGCACCGCCCAGCAGGCCGCCGATGAAGGGCTTGAAGTAGCGCAGGTTCACGCCGAAGATGGCAGGCTCGGTGATGCCCATGCAGGCGGACAGGGCAGAGGGCAGGGCCATGGACTTGACCTTGGTGTCCTTGCTCTTGAGGGCCACGGCCAGAGCAGCGCCGCCCTGTGCCACGTTGGCGGCGCTGGCCAGCGGCAGCCAGTAGGTATAGCCGTAGCGGGCCAGCTGGCCCAGGTCAATCAGGGTGTACATGTGGTGGATGCCGGCCACGACGGTGACCGCGTACAGGCCGCCCATGATGAAGGAGCCGATGCCGTAGGGTAGGGTGATGAGGGTCTGCACGCCGGTGATGATGCCGTTTTCCAACTTGGTGAACACGGGACCGATGGCGGCCAGGGTCAGGTAACCGGTGACGAACACGGACACCAGCGGGGTGACGAACAGGTCAAACATGGCGGGCACCACCTTGTGCAGCCGCTTTTCGATCTGGCACATGAGCCACACGGCGATGATGACCGGGATGACGTGGCCCTGATAGCCCACCAGCGGCACCGCGTACAGGCCGCCGAACACCGGCTGCATCACGTTGATGCCGTTGGAAACGGTCCAGGCGTTCTGCAGGTCGGGGTGGATCATGATCATGCCGATGACCGCGCCCAGATAGGGGTTGCCGCCGAATACCTTGGCGGCGGAGTAGGCGATGAGGATGGGCAGGAAGGTGTAGGCCGTATTAGAGAACAGCTTGGCGAACACATACACCGAGCCGGTGGTGTCGATGTTCAGGAAACCGTTGTTCACCATGAAGTTCAGCGCTTCCATGATGCCCATCAGGAAGCCGGAAGCCACGATGGCGGGGATGATGGGCACAAAGATGTCGCCCAGGGTCTTGATGGCCCGCTGATACCAAGGTGCCTTGGCGGCGGCCGCCTGCTTCACGTCCTCCTTGCTGCCGCCCTCGATGCCGGCCAGCTGGATGAACTCGTCGTATACCTTGTTCACCGTGCCGGTGCCAAAGATGATCTGCAGCTGGCCCTGTGCCTCAAAAACGCCCTTGGCACCCTCGGCGTTTTCCAGCTCCTGCTTGTTGACCTTTGCGTTGTCTGCGATGACCAGACGCAGGCGGGTGGCGCAGTGTGCGGCCGACAGGATGTTGTCTTTTCCGCCGATGCAGTCCAGGACCTGTTGTGCTGCGTGTTTGTAATCCATAGTGCACTTCTCCTTTGTTTGATGCTTCCTCTTCCAAAGACCGACCACTGTGTTGTAATCGGTTTCAATGGCATGATTATACGATAATCAGCGCAATATTTCCATTCGCAGAGGGCATAAAGTTGGGATGCGTTCTGTTATTGATTTCACATGGTTTCATATCGCTCAGTCCCCCGTGCTCTCCCGGCAGACCAGCTCATACCCCAGCATCTGGCTGCGGGGCACGGTGTGCGGGTCGTTGAGCAGGTCCATCAGCAGGGCAGCGGCGTCCCGGCCGGAGGTCTTGTAGTGCAGGTGGGCGCTGGTCAGAGGCACAAAGGTATTGCGCCCCACACTGCTGTCGCCTACGGCGGCGATCATCACATCCTCCGGGATGCGGATGCCTGCCTCCCGGCAGTACTGCATGGCACCCAGAGCAATGGCGTCGGTGGCGCAGAACAGGCAGTCGATGCGGGGGTCGCTGCCCAGCAGGCGGGCGGCCTGCTCGTAGCCGGACGCGGTGCTGAACTTTGCCACCACCATGCGCTGGGGCCGTACCGGCAGCCCGGCGTCCTTCACGGCGGCTTCAAAACCTGCCCGGCGCTGTTGCCCGGCGGCCTTGTCCAGCAGGGTGACCCCGATGTAGCCCGGGGCATGGCGGCCCTTGGCCAGCATGTGGGCCGTGGCAGCCTGTGCCGCGCCAAAGTCGTCGTGGTACACGCTGCAGCAGCCCGGAAACTGCTGCCCCAGCACCACCAGCGGCACATGCATCCGCTCCAGCACGGCCTTGTGCTCTGGGGTGTACACGGTGGCAATGAGCAGGATGCCGTCCACCGTGTGGCGGCACAGGGTGTCCAGGGCGCGGAGTTCCTTCTGCGGGTCGTTGGCGGTGTTGATGAGCAGCAGCTGGTAGCCGGATTCTTCCAGCACGCTGCCGATGCCCTCCACGATGCGGGGGCAGCTGTCGCTGGACAGTTTGGGCAGGATGACCCCCACCTGCCGGGTGCGGCGGGTGCGCAGCATCTGGGCCTGTATGCTGGGGTGGTAGCCGGTGGCTTCCACAGCGGCCTCGATGCGTGCCCGCTTGTCGGCACTGAGGTAGCCGCCGTTGAAGTAGCGGCTCACCGCCGCCTTGGATACACCGGCATACTGGGCAAATTCGGTGATGTTCATGAAATGCCTCCTCATTTTTCTGCGCTGCAGGGCAGTTTTGGAATTGACTTGACGCACGGGGTGTGCTACAATACCGCTTTGTGTATGACAATTTCCGGGAAAAAGGGAAAACCAAGATGAATCTGACAAAGCAGTTCTTTAAATATGTATCGCAGAATATTTTCGGTCTGCTAGGCACATCCTGCTATATTCTGGCCGATACCTATTTTATCTCGCAGGCGGCGGGCACCGACGGCGTGACCCTGCTCAACCTCTGCCTGCCCATCTACAACTTTATTTTTGCCATCGGTTCCATGATCGGTCTGGGTGCGGCCACCCGCTACGCCATTCTCCGCGCACAGGGCGAGGAGCGGGCGGCACAGCGGTATTTCTCCAATGCCGTCTTTTGCGCCTGCCTGCTGGCCGTGCCCTTTGTGCTGGTGGGCATCTTCTGCCCTGGCACACTGCTGCGGCTCATGGGCGGCGATGCCGGCATCGTGGCGCTGGGCATCCCCTATGCGCGCATCTTTCTGCTGTTCACGCCCTTTTTTATGTGCAACTACATCGTGTCGGCCTTTGTCCGCAACGACGGTGCGCCCTCGCTGGCCATGGTGGCCACGCTGAGCGGCAGCCTGTTCAATGTGGTGTTCGACTACATCTTCATGTTCCCCATGGGGCTGGGGCTGGCCGGTGCGGCACTGGCCACCGCCGTTTCGCCGATGCTCAGCATCGCCATCTGCAGCCGCCACTTCTTCCAAAAAGACAACACGGTGCAGTTCGTGCGGCAGCTGCCCTCGGCAAAGCTGCTTGGGCAGAGCTGCCAGCTGGGCATCTCCGGCTTTGTGGGGGAGATGTCCTCCGGCGTGACCACGACGGTGTTCAACTTCCTGCTGCTGGGTCTGGCCGGGAATGTGGCCGTGGCGGCCTACGGCGTCGTGGCCAACTTTGCGCTGGTGGCCACCGCCATTTTCAACGGTGTGGCCCAGGGTGCCCAGCCGCTGGTGAGCCGCTGCTACGGCCACAGCGACCGGGCCGGAGCCCGGAAGCTGCTCATTCTGGGCAGCTGCACCGCGCTGGCACTGGCGGCCGTGCTGTACGCGGTGGTGTTCGGCATGACCGACACGCTGGTGAGCTGGTTCAACAGTGAAAACTCGGTGCAGATGGCCCGGTTTGCCCACAACGGCATGCGGCTGTACTTCGTGGGCTACTTCTTTGCCGGGTTCAACATCGTGGCGGCGGGCTACCTGAGCGCCACCAACCGCCCGGTGGAAGCCTCGGTCACCTCCATCTGCCGCGGCGTGGCGGCCATTGTGGTCTGCTCGCTGGTGATGAGCGCCCTCTTTGGCATGAACGGCGTGTGGGCGGCCTTCCCGGCATCGGAGCTGCTGACGGCGCTGCTGACCCTGTTTTTGCTGCTGCGCCCCAAGCCGCAACCTTAAATATAAAGTTCCTGCTCGCGCAGAGCTTCTTCGGGCGAAAGCCCGGACTGCGCAGTGTGACCGGCCAGCGCCCGCCATTGTGCGGGGGACTGGCCGGTTTCTTTTTTGAACACCCGGCACAGGTAGTTGGCCCCGGAAAAGCCGCACAGGCTGGCCACCACGTCCAGCGTGTACTCCCGGTGCAGCAGCAGCCGCTGGGCGGCTTCCACCCGCACCCGGGTCAGGTAGCGCCCTGGCGGGATGCCCAGCGCGGCGGTGAAGGTGCGCACCAGATGGCTCTTGGACACCCCCAGCCGCTCGCTGAGCTCCTCCACGCCGTACAGGCCCGCGTAGTTGGCCCGGATGTCCGCGATGGCAGCCTGCACCAGCGGCGGCAGGGCGGGGGCGGCGCTGTCGGCGTCGGCCAGCTCACACAACAGGGCAAAGGCCAGCTGGCTGCGCACCCGGCCCGGCAATTCCTGCTCCGAGGCAAGGCGGTCCAGCAGCTCGGCGGCGGCGGGGCAGGTCTCGCCCCGGGCCAGAAAAGGCAGCTCGTGCAGCCCGGCCAGAAACTGGGTGCTGGCCTGCCCGGTGAGCTGGACGCACAGCAGGTGGCAGCTGCCCTCCGGCTCCAGCACCAGCGGGGCGCGGCTCAGCACCAGATGCCCGGCCGGGACGCTCTGGGGCGGCAGCAGCAGCGCAGCCCCGGCGGGCAGGGGCCCGGCGGAGGGCACACTGGCGGTGCACCGCCCGCTGGAAACAAGGCAGACCCACAGCCCGTCGCCGGTCAGGGTGAGGGGCGCGCAGGGCTGCACATCCTGCACCTGACCGGGCGCGGCCACGGCATTCCAGTCAAACAGCAATATCCGACACCTCAAATCAATAAAATGCTATTTTATATCACAAAATAATCTGTTATTATAATACCAACGAACCGAAGCGCCGTCAAGGGCGCTGCAAACACAAGATTATGGAGGCAAACGATTATGGCTTCGATTAGCTGCCAGCACATCTATAAGATCTACCCGGGCGCTACCGCTCCTTCCGTCACCGACTTCAACCTGGAGATCCAGGATAAGGAATTCATCATCTTCGTCGGCCCCTCCGGCTGCGGCAAGTCCACCACCCTGCGCATGATCGCCGGCCTGGAGGAGATCTCCAAGGGCGAAATGTACATCGGCGGCCGTCTGATCAACGACGTTCCCCCGAAGGACCGCGACATCGCCATGGTGTTCCAGAGCTACGCTCTGTACCCCCACATGACCGTTTACAAGA
>OGZF01000746.1_pt1 | contig 26242 bp, 28 predicted proteins | sample 1576771 | NCBI WGS metagenome assembly OGZF01 (sample SAMEA3541536, study PRJEB24748) | human gut metagenome | biome: human gut; feature: human-associated habitat; material: faeces | place: China | collected 2012
TGACCAGCTTCTGGATGGTGGGCAGAGCCGCATTGATGCGGTTCTCGTTGGTGATGACACCGTCCTTCATCGGGACGTTGAAATCGCAGCGGACAAGCACCTTCTTGCCGCAGTAGTTCTGATCGTCGATCGTCTTCTTACCTAAACCCATGGTAATAAACTCCTCTCAAACTTTGATTTCTGAACTAGAGTTTCGCTCGCTTTTCAGGGGGCATTCCTGCCCCGCCTGTTACTATTATAAACAAAAACTGTGTACAATGCAAGGACGCAGAATAGATAATTGTTTAACAAACATTTCCTGTGGTTGTTCCAAAATGTGTCTATTTTGACCGAACCGGGCACAAACCACGATGCATCCCTGTTTTTGCGGGCGGCATCTCTCTCCTGCCGTACCATTTTTACCGGCAGGAACAGACGCTTCCCCTGCTGTATACGCCCCGATCAAAATACACCCGGACAAACAAAAGCACCCTTTTCTCCACGGAATGCAGAGAAAAGGGTGCAAGTCAACGTATTCACATGGCCACGCCGGAACCGGCACAGCCCGGTATGTTCACCTCAGGCACTTTCCAGTGAGAAGCTACGATCAGCAGTTCGCAGCGAAGTACTTGATGGTACGAACCATCTGAGAGGTGTAGGAGTTCTCGTTGTCGTACCAAGACACGACCTGAACCTGGTAGGTGTCGTCGTAGCTACGCTAGTTTTTCGCACACTTTTTGTAGTCGTTCATAATTTTGAAACAACAGTTACAGTACCACAGCGCACAGTTGTCGTACCAAACACGGCTTGTTCGTACCACCATTATACCACGTTTCAGCGTTATTTTCAAGTTTTTCTTATTTCTTTTTCAGGTGGTATATTTATGCGAACGATAGCGCATATTCTCATCCGTCATCCTCCGGAGAGCCCGGGGCCCAGGGGCCTCCGCCGGGGCGTCTGCCCTGCCCAGGTACTCTCCTCAGTCCGTGATCTTACGGCTTTGAAGGGCGATCCTGGGGTGGATTTTATGGAGGTGAGCAGGTACCAGATGGCTGTGTAGTAGGTTGTTTGTGGCCCTTACAGCTTTTTCCCGGCGGTTTTGGAATTGAAATTTCACCGGACGTGTTTTTGAAGGGTATAGTGGGAAAAGGGAGATATTTGTTTGATATAGAGCAATTAGCAATAAAAGACGTCATCCATCCTTAGAATGTCACATCTGCCGACCAGCTCTTTTCATCTTCCCATTCACTTTATCCGGCATATCAATGAGTCCGAATCGGTAGAACATTCCATAAATATACGTCACGCCTCGGATGTCGCCCAGAGCTTTCGGGCGGTCTACCACTGCTCCAACCTTTTTAATATTGTGCAGTGCCAGCAATACCGAACTCCAGGCCAGGCTTTTACTGTTCTCCCGGCGGTCGATCCAAAGCTCTTTTGTGTATTGCCCATTCCGGCCTTTTCGTATTTCATAGGTAAAGGGTAAACCGGAGTAGGTTTTGAACCGCACTCCAGAATAAAGCAGAACCACTTCCCACAGATGCTCCTCTGTCGGCTCGGTTCGCAGTTTTCTTACTGCTCGGTATCTCCGCTGCCGCTCTGCTCCCACACTGATTTTTTCCACGGGTGCCTCCTTTGGAAAGTACACGCCCTTTTCGTATGGCAGGTACGAGGTGACAGAGGCTCTGGACAATTTAAGGGCTGATGCGGTGGAGAGAACTGCATCCTTGTAACCCTGTGTTTCTCTATAATTATCAAAGGTACGCTGCACCATCTCCGCTACGTCTGATTCATAGATTCCGGCTGTGATGAGTAGTTTCCGAACTTTTATTGGATTTAATCCCAGTTCTTCACCGATGGCCTGCAAGGACATCTCAGAATCATAAAGCACCACAGCACGTTCCATCTGATCTTTCAGATTTTTCCCAGCATCATACTCCGGCTTCAGCTTCTTCCGCCCACCGCCCGGATTTCTGGCTTTATATGGTATTTTCTCGTCCATGATTATTCATGCAACTCCAGCGGCAGGCCATCCGGGTCGTGGAAGAAAGTCATCTTTTTGCTGGTATAACTATCCACACGGATCGGCTCGCATTCAATCCCGACCTCTGCCAGCTCATTCACCGTCTGTTCCACATTATCAACGCAGAACGCAAGATGACGTAGGCCACAGGCCTCCGGGCGGTTCACACGCTTCGGCGGATTTTCTTCTGCAAAAATCTCCAGCTCTGTGTGTTCGTTAACACGAAGATCCAGCTTCCAATCTTTACGCTCTGGACGGTAGTTTTCTCTGATAACAGAGAAGCCCAGCTTGTTCACATAGAAATCCTTAGCTACTTCATAGTCAGATACGATGATTGCAATATGATGTATTTTTGATAAATTCATTTTATGTCACACTCCATTTCTTTTATTTCCGTTATAAACTATATAGCGTCCTTCAAAAAAAGCCGTGTGAACTTTTGGAGTTCAGTTTGTCCACACGGCCGATCTTATTTCAGTTTTTCGAGGATTTCATCCGCACTCATGCCGCTGGCCAGCAGCTTCTTCAGCACAGCCTCTGCTTCGGTCTTCTTCGCTTCTTCAGCGGCCTTAGCATCTTCCTTTGCCTTCTTCGCTTCCAGGGATGTCACTTCTTTTTCGGCCTTCTTCAGAGCAGTTTTCTTCTCTTTCAGGTCAGCCTTCAAAGTGTCAATGTTTGCGGTGATGGAAGCGATCTCAGCAGTCAGAGAGGCAATAGCTTCCTGCTTCTCTGCGATTTGAGATGCGTAGTCGGTATGGGTAGTTTTAGGACGGTTTTTGCTGCCTTTCGTTCTGGGCATAGGTGATAACCTCTTTCCTTTTATAGTTATTTAAGTATAGCACTGTGTTGGATGAGGGCAGTATACTATTATTGTTCACTATTATCTACCAACAGGGAAACCGCCTTATTGTAGACCTGTATTCCAATCTTACTTTCAACCAAACCGCATAAAACGCCAATTACAAGTGCAGGCTTGATATCTGTAAAAGCCTTGGAAATATCTACATTTCCAATTTTTACATCTATAAGACCAACATTCATTAATAGTGCAAAAATCAACGAAGCAACTGCAATATAAATCAGACGGATAACTGGCGTCATTTTGTCTTTTTCCAATGAAGCAAGATCCTCAAATTCTATTTCAAATTTTCTTGCACCAAATGAAACCCATGTTCCTGTTAAGGCACCAATTATAATACATAATACTGAAATACATCCTATCCATCTTGTAAAATAGAAACATATTCCTAGCACTATACTTGCTATTGCGCCAATAATTAAGGCATCTATCCCTAAATATTTCATATAGTGGTTCTTGATACGTTTTCCTTCTACAAGAACTATTTCATCTTTCAACTTCATTAATGCAAATTCTGCTGTTTCTGTCTGTGCCGGATTTGCCACAAGTCCAACCTGAGACAAGGAAAGTAGCTTATCAAAATACTTTTTCTTAGTTTGTTTATCTGTGTTTTCTAATGCTTTAATGATATTGCAGGCAGATTCTGCTTTTACATACAGTTCTCGTTGATCCTTTGGAATAACACTATCCATAGTTGAATTAACTTGGAAGCTGATATCAAATTCCTCTTCTGCATTTTCACATACAAGAAAGTGTCCTTCCATTATAACGGTCTCCCACAGGTTTTACACACATCTCCTGACATCTGTAAGGAAAATCCGATTGTATCAATTACTTTACTTAACGACTGAAGTTCCATCAATAAATGAAGTTCGTCCTCTGTTTTATTTTCTTTTTCTATTATCTGAGCTTTTAGTTTTCTTAATTCTCTATAATCCATCATAGCTCCCTCCCACAAGTAGGGCACACTCTCGTTGACATTGAAAGGCTATGCTTCAGAAATACGGGTGTATTATCGAGAGCCTCAAGTTCAGCCTGGATTTTTTCTCGATCAATTCTTATATTTGATTCTCCTGTCTGGAGGTCATTTAAAAGTTTTTTCAACTCTGGCGATAACATATGTTCATCCTCTTTCACTTTAACATAAAAATCTATCACATCTTCACCGATCACAATAGATCGTTGCCTGCTGCTCACCACGGAGAGGTGTGTGATTATCAGAGCAGCATAGGGAGCTACTGCTCCCAGTATACCACAATTTCCTCAAGTTTTACAGACACTTTCTTGCCTTCATCACCGCACAGTACATCAATCCGCCAATCATTCCACCTACAGTGTTATAGAAGATGTCTGATAGCTGGAATGTACCCAAGCGAAGCAATAATTGTAGCATCTCTATGCTTACTGAAAAGATAAATGCTATCTTCCCGCTTTGCCACAGGATCTTTTTCCAGCTGTTTCCTATCTTCTCTCCGAATGTCCACATCACTACTGCTGAAAAAGGCATCATCATGATTACGTTCTCGATGCACTCGGTGGTCAGTTGCTGTTCACCATTCACTGTCTCCCAGATGCCCCAACCGCCCATAACATCGGATAAAGGATTCATCCACAGCTGACGGTTTAACAGGGTTCGGAACAAAATAAGTGAAGTCACAAAGGCCAGAAAGAATAGTTTCCGAAAGAACACACTCTCCTTGAATTTCTGATACCATGTCACTATGGCACTCTTCCAGCCTTTTCCTGCTGCGGTAGGCTCATACGCATACAGGTAGAAAAACATAGCAAGAAAAGAAAGCAAGAGCGAGAATCCAAACGGTTCATAGAGAGCAGTTAGAATGTCTGTGAGGATTTTGGCTAATACTTCAAGCATATTCATTATAGATTGCTGAACAGGTCAGCCTTGTACACTCCGTTCTCCAGCATCTTCTTGAAGCTGTCCTTTACTGCTGCGACATCCTCGTGATAGGTCATGCCGTACCAAGTATCGTTGGTTTTCAGAACCTTCACGGACATCTTACCCTGTCCCAACAACTCCCCGATGAAGATAGGAATCAGATACTCTGCCTTTAGCGGATTACCCGGTACTTCCTTCTCGAAGAATTCTTTGAAGCCTTCCTCCAACACCTCTAAGAATGCCGGTGTCAGACCCCACATATTCATAGAAACCAGAGAATCAACATCAATCACTTTTCCGTCTGCTTCTGCCCCATCCGCTGTCTTTACGATGTTCTTAGTCTCTACGACCTCCGTTAAATTATTTTCCGCATCTATTTTGCAGATACCACGGGTCACACCGCCGTTGTCGGACAGTGTGTTCTTCAGAACGAAACCAGCCATGCAGGACTTACCGCCGTTCACCAAATACTCATGGACAGCCTTGAAGCCTTCTTTACCATAATAATCATCTGCATTGATGACGATGAACGGAGTATTAATAACCTTCTTTGCTGCAAGCACAGCCTGACCGGTTCCCCACGGCTTTGTACGGCCTTCCGGAAGTTCTCCAGGAACAGCGTTGATATCCTGAAATGCATAGTCCACAGTTACATTATGAGAAGAGCAAATAGAGGCAATGCGATCTCCGATGACCTCTTTGAACTCTTTCTCGATGTCCTTCCGGATAATAAAAACCACATGGTTGAAGCCTGCTTCGATTGCATCATGGACTGAGTAGTCCATAATGATATGTCCAGCATCATCCACCGGCTCCAACTGCTTAATCCCCGTTCCGAAGCGGCTACCGATACCAGCAGCCATGATAAGTAATGTTGTTTTCATAATTTTTCGTACCTTTTTCTGGCGATATTCTTTTACCATAGGTTTCGTTCTTCACATCTTAGCCGATCATAGATCGTTGCCTGCTACTCACCACGAAGAGGTGTGTGATGTTTTGAGCAGCTACCGTGTGTAAATTCACACGGCTTTATTTTGTCTAATACCACAGGTTCCTTTCAGAGCATTGCCAGCATCCGTTTTCTCAATCAGATTAGACAGACGGCCTTTTGCCTTGACGATCTACGCCAAGGCTTCGCCATCGCAGACAGCCAGTCCGGCCGAATCACATCCTCTATATTCCATTTTAGACAGACCATCCAACAAAATCGCGCTACCTGTTGGTTTCCTGTAAAGCCAACAATTCCACACATAGTTTATCCCTCCCGGTTTTCCTCTTCTTATCCTTACCCTTTATTACGGAAAATGGCTCTGGATTCATCTCCAAGAGCCATCATTACCTTTATGCCTTGTAGCCCTTTTCGTAAATCACACGAACTACTTCGTCCACATACTTCTGGCAGGTATCATGGTCAGGTGCCTCCACCATGACACGCACCACAGGCTCTGTACCGGATTCACGAACTAGAATACGACCAGTATCGCCCAGTGTTTCTGCCACTTTATTTACCGCTTCCTGTACAGCAGGGTCATTCTGTGCGGCTTTCTTATCCGTTACACGGACATTTTCCAGCACCTGCGGATAAATTTTCAGCGGTGCTGCCAGCTCACTCATCGGCTTCTTCTTGGCCAGCATAACTTCCATCATCTTCAGGCTCGTCAGAATACCATCGCCGGTACTGGCATACTTGCTGAAGATGATGTGTCCACTCTGTTCACCACCGATACGACAACCATTCTTTGCCATATATTCATAGACGTACTTGTCGCCCACGGCAGTCTTAGCATAACCAATGCCCTGCTCATCAAATGCTTTGTACAGGCCAAAGTTGGACATAACGGTCGTAACCACAGTATTGGTCAGCAGCTTGCCACGCTCTTTCATATAGCAGCCATAGATATACAGGATATGGTCGCCAGTGATGACATTTCCCTTCTCGTCCACGCACAAGCAGCGGTCAGCATCGCCATCAAAGGCAAAACCGACATCCAGCCCGTTCTCTACCACGAACTTCTGCAGGCCTTCGATGTGAGTGGAGCCGGCATTGTTGTTGATGTTCAGGCCATTCGGCTTGTTGTTTATGACATAGGTGTCAGCACCCAGCGCATCGAAAACGCTTTTAGCGATGTTCCAAGAACTGCCGTTGGCGCAGTCTAGGCCGACCTTGACACCCTTGAAAGAATAGATGCCGAGACTGATCAAATAGCCCATATAACGGTTACGGCCTGCCACATAATCCACAGTACGGCCAATATGCTCACGATGCGCAAAGGGCAGTTCCGGCCACTCCTTATCAAAGACATGGAGTTTTTCGTCAATGTAGTCCTCTACCAGCAGCAGGATTTCCTCGGGCATTTTCTCGCCGTAGCAGTCAATCAGCTTAATGCCGTTATCATAGTAGGGATTGTGGCTGGCAGAAATCATAATGCCGCAGTCGAAGTCATCCACACGGGCAATATAAGCCACGCTGGGCGTAGTAGTGACGTGCAACAAGTAAGCGTCTGCACCGGAAGCGGTCAGACCTGCAACCAGACTATATTCAAACATGTAGGAGCTGCGGCGAGTGTCTTTGCCAATGACAATGCGAGCAGGATCGGTATCACCATTGCGCTCACGGAGAGCGTTATAATACCAGCCCAGAAAGCGACCCACTTTATAGGCATGGTCTGCTGTTAATGTAATTCCGGCTTCACCGCGAAAACCATCTGTTCCAAAATACTTTCCCATCTTAAATCTTCCTCCCTAATACTTTTCTTCTATATTAGACGTACAGCGTCTCTCGCACTAATACCAATGAGCACCTCGTTTTCACTAATCTGCAAATATTCAGTTTTTCAATAAAACACCACCCTTCCTTAGTTATTGATCACTAATTGTTGTTTCCCCATACACTGCCATCATAATCTTCCTAATCGTTCCTTGTACATCCAGATCACTCGTCATGGAGGTGATTTGTTTGAAACTTTGATGGCACGTGGTGAGCGCTTGCGCAGTGGGGATATGGATCACTATTTACGAGCGGTTGCTGACAACCGCAATTTAAACAGCGACAAGTTCGTAATCAAGGGCGAAGCAAATGAGTCTTATGCAAGCCATAATACGAGCACCAATGATATTCGTTCAAGTATCACCAAAGAACTACTGAATAGCCTTTGCAAGATCGTCGATGGTAGAAGCATCCACCTTCTGGACAAACAAGACTCTAAGGTTTGCATGCCGGAACTCAAACATAAATATAATCACATTGGAGCTCCCCCCGAGAGTTTTCTACAAGCCTTGAATTGTTAGTCTTTAGTATTCTAGGCTCAAATTGACTCTATTAGCTATTTTTCATTTTTTTCAAAGCCACTAACGCAATTTTTATTCCTGCGACCATTCCAATACAAATTAATATATATCTTAATATAGTATAACGATACAATACCAACCCGAATAACGCAGCCATGATCGTTAATATTGCCATAAACAATACTGCCTTATCATTATATACCGAATTTTCCCCAGTTTCTTTAAGATGAACCTTTCTTGCGAATATAACTTGTGCACCCGCTAATACTATATATGCTACCAGTGTAGTATATGCAGCTGCCATATAGCCAAATATGTTTATACAAATGTAGTTAAGTATAAGATTTATAACAGCAGCGATAACCGAAGAATACATAATATAATTGGTTTTTTTATGGTATATAAGTAAATTAGAATACATATTTGATACAGAAGTTAAAAACACTCCCGCTGCAATAGGTGGCATAATATAAATCGCTTCATAGTATTCCTTAGTAGCTAATATTCTAACTATTTCCGGTGCTAAAAAAGTAAGCATAACTGCTATAATAGCATATGATCCCATTAGCGCTAATGATAGTTCTTTAATTTTATTTTCCCTTTTTCCTACATTCTGATATAAATACGGTATAAATGATGAATTAATTGCGGTCCAAACTAATAGCGAAATTGAGCTTACAGTATACAAAGTACTATATATTCCAACCGCATCGTTTCCAACCATTTTGCTTATCATCATTCGATCCGAAACACTTAAAATTTGCGCTGCAAAAGCATAACCAATAAGAGGAGCACTTAGCTTCAAAGAATATTTCCAATACTTTATGTTTACTACTGTTTTCCCTTTTACATATAATTTAATCCATAAGATTGCTGAAATTGCTACGGATACTATGTTGGTTGCATACAATCGCCCTACCGCAATTTGATCTGAACCCACTTTATTTAAATTCAAAACAACTATCACAGACAATATTGTTGATGCTAAAGCTGATCCTATTGTCAACGCACCAGCCAATTTATATTTGTATTCATATCTTTGTCTTAACAGCCAAAAATCTTGCGCCGGTGCAAAGAAAAACACCACTAGCATCAAAATCATCAGCACCGAAGGCAGTCCTGTAATCCTATTCCAAATATTAGGTGCGAGAAAGTAAATACATCCTAGGACAATAGCCATCATTGACGTTAATGTCAAAACGGACGATTGATATTGATCCCTTTCCCCTTCAAAATCTTTCATTGCCGCCTGGAATCCGCCTGATGTTAATGATAGTGTTGCAATTACATTAAACAATGAATACCAGGAGTTGTATAAATTAACCATTCCAATCTCGCTTGTAGACATTATTCTCGTGAAAATTGGAACTGTAATCATTGACAATCCTCGTGAAAAAACAGATGCCATGGTATAAACCACTGCTGCTTTTACACCCAAAGGAATATTTTGTAGCCTTTCCTTTAGCATTTTATTCTCCTACAATGTATTTGCGGGTAACCCCACAGCATCCAACCGTGTTGCTATCCAACTTATTGCCTAAGCTGTAGAATAAGAACGTAGTGGCCTGACACCATTTCATCTAAGGCTTACACGTCCGCTAAGGAATCTGTCAGCCGTCGTTCTAATTCGTAGCATTCTATTTACGCAGGTATCTGGAATTCCAGCCAGAACCATATTTCTGTTCATCTCAAACGTAAAAAAGGAAAAAGCATAGCAAAAAACATCTAATATCAAGAGTACTTCTGTAGCATGATTTCTGGATTCTTGTAAGAATCCTCCTCTCCAGACCCTTCTTTCAATTCCTTCTTCCTGATTTTCTGTTTGGACAAAGAGCAGTCCCTAGATGTTTCACATTCAGTACTAGACTTTATAACACTATTTACATTCAAACGCAGACTTACTTACACTTATTCAAAAATGTATTAAATTGTTCTATATATTTATCAGGCGTAAACAGTTCATTTGCTGTTGTCAATGCATTATTTTTTATTTCTTCAATTTGTTCTCTTGACAAATCGATAATACTAAGCAATGTGGTTTCTAATGTATTCAGATCATTATTTCTAACAAGAAATCCATTATATTTATCTTTTATAAATAGATCCGTGCCTCCTACAGATGTACAAATACTAGGAACCCCTAACATCATTGCCTCGCAAAACTTTGTCGAAACTCCTGCTTTTGCATATCTTTTATTCATCCGTAATAAAACCGACAAATCCGCCTTTTCCACTATACTTAGCGTCTTGTCATGTGGCAATCTTCCATGACAGTAAATTCCATAATCTTCCAATTCATCATTCCCTACCAATTTCTGCACTTGTATCTTATCAGGGCCAATTATATCAATGACAACACGTACTTCATCAGTATTTAATCGAATTATCGCATGTAATAGAGTATCAATATAATCCTTTGAAGCCAATGCGCCTGCATAAACAATTTTCAGCACTTTTCTATTATCTGAATTTTCTCTTATTAATTTTTTCTTTTTATCAGCTTCTGGGAAAATTGGTGGTAACAGAATAGTATTACAGTTTTGCTCTAAATAATGTTGATACAAATATTTGCTTATTGCTATAACATTGCCAACTTTTTTATCGATATATTTTTTTTGTAAGTCTTTTTCTGTATTAATAACTCTCGGAATAATTCCCCGATAATCTTTAGGATTTCTCCATTCCGTAGTTTCTATTACCAACTTAAACCCTTCTTTTTTAGAAAGGTTTAACATTTTTAAAACATATAATATTGAATTCGGCTCATATAAAATGATTATATCAGGTTTTATTTTATCAAGATATTTTTGTGTTTGCTTAAAATAAAATTTCCCAAATACTTGATCTAAATTCCAAAAAGCACCTCTTACCTTTCCTCGTCCCGGATAAGGATCCATATATTGGTATGTCACCTCATCCACTTCTTCCATTCTTTTGCCATCAGAAGCCAACTCACATAATACATGAACTTCATGTCCACAAGATTTCATAAATATCGCTCTATTTCTGACATGAATTGATGAAGCAGTGTCTGGATATCCGACATTTCCAATATATAATATTATCATGAATTGCCATCCTCTCTTTGCTAGGGTGTAAGATTTACAATGCACCTAAAAGCTTTAACTTAATCTTCAAATAATTTCTCCCATTCCTTTGCTATTTTCTTTACATTTAGCTGTTCTCTCAACTCACTTGCTTGCTTTCCCAGTCTTTTTGCTTTTTCCGGATTTTTTAGTAATCCTATTATTTCATCAGCAAATATTCTATCATCACCGACAGGTGTAAGTATGCCATTAATACCATTTTTTATAACCATTCTAGCGCCACCTATCGGACAATCTGTACATACAACAGGAAGTCCTATCGCCATAGCTTCTAGCATTGAATTAGACATTCCCTCAAAATCTGATGACGATACAAAAACACTAGCGTTTACTATATATGTCTGAACATTTTCTTTTTGTCCCATAAATTTTACACTGTCAGAGATAGTTAGTTCTTTAGCGTATTTTTCTAATTCCTCCTGTTGTTCGCCTTTTCCATATATTTCCAATACATACTCTGGGAACACATCAAGGACTCTTTTCATTGCCCTGAGCAGCATGAATATATTTTTTTGTTGACTTAATCTATTTACGGCTACAATTCTTTTTTCTCTTTCTCCATCATATGGATCCGGAATTGACGAGGTAATAGGATTTGCAATTACTTTTGACTTTTTCTCCAGACTCTTACCATAATACTGTTTTGCGTCTTCGGTTTGGAAAACAACTCTATATGCTTTTTTGTAACTATACTTTACATAAATCTTCTGATACCAATTGTAATAATACTGCGGAGCATTTCTTTCTGATAAAATAAATCTATATTTATTTAGCAAATTCCCCAATATCAGATATTGATATCCCAAGCCCAACGAAATCACATAATCTGGCGCTTGATTTTTCAATAGTTTTTTTAATTCTTTTATTCTAAAAAATATTGCACATTTTCCTGTATTCTCAGGCAAATAATCGATTTTAATTTTCGGATTAATTCTATAATTATTATTTGCCTTTGAAAATACAATGAAGAAAACTTCATAACCACTTTCACAAAAATAATCGGCCAGGGCAACTGTAACTCTTTCAGCACCGCCTCCGCCTAAGCTACCTATTAAAAATGATATCTTTTTCATCAGCCTATGATCTCCCGTAATATTTTTCTCTTAATGCTTTTCCAATAAGCATCATTACAATAACGCCACTATATCCCAACTCAATCTGATAATATGTAGAAACGCCCATATACGCTAGTAATACAAAAAATCCGACAAATTTTGCTGCTCGAATCACTATTCTACTTTGCTCATTATAAATCTTACTGCCTTTTAAAGTAGATGCATATGCACACAACCATGCAATCACTGGGAAGATTCCATAATGGAACATAACAAACATAAACTGATTATCGAAATAAGTATAGTTCTTATTTCCCAAGTAGCTATAAGAAGCATTGATACCCAATCCAAAGATCAAATCCTCCCATGAATGCTGCGCAAAAAAGATTACGTATTGTCCACTTCTGGTATCTTCCATTCCTCTATTGAATAAATTTCCTGTAATCTCTGGAAAAATATAAGAAACTCCCAATACCGTAATAATAATCAGCAAAAATCCCATTAAAATCTTAACAGATCTATTCCTATCACCCAGAACAGTAACAAATATAAATAATAGTATTAATGTCTGTAATACCCATGCTCTTGACTGTGTAATAAATGCAGCAGCGATAATAAGCAACAAATTACAGTATATCAGCTTTCTTTTATCCTTTTGGGGGAAATCCAAAAATGTCATAATGCAAGCAGATGTAAACCAACATGAAAATATTCCTTTATATGACGCATTCATAGGCCATTTTATTCCATAATTAGCCCAAAAAGAAAAAACAGCAATATAAAAACAACAGCAGAAGAGTATATTTATATATGGCAATTTGTTTTCCAATATATTCCATATATTGTCATCAAAACCAAGTAGCGCTGCCACTGGCAACAAAATCACTGATGTAGAAATCGATTCAAAAAAAACAGATTGAGCAGGCGCTTTATCTAAAGCTAATACAGTCCATATCAAATAATATAAAATCGAACTTATAATCAAAATCCTTATTCCTGCATGGACTTTTTTTATATATTGTATAAAACATCTAAATATCAGCACAAGAATAATAATACTTGAAAAACTTAAAAAGAAAGTTCCCCATCTTCCTTTACTAACAAACCTGTATGTATCATATATCGGCTCCCATTCACCCAACATATTTCTTAGCAAAGACCCTAAAATCACGCATATCAAATATATCTTAAATAAAAGTTCATTGATTGTGTATTTTGTTCTCATATTAAAATCACCATTTGGATTTTTCTTGCAATATATTTATATGATCTTCTAATTCTTCGTTCGTAAATCTTTCAGAAACACGTCTACCGGGTACTCCTACATATATGCCATAGGGATGAGTACTTTTAGTTAACACAGTCCCCGCTCCAATAACACATCCCTCTGCTACAGTTACTCCCTTAAGAATTGTTACATTAGCCCCTATCCAAACATCCTTCTCAATAATGACATCCTGATCGTTTTCGTCATCTTTTTCTTCATCTGTTACATCAGCCATGTACTTTCCTACTACATTTATCTTGTGATCGCCTGTGATGATACTAAGTCCTGGGCCAATAATTACTTTCTCTTTAATGATAATGTTTGCTCGTGTTGTCCACAACAATGCATGAGGGCCAATCGCAACATCATCTCCTATACTAATGTTGCCAATTCCCTTAATATCACTTTTTTCAGCAATATGTACATTTTTACCACAGCTTCCAAAAGAAGATTTAATTACACTTTCTCGGAGAATCTTATAAAAAACCTTACGCACAAATTCTTCTGATCTGTATACGAGGCTTCCGATTTTATTGATTCCAATACCCCCCCAATTTTTATATAGGTTTCTTCTGTCATAGCTTGTCATCTCTCAATCTCTCCACTTCCGTATAAACTCTTTCAAGTTTATCAATGTTTTGCTGTAGAGAATATGATTCTCTTATAACATCAACACTTTCCTGTCCAGCTTTTAATCTCTTTTCATCATCTGTAAGATACTCAATAATTGCACAAGCCATGCTTTTACTATCACCTGGTTTATACAAATATCCGTTAATTCCTTGTCTTACAATTTTAGGAATTCCTCCAACATCTGTACTCACAATTGGAAGACCACACCCCATAGCGTCCAATATTGCCATAGGCATTCCCTCATTATACGAAGGGAGAAGAAAAATGTCTGCCTCTCTCAAATATTGTCTTTTTTGCTCATTTCGGATCCATCCCGGAAATTCCACATTATCTTTATATTTCGCACTGAGTTTCTGCTTGACTTTTTCGATTTCACCACTTCCACCAAGAATAAACCGAGCATCCGGTATTTTGCTGCATACTTGGTCTACAATAGCTGGAATATCAAAGCATCCTTTTCTTTCACATATAAATCCTAGAAAAAGTATCAGCTTATTATTCGGTTTTGTAAGCTTCTCTTTGATCAAATCTTCTTGCAAAATACCATAATTCTCTACAACTCTAATTGTCTGTTCTGGCACAATTTCTGCAAGATTCTTCTTCCATTCTTCTGACAGTGCGATGGTTCTAATGCATTTATTGTAAATCTTTTCTATGGTTTTCTTCTTTTTCTGAGATTTTTTTCGATAGAACTCATCAAAATCCGCACCATGAACATGATTGACAACCGGAATTTTAGAGAGAGAGGCAATCTCAATTATTAAAGCCTTTCTATAAAAACTTCCTCCAAAAGAGCTATGGACATGAACAAGATTTGGTTTCCAAAACAAAGCTGTATAAATAAATTTCAAATACGCGCTTAATGCTTTAGAAGTTTTTTGAATTACACTTCCATCGCAATAGGTCTCTATAAATCGCACATCGTAATCTTCTGTCAATTGAGAGTTCCGGTAACCATTGACTACAGATGTAATTCCCCCCTTTGCTGTGAAGCTCGGAACTACCATGCAGACCTTTTTCTTCATTCCTTTTTTTCAACCTTTTCTCTTATCAGATAAAAAACAAACTTCGAATTAGTTTCTACATACCGCTTAAATAATCTCTTTGGTTCCCTACTCCACCGATACAGCCATTCTAAACTGTGATCCTGCATCCACTGCGGTGCGCGTGGAATCACTCCAGAAATAACATTAAATGCTCCACCAACAGCTATCCAAACAGCGTTTGTCTTTTTGCTAAGTTTCGCACAAAATTTTTCTTGACGCGGTGCACCGAGTGCAACCCATACAAAATCTGCTTTCGATTCGTTGATTCTATCGCACAGTTCAGTTTCTTCTTGAATCGTCAACGGTCTAAACAACGAAGGCTCACAACCGACAATGGATAATTGCGGATAATTCACCTTCAGGTATTCGAGCAGTGCATTCAGATTTTCTTGCGTTGTTCCATAAAAATAGTGACGAGCATCACTTTTTTCTGTGGCTGCAATCACCTGTTCCATAAAATCGGGGCCAGTCACTCGCCCCATTTCCGAATACCCGCGACGAACTCCAACGCTAGATAAGGGTTTCCCGTCTGGCAGAGTCATAAATGAATTGTTTTGAACCACTTGGTAGTCCAAATTCTCATGTGCTGTTACAGTAGTATGAACATTACAAGCACAAATATATCTTCCTCTTGCTCTGTCCATGTTTTCTAATAAATATTGAATCGCAGTTTCTTTGTTAACAGCCGAAATTTCAACGCCTAATATATTCACTCGTCGCATAGCTTTCTCACTTTATAACTCAGTATTTCCTCCACACCATCTTATTGACCACGTTTACATAACCCTGAATGATGCGAACCACCTTCATGGACACGGTCTCGTCCACATAGTCCGGGCAGGGCTTGCCCAGAACGCCCTTCTGCTTCATCTTAATGGCCATATCGGTGGCGTTGAGAAGTTCCCGGGTGGTAATGCCAGCCAGAATGAAATCACCGGCTTCCAGCGCCTCAGGGCGTTCCGTACTGGTACGGATGCACACGGCGGCGATGGGATGACCAATGGACAGATAGAAACTGCTCTCCTCGGGCAAGGTGCCGGAGTCGGAGACAATTGCCAAAGCGTTCATTTGCAGCTTGTTGTAGTCGTTGAAACCCAGCGGCTCATTGACCCGGACACGAGGATCCAGTTTGAAGCCACTCTTTTCCAGACGGTGCTTGCTTCTGGGATGGCAGGAGTACAGGATGGGCATATCGTACTTCTCTGCCAGTGCGTTGATAGCAGTAAACAGGCTCAGGAAGTTCTTTTCAGAGTCGATGTTCTCCTCACGGTGGGCGGACAGCAGAATATACTTATCCTTTTCCAGCCCCAGACGCTCCAACACATCGCTTTTCTGAATCTTCTCCAGATTCATGTGCAGCACCTCTGCCATAGGAGAACCTGTCTGGTAGGTACGCTCCTTGGGCAGACCCGTATCCGCCAGATACTTCCGGGCGAATTCGGAATAGCACATATTCACGTCGGAGATCACATCCACGATACGGCGATTGGTCTCCTCGGGCAGGCACTCGTCCTTACAGCGGTTGCCTGCCTCCATATGAAACAGCGGGATGTGCAGTCGTTTTGCACTGATGGCAGAAAGGCAGGAGTTGGTATCGCCCAGCACCAGATAGCCCTCCGGCTGCAATTCAGAGAGGAGTTCATAGCTGCGGCCCATAATGTTGCCGCAGGTAACACCAAGATTCTCGCCAACCACCGGCACCAAAATGTCCGGGCCATACTCCCCGAAGGTGTTTTTCAGCTCGAAATCCTCCCAGAAAACGGTGGAAAGGTTTCTGTCCCAGTTTTGATTGTAATAGACCACGCAGCAGTCAAAGTATTCACGGCAACGCTTGATAACGGCAGCCAGCCGAATGATTTCCGGACGGGTACCACAGCCAATCATGACCTTGGTACGTCCATCGTTTTTCCATGTAAAATTGTGTTCCATAAAAATCTCCTAACGTCGACCTGTATTCTTTTCTTACACCGGCTCAAAAAAGGTGTCCGGGTGGTTCGGGTTGAAGATCTCGTTACAGGTCATCACCGTCACCAGATTCTCCGATTCCGACAGATTGATGATATTGTGAGTCCAGCCGGGAATCATGTGGACAGCCTCGATCTTATCCCCAGAAACCTCGAACTCCACCGTTTCTCCGGTGTTGATGTTTCGCTCCTGAATCAAACCGTGACCTGCCACCACAATGAACAACTCCCACTTAGAGTTGTGCCAGTGCTGCCCCTTGGTGATACCTGGGCGGCTGATGTTGATGCTCACCTGCCCACAGTCAGCGGTATGAACCAATTCCGTGAAAGAACCACGGTTGTCCACGTTCATCTTCAGGGCATACTTGAACTTGTCCGTCGGCAGATAGGTCAGATACAGGGAATACAACTTCTTAGCAAAGGAACCGTCTGGCATCTTGGGCATCATAAGCGTACTCGGCTGCGCCTTGAACTCCTGCAGCAGATCTACGATCTCGCCCAGTGTTACCTTGTGTGTCACAGGGACGCAGCAGTAACGGCCATCTTCTTTCAGAATAGTCTCTACACCGTCAAATTCGCAGTGCTGTTCCTTGCCTTCCAGCAGGTCAAACATCCCTTCTACTAGGTCGTCAATGTACAGCAGCTCCAGCTCGGTGCTGCGGTCATTGACAGTGAAAGGCTCATCGTTGGCAACCGCCCAGCAGAAGGTGCTGACGGCGCTGTTGTACTTGGGGCGGCTATGCCCCATCAGGTTCACGAAGCGATAGACGGCAACCTTAGCCCCAGTTTCTTCAGCATACTGGAAGAACAGCTCCTCGCCAGCCTTTTTGCTACGACCATACTCACTGTTGCCGAAGCGACCAGCCAAAGTAGCCTGAATGGAGGAGGACAGCATGATGGTTGCCTTGTTGTTGTGCTTCTTCAGGCAGTTCAGCAGGTCGGATGCAAAGCCGAAGTTGCCCTTCATGAAATCCTCCGGGTTTTCCGGACGATTCACCCCTGCCAGATTGAACACGAAGTTCGCCTTCTGGCAGTACTCGTCCAGTTCTTCTGGGGTGGAATCCAGATCATACTCGTAGATTTCTTCAATATTCAATGCCGGGCGGGTCTTATTTTTCCCATCCCGGATGTTTTTCAGGTTGTTGCACAGGGCGGTTCCCACCATGCCCTTGGCACCTGTGACTAGAATGTTCATCCTATCACCTCTTTAATGTACTGCGGTGCAGTCCGGAATGTCCGCGCCATCCGGCACGGTTGCATGATTGCAGATGGTGCAGTTGCTGCCGATGCGGGCAAAATTCCCCACAGTGGCACCTGTGCGGATCACACTGTTGGTATAAATCAAGGTGTAGTCCCCTACCGCTGCATCACAGTGGACTTCCGTTCCAGCATTCAGCAGAACCCCGTTGCCAACGGACGCACCGTTCTGGACACAAGCGTTTTGCAGCACCACACAACCGCATCCCAACTTGGCGTAGGGACTGATGTAGGCACTGGGAGCAACAATGTTCGGAAACGCATAGCCAAGTGATTTTGCTTTCTCATACACCTGTGCCCGGAACTGATTGTTGCCGATGCCTACCACCAGCAAGCTGTACTCTTTCCGCAGCTCCGGTAAATCGGCAAGGCCGCCAACCACCGGAATGCCACAGATATCAGCACCCACAGACTGTCCATCATCCACAAAAGCGCAATCGTATTGGAGCATCGCCTGCTCCGCCACCATGCGCCCGAAGCCACCGGCACCACCCAGCAGCAGCTTTTCCTTAGACATTCGGGATACCCTTCAGTGCGTTCTGGACATATTCGGTGGTCAGGATCTTCTTAACAGTGCCTTCCACATCCAGACGGGTAGTGTTATGGCTGGTGTAGGACTCGTCTGCCATAGTATGTACCTCGCCGTTGACGACAAACTTATCGTAGTTCAGGTCACGGTTATCCGCAGCAACACGGAAATAATGGCCCATATCCTGGCTGCGCAGACGCTCCTCACGGGTCATCAGAGTCTCGAACAGCTTCTCGCCGTGACGGGTGCCGATGATGTTCGTGCCGGTATCGCCGAACAGTTGCTGGACAGCCTTAGCCAGATCGCCGATAGTAGAGGCATCAGACTTCTGGATGAACAGATCGCCGGGGTTAGCGTGCTGGAAGGCGAACAAGACCAGATCCACAGCCTCGTCCAGGTTCATCAGAAAGCGGGTCATGTTGGGGTCGGTGATAGTGATGGGGTTGCCTGCCTTGATCTGGTCAATGAACAGCGGAATGACAGAACCACGGCTGCACATGACATTGCCGTAACGAGTGCAGCAGATGGTGGTGCCGCCACGCTCCGCAGCCACACGGGCGTTTGCGTAGATAACGTGCTCCATCATGGCTTTGGAGATGCCCATGGCGTTGATGGGGTAAGCAGCCTTGTCGGTGGACAGGCAGACGACACGCTTGACGCCAGCGTCAATAGCGGCGTGCAACACATTATCAGTACCGATGATGTTGGTCTGGACGGCCTGCATGGGGAAGAACTCGCAGGAAGGGACCTGCTTCAGAGCAGCAGCGTGGAAGATGTAGTCAACACCGGGCATAGCGTCACGGATAGACTGAGGATTGCGGACATCGCCGATATAGAACTTCACCTTCTTGGCGTTCTCCGGGTGCTTGGCCTGAAGCTCATGGCGCATATCATCCTGCTTCTTTTCATCACGAGAGAAGATACGGATCTCCTTCAGGTCAGAATCCAGGAAGTGCTTCAGAACGGTAGAACCAAAAGAACCAGTACCACCAGTGATCATAAGGGTTGCGTTATCAAATGCAGACATAATTATTCTCCTTTTAAATAAAAATTTTATATTAATCACGCTGGAAAATATCGCGTGAATAAACCTTATTCTTCACATCATCCAGACACTTGTCATAGCGGTTTGCGATGATAGCCTGGCTCTTTTTCTTGAAGTCATCCAAGTCATTAACAACCCGGCTACCAAAGAATGTATCCCCGTCTTTTAGGGTAGGCTCATAAATGATGACCGTAGCACCTTTTGCCTTAATACGCTTCATAACTCCCTGAATGGAACTCTGGCGGAAGTTATCGCTGTTGCTCTTCATCGTCAGACGGTAAACACCAACCACAACTTCCTTTTCCTTGCTCTCATCCCAGCTATCATTTGCTTCATAAGCACCAGCAATTTCAAGCACCCGATCCGCAATAAAATCTTTACGAGTGCGGTTGCTCTCAACGATTGCTTCAATCAAGTTCTCCGGTACATCGGCATAATTTGCGAGCAGCTGTTTAGTGTCCTTGGGCAGGCAGTACCCGCCGTAACCGAAGCTGGGATTGTTGTAATGAGTACCGATACGCGGATCAAGGCAGACGCCGTTGATAATCTGCTGAGTATTCAGTCCCTTCATCTCTGCATAGGTATCCAGTTCATTGAAGTAGCTAACACGCAGAGCCAGATAAGTATTAGCAAACAACTTAACCGCTTCTGCTTCGGTAAAGCCCATGAACAGAGTGTCAATGTTTTCCTTGATTGCACCTTCCTGAAGCAATTCAGCAAAAGTATGAGCAGCTTTTACTAGCCGAGCGTTTTCTACATCCGTACCAACGATGATACGGGAAGGATAAAGGTTATCATACAGAGCCTTGCTCTCACGCAGAAATTCCGGGCTGAAGATAATATTGTCGCAGTGATATTTTTCGCGGACACTTGCTGTGAAGCCAACAGGAATCGTGGACTTTATTACCATAATTGCTTCCGGGTTATACTCAATTACCAGTTTGATAACCGCTTCAACTGCAGAGGTATCAAAGAAATTTTTCTTGCTGTCATAGTTGGTAGGAGCTGCAATGACAACAAAATCAGCATCAGAATACGCTTCCTTGGCATCCAGAGTTGCAGTCAGATCCAGCTCCTTTTCTGCCAGATACTTCTCAATGTACTCATCCCGAATCGGAGATTTCTTGTTATTGATCATCTCCACCTTCTCAGGAACGATATCCAAAGCCGTTACCTGATGGTGCTGTGCCAGCAACACTGCCAGCGAAAGTCCAACATATCCCGTACCGGCCACGGCAATTTTCAAATCTTTAAACTCCTTCATTATTACTTTCTCCCTTGTATACTTATCTTGAGAACACACTCTTCACGTACTCATAGCTGTTAATATCGCCAATGTCATACCGTTTGCCCGGCATAACGTAAGCGTGCATCGGGGTCTGCTTGCTCAGCCATGCGGCAAAGCTACCTGGTGCGTCATAACCGCAGCCATTGTCCAGTGCTTCCTGAATCCGCTTTACATCACAAGCACGATAGCAGTAGAACGGCGGCACAGCCAGATTTCCTTTCGGCTCTTTCGGCTTCTCCTCATAGCTGGTAATCAGGTCATTGCCATCCAACGTAATGATTGCTGTTTTCTGCTGCTTTTTCAGTTCGTTTTCCTCATGGCACATCACACAGGAAGTATTCTTTTCCTTGGCAAAATCAACGAACTTGGAAAGGCTGAAATCCAGCACATTATCGCCAGCCATAACCAGCAAATCATCAGCCAGATTCAGCTTTTCTACCGCCAGTTGAATATCTTTGACTGCTCCCAGACGAGTTTCATTGGTGCTTGTTCCATCGTCGATCACAGTAATCTCATAAGGCCGCGTCTTTTGCTTATTACTTTTCCAATCCTCAAAATGCTGTGCGAACTTGTGGTTGGAAATCACCACAAATTCGTCAATGTCGGTGGTGTCCACCAGATCATCCACCAACCAATCAAGGATGGACTTCTCGCCCACTTTCAGGAGCGGCTTCGGGAAATTCTCGGTCAGTGGATAGAGCCGTGTGGCGTAACCCGCCGCTAAAATCAAGCATTTCATCTATCTGTACTCTCCTCTTATAACTCAACACCATCTGCGCTCTCACACAAGTGGAAGCTATATTTTCCTTCCAATGCCGGGAACGCTTTCAGATACTCTGCTGTGACCTTTGCTTCAATATCTTCGGCCTTGTCTGGGTCAATCAGCGCCATGCAGCAGCCTTTGAATCCCGCACCGGAGAAGCGGCCACCGTAGATACCATCAGTGTCAGCCATAATTTCATACAGTTTTTTCAATTCATCGCAGCCACACTCGTAATTATAAATGGAAGATTTGCCACTCTCGAAAACCAGCTGACCGTAGCCTTCCAAATCACCTTTACGCCACAGTTCTGCACCCTTTTCGGCACGAGCAAACTCGCTGTAATAGTGTTCTGCGCGTCTACGCCACAATTCTGGCAGACGGTCTTTATAGGCTTCAAACACCTCATACGGCACATCGCGCAGCCGGGTATTTGCAAAGGTGTCATAGTCCATCCCTGCATAGCCCATTAGTGCATAGGCCGCTGCCTTGCACTCATCCTGCCGCAGATTGTACTTAGAGTTTTTCAAAGAGCGTTCCAAACCGGAGAAGAAAATCGCCACCTTATAAGGTTTCATTTTCCCACTGGTTGGAATTAACTCATAGCTATCATCTTTCGTGTCAAGGTACAACAAGTGATTTCTCTTGGAATACACCTCACAACTCTGATCGAGTTTGCCGCAAGCAACACCAACATACTGGTTTTCTGCGGCCTTCGCCGTGAGAATCATCTCCATCGGCTCTAGATGGATACCATTCACTTTGCACAGTGCAGACAAAAAGCAAATAATGACCGAAGCCGACGAGGACAAACCGCCAATCGGCAGGCTACCCTCGATAATGCCAGACAGACCAACTTTCAGGCGGTACTTTTCTCCCAGCATCTTTGCCGCACCACGCAGATGATCAGCCCAGTCTTCCTGCTTTTCTTCCGGCACTGCATTTACAAAGAACTGGGCACGCTTCGGGAAGTTCAGCGACTGCAGCTCCACCACACCATTCTGTTTCGGGTGGTAGGCCATGTGGATTCCCTTGTCGATTGCCAGACCGTTGATTTTTCCGTACTGATGGTCGATATGCGCTCCAAGCGGACTGATACGGTACGGGCAGAACGCCACATCAAACGGCTCCTGATGATATAATTCCTTGTAAACCTCAACACACTTCATCGGTTTATTTTCCTATTCTTCATTATTTGTAGAACTTTGCGTACCACTCAGCGAACTTCCGCAAACCCTCGCGCAAACTGGTAGAGGGCTTATATCCGAAGTCACGCTCCAACGCACTGGTATCTGCATAGGTCACAGGCACATCACCCGGCTGCATCGGAACCAGCTCCTTGTGAGCCTCGAAATCGTAATCTTCTGGCAGAACACCTGCACGGATCAATTCTTCCTGCAAAATCTGTACGAAGTCCAGCAAATTTTCCGGGTTCTGGTTGCCGATGTTATAAACCGCATACGGAGGAACTGGCAGACCATCTTCCCCGTTTTCACGTTCCGGCGCGCCCTGCATTACGCGGACAACGCCCTCGACAATATCATCCACATAAGTAAAGTCGCGCTTGCAGTTACCGTAGTTGAAAATCTGAATTGTTTCGCCTTTCAACAGTTTGTTAGTAAAGCCAAAGTAAGCCATATCAGGGCGACCAGCAGGGCCATATACTGTGAAGAATCTCAAACCAGTGGAAGGAATGTTATACAGCTTCGAGTAGGCATGAGCCATCAGTTCATTGGACTTCTTGGTTGCTGCATACAGCGATACCGGGTTATCGACCTTATCATCCGTACTGTACGGCACTTTTTTATTGCTGCCGTATACAGAAGAACTAGACGCATAAACCAAATGTTCCACCGGGGTATGTCCTTCATCGTAAGAATGGCGGCAGGCTTCCAGAATGTTATAAAAGCCAATCAAGTTTGCTTCCACATAAGCATCAGGGTTCGTAATGGAATACCGAACCCCTGCCTGCGCACCGAGGTTCACCACAATTTCCGGCTTATACTGCTCAAAGATAGATTCGATCACCGCCTTGTCAGCCAGATTACCTTTTACGAAGCTGAAATTGTCAAACTGCTCCAATTCGTTCAAACGTGCTTCCTTCAGGCGCACATCATAATAGTGGTTCATGTTGTCCAGACCCACAACCTTGACACCCTCCACCGTGGAGAGCAGTCTCTTTGCAAGGTTAGAACCGATAAAACCAGCTACACCCGTGATAAAAACACTCTTGTTTCTCAGATTGATTTTCGTTTTATTTCCGTCATTCATGTACATTCTGCACTCCTCACTTTTTCAATATAAACAGCAACAAACCCACGGCGGGTCGCACAAAGGCAATCCACCGTAGGCTTGAACTCTCCTGCAATCTTTATTTGCTGCTCCTTTTTGTGGGTCAAAACAGAGCTTCCAAAAGCCATCTACATATAACCCTCAGGATTTCCCGCTTCTTGCAGTTTTTCAACAAATAAAACATTTGAAGGACAACTCAAGCCGTCAAAACCATTTAGTTATCGTAGGTTTTCTTGGTTGACCCTATTATATCTCTAGCCCCCTTTGCGTCGATGGTAGGGACCGTTTTCTGACGGACGCCCTTATACTCCACCGCTTGGTCATACTCTGCACCGCTCACATGATGGCCTGCTCTGTTGTAGCAGGTCACGTCACAACCATTCTGTGCCATTCGGGTGCAGAGCTCTTTGACAACAATCTCTACGCCGCCCTCTCTCGACAATCGCTTCTGTCCGAACATTGCAACTGCAAGTTTTTTGTCCATACTGTTTCCTCACAACCCCCACACATGATTGGCTCTACGGTCAACCACTCGAAGCATCTATCCCAGATAACACAAATAGCGGATAGGTTCATACACCTGTCCGCTGCTCGTTACCTTACCACCTCAGCCCCGTGTTCTGTTCTGAGGTAAGACAATATAAACTTCGGGTCATAGAGCCATTTACTTTACAGCAATCTTTCTTCAGTTGACTGCAGTGTATCATGATGCTATGTTTCCTATCTTCTTATTGTTTGCAACAGGCACCCGATCACATCAACTCCATCTGGACAACCTGCCGCCTGAATGTCCTTTCGTATCTGGAGCTCACTCTCCGAACCCCAGCAGGCACACCTTGAAGGTCTTAAAGATGATCTTCCAGTCTACCCAGAAGCTGCGTTCCTTAACATATTTCACGTCCAGGTCCATCCACTCCTCAAAAGAGAGCTCATTCCGATGGGGTGCAATCTGCCAATAGCAGCTGAGGCCCGGCGTCACATACAGACGCTGCCAATCATACTGGGTATACTGCTCCACCTCACGAGGCAGTGCCGGGCGAGGACCCACGATGCTCATATCGCCCTTCAGGATGTTCCACAGCTGCGGCAGCTCATCGATGCTGGTCTTGCGGATAAACTTACCCACACGAGTGATCCGAGGGTCTTCCTTGATCTTGAACACCGGGCCATCCATCTCATTCTGGTCCAGCAGATCATCCAGTTCCGCCTCCGCATTCGCACACATCGAACGGAACTTGTAGAATTTAAAGGGCTTGCCGTTGCGGCCGATACGGATTTGGCTGAAGATTGGTCCCGCCGAGGGGTCATCGATCATAATGGCAATAGCAGTGATCAGCATCACAGGAGACAGCACCACCAGGGCGATCAGGGACAGGATCACATCCTGGGTCCGACGACCGATCCAGTACCACTTATGATTTTTCAGATTTTCTTTTCGGTTGATTTCCAACGGTTTTGCGCACTTAACTGCTTCCATTTTTCTATCCTCTCACTTCCACGATCTCACGGTGCAACTATGCACCTTTATGTTTTTGGCTTCCTCTTATAACAGTCATTTTCAGACATCCAACTGTTTTATCAGGCACCTGCCATCGTCACTTAATAAGCAATCCTCCTATTCCAGCTTGCGATACCTTCGTCGTTACCCACTTCCAGGCAAGTAAAAACCCTGGACGACAGATTCGCCCAGGGTCATTTCAAATGCAGTGCGGCCACGCTGTTTCAGCAGGTTTCATCTTCCTGTGTCATTCAGAGGTCTGGTGGGGCAGCTTTCCTGTGCTGCTCAGTCCGCAAGCCAGCCCTCCCAAATCAAAATCAGGAAGTTACTGCACCATCGCTTTCTATCAGGCGGTTTCTTGCTTCTTATGTACAATCGCAGAGACCGCCGGATTATCCCCCAGCCGCAACTCCGGGGGCACCTTTCATCCCCGTGGGAAAAGATGCCATGACTCC